>Ga0335077_10005380_pt1 | contig 15715 bp, 10 predicted proteins | sample Lox_Sample_31_FD_207151 | JGI IMG/M metagenome (GOLD analysis project Ga0335077, IMG submission 207151) | Soil microbial communities from Loxahatchee National Wildlife Refuge, Florida, United States - Lox_Sample_3.1 | ecosystem: Environmental > Terrestrial > Soil > Wetlands | place: USA... | reverse complement strand
ACCGAGGGGTGGATCCTGCTGGACACGCCCGGCGGCGGCAGCGAGCCCGCCTACGCGGGGATCGGCTTCACCGAGGGCATCGACCGGGCCTGGTTCGCCGGCGCGGTGCGCCGCCACGACAACCAGGCCATCCGGGGCACCCTGCACCGGACCGAGGTCCACCCGGGCGAGGTCTACGTGGCGCACGCGGGCGTGCCCCACTACCTCGGGCCGCGGATCTCGTTCATCGAGATCCAGGAGCCCAGCGACCACATCGTGATCCCGGAGACGTCCGGGGACGACGACGCGGGCGCGACCATGGGCCTGGGCTGGGAGCTGGCCCTCGACATGATCGACTACTCAGGCGCGGACGCGGGGCAGACCTTCGCCCGGGCGCGGCAGCAGCCGCGCGTCCTGCGCACCAGCGGCGGCTCACGTGAGGTGCGGCTGCTGCACGACGACGTGCTCCCGTTCTTCGACGCGACGGCGCTGGAGGTCAGCGACGAGATCGAGGTCAGCGACGGCCGCTTCTCGATCGCGGTCGTGACCGCCGGCCAGGGGTCGGTCGAGGGCGGGTTCGGCAGCCTGCCGGTCCGCCGGGGCGAGACGTTCGCGCTGCCGGCCAGCCTGCCGTTCCGGGTGCGGGCGCAGCGGGAACCGGTCCGCGTCGTCCGCTGCCTGGGGCCCGCCGTGGAATGACCGGAACCAAGGAGGTAGCAGATGCCAGACCCCGCGCCGATCCTGCAGGAAGCTGGCGAGCGCGCCAGGCGCGAGTACGGGGCCGCGGTAGGCCAGCGGCGCGACGAGCTGATCACTCCCGCTCTCGTGCTCGACATCGACGCGGCGCAGCGAAACATCGACCACATGGCGAGCGAGCTGCGGCGGATGGGCGCGGCCACGATCCGCCCGCACTACAAGACGCACAAGAGCCCTGACCTCGCCCGCCGCCAGCTGCAGGCGGGCGCGGGCGGGCTGTCGATGGCCACGGTGTGGGAGGCGGCCGTGCTCGCGGGTGCGGGCATGGACGACCTGTTCGTGGTCAACACCGTGGCCCACCCGGCCAAGATCGCGATGCTCGCGGGGCTTGCCCGCGATCACCGGATCCTGGTCGCCGTCGATGAGGCGCCGAACGCCGCCGCGCACTCGGCCGCGGCCGTCCGGGCGGGATCGGCGCTGGGCATCATGGTCGAGGTCGACACCGGCATGGACCGCTGCGGGACCGACACCGCGCAGGATGCGCTGGCGCTCGCCCGGCAGGTGACCGAGCTTCCTGGCCTGCGGCTGGAGGGCATCACCGGCTACGAGGGGCACTGCTCGCTGACGATCGACAACGAGCTGCGCCACGAGCGGCAGCAGGAGGCGATGAAGTTCTTCACCGGCGTCGCCGGCCTGCTGGAGGCGGAGGGGATCGGATGCCCGATCCGGTCGGCCGGCGGGATCGCCACCTGGAACTGGACGGCGGCCTACCCCGGCGTCACCGAGATCCAGGCCGGCACCTACGTGGTCATGGACAACTACCACGGCCAGATGGTGCCGGGTTTCGAGCATTCGCTCACGATCCAGGCGACGGTCATCAGCCGCCAGAGCGGCAAGGTGATCGTGGACGCCGGCAACAAGTCGGTCGCCGCCCCCGCCGACGTGACGATGGTGGGCCACGACGAGCTCACGGTCTTCCGGTTCGACGAGGAGCACGGCATCTTCTCCGCCCCGGAGGGCTCGCCGCTGGCGGTGGGCGACTCCGTCGCGCTCGTGCCGGGGTACTCGCCGACGACCGTCAACTGGTACGACGTCTATCACGTCGTCCAGGACGGGGTGGTGACCGACATCTGGCCCATCATCCCGCGCGGCCCCGGCCATCACGGGCTGGCCAGCCTCGCCGATCTCACCGGGGCGGCACGCTAGATCCGGCGCCAGCGGGGCACGTTTTGCCACACCAGTCCCGGAAATCCCGGCAATGGCCCTTGCCAAGCTCTTGCGGCGGGTCGATACTCCGAGTGGAGCGGATGGTCAGTCCATGAGCGAATGCTCCGCGACTGCGGGGCTCGTGCTTCCGGCGGTACCTGCCCGGGCCGCCCCGCCCCCTGCGGGCGGGTGGCCGGTGTGAGGAGGCTGAGGGTGGTTGACCTCGGGGGGCGGCAGCGGACCAGCAGTGAGCTGCCCGCGCCCGCCGCCCGGCCGCCCAGCGCCGGCCCCAGGTCGCCAGCCCGGCAGGCATCCAGCGCCGGCCCCGGGCCGCTGGCCCGGCAGGCATAGGGAGAGGGAAGGGAGAGGGCGGTGGCAGTCGAGGATCTCGGCACCGGTCGAGGAACCATCAAGACCGAACTGCGGGAAAACGCGGTCGGCCTCCCCGGGATGCTGATGCAGGGGATCGCGACGATCGCGCCGTCGTTCGCGATCCTCGCGTCGTTCGTGTTCATCGTGAGCTTCGCCGGGGTCGTGACCCCGTGGGCGTACCTGTTCGGCGGCGCGCTGCTGGCCCTGCAGGCGCTGAACGCCGCGCAGCTGGCGAAGGTGTTCCCGTCGGCGGGCGGCTGGTACACGTGGATCTCGCGCGCCTTGCACCCGCGCGCGGGGTTCTTCGCCGGCGTGCTCTTTTCCGTCTGGCTGCCGCCGGTCGCCGCACTCACCGTGTCATTCCTGGCGAAAACGGTCCTCGAACCGTCGATCAAGGCCGAATACGGTGTGGACATCCCGTGGTGGATCTGGGTGGTCGCCGGCCTGGCCCTGGTCATCTACTTCGCCTACCAGGGGATCGCGCTCTCCGAGAAGGCGCTGATCATCACCGGGACCATCGAGATCGTGATCATGGTGGCGCTGGCGTTCACCGGGCTCGCCTCGCCCGGTCCCGGCGGGTTCAGCCTCGCGCCGCTGAACCCGGGCAACTTCGGCCTGGCGACCAACCTGTTCCTCGGCGTGGTGTTCTCGATCTTCGCGTTCAGCGGCTGGGAATCCACCGGCCCGCTGGCCGAGGAGAGCAAGAACCCCAAGCGCAACGTGCCCATCGGCCTGGTGGGCTCGGTCATCATCCTGATGATCTACTTCGTGTTCGTCACCTGGGGCTACCTGGTCGGCATCGGCGTGAACAAGGTCGCGGGCATCCCCACCGCGGCGGCGTTCCCGGTGGCGACGCTCGCGCAGCGGGTGTGGGGCGGCGCGTGGGTGTTCCTGCTCTTCGCCCTGCTGAACTCGGCGATCGCGGTGTCGATCGCGTGCTTCAACGGCGGCACCAGGACCTGGTACGGGATGGGCCGCTCCGGCGTGCTCCCCACCGCGCTGGGGAAGGTGAACCCGAAGCGGAAGACGCCGGTCAACGCGATCCACCTCGAGGTCGGCGTGCAGGTCATCGCGTTCGTGTGCGTGCTGATCTGGGGTGTCGAGAACGTGTTCTTCACCTGGGCGAACGCCATCACGATCGGGCTGGTGCTGATGTACATCCTGGCCAACATCGGCGTGGTCAAGTACTACCTGACCGAAGGCAGGGCCCAGTTCAACGTGCTGCTGCACGTGATCATCCCCGTGATCGCGTCGGCGGCTGGCCTGCTCGTCGTCTGGAAGTCCTACTTCTCGCCGTTCACCAGCACCGGGCCGGTCTACTGGGGCCTGCTGGTGTTCATCGTGGTTCTGGTGATCACCATCGTCGCCCTGATCTACCTGCGCGTCACCGGCAGGGAGGACTGGATGCGCAAGGCCCAGCTGGTGTACGAGCAGTCCGGGACGGCCCACTAGGGGCGCGGCTGGCGGGCCGCTGGCAGCGTGGCCGGCGGCCCGCCTACCGCGGCGGTGCCCGGCGGTGCCCGGCGGTGCCTGCCATGGCCGCCGTGACGGCCCAGGCAGGGTGCGCGTCGAGGAACGGCGTGATCAACGCGAGCACTTCACCGGGCCGCCGTGTCACGCCGACGTGCGTGGTCCCGGCGGGCCGGTGGCAGCAGCGGGCGGCGGCAACCGGGCGGCTGATGACGAACCGGGCCAATTCGGGGAAGACTTGCACCGGGGCGCCGACGTGCGACCGGTGCGGCGGGCCTCCCGGCGGGCAGGTGAGGGCATGGCAGCGCACGAACGGGCCGGCCAGCCGGCAACCGAGGCCGACCTGGTCGATGTGGCCGCGCTCGTGACCGCCTATTACGCCGGGCACCCGGACCCCGGCGAGGCCGCCCAGCAGGTCGCGTTCGGCACCTCGGGCCACCGCGGGTCGGCGTTCCGGCTGTCCTTCAACGAAGATCACATAGCCGCCACCTCACAGGCGATCTGCGACTGCCGGTCCCGGGCAGGCGTCACCGGGCCGCTGTTCATCGGCCGCGACACCCACGCGCTGTCCGAGCCCGCCTTCGTCACCGCGCTGGAGGTGCTCGCCGCCAACGACGTGAGCGTGCTGGTGGACAGCCGCGGCGGCTACACCCCGACCCCCGCGCTGTCCCGCGCCATTCTCATGCATAACGAGGACGCCGCCGGCCCTCATGCCGACGGCATCGTCGTCACCCCCTCGCACAATCCGCCCGAGGACGGGGGCTTCAAGTACAACCCGCCCGACGGCGGCCCTGCCGGGTCGCAGATCACCACGGCGATCCAGGACCGGGCGAACGAGCTGCTGCGCGGCGGGCTGCGCGGGGTCCGCCGGGTCCGCTACGCCCAGGCGAAGGCGGCCGCGGGCTGCCATGACTTTCTCGGCCAGTACACCGATGGGCTGCCGGCGGTGGTGGATCTCGATGCGGTGCGGGCCGCCGGGGTGCGGATCGGCGCGGACCCGCTCGGCGGGGCCAGCGTCGCCTACTGGGGCGAGATCGCCGACCGGTACCGGCTCGACCTGACCGTGGTCAATCCGGTGGTGGACGCGACCTTCCGGTTCATGACGCTGGACTGGGACGGCCGGATCCGGATGGACTGCTCATCGCCGGACGCCATGGCCTCGCTGATCGGCCGCCGGGATGAGTTCACGATCGCGACCGGCAACGACACCGACGCCGACCGGCACGGCATCGTGACCCCGGACGCGGGCCTGCTCAACCCCAACCACTACCTCGCCGCCGCCATCGGCTACCTGTACCGGCACCGCGACGGCTGGCCCGCCGCGGCCGCGGTCGGCAAGACGATGGTCAGCTCCGCGATCATCGACCGGGTCGCCGGGGCCGCCGGGCGGCGGCTGATCGAGGTGCCGGTCGGGTTCAAGTGGTTCGTGCCCGGCCTGGCCGACGGCAGCATCGCCTTCGGCGGCGAGGAAAGCGCGGGGGCGTCCTTCCTGTGCCGGGACGGGCGGGTATGGACCACCGACAAGGACGGCATCATCCTGGCCCTGCTCGCGTCCGAGATCACCGCGGTCACCGGCCGCACGCCCAGCGAGCACTACCGCGCGCTCACCGCCACGCTCGGCGACCCGGCCTACGCCCGGATCGACGCCCCGGCCAGCCGGGAGCAGAAGGCCGCGCTGGCCCGGCTGTCCCCCGGCCAGGTGGACGTGGACGAGCTGGCCGGGGAACCGGTGACCGGCCGGCTGACCGCCGCGCCGGGCAACGGCGAGCCGCTCGGCGGCCTCAAGGTCGTCACCGCCTCGGGCTGGTTCGCGGCCCGGCCGTCGGGCACCGAGGACGTCTACAAGCTGTACGCCGAGTCCTTCGCCGGGCCCGGTCAGCTGGCCCGCATCCAGGAGGAGGCCCAGCAGATCATCGCCACCGCGCTGAAGGGGGTCTGAGGTGACGCAGCCACGGGTCCTGGGGATCGTGCTCGCCGGCGGGGCCGGCAAGCGGCTGGCGCCGCTGACCGCGGACCGGGCCAAGCCCGCCGTCCCGTTCGGCGGCCTCTACCGGCTCATCGACTTCGCGCTGTCCAACCTGGTCAACGGCGGCTGCCTGCGCATCTGCGTGCTGACCCAGTACAAGAGCCACAGCCTGGACCGGCACGTCAGCAAGACCTGGCGGATGAGCGTCCTGCTCGGCAACTACGTGACCCCGGTCCCGGCCCAGCAGCGGCTCGGCCCGCAGTGGTACACCGGGTCCGCCGACGCGATCTACCAGTCGCTGAACCTGATCAACGACGAGCGGCCCGACCTGGTGGTGGTCGTCGGCGCCGACCACGTGTACCGGATGGACCCGCAGCAGATCATCGACCAGCACATGGACGGCGGCGCCGGGGTGACCGTGGCCGCGATCCCAGTGCCGCGGGCCGACGCCGCCGAGTTCGGAGTCATCGGCGTCGGCCGGGACGGGTACAAGATGGATGCCTTCCTGGAGAAGCCGGCCGATCCCCCGGCCCGGCCCGGCCACCCCGACCAGGCCCTCGCCTCCATGGGCAACTACGTGTTCACCACCGACGTGCTGGTCGACGCCCTGCGCAAGGACGCCGCCGATGCCGGCAGCCGGCACGACATGGGCGGCAGCATCATCCCGATGCTGGTGCGGGACGGCCTCGCACAGGTGTACGACTTCACGGCCAACAAGGTGCCGGGCGCCGGCGAGGACGACGAAGCCTACTGGCGGGACGTCGGGACGCTGGACTCCTACTTCGACGCCCACATGGACCTGTGCGCGCCGGTGCCGGTGTTCAATCTGTACAACGACCGCTGGCCGATCCTGACCCACGTCCCCTCCCAGCCGCCCGCGAAGTTCGTGCACGACGAGCGCAACCGGGTCGGACGGGCGGCCGACAGCCTGGTCAGCAACGGCGTCATCATCTCCGGGGGCCTGGCCCGCAACTCGGTGCTCTCGCCCGGCGTCCGCGTCAACAGCTGGGCCAGGGTGGAGCGGTCCGTCATCCTCGACAACACGGTCATCGGCCGCCACGCGGTGGTACAGGACGCGATCATCGACAAGAACGTCACCGTCCCGGAACGGGCCAAGGTCGGGGTGGACAAGGAGCGCGACCGGGCCCGCGGCTTCGTGGTGTCGGCCGACGGCATCACGGTGGTGGGCAAGGGCCAGGAGGTCCCCCTATGACGCAGCTCCGGGTGGCGCTGCTCACCCGGGAGTACCCGCCGGAGGTGTACGGCGGCGCGGGTGTGCATGTCACCTACCTCGCCCGCGAGCTGGCCCAGCTGGTCGATCTGACCGTGCACTGCCAGGGCGCGGACCGGCCCGGCGCGGTCGCGCACCAGCCGTGGGACCGGCTCGGCGGCGCCAACCAGGCGCTCCGGACGATCTCCACCGACCTGTCGATGGCCTCCGCCGTCGCCGCCGCTGACCTGGTGCACTCGCACACCTGGTACGCCAGCCTGGCGGGCCACCTGGCCGCGCTGCTCTACGGCGTGCCGCATGTCGTCACGATGCACTCGCTGGAGCCGCTGCGGCCGTGGAAGGCCGAGCAGCTCGGCGGCGGCTACGCGCTGTCCAGCTGGTGCGAGCGGGTGGCGGCCGAGTCGGCGGCCGCCGTGGTGGCCGTCTCCGAGGGGATGCGGGCCGACGTGCTCGCCGCCTACCCGGCGATCCCCCCGGACCGGGTACGGGTGATCCGGAACGGGATCGACCCGGGCGAGTACACGCCGGACCCGGCCACCGACGTGCTGGCGCGGTACGGCGTGGACCCGGGCCGGCCGAGCGTGGTGTTCGTGGGCCGGATCACCCGGCAGAAGGGGCTGCCGGTCCTGCTCAAGGCCGCGCAGCAGCTCGACCCGGCCGCACAGCTGGTGCTCTGCGCGGGCCAGCCCGACACCGCCGAACTGGCTGCCGAGGTGACCGCCCTGGTGGCCGGGCTGCAGGCGGCGCGGTCCGGCGTGGTCTGGCTGCCGGAGATGCTGCCCAGGCGGGAGGTCATCCAGCTGCTGACCCACGCCACCGTCTTCGCCTGCCCGTCGCTGTACGAGCCGCTCGGCATCGTCAACCTGGAGGCGATGGCCTGCGGCACCGCCGTGGCCGGCTCCGACGTCGGCGGGATCCCCGAGGTGGTCAGCGACGGCGAGACCGGGCTGCTGGTGCCGCCGGACGACCCGGCCGCGCTGGCCGCCGCGCTCAACTCGCTGCTGGCTGACCCGGGCCGGGCGGCAGCCATGGGCCGGCTGGGCCGGGAGCGCGCGATCGCGCACTTCAGCTGGCCGGCGATTGCCGCGCAGACCGCGGCCCTGTACGCCGAACTGGCCGGCTGACCGGCCACCAGCGGGCGCCGGGGCGCGACCGCGGATGACGGCACATGTATCAGGCTGGCCCGGGCCGGGCTCTGTACCAGCAGAGGATCCACGGACGTCAGCAGGAGGTGAGTCACGTGCATCCAGAGGTTCGCCGGCAACTGACCGGCTACCGGCAGCAGGAGCGGCTGGCCCAGGCCGCGCAGCAGCGGCTGGCACGGCAGCTCGTCGTCCTGGCAGCGGCTTCGCGGCGCGCCGAGCGGGCCGAGCAGCGGCTGCGCCGGGTTGCCCGCAGGGCGGCGCTGCTGCTGCACTCGGGGCTGGAGAACTGAGCCGCAGCAGCTCACCGCGCCCGCATCGCGGGCGCGGTGAGGCCCCGGCCCGCGGCAGGTGATACCAGGCAAGCGGCCCCGCCGCCGGTCACGGCGGCGGGGCGTTCTGCTGCCGAGCGGGGGCCGGCCGGTGCCGGGGGCTGGCCGCGCGGCGGAACTCGCGAGGTGTGACGCCGAAGCGGGCGAAGAAGGCGCGGGTGAAGTGCGCCGGGCTGCGGTACCCCCAGCGCATGGCTATCTCGGCGATGGCCAGCTGGCGCAGGCGGGGATCGGCGAGGTCGTCGCGGCAGCGGCGCAGCCGCTGCTCACGCACCCAGGCGGCGGGGCTCAGCTCGTCGGCGGCGAAGAGCCGGTGCAGCTGGCGGACCGACAGATAACCGGCCTGGGCGATGCTCTCCGGTGAGAGGCCGGGATCGCCGAGGTGGGCCAGCGCGTACGCCTTCAGCTCCCGGACCTGGATGAAGGCACTGAACCGGCCGGCGTTCCGGTTCCTCATGGGACTGCAGGGCATCGGCGACCGCTCGGCTGTCTCCGATGCCGAGCTCGACGCCCACCTCAGGCTCATCAAGGAGCCCGACCACGGCCGGGCATTCCTGCAGATCATGCGCAGCACCGAGCGCACCCCCCGCCAAGCAGGCGCTCTACCGCGCCGTGGTGGGGAGCACCCGCTACCCGGTGCAGGCGATCTGGGGCGCGGACGATCCGGCCATGACGCTTGCCGTCTATGGCGAGAAGGCGCGCGCCGCCGCGCACCTGGCGGAGGTGGACACCGTGCCGGGCAAGCACTTCCCGCAGGAGGACCAGGCGCCCGCCATTGCCCGGAAGATCGCCCGGCAGGCCCTGGGCCCCGCCCCGTCACCCGCCGGGTGCTAGAAGACCCGGTCCACTACTGGGTGACACCGTGACGTGCTGGGGGGTGACACATAGGATGATCGCTTGAGGCGGCTCAGGCCGCGGGTCCGGAAACCGCACCGCCCCCGCCGCGCGGTGCGGATGGTAGCTGTTCACGGGTAGCGGGCGGAGGGCAGAGGGGTGCCAACCGGGGAACGGGTCCGGGCGGGCGCTGTGCCTTCGCTCGCTGACGGTTTCAGCGCCAGGCCGGAAACGGCCTCCGCCGTTGAGACGTCGCTGGTTCCGGGTGCAGTGGTGATGCTGGTGCCGGCCCGGGTGGCCGGGGGCGGGTGGAGGAGCTGGCCGGGGACATGCGGCAAGACGCAGGTCGCTGTGTCGTCCGCCGAGTGGCTGTGGCATTCGGGCAGGGTGGACCTGCTGATCTGGATCGCCGCCACCAGCCGGGCATCGATACTGTCCGGCTACATGGAGGCCGCGGTCGCGGCGACAGCGGCCGACCCGGCCGGCGACGCCGAGACGCTCACCGGCCGCTTCCTCGGCTGGCTCGCCGAGACCGCCCGGCCCTGGCTCGTGGTGCTCGACGACCTGTCCGACCCGGCGCACCTGGAAGGGCTCAGGCCGGAGGGGCCGGGCGGCCGGGTTCTCATCACCACCAGGAACCCGGCGGTCGTCACCAGTGAGCCGCGCGCGCTTGCCCTCCCGATCGGGACTTTCAGCCCCCGTGAGGCCCTGAGCTACCTGATGGGCCGCCTCACCGCAGATCCTGACCAGCGCCTCGGCGCGATCGACCTCGTCCAGGGCCTCAACTACGAGCCCCTGGCGCTCGCCCAGGCCAGCGGGGTGATCGCGAGCTCGGTCCTGTCCTGCCGCGACTACCTGGACTATTTCACCCGCAGGCAGGAGCACATGGCGAAGGCGGCGGGCAGCGAGCCAGCAGCCGCCGCGGTCACCTGGACGTTTTCCGCCGAGCAGGCCGACCGGCTGTCACCCAGGAGCGCCCAGTCCCTGCTGGCCATGGCCGCGCTGCTCGATGGCAACGGGATTCCCGCCGAGGTGTTCGCCACGGCGGCCGCCCGCGCATACCTGGCGGGGGAGGGAGCGCGGCCCGCTGACGGCACCGCCCAGGGTGAGCTGGCGGTGCTGGAGCGCGTAGGTCTGCTGGCGGCCGGCTCCGCGGCCACCCGGACGGTCCGGGTGAACCCGGTGATCCAGGCCGCGGTGCATGCGGTGGCGCCTGCCGAGATGCTGGACCGGGCGGCGAAGGCGGCAGCCGACGCGCTGCTGGAGGCATGGCCCGCCGATGAGCCGGGAGCCTGGTCCGCTGACGCCTTCCGGTCGTGTGCCGCCAGCCTCCGGCAGGCCGCGGGAGACGCGCTCTGGGCGGGCGGCTGTCACCCGGTGCTGCTGCGCGCCGGGCAGAGCCTGGACCGGACGCACCTGACCGGTCCGGCCGTCGGCTACTGGCACGAGCTGGCCGCCACCAGCGACCAGGTGCTCGGGCCGGAGCACGCCGACACCCTGGCGGCCGGGCACCGGCTCGCCCACGCATACCTGGCGGCGGGCCGGTCAGCGGAGGCCGTCTCGTGGTTCCAGTGGGCGCTGGCTGACCGGGCCCGCGCGCTCGGGACGGATCACCCCGACACCATCGCGGCCCGGCTCAACCTCGGCCGCGCTCTCGTGACCGCGGGCCAGTTCAGCGACGCGAGCACCATGCTGAACGCCGCCGTCGACGACTACGAGCGTGTCCTGGGACCCGACCACCCCGAGACGCTCGGCGCACGGGAGGAACTCGCCGCCGCCAGCTACGCGGCCGATGAGTTCGGCGACGCGGCCCAGCTGTACAGCCGCACGCTGGCCGACCGCGAGCACGTCCAGGGAGCCCAGCATCCCGATACCATCGCCGCCCGGCAGAAGCTGGCGGATGCCTACCTGGCCGCGGGCCAGGTCAAGCCCGCCCTGGCGCAGTACAAACGGGTCCTGTCCGAGCGGGAAAAGGTCCTGGGCCCGGACCACCTGGACACGATCGCGGCCCGCGCCGCCCTCGGCTCCGCCTACCACACGGCCGGCCGCATGGCCTCCACGCTGCAGCTCTACGAGGAGGCCTGCGCGGGTTACGAGCGGGTGCTTGGCCCCGATCACCCCGACACCCTCGCCGCACGCGCGAACCTGGCGCACGCCTACTACGCCGTCGGCCGGCTGGGCGACGGGCTGACATTGCTCCGCGACACGCTCGCGCGCTGTGAGCGCATGCTGCCACCCGGGGATCCGCTGACCCAGGTCGTGCGGGAGAGCCTGGCGAACATCGCCGGGGAATGACGCCCGCCAGGCACCTCCGTTTCGTATCAGCGCCGGTGGCGCTGCCGGGCCACTGGCATGTCGCTCTCGCGCTGGACGTGGAAGAACGGTGAGCGCAGGACGAAGCGCGCGGCGAACATCAGGATCACGCCGAGCACGGCGACCCCGATCAGCGACCAGATCTGCGACGCGGGTGCGCCCTGCACCGACTTGTAGATGATCCAGCCGAGGAACAAGGCAGCCAGGATGGGCAGGATGCCCAGGATCAGCGCATCCCAGAGCCTGGAGAAGATGCGGCGCCGGTAATAGACGACGTTCGCGGCCGCGGTGAGGATGTAGAAGCTGCCGAACAGCAGGCCGCTGACGTCGATCACCGCGTTGAACGCGCCCTGCACCGAGTTGGCGAGCATATATACCCAGGTGATCCCGATGAGCAGCAGCCCGACAACAATGCTGGCGGAGACCGGGGTGGCAAACCGGCGGGACACGGTGGCCAGGAATCCCGGCAGCGTCCGGTAGCTCGCCATCCCGTAGATGATCCGGGAAGTAAGAACGATATTGGTGAGGGTTGCGGCGATCACCGACAGCGCGAGCGACAGCGCCATCACCTTGGACCAGGTGGGGCCGCCCAGCACCTGGGCGACATACACGAGCGCCGAGGTGGAGTGGGCCTGGAGCTTGCCCGGCGACACCACTCCCTGCAGCCCCAGCTGCGACACCGAGTAGATGATGGTCAGCAGAATCACCGCCAGAATGGCGGCACGGCCCGGGTTGATGCGCCGGTGCTTTGTCTCCTCGTTGACATACAGGGTGCCTTCCCAGCCGCTGAAGATGAACACCGCCAGGAGCAGCCCCGCGGCGAGGCTGCCATGCCCGCCGATTCCGCTGATGCTGAACCAGCCCTTAGTGATCGGGAACGTGCCGGGATGATGGTGCAGCACCGCTATCAGGCCCACGACCGCGAACCCGATGAGGATCGCGTACTCCACCGCCGCCATGCCGACCTGTGTGCGCGCGGTAATGCGGATCCCGACGATCGCGATCACGAGCATGACAAGCGAGATGGCGGTGGCGATGGCGACAAGTGTCAAGGTGCTGCCGGTACTGGAGGTGAAGATGGCGAGGACCGATGGCCCGAGGACCTCCACGCCTGCCACCGCCCCGATGATGTAGCCGGCGATCATCAGCCATCCGGTCAGGAAACCCAGGTAGGGGTTGATCGAGCGGCCGACCCACTCGAACGACGCGCCGCAGTTGGCGTTCCACATGTTCAGGCGGCGGTAGGCGTTAGCAATGATGAGCATCGGAATTCCGGTTATGACGATGGCCGGCACACTGCCGTAGGCCGTCGCCGCGGCGATTGGCGCCAGCGTCAGCGCGACACAGACCGACGGGGCGGCCGAGGCCATGCCGATGACTGTGTCCTGTGCCACCCCGATCGCATCGGGCTGGAGCCTGGCCGCTGGTGGCGGTGCGATGACTGCCGCGGCAGCCTGGGATTGTTGCGTCATCTGTTCTCCTTTGATGCTGGCCCTGGTGCTGGGGTCTTCTCATGGCAGCGGAAAGCTCCCGGGCAATACCCGGCAGGAGTATGCGCGCGCTGGATCCCCGGGGAGCTTTTGGCACAAGCGCCGGAAATGTCTCTCACGTTACGTAGCCTTACAGCGCGCTTAACCCGCTAATCGTCACACAGCGCAATCACGGGGCGTTTCCAGGCGCGGCCCACCAGGTGAGCACGATTGACTGGCCGCCCGGCCGGGCAATCCATGCGCACCTGGCAAGGCCGACCATGTAGATACCGGTCAAACCGGAGTGAGACAAGACCCCGCCCAGGCCATGCGCTTCTTGTCCAGAAGCCGCGGCCCATCCTAGAGGAATGCCATCGGGGCTTTCCTGGATTTGGTGAAAGCGAATCGGCCTAAACGGTCGTACAGGAATTCTGGCGGCCGGTGGCGGCGGCACGTGTTACCCGGCGCCGGCCTCTCCCGCTGGCACCGGCTCGAACAGGCGCATCCGGTGAGCCGCGGCCGCCGCCTCGCCACGGCCGCTCACGCCCAGCTTGGCCAGGATGTTCGACACATGCACGCTGGCGGTCTTGGTGGAGATGTAGAGCTCGGCGGCGATCTCCGGGTTCGACCGCCCGGCGGCGACCAGGCGCAGCACCTCGAACTCCCTCGCGGTCAGTCCCGGCGCGGGCCGGCCCTCTGCCGGGCCGCGGCCCTGGCGGCCGGCTCTCACCGCGAGCCTCGCGCTCCGTGCCAGCGTCCCGATCTCCTCGCCCAGCGGCTGCGCACCCAGCTGGTCCGCCAGCTCCGCGGCCCGCCGCAGCCGCCCCGCCGCGCCGTCGCGGTCCCCAGCGGCCATGGCCGCCTCGGCAGCGCGCAGCATCGCCACCGCGAGCTGGTAAGGATCGACGGCCCTTTCCCAGGCCGCCGCGGCGGCGTCCCAGCGCGCCACGGCCGGGCCGGCGCCGGCCGTATCCGCCGGGCCGGCGCCGGTCTCCGCGGCGAAGGTCAGCTGGCTGGCCCGCTGGACAGGTCCTGAGCAGTCCATCTTGCCGGCCAGCATGCGGAGCTGGCCGAGCAGGTCGTCTGCCTGCTCCGCCGCGGCCCGGTCGCGGCTGGCGGCCCGGTCCCTGGTGGCGGCCCGGTCCCTGGTGGCGGCCCGGTCCCTGGTGGCGGCGGCCCCGGCGGCGCATGCACGGGCGCCGATGGCGAGCACCGGCCACGCGTACCGGGGATCGCGGACCAGGTCGAAGCCGTCGATCGCGGCCGCCATCACGTCCCGCGCGTCAGCCAGGCTGCCTTGAGCCAGGCTGAGCCCGGTCTCCAGGTGGATCAGCGGCAGGTAGTACTGGCCCTCGCGGTGGCCTATGTACGGGGCCCGGGCGAGCGCCGCCCTGGCGGCGGCGGCCAGTGCCCGCGCGCCGTCCAGGTCGCCCCGGCGCAACGCGATCTCACCGGCGAGGATCCGCAGCGCAAGCCGGTTGAGCTGCGGCGGGGACAGCGCCAGCGCATGCTCGATGACCTCGATCGCCTCGTCCCACCGGCCGAGCGATACCAGCGGTTCCGCCACGTTGATCGCCAGGAAGGTCCCGGTCGTGCGGGCCAGGCCGTAGTCCCGCGCACTGGCGATGCCGGACCGCGCCACCTGGGCGGCCCGCTCATGCTCGCCTATTCCCTCCAGCACATGGGACTCGTTGACGAAGACATGCAGCAGCGGGCGCAGGGCACCGGTCCGCCGGGCGAGCGAGCGGGCCTGGGCGAGGATCTCCAGGGCCACCGCGTCGCTGGCGGTGTGCGACTCGATGCATGCCAGCTCGCACAGCGCGCTGACCTGCGTACCGGTATCCCCGACCTGCTGCGCCAGCGACAGGGCTTCCTCCGCCGCGGCCCGGCCCTGTAGCCCGTGTGGCTCGGCCAGATGCTTGGACTCGCTCAGCAGCACCCTGGCGCGGGCGGCATCACCGACGCCGGGGGGCACGAGCTCCAGCGCTGCCTGCAGGTCTGTGTGCGGATCCATCCTCCCGGTGTGACTGCTGAGCGTGGCGCGGGTCTCCAGCAGCAGCGCCGCCCGCACGGGCTCGGCGGCCGGGTCGATCTCCTTCAGCGCCGCTGACGCGAACGCGATCCCCCGCTCCGGCTCGTCGGCGGTCTGCGCGGCGGCCGCCGCCTGTTCCAGGACAAGCAGGTGGCTGGCGCCGATGCGCTCCGCGGCGTCCGGCACCTTGTCCCACAGCTCGAGGACCCTGGCCAGCAGCGTGAGCTGCTCGGCATGGGCGAGGGCGTGCCCGGCCGCCGCCGCCGCCTGCCAGGCGCTCACCAGCGCCCCGGCTATGTCGTGCGCGTAGTACCAGTGGTGTGCCTGCTCGATCGGCCCCCTGCCGGGGGCGGCCAGCCCGGCGTCGGAGCCGAGGACCTCGGCGAAGCGGGTGTGCAGGCGGGTGCGCTCGCCGGGCAGCAGATCGTCGTAGACGGCCTCGCGGATGAGCGCGTGCCGGAACATGTACCCGTCCTGGTCCGCCCGCAGCACGTTGGCCGCCACCGCGGGCCGCAGCCCAGCCGTGAGGTCGTCACCCGCCAGCCCGGTCACCGCCGCCAGCAGCGCGTGCCCGGTGCGCTGCCCGCCCGCGCTCGCCGCCCGCAGCAGCTCCTGTGTCTGCTCGGGCAGCCGCTGCACCGCGGCGAGCAGCAGATCCCGCAGTGACTCGGGC
>Ga0335077_10005378_pt1 | contig 15719 bp, 10 predicted proteins | sample Lox_Sample_31_FD_207151 | JGI IMG/M metagenome (GOLD analysis project Ga0335077, IMG submission 207151) | Soil microbial communities from Loxahatchee National Wildlife Refuge, Florida, United States - Lox_Sample_3.1 | ecosystem: Environmental > Terrestrial > Soil > Wetlands | place: USA... | reverse complement strand
CGTACGTGTTGACGAAGGAAGAGGGCGGGCGACACACGCCGTTCTTCACGGGATACCGTCCGCAGTTCTACTTCCGGACGACGGACGTGACCGGCGACGTGAAGTTGCCACAGGGAGTGGAGATGGTGATGCCTGGGGACAACGTGAGCGCGGAGATCACTTTGATCACGCCGGTGGCACTGGAGAAGGGGCTGCGGTTCGCGATTCGCGAAGGCGGCCACACGGTGGGAGCAGGCGCCGTGGCCGAGATCATCGAGTAAACGACCATGCGAGAAATCATCACATTGCAGTGCAACGATTGCAAAAACCGGAACTACACCACCACCAAGAACAAGAAGAAGCACACGGACCGTCTAGAGACGCAAAAGTTCTGCAACACGTGCAGGAAACATACCGCGCATAAAGAGGTCAAATAAGGATTTTCGCGGGTCGGGCCTCTAAGCTAGCGGAGGCACGGTGGCGAGCGAGATTTGGTTTTGCTACATGATCCGATGCAAAGATGGCTCGCTATATGTGGGAATCGCGACTGATCCGAATGAGCGAGTGAAGCGGCACAATTGGGGCGTCGGCCCGGTGTTCACCGCGAGACGAAGGCCGGTAGAACTGATTTGGAGTGAGCGCTGCGGTTCTTCGGCGGCTGCGCGACAGAGAGAGAAGGAGATCAAGGGTTGGAGCCGAAGCAGGAAGCTGGCTCTGGCTGCGCGCGGAAACTGAGGCTGGTCAGGCGGGACGTTTGAGACGGTAGACCGTCGGCTTGCCCTGAGTGCGCGACAGCGCACGAAGGGTCGACGAAAACGGATTCGAGAAGGGTAGCCCTATAAACCCGGAAAAGCGGGCAGGGTAAACCCTTCAAGCCCGAGAGGCGGAAGAAGGGAAGACCCGCTGAGGCCGAAAGGCATCAGGGTACACCCTTCGAACCCGCCACTGGCGGGTTCTCAGGGTAAAGGGGAGTAGGTTCAACGGTAGACCATCGGTCTCCAAAACCGAGAGTGGGGGTTCGAATCCCTCCTCCCCTGCCATTTTTGGGTAGGGCGGCAGGCGGGCGAAGTGGTCAGAGCAGGTCGGGGCCAGGGCGGCGGATGAGATGGCACAGGCGGCGAAATTGAGCAACGAAGAAACACAGGGCGGAAAGCCGTTCTCGGTTCCGGGACCCGTCAGCAAGCTCGGCGAGTATCCGCGCCGCATTCGAAGTTTTCTGCACGACGTGCGCGTGGAAATGAGGCAGGTGAACTGGCCTTCGCGCCAGGACGTGTGGTCCACGACGATCGTGGTGACGGTGACCGTGGCTTTTTTCGGAATCTATTTCGCGATCACCGACAGAGTTTTCGGCGACCTATACTATTGGGTGAGCAGCTATTTCCGCCACCACTGAGATGAACAACGTCATGGCAAAGCAGTGGTACATCGTCCACACCTACTCGGGGTTTGAGAAGAAGGTAAAGGAAAGTCTCGAGGGGCGCGTGCAGGCGTTCGGCCTGGCGGACAAAATCGGCCAGGTGGTGATCCCGACCGAGTCGGTGGTAGAGGTGCGCGGCGGCAAGAAGGTGATCTCGCCGCGAATGTGCTATCCGGGCTACGTGCTGGTCGAGATGGACATGGACGACTACACGTGGCACGTGGTGCGCTCGACGCCAAAGGTGACCGGCTTCGTTGGCTCGGGGCAGATGCCTTCTCCTCTGACCGACGAGGAAGTGCAGAACATTTTGAACCGCGCGACGACCACGGCGGAGAAGCCCAAGCCGAAACTGTCGTTTGAGCGCGGCGAAAAGGTGAGGATCAACGAAGGCGCGTTTGCGAATTTCACGGGCATCGTCGAGGAAGTGAACGCGGACCGCAGCACGCTGAAAGTCTCGGTGACGATTTTCGGGCGATCGACTCCCGTGGAGCTGGATTTCGCGCAGGTGGAGAAGGTGGCGTAACGAGCGGCGCTGCGGAGAGGTTCTTCGACTCCGCGACCCGGCGGCCCGCAGGGACGGGTCGAAGAAAAGCCGGGTCGCTTCGCTCAGAATGACGAAGCGGATTGGATAGGGGACAGTAGCGATGGCAAAGAAAGTTCAAGCAATGGTGAAGCTCCAGTTGCCGGCGACGAAGGCGACGCCGGCGCCGCCCGTGGGCACGGCGCTCGGCCCGCACGGCGTGAACATCATGGATTTCTGCAAGCAGTTCAACGCCAAGACCTCGAAAGAGCCGGACGGCATGATCATCCCCGTGCTGGTGACGATTTACAGCGACCGCACGTTCACGTTCATTTTGAAGACGCCGCCGGCCTCCGAGCTGCTGAAGCGCGCCGCGGGAATCGTGAAGGGTTCGCCGGAGCCGAACCGCAACAAGGTGGCGAAGATTTCGCGCAAGCAGGTGGAAGAAATCGCCAAGACAAAGCTGCCCGACCTGAACACGACGAATCTGGAATCCGCCGTGCGGTCGATCATGGGCACCGCCCGCAACATGGGCATCGAAGTGAGCGAATAAGGGGAATCGAAATGGGCCGCAGCGCAAAGATCGGTGGAAAGAATATTGACCGCGCCAGGAAGCTTGTGGAGGCGCGCCCGTACAAGTTGGAAGAGGCCGCCGAGCTGCTGAGGAAGGCGCACTTCGTGAAATTTGACGAGACGGTGGAGCTGGTGCTGAATCTCGGCGTCGATCCGAAGCAGTCGGACCAGATGGTACGCGGCACCGTGGTGCTGCCGCACGGCCTCGGTAAATCAAAGCGCGTGCTGGTGATCGCGAGCGGCGAGAAAGTGAAAGAGGCGCAGGACGCCGGCGCCGATTTCGTGGGCGGCGAAGACATGGTCCAGAAAATCACGGAGGGCTGGACGGATTACGAAGCCGTGATCGCGACGCCCGACATGATGAAGTCCGCCGGACGCCTCGGCAAAGTGCTCGGCCCGCGCGGCCTGATGCCCAATCCCAAGACGGGGACGGTCACTTTTGAAGTGGCGAAGGCCGTGAAGGAAATCAAGGCCGGCAAGGTGGAATTCCGGCTGGACAAGACCGGGCTGATCCATTCGCCCGTGGGAAAGATCAGCTTCCCGGCGAAGAGCCTCGCGGAAAACGCGTCGGCGCTGCTGGGGGCGGTGGTGAAGGCCAAGCCTTCGACGGCGAAGGGAAAGTACATCAAGAAGATCACGCTGACCTCGACGATGGGTCCGGGAATCCTGATCGACCACGCCGAGGCGGACGAAGCCACAGCGGTGGCGGCGTAACGACGCGCTGAGAAGGCTTCAGGGGTTAAAACCCCTGAAATGGTTGGCAGATTTTACGGCGGGGTTGAAACCCCGCCCTTCCGAAGTCGAGTTGGTTTTCGGGGCTGGGGAGAATCTGGCATGAAGAAGAAAGCCGAGAAGGTAACGCAGGCGGACGAGCTTCGCGCGCAGCTCGCGACGGTGTCGACGGTGATCCTTTCGACGTTTCAGGGGATCACGGTCGAGGAAGACACGAAGCTCCGGAGGTCGGTGGAGGCCGCGGGCGGCCACTACCAGGTGGTGAAAAACACCGTGGCGGAGCGCGCAGCGGCGGGCACTCCTGCGGAAGGTCTGCTCAAGGGCCTGAAGGGCACGAATTCGATCGCGTACACGAAAACCGATCCCGTGGCGCTGGCAAAGATCCTGACGAAGGTGGCCAAGGACGTCCCGGCGTTCCAGTTCCGCGCGGGATGGGTCGAAGGCCGCGTGATTTCGATTCAGGAGATATCGCAGCTCGCGCAGCTGCCGAGCAAGGAAGAGCTGATCAGCAAGATCATGTTCATGCTCAACTCACCTGCGCAGCGCGTGACGACGGCGCTGGCGGCGCTGCCGCGGAATCTCGCGGTGGTGACGAGCGAAGCGGTAAAGGCAAACAAGTTTGGAGCGGCCGGTGCGGCACCGGAGAACACCCCGGCGCCGGAAGCGGCCCAGTAATTTCGGTTCTTTCGCAATACAGGTTTTTCATCTCGGAGGAGGATAGACACGGCAATGGCTAGCAAAGTGGAAACGATTCTGGAAGAAATCAAGGGCCTGACACTGCTCGAGGCTTCCGATCTGGTCAAGAAGATGGAAGAGGCCTTCGGAGTGTCGGCGGCTGCGGCGGCGCCGGTCATGATGGCGGGCGGCGCGGCGGGCGCGGCTGCGGGCGCAGCGACGGAGGAGAAGACGGAATTCGCCGTCGTCCTCACCGAAGTCGGCGCGAACAAAATCAACGTGATCAAGGCTGTCCGCGAAGTCACGAGCCTGGGCTTGAAAGAAGCCAAGGACCTCGTGGACGGCGCCCCGAAGACGGTGAAAGAGGGCGTCAACAAGGACGAGGCGGCCACGATCAAGAAGAAGTTCGAAGAGGCCGGCGCCAAGGTCGATATCAAGTAGTGGCAGCCCGCACACGGCCGCGTGCCGGGGCTGCAAAGGAATCGCCCGCTTCGGCGGGCGCGCGTCCTTTGGAATTCAGAACCTCAAAAGTTGTCCTTCCCGGACCGGCGGGGCGGGTGTCTGCCCGCGCTGCCGCGTTCGGCGTAAGCCTGAAGGGGATGGTCCATGACTCATCGGAACGGTAATCGCGTCATGCGGGAACGGGAACGCCTGGACTTCGCCAAGATCAAGACGACCGTCCAGATTCCGAACCTGATCGACGTGCAGAAGAAGTCCTACCAGCGATTCCTGCAAATGGATCAGCTGCCGAGCGAGCGCGACGACGCGGGCTTGCAGTCCGTGTTTACGTCCGTGTTCCCGATCCAGGATTTCCGCGGGCTCTCGCAACTGGACTTCGTGGACTACGCGATCGGCAACTGGGAGTGCAAGTGCGGCCACCTGCGCGGCCTGCACCACTTGCGCGCGACGTGCCGGAATTGCGGCGCGTCCGTGGTCACCAACCCGTACAAGACGGGCGACGTGATCTGCGCGAAGTGCGGCACGTTCAACAAGAACACGCCGACGTTCTGCAACAAGTGCGGCGACCCGGTCACGCTCCAGCTGAAGTACGACGTGAACGAGTGCCAGGAGCGCGGGATGACGTATTCCGCGCCGCTGAAGGTCACCATCCGCCTCACGATTTACGACAAGGACCCCGACACCGGGGCGAAGTCGATCCGCGACATCAAGGAACAGGAAGTCTTCTTCGGCGACATTCCGTTGATGACGGAGAACGGCACGTTCATCATCAACGGCACGGAGCGCGTGATCGTCAGCCAGCTGCACCGCTCGCCGGGCGTGTTTTTCGAGACGGCAAACAACCGCAGCTACTTCCTTGGAAAAATCATTCCGTACCGCGGGTCGTGGGTCGAATTCGAATACGACTCGAAGAACATTTTGTACGTCCGCATCGACCGCAAGCGCAAGTTCCTCGGCTCGATCTTCCTGCGCGCGCTGGGAATGAAGTCGAATGAGGACATCCTGCGGACGTTCTTCCAGGTGGAGCGCATCTCGCTGCGCGAGGGCGATCTTTTCTGGAACGTGACCGAGGGATTGATCGACCGCAAGCTCAGCAAGGAGATCAAGCACCCGAAGTCGGAGGAAACGCTGGTCGGCGCGCACAAGCGCATCACCGAGGCGCTCTACAAGGAGCTGGTGAAGGCGCGTGTCACGCAGGCGGAAGTGGGCGTGGCCGATCTCGAGGGCGCGGTGACGGTCGGCGAGCTGGTGAACCGGCAGACCGGCGAAGTGCTGCTCGAAGCGAACAAGCCGCTCACGCCGGAAATGTGGGCCACGATCGGCGAGGCGGGCATCACGGAAGTGGACGTCTGCTTCCCGGACCGCGACGACGTGGGCATCATCATCTCGCGCACGCTCGAGAAGGACACGATCCACACGCCGAAGGAAGCGCTGATCGAAATCTATCGCAAGCTGCGTCCCGGCGATCCGCCGACGCTCGAAACCGCGACGGCGCTCTTCAACGGAATGTTTTTCGACGCGCGGAAATACGACTTCAGCAAGGTGGGCCGGCTGAAGTTCAACATCAAGCTGGGGCTCGAGACGCCGCTCGAGAAGCGCACGCTCGATCCTTCCGATTTCGTCGCGGCGATCAAGTACCTGCTGAAGCTGCGCAAGAACATCGGCTCGGTGGACGACATCGACCATCTCGGCAACCGGCGCGTCCGCGCGGTGGGCGAGCTGCTGGAAAACCAGTTCCGCATCGGCCTGGTCCGCATGGAGCGCGCGATCAAGGAAAAGATGTCCGTGTACCAGGAAATGTCCACGGCGATGCCGCACGACCTGGTGAACGCGAAGCCCGTGATGGCGGCGATCCGCGAATTCTTCGGAAGTTCGCAGCTGTCGCAGTTCATGGACCAGACCAACCCGTTGAGCGAAATCACTCACAAGCGGCGCCTTTCGGCTCTCGGGCCGGGCGGCCTTTCGCGCGAGCGCGCGGGATTCGAAGTGCGCGACGTGCACCCGACGCACTACGGCCGCATCTGCCCGATCGAGACGCCGGAAGGCCCGAACATCGGCCTGATCAGCTCGCTTTCGTGCTACGCGCGAATCAACGAGTTCGGATTCATCGAGTCGCCCTACCGCAAGGTGAAGGGCGGCCGCGTGATCGACTACGTGCAGGTGGTGAACGCGGGAGACAGCGAATTCAAGGCCGGGGAAGTCGTCGAAAAAGACAAAGTGGACGACATGAACGAGGAGCTGAAGCGGCGGCGAATCGTGGTCGAGCCGCACTGCTTCTATCTTTCGGCGTGGGAAGAGGACCGCTACGTGGTGGCGCAGGCGAACGCCTCGCTCGACGAAAAGCTGCGGATTACGACCGATCTCGTGAACTGCCGGCAGGCGGGCAACTTCGTCCTGAAGAGCCGCGAAGAGGTGGATTACATCGACGTGTCGCCGAAGCAGCTGGTGTCGGTCGCCGCGAGCCTGATTCCGTTCCTCGAGAACGACGACGCGAACCGCGCGTTGATGGGCTCGAACATGCAGAGGCAGGCCGTGCCGCTGATCAAGGGCGAAGCGCCGCTGGTCGGAACGGGCATGGAGCGGGTCACCGCGCGCGATTCCGGCGCCGTGATCGTGTGCCGGCGCGACGGCATCGTCGATCAGGTGGATTCCGAGCGCGTGATCGTGCGCGTGGAATCCGACCAATCGGGCGTGCTGAGCCGCGAAGTCGGGTCGGACATCTACCTGCTCACGAAGTTCAAGCGGTCCAACCAGAACACCTGCATCAGCCAGAAGCCGCTGGTCCGCGCGGGCGACCGCGTGAAGCAGGGCCAGGTGCTGGCCGACGGGCCGTGCACCGACCGGGGCGAGCTGGCGCTTGGACGCAACGTGCTGGTGGCGTTCGTGCCATGGCGCGGGTACAACTTCGAGGACGCCATCCTAGTCAGCGAAAAGCTGGTGAAAGAGGACTACTACACCTCGATTCACATCGAGGAGTATGAGATCGAAGCGCGCGATACGAAGCTCGGGCCGGAAGAGATCACGCGCGACATTCCCAACATCAACGAGAGCTTTCTCCGCAATCTGGACGAAAGCGGCGTGATCCGCATCGGCGCGACCGTCAAGCCCGGCGACATTCTCGTCGGGAAGGTGACGCCGAAGGGAGAGACGACGCTCACTCCGGAAGAGAAGCTGCTGCGCGCGATTTTCGGCGAGAAGGCCGGCGACGTCCGCGACGCTTCGCTCTACTGCCCGCCGGGCATCGAGGGCACGATCGTGGACGTGAAGATCTTCTGCCGCAAGGGAGCGGAGAAGGACGAGCGGCACAAGGCGATCGAAGCGGCGCACGTAGCGAAGCTCGAAAAGAACCTCGCCGACGAAATCCGCATTCTCACCGACGAGCGGCTGAAGCGATTGAACGACCTGCTCGGCGGGCAGAAGCTGACGGCCGACCTCCACGACGAGCGCACCAACAAGCGCCTGCTCACCAAGGGCACGGAGCTGACGCGCGACATCCTGGAAAAGGTCTCCACGCGCAACCTGAAACGCCTGCGCCTGAACGACAAGGACCCGCTGCTCATCGAGAAGATCGACGAGGTCGAGGAAATGACCTCGCGGCAGATCGACGTGCTGCGGAAGATCACCGACGAGCGCATCGCGAAACTCAAGAAGGGCGACGAGCTACCGCCGGGCGTGATCAAGCTGGTGAAGGTGTACATCGCGATGAAGCGCAAGCTCTCGGTCGGCGACAAGATGGCCGGGCGGCACGGAAACAAGGGCGTCATCGCGCGGATCATTCCGCAGGAAGACATGCCCTACATGCCGGACGGCACGCCGGTGGAGATCGTTCTCAACCCGCTGGGCGTTCCTTCGCGCATGAACGTGGGCCAGATCCTGGAGACGCATCTCGGGTGGGCGTCGAAGGAGTTGGGCGAGCGCGTGGGCAAGGTGCTGGACAGCGACGCGCGCGTCGAAGCGGTGCGCAAGTGGTTCAAGGACGCTTTCGGGCCGACATCGGTCTGGAAGACGATCGCGGACCTCGACGACGAGGCCGTGCTCGATTTGGCGCACAGCTTCCGCGAGGGAGTGCCGTTTGCGACGCCGGTGTTCGACGGCGCGCGCGAAACGGACATCCGCCACCTGCTCGAATTCACGGAGCTGCCGGAGAGCGGAAAGATCACGCTCTACGACGGCATGACGGGCGACGAATTCGCGCAGAACGTCACGGTCGGCTACATCTACATGCTCAAGCTCTCGCACCTGGTGGACGACAAGATCCACGCCCGGTCGATCGGGCCGTATTCGCTGATCACGCAGCAGCCGCTTGGAGGTAAGGCGCAGTTTGGAGGCCAGCGCTTCGGAGAAATGGAAGTCTGGGCGCTGGAAGCCTACGGTGCGGCGCACATCCTGCAAGAGCTGCTGACGGCGAAATCGGACGACGTGTACGGCCGCGCGAAAATCTACGAGGCCATCGTGAAGGGCGAGCCGGGAATCGAACCCGGCGTGCCCGAGTCGTTCAACGTGCTGGTGCGCGAGTTGCAGTCGCTCTGCCTGGACGTGGAGCTGATGAAGCGCCAGAAACCGCAACTCGAGAAGGCCGAAGCGGCCGACTAAGAATCGCGCGTCGCGGGCGACCGGGACGCGCGCCACAAGATTCTGGAATGGTTTTTTGGTCCGCCACGGCGGACAGGAGGATCACCCCTTGTATCGATCGAGCCCTTATGACCGTGCCAGCCAGATCGCGGATTTCGATTCGATTCGCATCAGCCTTGCGAGTCCGGAGAAGATCCGCTCGTGGTCGCACGGCGAAGTGACCAAGCCGGAGACGATCAACTACCGCACGTTCAAGCCGGAGCGCGACGGGCTTTTCTGCGCCAAGATTTTCGGGCCCGTCACGGACTGGGAGTGCCTGTGCGGGAAGTACAAGCGGATGAAGCACCGCGGGGTCATCTGCGACAAGTGCGGCGTGGAAGTGACGCTCAGCAAGGTGCGGCGCGAGCGCCTGGGCCACATCGAGCTGGCTTCGCCCTGCTCGCACGTGTGGTTCTTCAAGGGCTTGCCGAGCCGCATCGGCTACCTGCTCGACATCACGATGCGCGATCTCGAGCACATTCTCTACTTCGAGACGTTCGTCTGCGTCGATCCGGGCGAAGCGCCGGGACTCAAGGAAAAGGACATTCTGACCGAGGAGAAGTACCGCGAATTGCAGCGGGAATTTCCCGGTAAGGCCGACGTGCGCATGGGCGCCGAGGCGATCAAGGAGCTTCTGCGCCGCGTGGACGTGGACAAGCTCTCCACCGAGCTTCGCGAGAAGATGAAGATCGATCCGAGCCTGCAGAAGCGGATCAAGTACGCGAAGCGGCTGAAGGTGCTCGAAGCGTTCCGCAAGAGCGGCAACAAGCCGGAGTGGATGATTCTCGACGTGATTCCGGTGCTGCCGCCGGAGCTTCGCCCGCTGGTGCCTCTCGACGGCGGCCGCTTCGCCACGTCCGATTTGAACGACCTGTATCGCCGCGTGATCAACCGCAACAACCGGCTGAAGAAGCTGATGGAGCTGCACGCGCCCGACGTGATCGTGCGCAACGAGAAGCGCATGCTCCAGGAAGCCGTGGACGCGCTCTTCGACAACGGCCGGCGCGGCCGCGTGCTTCGCGGAACGAACAACCGCCCGCTGAAGTCGCTCTCCGACACGCTGAAGGGCAAGCAGGGCCGCTTCCGCCAGAACCTGCTCGGCAAGCGCGTCGATTATTCGGGCCGGTCCGTGATCGTCGTCGGTCCGGAACTCAAGCTGCACCAGTGCGGCCTGCCGAAGAAGATGGCGCTCGAACTTTTCAAGCCGTTCATCTATCACAAGCTGGAAGCCGCCGGACACTGCACCACGATCAAGCAGGCGAAGGAACTGGTCGAGGCGCAAGAAGCGACCGTGTGGGACATTCTCGAGGACGTGATCCGCGAGCATCCGGTGCTGCTCAACCGCGCTCCGACGCTGCACCGCCTGGGCATTCAGGCGTTCGAGCCGACGCTTGTGGAAGGCAAGGCCATCCGCATCCATCCGCTGGTCTGCACGGCGTTCAACGCGGACTTCGACGGCGACCAGATGGCGGTGCACATTCCGCTTTCGCCCGAGGCGCAGGTGGAAGCCTCGGTGCTGATGCTGAGCTCGCACAACATCCTGTCGCCGGCCAACGGCTATCCGCTCGCGGTGCCGACGCAGGACATGGTGCTCGGCATCTACTACATGACCAAGGCGAAGCCGAAGGCCAAGGGCGAAGGCCGCGCGTTCGGATCGACCGAGGAAGTGATCATGGCGCTGGAAGCGGGCGAAGTGGAATTGCTCACGCCGATCCGCATGCGCTACACCGGCGAAGTGATCGACCTGACGAACGCGTACGACGATCAGGACGTTTCGCACACGGAGCCCGTGAATCTCGCGAAGCAGTTCCTGCAAACCACCGTCGGCCGCGTGATCTTCAACGATCACCTGCCTTCGGACATGCCCTTCGTCAACGGCTTGCTCAAGAAGAAGGGCGTGCAGGCTCTGGTGCAGTACGCCTATCTGCGCTTCGGCCTCGAAAAGACCGTCGTGATGCTCGACCGGCTGAAGGAGCTCGGCTTCCTCTATGCGACGAAGGCCGGCGTTTCGATCGGCATCAGCGACATGGTCATCCCCAGCGTGAAGTTCAAGCTGGTGGATGCGGCCGAACACGAAGTGGTGAAGGTACAGCAGCAATATCTCGACGGCGCCATCACCAACGGCGAGCGCTACAACAAGGTCATCGCGATCTGGTCGGACGTCACCGAAAAGGTGGCGGACGAAATGTTCAAGGCGCTCGAGGAGCAGGACAAGCAGGGCGTGATCAACCCGATCTACGTGATGGCCGATTCCGGCGCGCGCGGATCGAAGCAGCAAATCCGGCAGCTTTCGGGAATGCGCGGATTGATGGCCAAGCCCTCGGGCGAGGTCATCGAGACGCCGATCACGTCGAACTTCCGCGAAGGCCTCACCGTGCTGCAATACTTCATCTCCACGCACGGCGCCCGCAAGGGTCTGGCCGATACGGCGCTCAAAACCGCCGATTCGGGCTACCTGACGCGGCGGCTCGTGGACGTGGCGCAGGACGTGATCATCAACGAGTTCGACTGCGGCACGGCGGACGGCATTTTCGTCGAGCCGATTCTCGAAGCCGGCGTCGAAGTCGAGCCGTTGCGCGACCGCGTCGTAGGCCGCGTCTCGCTCGAGAAAATCAAGGACTACGAAGGCAACGTGATCGTCGAGATCAACCAGGAGATCACGGAAGAGCTCGCCAACGCGATTCAGGCGGCGGGCATCGAGCGGGTGAAGATCCGCTCCGTGCTCACGTGCGAGTCCCGGCGCGGCGTGTGCGCACGCTGCTACGGCCGCAACCTGGCCACCGGCCGCTTCGTCGAGATGGGCGAGGCCGTCGGCGTGATCGCCGCGCAGTCGATCGGCGAACCCGGCACGCAGCTGACGATGCGGACGTTCCACATCGGCGGCACGGCCACCCGCGTCACCGAACAGTCGAAGGTCGAGGCGCGCAACAACGGCTTCGTCAAGTTCATCGACCTGAAGGTGGTGGAAGGCCGCGGCAAGCTGCTCATCTCCATGAACCGCTCCGGCTTGATCGCGGTGGTGGACGAAAAGGGCCGCGAGAAGGAACGCCACCACGTGGTGTATGGCGCGCGCCTCAAGGTGGAAGACGGGCAACCCGTCACGCTCGGCCAGACCATGTGCGAGTGGGATCCGTACACGTTCTCGATTCTCACGGAATCGGGCGGCACGATCGAATTCAAGGATCTGCAACCCGGCCTGACCATCGAAGAGCAGGTGGACGAAGTCACCGGCCTTTCGCAGCTCGTCGTCACGCTACCTCCGGGTGACGAAAAGCACCAGCCGACGATTCTCGTCCGCGATTCCGCCGGCCGCGCCAAGAAGAAGTACCTGATGCCGTCGCGCGCCCACTTGATGGTGGTGGATGGCGACGAGGTGCAGCCCGGCGACGTGCTCGCGAAGATTCCGCGCGAGACCACGAAGACGAAGGACATCACGGGCGGTTTGCCGCGCGTCGTCGAGCTCTTCGAGACGCGCAAGCCCCGCGACCCGGCGGTCATCAGCGAGATCGACGGTATCGTGAAGTACGGCGAAATCGCGAAGGGCATGCGGAAGATCTACGTCGAGAGCGAGGATGCAAAGACGGTGAAGGAATACTCCATCCCGCGCGGCGTCCACATCAACGTGCAGGAAGGCGAGCACGTCCGGGCGGGCGAGCCGCTCATCGACGGCCCGCTCAATCCGCACGATTTGCTGGCCGTGCTCGGGGAAAAGTACACGCAGGCCTACCTGGTGAACTCGATCCAGGAGGTCTACCGGTTGCAGGGCGTCAACATCAACGACAAGCACATCGAGACGATCGTCCGGCAAATGATGCGCTGGGTGAAGGTCGAAGACGTGGGCGATACGTCGTTCCTTCTCGAGGAGCAGGTGGATAAGTTCCGCTTCCGCGAGGAGAACGACCGCATCATCCGCGAAGGCGGGCGTCCCGCGACGGGGCGGCCGCTGCTCCTCGGCATCACGAAGGCGTCGCTCTCGACCGATTCCTTCATCTCCGCGGCGAGCTTCCAGGAGACCACCCGCGTCCTCACCGAAGCGGCGATCTCCGGGAAGGTCGATTACCTGCGCGGCCTGAAGGAAAACGTGATCATGGGCCGGCTGATTCCCGCGGGCACGGGCCTCGAGCGCTATCGCAACATCCAACTCCTCACCGAAATTCCGAAGGAGGAGCCGCAAGCGATGGAGCCGGAGCTCACGCCAGAGGAAGCCGCGGCGCTGGACTTCCTGCGCAAGGACACCGACGCAGTCGCCGAAAGCTAAAACGATGCCGGCCTTCGACCGGCCGGCGGAAACCCGAATCAACGAGGGCCATTCAGCGAAAGAGCTGGGTGGCCCTTTTTTATTCCTGCTGCCGAATGCGCGCGTTGCCCGTCAAACGACTATTGTGCTTAAATCCGCGGGTCGGGGCGTCCATCTGCGCCGTAAAAGAAGGGAAGCCATGGGACGAAAACTGATGTGGTTCGCCATTTCGTTGCTGATGCTGGCCGCGCCGAGCCGCGCCGCCAAACGCGCGTTCACGATCGAGGATTTCTACCGCGTTCGCCGGGTCGAGGAGATGCACATTTCCCCCGACGGGCGGACGGTCGTGTTCACGCTGGGGACCACCGATCTCGCGAAGGCGAAGCGCGTCACGCACCTGTGGCTGATGGATGCGGACGGCGCGAACGCGCGGCAGTTCACGTATGGCGACGCCGGCGAATCGTCCCCGATCTTCTCACCCGACGGGAAGTGGATCGCGTTCATCAGCTCGCGCGACGGCAGCGACAATTTGTACATCATGCCGGTGAACGGCGGCGAGGCGCGGAAGCTCACGAGCGTATCGACGGGTGTGTCGTCTCCGGTGTGGTCGCCCGACGGGAAGTCGATCGCCTTTGCGAGCGATGTGTATCCGGAATGCGGCGGCGATGACGCTTGCAACAAGAAGATCGCCGACCGCTGGAGCAAGGGGCCGCTGCACGCCCACATGGCGGATGCGCTGCTGTATCGGCACTGGACCGCATGGAAGGACGGACAGAGAACCCACGTGCTTCTGGCCAGCGTCGCCACCGGCGCCGTGCGCGACCTGACGCCCGGAGATTTCGATTCGCCGCGCTTTCAGCTTGGAGGGCCGCCGCAATTCGATTTCTCTCCCGATAGCGCGGAACTTGCGTTCGACTCCGAACGCGACCGCGATCCGGCCTCATCCACGAACAACGACGTGTGGATTGTTCCACTCTCCGGCACGCAGCAGGCGAAGGACATCACGGCTTCCAATCCGGCGTTCGACGGCAATCCGAAATACTCGCCGGACGGGAAATACATCGCCTACCTGGTGCAGAAGCAGCCGGGCTACGAGTCCGATCTTTTCCGGATCGGCATCTACGACCGCGCGGCGGGCACTTCGCGCGTGCTGACGGAATCGTTCCGGAACTGGGTGCAGGATTTTCAGTGGGCCTCGGATTCGAAGTCGCTTTACTTCAGCGCGCCCGTGGAGGGCGACACGCCGATCTATCAGGTGAGCGTGGATACCGGCGCGATCCATCAGGTGCTTGCGGACAAGTCGATCAACGCGTATGAAATTTCGCGCGACGATCGGCGGATCGTTTACATCGGGCATTCGGTGGGCGCACCGACCGAACTGTACGCGGCGGATCTGGCCGGGGGAACTGCGTCGTCACCGCGAAGGCTTTCGCACATCAACGACGAACTGGCGAATGAGGTGGACATTCGCCCCGCCGAGAAGATGTGGGTGCCGGGGGCGGCAGGCGCGAAGGTGGAAGTGTTTATCGTGAAGCCCCACGATTTCGACCCATCGAAGAAGTATCCGCTGATTTTCAACGTGCACGGCGGGCCGCAGCAGCAGTGGCAGGATTCGTTTCGCGGCGACTGGCAGGTGTATCCTGGCGCGGGATACGTGGTCGCGTTTGCCAATCCGCACGGCTCGACGGGCTACGGGCAGGACTTCACCGCCGAGATTTCGGGCGATTGGGGAGGCGCGGTCTACGAAGACCTGATGAAGGTCGCGGGCGAGCTTGCGAAGCTGCCTTACGTCGATTCGAACCGCATGGGTGCGATGGGCTGGTCCTTCGGCGGCTACATGATGGACTGGTTCGAGGGCCACACCGACCGATTCAAGGCCATTGCGTCGATGATGGGCGTGTTCGACCTGCGCTCGATGTACGGAGCCACGGAAGAATTGTGGTTCCCGGAGTGGGAGCAAAAGGGCCAGCCGTGGAATTCGGAGCAGTTTCAGAAGTTCTCGCCTTCCTACTACGTGAAGAATTTCAAGACACCGTGTCTGGTGATTTCGGGCGAGCTCGATTACCGGGTCCCGTACACGCAGTCGCTTCAGATGTTTACCTCGTTGCAGAAGATGAACGTCCCGTCCCGGCTGATCATCTACTCCAAGGCCGGCCACTGGCCGAGCTGGTATGAGATGGCCCTCTATTACACCGCGCATCTCGAATGGTTTCATACATATCTGGGCGGAGACGCGCCGCCGTGGAGCTCCCAGCAGCTTCTGCGGAACGCGGTATTCGACACCGAAACCGGGCAGCGCGCGAAGTAGCGTGCTGCCGTTTCGGGCGCGCCTGTTGAACATCCCGGCATAACCGCGAGCATTCTTTTCCCGCCAGCTGCGTCTCGTCTGTAAGATTTCAGCAGGAAGTCCTGCGCGATCATGGCTTCCCGTCAAGGGCACAAGGGCGAACGCGTTCATGTCCACGGATTCATCTCACAAGCGCAACGAGAAGGCTGCTGCGGCGCCGGTTTCCGAC
>Ga0335077_10005377_pt1 | contig 15719 bp, 15 predicted proteins | sample Lox_Sample_31_FD_207151 | JGI IMG/M metagenome (GOLD analysis project Ga0335077, IMG submission 207151) | Soil microbial communities from Loxahatchee National Wildlife Refuge, Florida, United States - Lox_Sample_3.1 | ecosystem: Environmental > Terrestrial > Soil > Wetlands | place: USA... | reverse complement strand
GCGTGTGTTCTGGACCCGGCTCGACCTGCAGGGGCTCATTCTCGGCGCCTTCGGCCTGCTCACATTCCTGGTGTTGTACGGGGCATTCCTGGCGCTGAAGCCGCCGCGAGTCGAGCAGCTCTTCGGCACGATCCTCATCAACCGCCAACCGATTCGCTTGCCGATCGACGCCGTCCTCAAGCTGGTCGCATTCGCGTTCGCGCTCCTCATCGCCGCCGTGACCGCCGGCAGCATGATGGATCAGTGGACGACGCTGGCGCTCTACTGGTATGGGCCGCCCGACGCCACGATCCTCGATCCGGTCTTCGGCCGGCCCGTGAGCTTCTATCTGCTGACGCTGCCGGCGTGGCAGCTGTGCGCGGGTTGGCTGCTCACCCTCGCGATCATCGTCTGTGCCGTCGCTGGACTATTTGCCGCGGCCGCCGGCGGTGCCAAGGCCGGCAATCGCTGGATCCCCTCGGTAGTCCAGGATCGCATCTGGCGCGGCCTCTCGCTCGCGTTCGCCGCGCTGCTCCTGACGCTTGCGCTGCGTGAGTATCTGGCGCGCTTCGAGCTGCTGTTCCAGGACGGCACGATCTTCAGCGGCGTCAGCTACACGGACGCGCACGTCTCGCTGACGGGAATGCTCGCGGTCGCGATCGCTCTGGTGCTGGGCGCGCTCATCGCCGCGGCATCGGCCGTACAGGCGTCGCGGCCGCGCTGGCTGCTCGTCGCGCTAGTCCCGGTGATTGCCTGCTACGCGGTGGTCAACGTCATCGCCTGGTACGTGAGCAGCTTCATCGTCAAGCCGAACCAGCTGGTGCGCGAGCGCCCCTTCATCGCCCGCAACATCGACATGACGCGGCGTGCTTATGCGCTCGACCGTGTCGAGCCGCGCGCGTTCACCGCCGAGCCGGGAGTCGCCGCGCTCGATGCGGCGCACAACCAGCCCACTCTGAACAACATCCGCCTGTGGGACTGGCGAGCCCTGCAGGATACGCTGCGTCAGATCCAGGAGATTCGCACCTATTACGACTTTCCCGACATAGACATAGATCGCTACCAGATCGACGGCTCCGTGCGGCAGATGATGCTGGCTGCGCGCGAGCTCAACGTGAACAAGCTGCCGGAGAGCAGCCGCAATTGGATCAACGAGAAGCTGATCTATACGCACGGCTACGGCATCACCATGAACCCGGTGAACGGCTTCACGAGCGAGGGGCTGCCGACCCTCGTGCTGAGCAACATGCCGGTGCAGAGCGCGCTCCCGGACCTGAAGGTCACGCGGCCGGAGCTGTATTTCGGCGAGCTGACCTCCACCGACGTTTACGTGAGGACGCGGCAGAAAGAGTTCAACTATCCCCAGGGTGAGACCAACAATCTGACCTCCTACGAGGGCAGCGGCGGCATCCGCCTGGGCGGCTGGCTGCGCCGTGTACTGATCGCCTACGACCGCGGCGATCTCACCAAGGTACCGTTCAGCGACGATGTCAATGCGGACAGCCGCCTGCTGATGCGCCGCAGTCTGCGCGAGCGCATCGAGGAGCTCGCCCCCTTTCTGACGCTCGATCCGGACCCGTACGCCGTCGTCGGCGAGGACGGCCGCATCTACTGGTTCATGGATGCCTATACGATCGCGGATACCTACCCGTACGCGCGCCGCTACCGCCTGGGTGAGCAGCGCATCAACTACCTGCGCAACAGCGTGAAGATCGTTATCGACGCATACACCGGTGCGACGCGCCTCTACGTGTTCGAGCCGCACGATCCGCTCATCGCTGCGTATCGGGCGCTCTTTCCGGATCTGTTCACGGATGCTGCGAGCATGCCCGCGGACCTGCGCAAGCACGTGCGCTATCCGGAGCTGCTGCTGAGCGTGCAGGCGGCGGTGTACGGGCTCTACCACATGACGAGTCCCGATGTGTTCTACAACCGCGAGGACCTGTGGAGCGTCGCCTGGGGAATCGGGTCTGCGGATGAGCGTCACTCCGTCGAGCCGAATTTCGTGCTCATGAGCCTGCCGGGCGAGCAGTCGACGGAGTTCATCGAGATCCTGCCCTTCACGCCCGCCAATCGGAACAACCTGATCGGCTGGATCGCAGGCCGCAGCGACGGCGAGCACTACGGGCAGGCGGTCGTGTACGATTTTCCGAAGACCAAGCTGGTCGACGGTCCGCTGCAGATCGAGGCGCGGATCGATCAGAACGCCGAGCTCTCGGGGCAGCTGACCTTGTGGAACCAGCAGGGCTCGCACGTGCGCCGCGGCAGTCTCGTCGTCATTCCTATCGGTGACGGACTGCTCTACGCGGAGCCGATCTATCTGCAAGCGGAGCGCAGTCCGATGCCGGAGCTGCGCCTCGTCGTGCTCGCCGTGCAGGACCGGCTCGCGTACGGGCCGACCTTCGAGTCGGCGCTGGCCGCGCTGTTTGGACAGGCGGCCTCGACGCTCAGCGCTGCGGGAACCAGTCCCGCGAGCGAGGCGTCACGCTTCGCAGGACGCGCGCCCGCGGCGGCCGCGGGCTCCGGTACGGCGGGCGGGGCCGCCGCGGGCGCCGCGGCGCGTACCGATACCGACGCGCTCATCTCGGAGGCGGCGCGCGACCTCGCGGACTACCAGCAGCTGACCGCTGAGGGCAAGCTCGGTGAGGCGGGGCAGAAGCTCGAAGCGTTGAAGCGCAACCTGGAGGAGCTGCAGAAACGGCGCCGGCATTGACTCGGCGCCTGCGGCGGTGGCGCCTCATGCGACGCGCTCGAGCGCTTCCCGTGGGTCTTCCCATGGCTCAGTGTCCGAGCTCGACCAGCAGCCGATCGATCATTCCCCGGGCCTGAGTCAGATAAGCCCCACCGAACAGGTTGAGGTGGTTGAGGACATGATAGAGATTGTAGAGCTCGACGCGCCGCGGCGCCTCCGCATCCAACGGCCATTCGGCCTGGTACGCGGCGTAGAAATCCGGGCTGAAGGCACCGAACAGCCGGGTCATCGCGATGTCGGCCTCACGATCTCCGTAGTACACCGCCGGATCGAAGACCACGGGCGCAGCCTGCGCGTCCGCTGCCCGGTTGCCGCTCCACAGATCGCCATGGAGCAGGGACGCGAGCGGCGCGTGGCGTCCGAAGAATGCGCCCATGCGCTCGAGCAATTCGGCGCCGCGGCGCTGCAGACGGCCCGCGGCATCGCGACCGCTGCGGCGCGCGAGCTCGAGCTGATGGCGCAGGCGTCGCTCGCGGAAGAACTCCACCCAATCCTCGCACCACGTGTTCGGTTGCGTGCTGCTGCCGATCGTGTTGTCGCGGTGCCAGCCAAAAGCGCTCGCGTACGCGCGATGTTGCCGTGCGAGCTGCAATCCGAGCAACGCATCGGCGGAGGACGAAGAGGAGCGAAGCTCGATCCACTCGAGAGCCAGATAGGCCTTCTCGCCCGCGCTCCCCACCGCAAGGACCCGCGGCGTGCGCACAGCGGCGACGCGCTGCAGCTCACGCAAGCCGTCCGCTTCGGCCTGCAGCATGCCAAGCCGGCCGGCCTCCGCGACTTTGACGAAGAGCGGACCCGCGGCGCCCTCCCAGCGATAGCTCTCGTTGATGCAGCCACCGTGCACGCGCGCGCTCGGTCGCGCCTCGAGAGCCGCCCCGAGCTCTGCGGTGAGCGCCGCGGCGACTGCGTTCATTGTCGACGTATGGCGGGGCATCGCTGCATGATAGGGCGCCGCACGGCAGCGCTCGAACGGAAATAACCAGGGGCGCTGACCGGTCCAATCTCATCGGCTGCGCTCATTCAAGCCCGAGGAGGCTGCCACATGAAGCTGTTCGTCCGCTGGCTCATCGACTGGCCACAGGCAGTTGCGCGTCACCTCGTGTGGCTAGCGCCGCTCTTCGCGCGCATCACCGTTGGATATGTCTTTCTCCTCAGCGGCTGGGGCAAGCTGCACAATCTGCCGCTGGTGACGCAGAACTTCATCGGCTGGGGAATCCCATTCCCTCAGGTCCTCACGCCATTCGTCTCCGGAGTGGAGTTTTTCGGCGGGCTGTTCCTGCTCCTTGGGCTGCTCACGCGCATATCGGCCGGCGCCCTCGGCATCACCATGATCGTGGCCATCCGCGCGGCCAAGTGGGGTGATGTCGACTCACTCGAGACGCTGCTGGGTTTCGACGAGTTCGAGTACCTCGCGCTGTTTCTCTGGCTGGCCATCGCCGGCCCGGGCAGCGTATCGCTCGATCATCTGCTGCAGCGCCTGACCGGCAGCCGCGTCTCACGCATCGCCGCCATCGAGAGCGCAAGCTAGCTCAGCGCAGTCGCTGATCACCAGGTCGGCAGGCTCGAGAGAGCTCGGCCAGGGCAGGCCGCGTCGATTCATCCACGCGGTTGACAAACCGCATGCGCGCGCGGCGGCGACGTCGAGCAGCGGATCATCACCGACGTACATGATCTCGCGGGGTGTGCACCCGAGCTCGCCAGCGAGGCGTTCGAAGCACAGCGGGTGCGGCTTCGCCGCGCCGATGTGGCGCGCGCTCAAGGAAACGGTGAAGAGCTCGGCGAGTCCGATGCGCACCAGATCGGCGTTGCCGTTGCTCAAGCTCGCGAGCGCGTAGCGCGCTCGCAGCCGCTCAAGCGCCGGCCGCACGTCCGCAAACAGCTCGAGCTCATTGCGTGCGGCAAAGAACACGGCAAAGGCGCGCTCCGCCATTTCCTCCTCGTAGCCATGCTCGCGGGCATGACGCGCAAGCGCACTCATGCGCAGGTAAGTCAGATCGTGGGCCTTGTGCGGCTCGTTGCGGGCGAGCTGGGCGCGCGCCGCGCGCATGTCCTCGATCGAGAGCCGCTCGGTGATGCGCGGGCAGTTCGCGCGCAGCCATTCGAACAGCCGCATCTCCGCGCGCACGAGCACCGGCTCGATATCCCAGAGTGTATTATCGAGATCGAAGGCGACGGCACGGACGTTCGCGAACATTGCTGCCTCTCGCGCGCAGGTTACCATCCCATGTCAGAGCTCACCCTGATCATCGGCAACAAGAATTACTCCTCCTGGTCCTTGCGGGCGTGGATCCTGCTCAAGCGGCTCGGGGTCGAGTTTCGCGAAGTGCTCATACGACTCTCAACGCCCGACAGCAAGGAACAGATCGAGAAGTACGGACCGAGCGGGCGCGTGCCCATCCTGCGCGATGGCGCCATGTGCGTGTGGGACTCGCTGGCGATCTGCGAGTACGTCGCGGAGCTCACGGGGCGCGGCTGGCCGCGGGAGCCACGCGCACGCGCGGTGGCACGCTCGGTGAGCTGCGAGATGCATTCGGGCTTTGCGCATCTGCGCACCGAATGGCCCATGAACGTGCGCGCACACAACCGCCGCACCGCGATGACGCCCGGCCTGGAAGAGGACATCGGACGCGTGGAAGAGATCTGGAACGACTGCCGGCGCCGCTTCGGCGCGGGTGGCCCGTGGCTCTTCGGCGAATACTCCATCGCGGATGCGATGTATGCGCCCGTCGTGATGCGCTTTCATACCTACGGCGCACCGCTGTCCGAGACCACGCGCTGGTACCTGGGGACCGCGCTCGAGGATCACGCACTGCAGGATTGGGTGCGCTCGGCCGTGGAGGAGCCCTGGACGATCGAGAACGAGGAAGTGGGCTGAGGATCCGGACGCGACGCGGAGCAAATCATGGCTGAATGTACGCATTTGAGCGCTGTGCGCACCGACCGTGCGAAGAGCAAGGGTTGCGAGGAGTGCCTGGCCCTGGGCGATACCTGGGTCCACCTGCGCCTGTGTCGCACGTGCGGACACGTGGGCTGTTGTGATGACTCGAAGAACAAGCACGCGACGCAGCACTTTCACTCTACCCATCATCCCATCATCAGCTCGTTCGAGCCGGGTGAGGATTGGAGCTGGTGCTACGTGGACGAGCTCGTGCTGGAGCTGGAATGAGCAGCATTCCTGAGGGCTTGTCGGCGGCTGCGCAGAGCCTGCTGCGGCAGCGCCGCGAGCAGATGTTTCCGACGCTCACGGCGGCGCAGATCGCACGTCTCGAGAAGCGCGGAACGCACGCGCGCGTCACGCAGGGTGAGATCCTGGTTCATCCGGGAGAGCGCTACCGCAAGTTCCTGATCGTGCTCTCCGGGGCCGTGGAGGTCGTGCGTCCCGGTCTCACCGGCGAGGAGCTGATCGTCATACACACTGCCGGTGGCTTCCTCGGCGAGCTGAGCGTGCTGCGCGGCGCCGGCAGCCTGGTGCTCGCGCGCGTGCGCGAGAGCGGTGAGGTGCTGGCGCTCGATGACGAGCAGCTCCACGCCGTCGTGCAGACCGATGCGGAGCTGAGCGAGCTCTTGATGCGCGCCATGATCCTGCGGCGCGTCGGCTTGATTGCATCCGAGCAGGGAGATGTCGTGCTCGTGGGCTCGCGCCATTCCGCGGATACGCTTCGTGTGCAGCAGTTTCTGACGCGCAACAGCTTTCCGTACGTTGCCGTCGATGCCGACCGTGATCCAAACGTTCAGGTGCTGCTGGATCGCTTTCATGTGAGCGTCGATGACATTCCGGTGGTGCTGTGTCGCAACGACCGGGTCTTGAAGAATCCCAGCAACGAGGAGCTCGCTGCCTGCCTCGGCATGAATCCGCAGTTCGCCGATGAGCGCGTACGCGACATGGTCGTGGTGGGTGCCGGACCTGCAGGCCTGGCTGCGGCCGTCTATGGCGCCTCGGAGGGCCTGGACGTCCTCGTGCTCGAGGCGACCGCGCCCGGCGGTCAGGCAGGCTCCAGCTCGCGGATCGAGAACTACCTCGGCTTTCCGACCGGTATCTCCGGCCAGGCGCTGGCCGGCCGCGCGCTCGTGCAGGCGCAGAAGTTCGGCGCCGACGTGACCGTCGCGAGCGTGGCGCAACGGCTGCGCTGCGAGAAGCGGCCCTACGAGATCGTGCTATCCGACGGCCACCGTGTGCGCACGCGCGCCGTGGTCATCGCGAGCGGCGCCGCCTATCGGCAACTGGCGCTCGAGAATCTCGAGCGCTTCACCAATGCCGGAATCTACTATGCGGCCACGGCGGTCGAAGCGCGGCTGTGCACCGGCCAGGACGTGATCATCGTGGGCGGCGGCAATTCCGCCGGTCAGGCCGCCGTGTTCCTCTCAGGCAGCTGCCGCCAGGTGCACCTCGTGGTGCGCGCGCCGGGGCTCTCCGAGAGCATGTCGCGCTACCTGGTCCGTCGCATCGAGGACAGTGCCAACATCACCCTGCACGTGCGCACAGAAATCTCCACACTGCACGGCGACACACAACTCGAGGCAGTCACATGGCGCAACGCCGTCGACGGCACGCTCGAGAGGCGCCCCATTGCGCATGTTTTTCTCATGACCGGTGCCGTGCCCAACACGCACTGGCTGCAGGGCTGCATACGGCTCGATGACAAGGGCTTCGTGCGCACCGGCGTGGACCTGCACGCCGATGAGCTGGTGCCCGGACAGTGGACGCTTGCGCGTGCGCCCACGCTGTTCGAGACCAGTCTCCCAGGAGTATTCGCGGTCGGTGATGTGCGCTCGGGCAGCGTGAAGCGCGTCGCGGCGGCGGTGGGCGAGGGCTCGGCCTGCGTGCAGCTCGTGCATCGTACCCTGCACGAATGATCGAGCGGGGCGCACCTTGATGCGCGACATCAGCCCGGAGCAGATCAGCGCCACCGAGCGGCTGATCCGACCCTACATACGCCGGACACCAGTGCTGGAGGTCTCCGGCGCAGATTTCGGCCTGCGAGCCTTCCCGCTCGCATTCAAGCTGGAATCAGCCCAGCACGCCGGCTCGTTCAAGACGCGCGGGGCATTCGCCAATCTGCTGACGCGCGATGTCCCGGAGGTCGGAGTCGTGGCCGCTTCCGGCGGCAATCACGGCGCCGCGGTCGCCTTCGCGGCTCGCCGTCTGGCGCGCCCCGCGAAGATCTTCGTGCCGCAGGTGTCCTCTGCCGCGAAGACCGCGCGCATTCGCAGCTACGGAGCCGATCTGGTGGTCACCGGAGAGCGCTATGCGGACGCGCTCGCGGCGAGCGAGCTTTGGGCTGCCGAATCCGGCGCGCTGCCAGTGCACGCCTTCGATCAGCGCGAGACGCTGCTCGGGCAAGGCACACTGGCGCTCGAGCTCTCGCAACAGCTCTCACAGCTGGACACGCTGTTCGTCGCTGTCGGCGGCGGCGGGCTGCTCGGCGGCATCGCGGCTTACTGCGCAGCTCGCATCGCAGCGGGATCCATGAAGATCATCGGCGTGGAGCCGGAGAGCGCGCCGACGCTGACGTGTGCGCTGCGTGCGGGGCGGCCGGCAGACAGTCCGGCCGGGGGCATCGCCGCCGACTCGCTCGCGCCCCGACGCGTGGGCGAGCTGATGTTTCCTCTCGCGCAACGCTACGTTCATGAGGTGCTTCTGGTCAGCGATGACTCCATTCGCTCCGCTCAGGAAGCGCTCTGGAACGTGTTGCGCGTGGCCGCCGAACCGGGAGGGGCTGCGGCCTTCGCCGCGCTGCTCACCGAGCAATACATACCCGCCGACCACGAGCGGACCGCCGTCGTGATCTCGGGCGGCAATACCACAGCGGTCGATTTCGCGCGCTGACGAGGAGGCCACCGGTGTCCACGCTCAAAGATGCAAGCACAGCGACGCTGATCCGGCCCGTGGGCCAGACGGACCGCCCGTTGTGGGAGCCGCTCTGGGCAGGCTATCTCTCGTTCTACGAGAAGAGCCTGCCGCAGCCGGTCACCGACTTCACCTGGTCGCGTCTTACCGCGAGCGGTGACATCAAAGGTCTGCTGGCACTCGACACGGAAGGCTCAGCCCTCGGCTTGGTGCACTTTCTCTACCATTCCTCCACGTCCAATCTCGGGGGCAACTGCTACCTGCAGGATCTGTTCGTGCTGCCGAGGGCCCGAGGTCACGGTATCGGCCGGCGACTCATCGCGGCCGTCGTGGAAGAGGCCAGAAAGCAAGGTTGCAAGGTCGTCTACTGGCAGACCGAGGAGTTCAACGGCACTGCGCGCCGTATGTACGAACGCGTCGCGAAGCGCTCGCCGTTCATCCGCTATGACATCGATCTGCAGGGGTGAGGTCAGCGCATCAACTGTAGCGGCTGCGGCAGCTTCGCGAGCAGCTCGTCGCTGAATTCCGCATCGATGTGGAGGAACGCCATGCGGGCCACGTCCCCGGAGCGATTCTCCCAGGCATGATCGGTGCCGCGCTGTACGACCACATCGCCCTTGCGCAGGGTCACCTCGCTGTCGTCCAGCACGAGAACGATCTCACCCTCGATCACCACCACATAGTCGAGCGTCTGCGTTCGGTGCATGACGGTGCGCCGGCCTCCCTGGCTGAGCGGGTACACCTCGATGATCCGCAGCAGATGACCCGCCACTGGCATGATCGTGAACTCGCGCTCGTTCGGCTCGGGCGCTTCCACTGAGGTGAGTAGCGGTACGGTGCGGATGGTATTCCAGATCTCGTAGAAATCCGCGCCCACCTCCGGGCCCTTCATCCGATGATGTTGCGGAGGCGGTCCATCGGAGAGTACGACCGACTTTCCGTGGGCGTCGTGACCCGTCACGACACGCCGGGGTATCTTGTTGAGTGTCACCGCAGGAGCCGCGAGCGTCACTTGCCGCAGTGGTAGGCAACTCCCACGCCGCCGACGGCCAAGACCCAATTGGCGTTCAAGGCGCGGGCTTCCTTCTCCGCAGCCTGTGGATCACCACCGTAGAGTGCTTCAGCGCTGACATTGCCGAGGGGTGTGCACGATGCAACGTATGACGGATTCTTGGTGAACATCACCTTCTGGTCTTCAGGCGGCGAGGTCGCACACCCAAGCGTCAGCGCCGCGATCAGGAATATGATGCAGCCAGAAACCGCGCGCAGCATAGGCACCCCCTGCGAGCCCTCAAAGGCTCGCGCGAATGCCGATGCTCCCAAAGCGTTCCCTGCGAGTCAACGCCTCTCGGAATCAGCCACTGCCGGCCGCTTTGCACTTCCCGAATATCACGTAGGCGCCCACTCGGTCCGCAATCGCTAAGGTCAGGGCACCCGTCTTGCGGTTGACGATCGCGCTCCAGGCGAACTTGAGATCAGTGCCTTGCATGATGAGCTGTTGCTCGTTCATCGCAGAGTTCTGGATGGGCAGCAAGGTGGTGCGGTACGGGGTCTTCACGGTCTTGTTCGCGAAGTCGATCTGCATTTCAATCGGACCCTTGGACTCCGGCTTGAGCTTGCCGCACGCCTTGGTCGGCTGGCAATCCTGACCCGCCGAGGGCGTGCATGTGAGAGGCATGGAGCCGTCGAACTCCTCCGCAGCGGCCAGCGTCGCGCAGGCCAGGCTGATCGATAGGAAAGCACCGCGTGCGAGCTTCATGGGCCTTTCTCCTTTTTTCGGTTACACGCCCTCTGTGACCCGGCGAAGAATAGGTGTGGCCTCCGTGGCTGCCTATCAGCCCAAGGTCCTACGGCTGCCGCGATCTGCCTCACAGGGACCCCGCGGGCGGCGTGATTCCGGTCCCGGCGCCAGGGTTGGTTCTGCGCCTACGGCTTGGACAGCAAATCTGCCTTGGCCGAGTCCAGGTCCACAGGCACGGAGACGTGTTCCTGCACGATGAGCCACTCGCCGTGCATCTTCCGGTAGACATCGGTCACCCGAACGACCAGCTCAAACTTTGAGCCGTTCGACCGCGTGGATTGGAGGCTCTGAATGCTGTGCCCGTAAGCGACTGGACCCACGGTCGTTATGCTGAGGTCCGAAATGGAGAACTTGATCGAACCGGGAAAGGAGCTGAGCAGCTGCTGCCAGTCCGTCTTGTAGTCCTCCCAGCCCACATGTTGCCGTGGCGGCGCCACGTCGAAGACGAACAGCGTCTTTCCGGGCGCGTACGCCTTCATGATCGCATCGAGATCCTTCGCATTGACGGCGTCCGCAAATCCCTTCTCGAGGGCCTCAATAGCCGCCTTGTCGCTGTGAGCTGCAGGCTCGGCTGCAGGAACAGAAGCCATGAGCCCTGCCATGCCGACTGTCAGGACGAGTGCAGAAGTCACTAGGGAAACACGCATTTAACAACCTCCCGCCAGAAGAGCTGCCTACATGATGAGCCCGAAGTCACCCCAAGTTTGATTTGGGCCCGGTAGGATTCGAACCTACGACCAAGGGATTCACTTGCTCCGGCGTTTCCGCCGGGAGTGGACTATCTCTTCACCCGCGCACGCGGTGTATGCCGCGAGCGGTGGGGTGCGGGATGCTCCAGCCTGTCATTAAGGGCGCTCGAGCCCCCAGGTAGTCTCTGCACCTTCCGGCGGTGCACCGCCGGCTCGGCTCAGGATTGCCATGAGTCGCGGCTGCATGCGCCGCGCTCGAAGGTTCCCCTGAATTCATCCCGTCCACTTCGCGCGTTCCCGCGCGAAGGCACCTTTCGATGAGTCCCCTGCACTAACCGCTGTGCTACAGGCCCAACGCGCAGCGATTGTAGCAACTCAGGACGTGAGCGGGCTGTAGCAACTCATCGGGGCTCGCGGGCGGCGACCTCATGCCTTGGCCAGAAAGCCGCTGCACGACTTGCGCGCCGGATCCGCGCTCGGAATGTCCGCACAGACCCCGTGCAGCTTGTCTCGCAGGGCGGAGATCGTGGTTTCGTGCTCGCCATGCTCGTTCCACTTGCGCAGGCTGGTGTCGAGTTTGAGCAAGAGCCGCCGGGTACGAGCATAAATGCGGTCCGGACCCGAGAGCTCCCCCAGCACCTCCAGGCCGGCGCCGCGAATGCGGGCTTCGTCCGCGGGCGCAAGGCGCACGAGCCCGAGCACGTACTGGGTGCCCCACTGAAAGCGCGTTGCTGCGCCCTGCGACTCGTGATAGCCCCGTGCAAGCCACTCGATGGCGGCTTCTTTGTGACCGCGCTTCTCCTCGAGTTCGGCGATGTCCGGCATGTAATAGTACGGAGACTTCGACAGTGCGAGCTGCTGGTGCAGGATCGCATCCGCCTTCGCGTCATCGCCCAGCACCTCGAGAATGTTGAGCGCGGAATTGACGGCGCTGGCGCGCGCGTGCTCGTCGTGCGCTTGCGCCAGCACGGCATCGATGCGCCGCTCCGCAGATGCGGCCAGACCAGCGGGAATGGTGCGCCCTGGAGAGAGCGCCTTGACGGCGCGTAGCTTGCTCTCCAACGCGTCGAGTCGATCCGCATCGGAATAGCGTGCATCCGCTGCGGCGGCGTCCATCACTGACTCCCAACGTCGCAGCAGCTCCGCGGCATCGATGCCAGAGGCGCGCCTTGCTGCGGCAAAGAATGCATCGCCCAGGGACTCCAGCACATCGGCGGCGCGCACCGCACGCGCTGGATCCGCAAGCAGTGCGTACACGCGCGCAAGGAGCATGCTGAGATATGCGCTCGGCGGCTTGCCCGCTTTGAGTGCCGCCTGCTCGACATCGACCTGGGCCGCCGTGGCTGCGATGGTCAGCCGCATGCGCTCGATGCTCGATTGCGAGGGACAGCGCTCGACCGCCTCACTCAGACTTTGTGACAGGCGCGTGGTATCCGTGCCCTCACCGGGATCATCCCAGGCATAGTAGGCAAGGCGACGGCAGTCATCCGCCGAGAGCGCGGCCGTCGGGGCCGAAACGGAGGCGAGCAGCTCCTGAACGGGCCGCACGTCCCCGAGCGCCAGATCGAGCACGGCCCCGTACTGGCTCATGTCGATCCCGCCCGAGATGCGCTCCAGCTCCGTGTGCTCATCACGCAGGATCAGCACGGTCGGGTAGCCGAGAACGTGGAAGACCTCACCCCACTTCTGCGCCCCTGGATCGTCGCCATCGAGGTGCACCGGGATAAAGAGCTTTGACTTCTCGATGAAGTCGGGGCGCGAGAAGACCGTCGCCCTGAGCTCGTGACAGGGTGGGCACCAGCTCGCGCCCCAGTACAGGAAGACGGGCTTGTGCTCTGCGCGCGCTCGCGCGAAGGCTGCCTCGAGGCTGCCGGCAAACCAGGCGATGCCAGGATTTGCCGCAGCTTTGTCCTGCAAGGCAGGCGTGCCGCTGACCGGATGCGGCGCAGCCGAGGTATGCGCGTGCCGCTCGCATCCGGCAAGGCCTGCGCTAACGAGCAACGCAGCAGCAGGGAGGAGTACCGCCTTCACGTTGCACCTCCTGCGCACAATGGCCGCGCTGTTATCATGCGCCCTGACACACTCGAGTCAAAGGCCCCGCCTGGCGAGGATTACAGATGCAGCGACATAGGCGAGAATCGCATGCGCGGGCGCCAGCGCGCGCCCCATGGCTCATCGCGTTCGTGGGTTTTTCCTGGGGAATCGTCATGGCTGCGCCGTCCACTCAGAAACAATATCAACTGGTGCGCTCGGGGACGCAAGGTCCGTTCACGCTGCAGCTCGTCGACGCGCCCGTGCGCGCGCCGGGAGCGCACGACGTGCTCGTGAAGGTGCACGCTGCCTCGCTCAATCGCCGCGACATCTTCCTCGTTCAGGGACAGTATCCGGTCGGCCCGCGTGAGCGTGTCGTGCCGCTGTCGGACGGTGCGGGCGAGGTGGTTCAGACCGGCGCGGCAGTCACGCGCTTTCGCGTCGGCGACCGGGTCGCCGGCATCTTCTTCCAGAAATGGCTGCGCGGACGCCCGTCACCGGAAGTCCTCGGTTCTGCGCTCGGTGGGCAGCTCGATGGCATGCTCACTCAATACATCACCTTGAGTGAGGAGGGTCTGGTCGCGCTGCCGTCGAGCCTGTCGTACGAAGAAGGCGCGACGCTTCCCTGCGCGGGGGTCACGGCGTGGAACGGACTGTTCACGCGCGGCCATATGCAGCCCGGTGACAACGTGCTGCTCGAGGGCACCGGAGGCGTCTCGGTGTTCGGGCTGCAGTTCGCAGTGGCCGACGGGGCCAAGCCGATCATTACGAGCTCCAGCGACGAGAAGCTGCAGCGCGCGCGCAAGCTCGGAGCGGTGGGCACCGTCAACTACAAGAAGACTGCCGACTGGGAAACGCCGGTACGCGAGCTCACGGGTGGACTCGGCGTGCATCAGGTTCTCGAGGTGGGCGGCAAGGATTCGCTGCCGCATGCGCTCAAGGCCCTGGCGCCCGGTGCACACGTGGCGCTCATCGGCGGTCTCGGCGGCTTCGGCGGCGATATTCCGGCCATGGCGCTGATGGGCAGCAACTCGACGGCTTCGGGGATCTATGTCGGATCGCGCGCCGACTTCGAGGCGATGAACGCGTTCATCGAGAAGCACAAGATGAAGCCGGTGGTCGACCGCGTGTTCGCCTACGAGGACGCGCCGGCAGCCTTCGATCTCATGCGCTCCGGGAACTTCTTCGGCAAGATCGTCATTCGCGTAAGTGAATGATCCGCCCTGGGAGCGCGCTCAGGCAAGCAGGCCCTGGATCGTCATGTGGCGATCGCCGCGGTGGTGCACCTCGAGCTGCAGGCCCGCGGCGCGCAGCTGCGCGCGCACTTCCTCGACCGTGAATGCCGCGCACAGCGAGTTGTAGAAGTCCTCCTGCAGGATCGGGTCCTCGCGCGCTGCGACGCGTGTGACGATCTCCCGCGCTTCGAGCGGCGAGCCGGGCCGAATCAGATCGGCCACATAGATGAGCCCCCCGGGGCGCAGCAGCCGGCGCGCCTCCTGCCACAGCACCTGCGGATCTGGCAGATGATGCAACATGTCCTTGGACAGCACGGCATCGAAGTCATGCGCGGGCAGAGCGAGTCCGGGAATCCTGCCGCGGCACAGAGTCACCCGCCCGTCCAGATGAGCGGCGCGCGCCGCGTCGTGCGCAATCGCCAGCATCTCGGCCGAGCCGTCGACCGCGGTGATCTGAGCGGAGCGCACGGCACGGGCGATGCGCAGTGGGATGTCGGCGGGCCCGCAACCCAGATCGATGATCCGTGACAGATGCTCGGGAAAGCCCTCGATCAAATGCTTCACGTATGCGGCATTGGAGTCGGAGAAGTCCGCTCGGGCGTAAGCCACGGCTGCGGCGCGCCCGTCCATGATCTCAGGCTCGAGAATTCTGTCCATGCGGGTGCTCCCCTCGTCGCGATGCGTGCGCGTTTGCCGATTATGAGGGTTGCGCTTTGCGAGTAAAGTACGCGTGACCCGCGATCAGCGCCGAGGAGAGGCAACGGTGATTGACGTCTATTTCTGGCCGACCGGCAACGGCAAGAAGATCACGATCATGCTCGAAGAGTGTGGGATGAAGTACAACGTCATCCCGGTGAATATCAACAAGGGGGATCAGTTCAAGCCGGAGTTTCTCGCAATCAGCCCCAACAACAAGATGCCGGCGATCGTCGATCACGACGCGCAGGGGCTCGCGCTCTTTGAATCCGGCGCTATCCTGCAGTATCTCGCGGAGAAAGCGGGCAAGCTGCTGCCGCGGGACACGCCCGGAAAGTTCCGGGTGCTCTCCTGGCTCTACTGGCAGGTGGGCGGACTGGGTCCCATGGCCGGCCAGGCACACCATTTCCTGCGCTACGCGCCCCAGCAGATCGAGTATGCGATGCACCGCTTTCGCACCGAGGTCGCACGGCTGTACAAGGTGATGGACGTGCAGCTCGGCAGCCACGAGTACCTGGCCGGTGACTATTCAATCGCCGACGTCGCGGCGTGGCCCTGGGTCGTCCGCCACGACTGGCAGGGACAGAATCTGGACGACTTCCCTAACGTGAAGCGCTGGTTTCAGGCGATCGGTGCGCGCCCCGCCGTGCAACGAGGCGCCGAGGTCGGCAAGGAATGGGTGAACTTC
>Ga0335077_10005376_pt1 | contig 15720 bp, 16 predicted proteins | sample Lox_Sample_31_FD_207151 | JGI IMG/M metagenome (GOLD analysis project Ga0335077, IMG submission 207151) | Soil microbial communities from Loxahatchee National Wildlife Refuge, Florida, United States - Lox_Sample_3.1 | ecosystem: Environmental > Terrestrial > Soil > Wetlands | place: USA... | reverse complement strand
ACGGCCACGACCTGGCGGCGCTCCTTCCCGCCGTCGAGGCGCTCCTCGCGGCGCGCGGCCCGACGGTGCTGCACGTGCGCACGCAGAAGGGCCACGGCTTCGCGCCGGCCGAAGCCGATCCGTTCAAGTGGCACGCGACGAGCGGCTTCGACCGCGCGACCGGCACGCCCAAGGCGAGCGCGAAGGGCGGCCCGCCCACGTGGACCGCCGCGTTCGCGGACGCGCTGATCCGCGTGGCCGAGCGGGACCCGCGCGTGGTCGCGATCACGGCCGCCATGCCCGACGGCACCGGCCTCGACCGCTTCGCGAAGCGCTTTCCCGAGCGCACGTACGACGTGGGCATCGCCGAGCAGCACGCCGTCACGTTCGCGGCGGGCCTCGCCGCCGACGGCTACCGGCCCGTGTGCGCGATCTACTCCACGTTCCTGCAGCGCGCGTTCGACCAGGTCGTGCACGACGTGGCGCTGCAGAAGCTGCCCGTCACGTTCGCGCTCGACCGCGGCGGCCTGGTGGGCGCCGACGGGCCGACGCACCACGGCGTGCTCGACTTTGCGTACCTGCGCATCGTGCCGCACCTGGTCGTCGCGGCGCCGCGCGACGAGAACGACCTCGAGGGCTTGCTCGCCGCGGGCGTGGCGTCCGGGCGGCCCTTCGCGCTGCGCTTCCCGCGCGGCAACGCGACGGGCGTGCCGATCCTGTCCGAGCCCAAGGCACTGGCGATCGGCCGCGGCGAGCTGTTGCGCCGCGGCGGCGACGTCGCGCTCCTCGGCATCGGCCGCACCGTGCCCGTCGCGCAGCGCGCTGCCGAGCTCTTGGCGGAGCGCGGGGTGCGCGCGTCCGTCGTCGACGCGCGCTACGTGAAGCCGCTCGACGCCGAGCTCATCTGCGCGACCGCGCGCACGGCGGGCTGCGTCGTCACGATCGAAGACCACGCGGGGCTGGGCGGCTTCGGCAGCGCCGTGCTCGAGCTCCTGGCGCGCGAGCTGCCGCGCACGGCGGTGCGCATCCACGCGCTGCCCGACCGCTTCACCGACCACGGCGAAGTGAACGCGCAGTACCGCGCCGCGGCGATCGACCCCGAGTCCATCGCCACTGAGACGTGGGCCTGGCTCGAGGCGCTGCGGCGGCCGCCGCTCCCGCGCCGCGCGGCCGCGCGCGGAGAGAGCCCCCTTGTCTCCTGACGTCGCGCCCGCGCCCGAGGTCCTGCGCGCCTACGCGCACTGCCGCGGAGTCACTCGCGCGAGTCACTCGAGCTTCGCCGCCGCGTTCTGGATGTTCCCGAAGCCGAAGCGGCGCGCGCTGCACGCGATCTACGCGTTCTGCCGGCTCGCGGACGACATCGCCGACGATCCGGCCATCCGCGGCAACCGCGGGCTGCTGCTCGAGCGCTGGCGCGACGAGCTCGCGGCCGCGTACGACGGAAAGTCCGTGCACCCGGTGGGCGTCGCGCTCGGGGACGCCGTGGCGCGCTTCGCGCTGCCGCGCGAGATCTTCGAGGACCTGCTCCTCGGCGTGGAGTCCGATCTCAAGCGCCTGCCGATCGAGACGTTCGACGACCTGTACCAGTACTGCTACCGCGTGGCGTCGACGGTGGGCTTGCTCATCGTGCGCGTGCTCGGCTACCGCAACCCGCGCACGCTCGACTACGCCGAGGCCATGGGCGTCGCCGTGCAGCTCACCAACGTGCTGCGCGACGTGGGCGAGGACGCAGCGTCGGGCCGCGTGTATCTCGCGCGCGAAGACCTGAAGCGCTTCGGCGTCGACGAGGAGATGCTGCGCGCCGAGCGCTCGCCCGACGAGCTGCGGCTCCTGCTCGCTTGCTACGCCGAGCGCGCGCGGATCTTCTACGACCGTGCGGCCGCGCTGCGCCCCGAAGAAGACCGCGCGCGCCTGCGCCCCGCCGACGCCATGGGCGCGATCTACCGGCGCCTGCTCGACGACCTGCAGGCGCAGCGGTTCCCGCAGCGCGAGCACGCGGTGCGACTCTCGAACCCGCACCGGCTCGCGATCGCGGCGTCGGTGTGGCTGCGCGGAGCGCGGAATTGAGCGAGATCGGCGAGCGCAAGACTTCGCACCTGTCGCTCTGCGCGACGGAGGACGTCGAGCACCACGGTGCGACGCTCCTCGACGAGGTGCGCCTGCTGCACGAGGCGCTGCCGGATCTCGCGCTCGACGAGGTGTCGCTCGAGACCGAGCTCATGGGCAAGCGCCTGCGCGCGCCGATCGTGATTTCGGGCATGACCGGCGGCACCGACGAGGCGGGCGTGCTGAACCGCGCGCTCGCGTCGGCGGCGCAGAAGCTCGGCCTGGCGATGGGCGTCGGCAGCCAGCGCGCGATGCTGCTCCACCCCGACCAGGCCGCGAGCTATCGCGTGCGCGACGTCGCGCCCGACATCCTGTTGCTCGCGAACCTGGGCGCCGTGCAGGCGCGCGAGTCCGGACCCGCGGCCGTGCTGCGGCTCGTGCGGGCGATCGGCGCCGACGCGCTGTGCGTGCACCTGAACGCCGCGCAGGAGCTCGTGCAGGACGAGGGCGACCGCGACTTTCGCGGCTGTCTCGCCGCTCTCGCGGAACTGGCGCGCGAGCTGCCCGTCCCCGTCATCGCCAAGGAGACGGGCTGCGGCTTCGCGCCGGCGACGCTCGCGCGGCTGCGCGACGCCGGCGTGCGCTGGGTCGACGTGGCAGGCGCGGGCGGCACGAGCTGGACCGCCGTCGAGTCGCTGCGCGGCTCGGCGCGCCAGCAGGCGCTCGGCAGCGAGCTCCGCGAGTGGGGCATCCCGACGGCGGCCGCCGTGGTGTACGCTGCGCGGGCCGGCCTGTCGGTCATCGCTTCGGGCGGAGTTCGCGGCGCCGTAGACGCCGCTGCGGCGCTCGCGCTGGGCGCGGACGCGGTCTCCCTGGCGCTGCCGTTCTTCCGCGCCTTCACCGAAGGCGAACAGGCGGGCGTTCTCACGATGGGTGAGCGCTTGATCGAAGGACTTCGAGTCGTGGCACTCTTGACCGGCGCGCGAGACCCGCGCGCCCTGCGGCGCGTTCCGCGCGTGCTCGGTGCGAATCTCCGCCATTGGGTCGACGACGCAAAGTGACCCCCGAGGCCGAGAGCACCGAGTCGCCGAGCTCGCGCACGGCGCGGAAGGACGAGACCCAGGCGCGGATCGTACACGCGTCGATGGAGCTGTTCGCCACGCGCGGCTACGAGGGCACCAGCATCTCGGCCATCGCCGCGAAGGCGGAGATCAGCCGCGGCGCCGTGTTCTGGCACTTCGGCAGCAAGGAAGGCCTGTTCAGGGAAGCGTGCAAGCGCTTCTTCATCCCGTTCTGGCGCGAGGTGGAGCGCAGCCTCGAGTCACTCGGCCCGAAGGAGCGCATCCTCTCGCTGTTCGATCTGTACGAGCAGTTCGTCTCCGCGAACCGCGACACGATCCAGGCACTCGTGCGCTGGGTGCTCGAGTCGCCGACGATGCGTGAGTCGCTGCGCGGCGAGCTCCTGCAGCTCCACGCGATGTTCACGACCGATCTGCGCCAGGCGATCCTCGAGCTCGTCGGCGATCCGGCCGAGACCGAGCTGCTCACGTCGACGTTCGTGTCGCTGCTCGCGGGCAACTTGCTGTTCGGCGTGATCGACCCCGGCGCGGCGCAAGACGACGTGCGGCGCGGCGGGCTGCGCATCCTGGCCGAACGCCTGATCTTCTCGGCGGCCGCGCGCGCGCGCGACCGGGCGGCGCGCGCATGACCGCGGCGCCGCTCGCCGACGACGCGCCCGGACTTCTGGCGCGTGCCGAGACCGAGAACTTCCCGGTCGCGCTGTTCGTGCTGTCGCGCGCGCAGCGGCGGCACCTCATGGCGATCTACGGGTTCGCACGGCTGTGCGACGAGCTCGGTGACTCGGCCCCGGGCGACCGGCTCGCGCAGCTCGACTGGCTCGCGTCCGACCTCGACCGCGCGTTCGCGGGCCAGGCGAAGCACCCGCTCGTCGCGAAGCTCGAGCCCAGCTTGCGCGAGCTCGCGCTGCCGCGTGCGCCGTTCGACGGGCTGATCGAGGCGAACCGCCGCGACCAGACGAAGTCGCGCTACGCGTCGTGGGCGGAGCTCGCGGAGTACTGCGAGTACTCGGCGAACCCCGTCGGGCGGCTCGTGCTGCACGTGTTCGGCGCTGCGACGCCCGAGCGCATCGCGCTCTCGGACCGCGTGTGCACGGCGCTGCAGCTCGCCGAGCACTGCCAGGACGTGGGCGAGGACTTTCGCGCGGGCCGCGTGTATCTGCCCGCCGAGGACATGGCGCGCTTCGGCGCGAGCGAGGCCGACCTGGCCAAGCCGAGCGCGCCGCCGGCGCTGCGCAAGGTGCTGTGCTTCGAGGTCGAGCGCGCGCGCGATCTGCTCGACTCGGGCGCCGCGCTCGTGCCCACGTTGCGCGGGCGCGCGCGGCTCGCGGTGGCGGGCTTCGTCGCCGGCGGGCGCGCCGCGCTCGACGCGATCCGGCATGCGAACTTCGACGTGCTGGCGACGCAGGCGAAGCCGCGCAGGCGCGACCTCGCGCGGCGCCTGGTGGGAGCGTGGCGGTGAGCCGCCCCCGCATCGCGGTCGTCGGCGGCGGGCTGGCCGGCATGGCAGCGGCGCTCGCCTGCGGCGACGCCGGCTGCGACGTCAGCCTGTTCGAGGCGCGCCCGCGGCTCGGCGGCGCCACGTTCTCGACCGAGCTGCAGGGGCTCGCCGTCGACAACGGCCAGCACGTGTTCCTGCGCTGCTGCAGCGAGTATCTCGGCTTCCTCGACCGGATCGGCGCGCGCGAGCGCACGCGCATCCAGCCGCGGCTCGCGATTCCCGTGCTCACACCCAACGGTGTCACCACCTGGCTGCGCCGCGTCGGCCTGCCGGCGCCGCTGCACCTGTTGCCCAGCCTGTTGCGCTACGCGCCGCTGCCGCTCGGCACGCGGCTCCGGCTCCTGCCCGCCGCGCGCAAGCTGCAGGAGCTCGACCTCGGCGACCCGTCGCTCGACCGGATCACGTTCGGCGAGTGGCTCGCGGGCCAGGGCCAGTCGCAGCGGGCGATCGAGCGCTTCTGGGACCTCGTCACGCGCCCGACGGTGAACCTGCCCGCGGCCGAGGCTTCGCTCCTGCTCGCCGCGAAGGTGTTCCAGACGGGGCTGCTCGACGCGCCGGAAGCGGCCGACGTGGGCTACGCGGTCGTGCCGCTCGAAAGGGTGCATGGCGAGCCCGCGGAGCGCGCGCTCGAGAAGCTCGGCGCCGTGCTGCACAAGCGCGCGCGCGTGGCGCGCGTGGAAGCCGGCGCCGGCGGCACCGCACTTCACCTCGCGGGGCAGCGGCTCGAGTTCGACGCGGTCGTGCTCGCCGCGCCGCACGAGGACGCCGCGAAGCTTTTGCCCGAGAGCGCCGGGCTCGACCCCGCTGCGCTCGGCCGGCTCGGCAGCTCGCCGATCCTGAACCTGCACGCGGTGTGGGACCGGCGCGTACTGCCGTACGAGTTCGCCGCGGGCGTCGGCACGCCGCTCGAGTGGCTCTTCGACCGCACCGACGCGGCGGGCCTCGAGCGCGGCCAGTATCTCGCGGTGTCTCTGTCGGCGGCCGATCGCTGGGTCGGCCTGTCGTCGGAGTCGCTGCGCAAGACCTTCGAGCCCGCATTCCGCGCCCTCCTGCCCGCGGCGCGCGACGCCGAGCTGCTCCGTTTCTTCACCACCTGCGAGCCGACGGCGACCTTCCGCGGCGCCCCCGGCACGCGCGCGCTGCGCGCGCGTGCCGAGACGCGCGCGACGGGTCTCTACCTGGCGGGCGCGTGGACCGACACAGGCTGGCCCGCGACGATGGAGGGCGCGGTTCGCAGCGGCCGCGCCGCCGCGCGCGCGGCGCTCGTCGGGCTGGGCCGCACGCGAGATCTCCCGGAGGTCGCAGCATGAGCGACGCCGCTCGCAAGCCTGCACCAAAGAGTGACGCGCGAACCGCGATGGAGCGCGCCTGCGCGCGCTTGTTCGACACGCAGGATCCGCGCGGCTTCTGGAAGGGCGAGCTCGAGACGAACGTCACCATGGACGCCGAGGACCTGCTGCTGCGCGAGTTCCTCGGCATCCGCGGCGAGGACGAGACCAAGCACGCGGCGGGCTGGATCCGCTCGCTGCAAAGAAGTGACGGTTCGTGGGGCACGTTCCAGGGCGGGCCCGCCGAGCTGTCGACGACGATCGAGGCGTACGTCGCGCTCCGCCTCGCCGGCGATCCCGTCGACGCGCCGCACATGCGCCGCGCCGCCGAGCTCATTCGTTCGCTGGGCGGGCTCGAGGGCTCGCGCGTGTTCACGCGCTTCTGGATGGCGCTCTTCGGGCTGTGGTCGTGGGACGAGCTGCCCGCGCTGCCGCCCGAGGTGATCTTCCTGCCGCCGTGGTTCCCGCTGAACATCTACGACTTCGGCTGCTGGGCGCGGCAGACGATTGTGCCGCTGACCATCGTGGCGGCGCACCGGCCGCGCCGGCGCCTGCCGTTCGCGATCGACGAGCTGCGGGTGGGAGATGCGAAGAAGAAGCGCGAGTCACTCCGCACCTGGGCGGGCCGCTTCCAGCTGCTCGACCGCGTGCTGCACTTCTACGAGCGGCACCCGCTCCGCCCGCTGCGCCGCGCCGCGCTCCGCGTCGCCGCCGAATGGGTGCTGCGCCGCCAGGAGGCCGACGGCGGCTGGGGCGGCATCCAGCCGCCCTGGGTGTACTCGATCATGGCGCTGCACCTGTTGGGCTATCCGCTCTCGCACCCGGCGCTCTCGAAGGCGCTCGCGGGGCTCGACGGCTTCACGCTCGAGCCGAACGGCATGCGCCGCCTCGAAGCGTGCCAGTCGCCGGTCTGGGATACCGCGCTCGCGCTCGTCGGTCTGAACGACGCCGGCGTGCCGGGGGAACACCCGTCGGTGTCGCGTGCGATCGATTGGCTCCTTTCCGAGGAGATCCGCGTGCCCGGCGACTGGGCGGTGCGCCGGCCGAAGCTCGAGCCCGCGGGCTGGGCGTTCGAGTTCGCGAACGACAACTACCCCGACATCGACGACACCGCGGAGGTGGTGCTGGCGCTGCGCGGCGCGGCGAAGCACTTCCGCGCCGACGTCGACGCCTCGATCAAGCGCGCCGTGGCCTGGACGGTCGGCATGCAGTCCTCGAACGACGGCTGGGCGGCGTTCGACGTCGACAACACGAGCAAGCTCTGCGCACAGCTTCCGTTCTGCGACTTCGGCGAGGTGACCGACCCGCCGAGCGCCGACGTGACGGCGCACGTGCTCGAGATGCTCGCGGTCGAGGGCATGGCCGACTTCGAGCCCGCGCGGCGCGGCCGGGACTGGCTCTTGCGCGAGCAGGAGTCCGACGGCTCGTGGTTCGGCCGCTGGGGCGCGAACTACGTGTACGGCACGGGCGCCGCGGTCCCCGCGCTCGTCGCGGCGGGCGTGCCGGCGTCGGACCCGTCGCTCCGGCGCGCGGTCGCCTGGCTGGCCGAGCACCAGAACGCCGACGGCGGCTGGGGCGAGGACCTGCGCTCGTACGTCGATCGGAGCTGGGCCGGCAAAGGCACGTCGACGGCATCGCAGACGGCCTGGGCGCTGCTCGCGCTGCTGGCGGCCGACCCGCACCATCCCGCCGTCGACCGCGGCGTACACTTTCTGGTGTCGACACAGCGCGCGGACGGCGACTGGGACGAGCCCGAGTTCACCGGCACCGGCTTCCCCGGCGACTTCTACATCCGCTACCACATGTACCGGATCGTGTTCCCGCTGGCGGCGCTCGGCCGCTACGTCCGGAGCCGCGCGTGAGCGAGCCCCTGGCCGTGCTCGCGCCGCTGTGGCTCGAAGCGCTCGCCGTGCGGCGCGCGCGCACCGGCGCGGAGGTCGTCCGCACGGGCCTGGGCCCGGCGCGCGCGCGTCGCGCCGCGCGCGACCTCGCGGCGCGCTTCCCGCGCGGGACGGCCTTTGCAGTGGCCGGCGTGTGCGGTGCGCTCGACGCGCGGCTCGTCCCCGGCGACGTCGTGGTCGCGAGCGAGCTGCGCGGCGACGGAGCGCCCCGCGCGCTCGAATCGGCCAAGCCGCTCGCGCGCGCGCTCGAAGCGCGCGGCGTGCGCGTGCACGTCGGCCCGCTGCTCTCGACCGAGCGGCTCACGGGCCGCGCCGAGCGCCCGCGGCTCGCGGCGACCGGCGCGCTCGCGGTCGACATGGAATCGTACTGGCTCGCGGCGCTGGCCGACGAGCATCGCTTCGCAGTCCTGCGCGTGGTCTCGGACGGCCCGGGCCACGAGCTCTTCTCTGCGCGAATCCTCGCGCAGGGCGTTCGCGCACTCCGCGCGCTCACGGCGGCCGCGCCCGCGCTCGCTCTCTGGGCCGACTCACTCTTGGGAGAAACCTGATGCCCGTCCCCCTTCGCCAGACCCTGCGCATCGGCGCATACCTCATGCGCCAGAAGCTCTTCGGCCGGGAGAAGTTCCCGCTCATCGTCGAGCTCGAGCCGCTCTTCGCGTGCAACCTCGCCTGCGCGGGCTGCGGGAAGATCCAGTACCCGAAGGACATCCTGAAGAAGCGGCTCTCCGTCTCCGACGCGCTCGCCGCGATCAAGGAGTGCGGCGCGCCCATGGTGTCGATCGCCGGCGGCGAGCCGCTCATCCACCCCGAGATCCACGAGATCGCGGCGGCGCTCATCAAGCGCAAGAAGTTCGTGTACCTGTGCACGAACGGCCTGCTGATGCGGCGCAAGTTCGAGCTGTTCCAGCCGTCGGACTACTTCTCGTGGGTGGTGCACATGGACGGCCTGCGCGACCGCCACGACGCGTCGGTGTGCGAGCCGGGCGTGTTCGACGAGTGCGTGCTCGCGATCAAGGAAGCCAAGCAGCGCGGCTTCCGCGTCACCACGAACACCACGTTCTTCAGCCACGACGATCCGAAGACGGTGCGCGAGGTGCTCGACTTCCTGAACGACGACCTCGAAGTCGACGAGATGATGATCTCGCCGGGCTTCGCGTACGGCAAAGCGCCCGACCAGGAGCACTTCCTGCCCGTCGAGCAGACGCGCAAGATGTTCAGCCAGGCCTTCGCCGACGGGAACCGCGAGCGCTGGCGGCTCAACCACACGCCGCTGTTCCTCGACTTCCTGGAAGGCAAGGTCGAGTACGACTGCACCGCGTGGGCGATCCCGAGCTACTCGATCTTCGGCTGGCAGAAGCCCTGCTATCTGATGTCGGACGGCTACGCGAAGACGTACCAGGAGCTCATCGACACCGTGGAGTGGGAGAAGTACGGCCGCGGCAAGGACCCGCGCTGCGCCAACTGCATGGCGCACTGCGGCTACGAGCCGACGTCGGTCTTCGCCACGACCAAGTCGCTGAAGGAGTCCATCCGCGCCTTCCGGGAAGTGCTGTAGCGATGGAGATCGGGCTGTCGATCTTCCCGACGGCCAACGCGATCCACCCCGTGCGCCTGGCCAAGGAGGCCGAGGCGCGCGGCTTCGAGTCGCTGTTCTTCATCGAGCACACGCACATCCCCGCGTCGCGGCGCACGCCGTACCCGTTCGGCGGCGAGCTGCCGAGCATCTACTGGCAGTCCTACGACCCGTTCGTGGCGCTCTCGCAGGCCGCCGCGGTGACGACACAGCTGCGTGTAGGCACGGGGATCTGCCTGGTGCCCGAACACCATCCGCTCGCGCTCGCGAAGCGCGTGGCGTCGCTCGACCAGCTGTCGAACGGGCGCTTCCTGTTCGGCATCGGCGCGGGCTGGAACGCCGAGGAGCTCGAGAACCACGGTATCCGCTTCGAGGACCGCTGGGCCGTCACGCGCGAGTACGTGCTCGCCATGAAGGAAGTGTGGACGAAGAAGGACGCCGCGTTCCGCGGCAGGTTCGTCCGCTTCGACGCCGTGTGGAGCGAGCCGAAGCCCGTGCAGAAGCCGCACCCGCCGGTGCTGATCGGCGCCAGCACGAAGTTCGCCGTGGAGCGCGTCGCCGAGTACGCAGACGGCTGGATGCCGGGCAACGGCACGTGCGACTTCGCGCAGCGCTTGGCGCAGCTCGACGCCGCGTGCGCGAAGCGCGGGCGCAACCGCAAGTCGCTCGACTTGACCGTGTTCGCCGCGCCGCCCAAGGCCGCCGAGCTCGACAAGCTCGCCGACCTGGGCTTCAACCGCGCCGTGCTGCCGCTGCCGACGCAGGACGAGGCGAAGATCCTGGCGCGACTGGACGGCTACACCTCGCTCGTCGCGAACCGGCCGCGCTGACTGGAACGAGGCCGTCCGGTCGGGAGTCGCGCCCCACGCCTAGCGGATCTCGGCGAGGAACGGGCCGAGCTTCGCGGGGTCGAGGAACGTCGTGAACCCGCCGGCGCCAGCGTGAGTGACCTCGTGCTCCCAGCTGGCGAGCCGGCTGCGCAGCACGTCGGGATCCTGATTGTCGCGCGCGAGCTGCTTCACGTTCAGCGCGACGATGCGGATGCCTTCGAACTCGTGCTCGTCGAAGTGGCGCTTCGCGCCCGGCGGCAGGTCGGACTGCATGTCGCTGAAGAGCACGATCGCGCGGCTCTTTGCGCCCGTCTCGCGCAGATACTCCGCGGCGAGCATCATCGCGCCGGGGATGTCCGTGTACTGCGAGCGCTCGCCCCGCGCCGCGAAGGCGTCGAGCCGCTTCGCCAGCTCGAGCTTCTGCGCGTTCGCGTGCGAGGGCCGGTTGTCGAGCGTGACGAGCGCTTCGACGTTGGACTTCTTGTAGCTCTCGCTGTCGATGCGCACGATCGCGACCGTGTCGCCGGGCACGAGCTCGGGCAGGATCTCGCGTTTCACGATGCGCGCGACCTCGGGCGTCTGGTCGGCGTACGTGCCCGACACGTCGATCAACACGGCGACGGCCTGCGAGTAGTCGTGGGCGTCGGAGCAGGCGACGAGCGCCAGCGCCAGGAGCGCACAGGCGAGGGCGAGCGGCTTCACGACCATGACGTCCTCGGCGTCTCGCCGCGCTTCTGCGGCGGAGCGGGTGCGGGCTCGCGCTCGCGCACCAGGCGCTCGATGCGCAGTGGGATGCTGACGTAGATCTCGTACACCGCCGTCAGCATGGCGGCGAGCTTCGTCGCGGCGTGCGCGGCCGCGCGGCCCACGAGCGCGACACCCTGCAGTGTCAGCACGACGACCGTCGACGCCACGTGGCGGCCGCTGTCGAGCAGCATCTCGAGCGGGATCGCGACCATCGCCAGGATCCACGGCAGCACGAAGCCGAGCACGGCCTGGCCGATCACCGGGATCTGCGAGCTCGACGCGTCGGCGACCGCACGCGCGTCGTCGCCCGAGAGCGACAGCTTGAGCGCCGAGTCGGCGGCCGCGATGGATTCGCGCAGCACCGCGAGCGAGCTCTCCACGCCCGCCAGGAACAACAGCCCCGCGAGCGACAGCGCGAGCAGCATGCGGCGCCGCGACGCGGGCACGCCCTGCAGCTTCGGGAACAGCTCGGTGATGCCCAACATGTCCATCGCGAACATGCCGAGCGCCGTCTCCATGAGCACGATGACGAGCGCCGACACCATGGCGACCGGCATGCCGCCGATGCGCGCGCCCGCGGGCACGAGCTCCGACATCGGCAGCGCGATCAGCTGGAAGTTCACGAACGCGCCGCCCCCCGCGACGCCGAGAACCAGCGCCGACACGGCGAACAGCTTCACGGCCGAGAACGTGAGCGCTCGCGCTGCGACCTCTTCGTCCTTCGCGACCTTGTCGTACTCCTCCACGTAGCCGTGGATGCGCTGCGTGGTCTCCATGGCCTTCGCCACCGAATCGCCCATGCGCGCCATCAGGTCGCGCACGTCCTTCCAGCGCGCGGCCATCGCGGCGAGCAGCTTGTGACGCTTCGACGTGTCGTCGCGGTGCTGCCGCAGCGCGCGCTCGGAGGCGTCCTCGGACGACTCGCGGATGCTCTCCAACACCTTCTGCACGTTCGCGTCGCCCGGCGTGGGGATCTGCGCGATCGCCTGCACCGCGTTCGACCAGCCGGGCACCTCGGGCGGCGTGAGCGCGCAGTCCTCGAAGTCGCCCTCGAGCCGGACGAGCAGGTCGTCGAGCCGGCGCTGCAGGCCGGAGTACTGGCCGAGCCGCTCGGTGAACGCCACGTCGATGCGCCGGATCTCGCGCCCGACCTTGCCCTGCGCCTCGAGCTTGCCCGCGGCGAGCAGCGCCGCGCGCGAGCGCTCGGAGAGCTTCGCGGCAGCCGAGTCGCAGGTGCGCGCCAGGCTCGCGAAGCCCTCCGCCACGAACTCGCCGAGCGCGCGCAGCAGCCCCAGCATCGGCTCGCGCGCGGCCCACAGGAACACCACGCTGCCGAGCCAGAGCACGAGCAGGGACAGCGCCACGTGATCCGGCCACAGATACAAGGCCTTCATTTCGCCTCCGCTTCGAGTGCGGTTCGGAACGCGGCGCGCACGAGCGCGTGATCGATCTCACCTCGGCCGTTGCTCGCAGAGTGCGCGTGCGCTGCGCGCGCCACGTCGCCACGCGCCGCGGTAGAATCGGGGCATGATCGACGCCGAGCTCGACCGCGCGAACGCCGTGCTGCAGCTGCGCCCGAAGGCTGCGCTCGCGAAAGCCGACTTCGAGAAGCTCTCGCAGCTGGTCGACCCCTATCTGGAGACGACCGGCGCGCTGGCGGGCATCGTCATCGAAGCGGCGGCGTTTCCCGGCTGGGACAGCTTCGGCGCGCTGGTCGCGCACTTCCGGTTCGTGCGCGACCACCATCGGCTCGTCCGCAAGATCGCGGTCGTGACCGACACCGCGCTCGGCGATCTCGCGCAGGCGCTTGCGTCTCACTTCGTCGCGGCGAAGGTGAGACACTTCCCGGCCAGCCAGCTCGACGCCGCGCAGCGCTGGGTGCTCGACCGCGCGGCCGACTGACTCGGCGCTCTCTCAAGTCCCGCCGCAGCACGGTCGAAGCGGAGGGCTCATGTCCCGCCGGACGATCGACCGCGTGTGGCTGCTCCTGCTCGCCCTCGCGCTGCCCGCGGCAGCCGGAGCCGCCGTGCTCTACCGCTGGGTCACCCCGGACGGCCGCGTCGAGGTGGGCACGTCTCCGCCGCCCGGCGTCCACGTCGAGCTCTGGCAGCCCGACGCGAAGCCCGTTGCGCCTGCGGTTCCGGCGAGCCCGGCGACCGCCGCCTGCGAACGGCGCGCGGACGCGAAGTTCGGCGACCAGCAGGTGGAGCAGACGCGCGCGCGCGTGGGCGAGCTCGAGCAGAAGCTCGCGCAGCTCGAGGACAGCCCGGTGGTGAGCCAGGACTCCACATGCAGCAGCGCCGCGAGCTCCATCGGCGGCTGCAAGAGCAGCTACTTCGACCGCGACCGGGAGCTCGAGTCGACGCAGCTGCAGCTCGACGACGCGAGAGCGCGGCTCGACGACCTCGAAGACCAGCAGCGCCGCCGCGAGCCCGACGTGGACTGCCCGCGGCGCGACGAAGCGCGCTGACTGCTTCGCCGGCGCGCCTCCCGTCTCACGCCCTCTTGCCGACGGCGATTCGTGCGGCCGTATAGAATGCCGGACCGGAGGGTCCACTTGATCAGGCTGTTCGAGCATCCGCTGTCGCCGTACGCCCAGAAGGTCAAGATCATGCTGATCGAGAAGGGGTTGCCGTTCGAGGCGACCACGCCGATCGGCGCGCAGGGGGTCGATCCCGTCTTCGCGAAGGCGAGCCCGCGCGGCGAGGTGCCGATGCTGGTCGACGGCAGTGCGGCCATCTTCGACTCGACCATCATCTGCGAGTACCTGGAGGACAAGTACCCGCAGAAGCCCATGCGCCCCGCGTCGGCCGAAGAGCGCGCGCGCGTGCGCATGATCGAGGACCAGCTCGACACCATCTACGAGGGCGTCACGTGGGCGGTGTTCGAGATCGAGGGCTGGGGCCGCGCGACCGGCGAGCTGCGCACCGGGCTTCTGAAGCGCGCGGGCGAGCAGATCCGCCAGTTCAACGCCTGGCTCGAGCGCGAGCTCGGCGGCCGCCCGTTCATGAACGGCGACGCGTTCGGCTGGGGAGACGCGTGCGCCTATCCCTTCGTCGCGGGCGCGGCGGGCCAGGGCAACGCGCCCGCGGCGGGCTCGAAGCTCGCCGCGTGGTTCGCGCGCATGCTCGAGCGGCCGAGCATTCAACGCTGCATCGCCGACATCGGGCAGGTGTCGGTGGGCATGGGCGTCGAGACGCTCCAGCAGATGCTCAAGTCGGGGATCTTCAAGCGCGAGTACCGGGATCACCGGCTCGAATGGATGCTGCGCAGCGGGGGCGTCGAGATCGTCCTCGAGGGCATGCGGAAGAACAACATTCGCTTCAGCAACGAACCCAACTGAGTGAGAGGAAGACAGCCATGGAAGGCACCGCGAAGAAGCCGAGCTACCTGGGACTCCTGAACGCGATCGCGCTGGGCGAGGGCCGCGCGCACCAGTACCTGTCGTGCTGGGCCGCGAAGACGCCCGACCCCGACGTGAAGAAGATCATCGCGACCGTCGCGATCCGCGAAGGCGAGCACTCGCACGCGTTCACGAAGCGCATGTGCGAGCTAGGCTACACCGTTCAGGATCGCCCGGACCCGAACTTCGAGAAGAACATGGCGATCGCGAATGCGGACTGCACCGACCTCGAGAAGTTCGAAGCGCTCGGCTTCGGCCGCGACAAGAGCGGCGAGCGCCGCCGCGACCCGTTCAAGGGCATCTTCGACGACGAGTCCATCGACGTCGCGACGGGCGAGCTGCTCGGCCGCTACATCGCCGAGGAGCGCGACAGCGGCCGCATGTTGACGGCGTGCTACGACGTGCTGTGCGAGCGCGCGGGCGGCTCGCGGCGCATGGCGCAGTCGAACACGAGCGGCATGCGCGAGCTGCACGGCCGCCTCGACGAGATCTGCGCGGCGATCGGCAAGCTGCAGCAGGAAGTCACGGCGCTGCGCCGCTAGCCGAGCGAGCTCCGTGGAAGAGGTCGAGCCGAGCGCGCTCGGTGTCAGGAGCGTGCTCGCGGTCGGCGCTCACCCGGACGACGCCGAGTTCTACGCCGGCGGCGCGCTCGCGCGGTTCGCCGACGCGGGCGCGCGCGTGTCGCTCGTGGTGTGCACCGGCGGCGGGCGCGGCGGCCGCGGGCTCGGCGACGCCGTGGCCGTGCGCGCCACCGAGCAGGCGCGCGCGGCCGAGCTCCTGCCGTTCCACGCGCGCGAGAACCTGGGCCGCACCGACGGCGAGCTCGCCGTCGACGAGCCGCTGCGCGCCGCGCTGGTGCGCGCGCTCCGCCGGGTGCGCCCGGAGGTGGTGGTGACGCACGACCCACGGCTCGTCTTCGCACCCGTGCGCGACCGCTTCCGTCTGCAGCACTCCGACCACCGGGCAGCTGGCCAGGCCCTGCTCGACTCCGTGTACCCTCGCGCGCCGAGCCCGAACTTCTACCCCGAGCAGCTCGCCGAGGGCCTCGAGGCCTGGTTCCCGCGCGAGGTCTGGCTCATGGACACGGCCGAGCCGAACGCGCGCGTCGACGTGGCGAAGACGTTCGAACGGAAGCTCGCGGCGCTGGCTGCGCACGTGAGCCAGAACACGGGCGATTCGCTCGTGCGCGCCGCGCGCGCGAACGGGCCCGCCGAGACGTTCGTGCGCCTCCCGTTGAGGCGAGGCGACTGGCGGCCGCGCTAGAAGAGCGCGCGGACCACGCCGCCGACGAGGCGGAACGGGAACGCGATCACGTCGCCCACGAAGTCGACCGTGC
>Ga0335077_10005374_pt1 | contig 15721 bp, 13 predicted proteins | sample Lox_Sample_31_FD_207151 | JGI IMG/M metagenome (GOLD analysis project Ga0335077, IMG submission 207151) | Soil microbial communities from Loxahatchee National Wildlife Refuge, Florida, United States - Lox_Sample_3.1 | ecosystem: Environmental > Terrestrial > Soil > Wetlands | place: USA... | reverse complement strand
TTTGCCTCGTGGCACAGCAGCCGCAGCCTGGGAAAGGAATTGGAGTTCTCGCTGGTCGTCGGGCTGGGGCGCGTTCTGGCGGTCCTGCTGATGATCTATCTGACGATCCGGGGCATGGACCTGGTCCACCGGGGCGTCGTCCACCTGCTGATTGTGCCGAGGAAAGAGACCTATTTCTTCTGGCTGGAAATGGCGCTCCTGGCCACACCGATGTTCCTGATGTTCTGGCGGAAGTTCCATACGCGATCTTCGTGGCTCTATCTCTCGGCGGTGCTGGCGCTGCTGGGATTTGTGACCAACCGGATGAACGTGGCGATCACGGGAATGGAAGCGAGCGCCGGAATTCATTACTTCCCGAAGTGGGAGGAGCTGGCGATCACTCTCGGCCTGGTGGCTCTTGCGTTCACGCTGTTCTGGCTGGCCGTGAAGCACCTGCCGGTCTACACAGCGCCGATAACAAGGCGGCTGAGCGCGCCGTCGCCGTCGCAGGGAGCGGTCCAGGTTGGGCATGTCCAAGCGTGAACCCAATTCGGTTTCTGACAGGAAGCGCGCGGGCTGGTCGTTGAACCTCAGCGACAAGCTGGTGATCTTACTGATCGCGGCGATGACGCTGATCTTTGGGTTGCTGGGGGCCATCAATATTGCGATGCAGAAGCGCCATCTGGAACAAAGCACGCTCGCGAGCGCCGACCGCATCAGCAATGTGATCAAACAGAACGCCTCGTACTACATGCTGCGCAACGAGCGGGAAGGGCTCTATCACCTGATTCACGACCTGGCGAGCGAGCCCGGCGTCTTGCGGATCCGCATCATCAATCCAGAAGGGCAAATCAGCTTTTCTTCGGACCCGAAAGAGACCAACAGCTACGTGGATAAGAAATCCGAGGCGTGCTACGCCTGCCACGCGGAAAGCCGCCCGTTGAGTCGACTGAACCGCCCGGACCGCTTCCGGACCTACCGGCTTGCGAGCGGCGAGAGGTCGCTGGGAATCATCAACCCGATCGAGAATTCCAAATCGTGCTACGCGGCGGCGTGCCACTATCATCCGGCCAGCCAGGAAATCCTCGGAGTGCTGGACACGAACCTTTCCCTGGCGGCGACCGACGCGGACATGGCGCAGAGCGCGCGGCAGACCATTCTGACCACCATTCTGGCGGTCTTGGCAATCTCCTCGCTGAGCGGGCTATTCATCTGGCGATTTGTGCGCCTGCCGCTGAAGAAGCTGAAGGAGGGGACGGAACGGCTGGGGTCCGGGGAGCTGGGCTACCAACTGGAGGTCGATTCCCATGATGAATTGGCCGACGTCGCGCGGTCCTTCAACAGCATGAGCCGGCAGCTCAACCAGGCGCGCGAAGAGATCGGCGGATGGACGAAAACTCTGGAAGAGCGCGTGGAGGAAAAAACGCGACAGCTCAACGCCGTTCACGAGGAGATGCTGCGGGTGGAAAAAATGGCTTCCATCGGGAAGCTGGCTGCCGTTGTCGCGCACGAGATCAACAATCCCTTGGCGGGAATCCTCACCTACGCGAAGCTGCTGAAGAAGGGGTTTTCCCCGAACGATCCGGCCCAGAAGGAGACGTTCGGAACGCTCGACATCATCGAGACAGAAAGCCGGCGCTGCGGCGAAATCGTCAGGAACCTGACGGCCTTTGCGCGGAGCCAGCCCATGAGCTACGACATCGTGGATTTAAACGCCATCGTCGAGCGATGCGTGAAGCTGGTGCAGCCTCGGTTGAAGGTGGGCAACATCGAGCTGCAACTGAAGCTTGCAGCGGACCTACCCAACGTCGGTTGCGACCCGGGGCAGATCGCGCAAGTGGTCCTCGTGCTGGTGATGAACGCGATCGAAGCGATGCCGAAAGGCGGCATCCTGGCGATCGAGACGCGGCTTTCGAGCGACGGCTCGAGCGCGCTCATCGAAGTTCGAGACAACGGGGTGGGCATGCCGCCCGAAGTGGCGGCTCACGTGTTCGAGCCGTTTTTCACCACGAAAGAGAACGGGCACAGCCTGGGGTTGGGACTGGCGATCTGCCACGGCATCGTGGAGCGCCATAAGGGCGAAGCGAAAGTGGTATCCGAGCCCGGGCGCGGGACGTCGTTCACCATTCGTCTCCCGCTGCGCGCCCGTTCGGATTTGTCCGCCGCGCCGGTTGGCGCTCGTGAAGGAGGTGATTGAAAGTGGCCGGCAAAGGCAACCTGCTGATCGTGGACGACGAAACCATCGTCCGCGATTCACTGGGGAAGTGGTTTGGCAAAGAAGGCTACAACGTTGCGAGCGCGGACAGCGCGCGGGACGCGCTGGGAAAGATGGCCGGGCAGCGATTCGACCTGGCGCTGGTGGATATCAAGATGCCGGGGACGGACGGCGTCGAGCTGCAAAAACGCATGCGCGAAGTGGATCCGGAGATGATCGTCATCATGATGACCGGCTACGCGTCTGTGGAAACAGCGGTCGCGGCGCTGAAAAACGGAGCGTACGACTATGTGGCCAAGCCGTTTGATCCCGACGACATCACCCACACCATTCAGAACGCACTGGCGCATCGCCGTTCCGAGCGCGAAAACGCCCGGCTGCGCGAAGCGGTAGCGACGATGGCGCAACCCAAGGAGTTCATCGGCCAGAGCCCGGCCATGATGCGGGTTTTCGAGGCGATTCAAACCGTGGGGCCGACCGATACGACCGTGCTCATCACCGGGGAAAGCGGGACGGGCAAGGAACTGTGCGCGCGGGCCGTTCATGCAGCCAGCCCGCGGCGACTGAATCCGCTTGTGGTGATCCATTGCGGCGCGCTGACGGAAACTCTTCTCGAAAGTGAACTCTTCGGCCACGAAAAAGGAGCCTTCACCGGCGCTCAATATCGCAAGAAGGGCAGCTTCGAAGTGGCGGAGGGCGGAACGGTATTTCTCGATGAGATTGGCGACATCAGCCTGAAAACGCAGACGGATTTGCTGCGCGTGCTGCAGGAGCGCGAAATCAAGCGGGTTGGCAGCGCTCAGCCCGTTCCCGTTGACTTCCGCTGCATTGCCGCTACCAACAAAGACCTCCAGGCGCTGGTGAAAGAGGGGAAATTCCGGCTGGACTCTACTACCGGCTGAACGTTTTTCAGATCGAGCTTCCCGCGTTGCGCCAACGCAAGACGGACATCCCGCTGCTGGTGGACCACTTCATGCACAAGTTCTCCACGTCCATGAACAAGCGGATTACCCGCGTCTCGCCGCCGGCCATGGAACTGCTCGACCGTTACGACTGGCCCGGGAATGTCCGTGAACTGGAGAACGCCGTGGAGCGCGCCATGGTGGTGGGGCAGGAGCCGGAATTGCGCGAGCAGGATTTCTCGTTGAAGCTGTCCGCGCCGGAGCACGCGGCTCGCTCACTGGAAGACGTGGAGCGCGCGCATGTCCTCTGCGTGATCGACGAATGCAGGGGAAATCAGACGCTAGCGGCGGAGGTTCTGGAAATCGACCGCGTCACGCTGCACAATAAGTTGAAGAAATACGGATGGAAGAAAACTACGGCCGATGCGCTGTGAAAACCATTCGGGTTTTGCAGCTCGGAGAGGTTTCGCCTGCGCTGATCTCTGGACTATGCGAGGGGCTCGCGAAGGAGCTCTCCGCCACGTGTGAACTGCTGGCGCCCGCGCCGGATCCATCCTACGCCTTCCATTCCGGCAGGCAGCAATACTGTTCGACGCAAATTCTCGCCGCTCTGGCGAATCGGCCGATGCCGGCCGCGACAAGGCTTCTGGCGGTTCTTTCGAGCGACCTGTTTATCCCGATACTGACTTTCGTCTTCGGCGAAGCGCAGATGAACGGGCGGTGCGCCGTGGTTTCTACCTTTCGGCTGCGGCAGGAGTTCTACGGATTGCCGCCGGATTCAGAGCTGCTGCAGAGCCGGCTGATCAAAGAATCGGTCCACGAAATAGGGCACACTCTGGGAATCGCCCATTGTGACGATTACACCTGCGTCATGGCGCCTTCGCACGCTGTGGAGTGGATCGATCTCAAGAGGCCGAGCTTTTGCGAAGCCTGCCGGGCGGCGACGCTGCAAGCGGTTTAGGGCATGAATGTGTGAACGCTGCGGAGGAGTACCTGCTTGATGCCGGGGCATGCGAGCCGCACCATGAATGAGTCGGCATGCCACTGTGGCGTCGAGAGCATGCTGTATCAGTTGGCTGGATCCCCAGGCCTAGCAGGCTGGGAAGGTGGCGCGTTTTTCAGCTTGGCCAGCGCTTCATCCACGCGCTTCTTGAAGTCACCCTGGTCGTTGTGTGCAAGTCCGCTAAACATCGATACGACGTTCATCTCGCACGAGGCGCCAATCGGCACCAAGGTTACGGAGTTTTTGCCCTGGTTAATCGCTCCGGTAATGGACCAGTGAATGGAGTGTTTCACGTTGTAGTCAGCAGTCATTTTATCGTCGTCACTCTGCACGTCTTTGTAGTTGTCCGAATTGGCAAGGGCCACTTTGACCGCGCTCCACACCTCGCCGCAAGGAACGGGATAGGTAGTCTTGTAAGTCTTGCTACCGACACCGAACGCTGGCCGAGCAAGGGCAAGCGATAGTAACGCTACAAAGACAAGTCTCGCTTTCATCAAGCCTCCGAGCTTCTCGGGACGAATCGTCATGCGAGCCGAAACCTCAATGCAACTCATAGATGTGCTCCTCTCAGCAACGTTCACAGCCGCATCATATTGGTGTGAATCAGAAGAGCAGTGCAGTGACAAACAGACCGCTACCATGTGACCGTGGTCACGAGCCCGGAAGGTGAGTCTCCGTTGATGGACGATGGGATCGGGGAATCGCTCATTGTGACGATTACAGCTGCGTCATGGCGCCTTCACATGCGGTGGAGTGGATCGATCTCAAGAAGCCAGGCTTTTGCGAGGCTTGCCGGGCGGCGATGCTTGAGGCGGTTTAGGGATCGTTGACGCCGCAGTTGCCTCTGGGACGAAGGCAGCCGTCAGGCTGCGGATTGCAGATGGATGAAGAGGAGCGGCGAGTGAAAAACTTTGCATATTGTTCGAGTGAGGGAAATATGAGTACAGTTGGTGCCAAGCTTGGATTCAAAAACGAGATTCTTGCTTAAAGCAAGATCGGGGCATTCGGGCAAGAACTCCTTGGCGGAGGGATTCCATGAGATTGCAGAACCTAGCCCGCACCACCGCCGCTGTGGCAGTACTGCTGGCCCTGTTTGCGACGGCTCATGCACAGACTACGACGAGCGGCACCGATACCGGGTCCCAGGTCGCACCGTTCGTACAAGTGTCCGGGACGCCGGGTACGCCGACACAGGCCTTGGCGGTGGATCCACACAACAGCCGCAACATCTACGCGGATGGCGGAGGGGGGCGGATCGCGCGATCGTTTTCGGGGGGTGAGCATTGGTCCGTGGTTCAGGCCGCCGGCATCCATGAAGAGTTCCGCGCGATCACGGTCAGTCCGGCCGATCCCGAGGTGATCGCCGCGTTCAGTACGTCAGAGAGCGATGGCGGCGCATCGGCCGGCGTTTACGTCAGTCGCGATCGCGGCGAGCGTTGGCTGAGGCTGCCCTATCAGCCCGCAGGCGCGGACGGTAAAGCGGGCTTCGGCCGCGGTGTTCTGTTCGACGCGAGCGGCCGCTCAATCCTGCTGGCCGACAAGCTCCAGGGAATCTTCCTCAGCAGGGATTTCGGCGCGACATGGACGAATCCGTTGCCGGGTTCAGCGGCGCAAACGTACACGCTTGTGCGTGACCCCAATGATGCGCGGAGCTTCTGGGCCGGCGGGGCCGACAGCAGCGGTGCTCCTGCCGTGTGGGTTTCACACGACGTGGGGCAGACATGGACAGAGCTTGTCGTGCCCATCGCCACCCCGCTACGCGTGGCGGATGTGACGGCGCTTGCGATCCAAGCGCATAGCGGACGCGTCGTCGCGGGCATCGACGGGTTCGGCCGGTTCGGGCTGGCCGGCGAGATTCGATTCAGCGACGACGGCGGCGCCCACTGGACGCAGGCCAACGTCACGCCGCAGAGCTGGCCTGCCGGCAATGCGATTGTGTTCAGCTCGCAGTCCGACTCGATCGCGTTCGCCTCGGGGAATGGAACCCTCGGCGTCCTTCGCTCGTTGGACGGCGGGATGACCTGGACGCAAGAAGTGATCGCGGATAACGCCGACTTCTTCACGCTCGCACTAGCGCCGGGGCGCGACGAGCAAGGCGAGCGGATCTTTGGCGCCGGCACCGGAACGATTCAGGTCTCTGACGACGGTGGCACGACCTGGACAGAGTCCGACCGCGGCCTCAGTTTGCTTGGCGTGGTCGGGATCGCCGAGGACGGCCGCGACTCCGGAGGACTGTACGCGCAGAACGGCGGTGGTGGGCTGGTGCGCAGCGAAAAGGACGGCGAGTATTGGGCGTCCATCGATCCTGTTGCCGGGACCTTTGAGACCTTTGATTTCGCGGTCGACCCGGTCGCTTCGACTCATCCGCTGTATGCGCTGACGTCGTTAAACGGCGTGAACGGGGTGTCGCGGTCCGATGACCGCGGGCGGGATTGGTCAACGCTGGCAGCTCCTTTGCCGCCGGTGGTGTTCCAAGAACAGATGCTCGCCGATCCAAGCCGCGCCGGGACGCTGGACCTTTTCGTGTCGTCGACTGCGCCGTTCAACAGCATCCTGCAAACGAAGGACTTCGGCGCGACCTGGCGGTCGGCCGCGATTGGCGTAGCCGGTGACTTCGCGGCGGTACCGCTGCCGCTCGCCGCCGACCCAAACCATCCCGGCGTCTTGTACGCTGCGATGGGCAGCGGCTTGTGGAAGTCATCGGATTTTGGAGTTAGCTGGAACCTGGTTCCTCAGCTTCCGCTCGGCGCCGCCGGTATCGCGGGCCTTGCGGTCACCAGCGGACCGTCGGGCGCGGTTTACGTCGTCGCGGGCGCCGACGACGGGACCTTCTCGTTGCAAAAGAGCCACGACGGCGGCGCGAGCTGGAGCACCGCAAGCAGTGCGTTCGGCGCGTCACCGTATCTGATCAGCACTGATGGCGGCGGCGAGTTGTTCGCGTACCAGTGGATTTACGACTCCTGCGTCGATCAGTCGGTCCTTGAGAGCCGCGATGGCGCACGGAGCTGGTCGCTCGTCGATGGCAGCGTTGAGTCCAAGTTCAACTCTGGCGACTGCATCTTCGTCCTACCGACCGCGCATCACCTATTCCTTAGCGATGCGTTTGGCACGTGGCTGACCTTCGGCAAGAATCTGGGCTCCGAGGGATACGGGATGGACTTCGAGCCGCCGCGTTCGGGCCTCCCAAAGAGCCCGGCGTGGACCGACCCGCGCGAGCGAGGCACTGCAAGCCGGCCGGCATGGAACCGGCGCTTCACGCGGAACCCGTAGTGGCTGGACCGGCACTGGGTGCGTGAGGCATCGCCGTTAACATTGCCCTCGGGTGGAAGTCAGGAAGGCCAACTGCGCCAACAGGATTTATGGAGCGGGCGATGGGAATCGAACCCACGTCCGCGGCTTGGGAAGCCGCTATTCTACCATTGAACCACGCCCGCTCGAGCCTACCGTAACAAACCCGCAGTGAGTTGGGCAAGCCGGATATTTCGCGGGCGAGCCTGAAGTTTGCCTTCTTTGCGTCCGATCAAGAAAATTCAGACTGGCCCACTATCTCTTTTGGCGTGGGTTGCGACTGCTGGTGCCGATACGGCTTGCGCGTGCTACGCTGTGCGGCTGCTCATAGGCTGTCGGGAGATGCCGGCCTAAAGGCCGGCGCTACGTAACAACCTAAGGACATTGGGAGGGCCATTGTGGCCTATCAGGATCTGCGGGAGTTTGTGAAGCGGCTGGAGAAGAGCGGGGAGTTGAAGCGCATCTCGGCGGAAGTCGATCCCGTGCTGGAGATCAGCGAGATTACGCAGCGCGTGACGCGCTCCGGAGGACCGGCGCTGCTCTTCGAGCATCCCAAGGGGTCGCGCGTGCCGCTGCTGATCAATGCTTTGGGCAGCGAGCGGCGCATTCATCTGGCGCTGGAGGTCGATTCGTTCGCGGAGGTGGCCGAGCGCATTCGCGGATTCCTGGACATGCAGGCGCCGCAAGGGTTGCTGGACAAGATCAAGATGCTGCCGAAACTGGCAGAGCTCGGGTCATTTTTTCCGAAGACGGTGAACACGGGGCCGTGCAAGGAGGTGGTGAAGCGCGAGGGTTTTTCGCTGCTGGAGTTCCCGATTTTGCAGTGCTGGCCGCAGGATGCAGGGCGGTTCATCACCTGGCCGCTGGTGATCACGCGGAATCCCGAGACCGGAAAGCGTAATGTAGGCGTCTACCGGATGCAGGTGTTCGACGAGAGAACTACGGGAATGCACTGGCAGACGCAAAAACACGGCGCGGAACATTTCCGGCGGGCGCGCGCGGCAAACCGAGAGGGCCGCATCGAAGTCGCCGTGGCCATCGGGGCGGACCCGGTCACCTGCCTGGCGGGGATTCTGCCCATTCCGCCGGACCTCGACGAGATGATGTTCGCGGGATTCCTGCGGCGCGAACCGGTGGAGATGGTGGCTTGCGAGACTTGCTCGCTGGAAGTGCCAGCGGAAGCGGAGATCGTGCTGGAGGGCTACGTCGATCTGGCGGAGATGCGCGCGGAAGGGCCGTTCGGCGATCACACGGGGTTCTACTCTCTGGAAGGGGAGTATCCCGTGTTTCACGTGACGTGCGTGACCCACCGGCGCGATCCGCTCTACCTGACCACCATCGTGGGGCCGCCGCCGCAGGAGGACTTCTACATGGGACATGCGGTGGAACGCATCTTCCTGCCGGTGATGCAGATGCAATATCCGGAGATCGTGGATGTGGCCATGCCCGCTGAAGGCATCTTCCATAACCTGATGATCGTGGCCATTCGCAAATCGTATCCCGGGCACGCCCGGAAGATCATGAACGCGATCTGGTCGCTGGGGCAGGCCATGTTCACGAAAGTGGTGGTGGTGGTGGATCATGACGTGAACGTGCAGAACTTCCGGGAAGTGGCCTGGAAGGCGCTGTGCGCGATCGATCCGGAGCGGGACGTGCAATTCGTGCTGGGGCCGGCGGATACGCTGGACCATGCCGCCCGGCGGCAGGATTTCGGGTCGAAGATGGGTATCGATGGCACGAGAAAATGGGCCAGCGAGGGCTTCGAGCGGCCCTGGCCGGATGAAATCCGGATGAATCAGGCAACGCAGCAACGGATCGATGCCCTCTGGCCGAAGTTAGGGCTGGACAAGCGATAAGGATGCGGTAAAAGGTCGGGGTATGACGCGACGGAATTAACCACTATATAGAGTGGTACTAGAGATTCTATAGCTCAACATCTAGAGTATTTTTTCCCTCCTGTTTTTAAATTGGCCACAATTTGAGCGGCTGTGGTACGAGCCGCTTTTCTTGACACCCTACGCCGCCGGATGCCACAGTCGCCCATGCAAGCGGCTTCCACGGGGCAGTGAAGGGCGGAAGCCGGAAGCGGTGCGGGGTTCCTCGAGTGGGGCGCCGGTCTTGCTTTTCAAAGGAGCTTCGCTCAAAAAGGGGCAGCCAGCGGGATGCGCGAGTCGCGAGAAGTGATGAACCTGCGTCAGGCTTCGGATTATCTGGGAGTCTCGCCCGACACACTGTATCGCTACATCTGCACGGGCCTGGTTCCGGCATTCAAGCTGGGCAGCCGCTGGAAGTTCCGGAAGTCCGTGCTGGACCGGTGGATGGAAGAAAAGATGCGGCAGTCGCAAGGCAGGCGGGCATAGGCGATAAGGGCTCGCGGAAAGGCTGAACGATGTTTGGCGCGTCGAAGCAAAAACCGGTAGTGGGACTGGACATCGGTTCGAGCTCCATCAAGTCCGTGGAGCTGAAACACTCGAAGCAAGGCTACGAATTGGTGAGCTTCGGCCTGGAGCCGCTAGCGCAGGACACGGTGGTGGACGGGGCGATCATGGACGCGCCGCTGGTGGCCGGAGCGATCGGGACGATTTTCGACCGCCAGGAGATCAAGACACGTTCGGTGGCCACGGCGGTATCGGGGCACTCGGTGATCGTGAAGCGGGTGAATTTGCCAGTGATGACCGACGAGGAGCTTTACGACCGGATTCAGTCCGAGGCCAGCCAGCATATCCCATTCGATATTTCCGACGTAAACCTCGACTACCAGCTTCTGGATTCGCAGGAATCGCAGATGGACGTGCTGCTGGTGGCGGTGAAAAAAGACAAGATTCTGAACCACACGAACGTGCTGGCGCAGGCGGGCAAGACGCCGACGGTGGTGGACATCGACGCCTTCGCGCTGCAGAACTGCTACGAGGTGAACTACGATCCGGATCCTTCGCAGACGGTGGCGCTGCTGAATATCGGCGCGAGCGTCATGAACATCAACATCGTGCGGGGCGGGGCTCCGCTGTTTACGCGCGACGTTTCGGTGGGCGGGAATCAGTACACCGACGCGCTGCAGAAGGAGCTGGACCTCAGCTACGAGGACGCCGAGCGGCTGAAAAAGGGCGAATCGGTGGCGGGTGTGAACGAGGAGCACCGCGGAACGATTCTGCGTTCGGTATCCGACATCCTGATTCTGGAGATTCAGAAGACCTTCGATTTCTTCCGGGCCACGGCCAGCGGGGAAAACATCCAGCGGATCTACCTGGCTGGAGGGACCGCGCGCGTGCCCGGGCTGGTGGATCTGCTCCGCGAGGAGTTCGCGCTGCCAGTCGAGGAGCTCTATCCGTTTCGCAAGATCGTGATCAATCCCGGCCGGCACAACGAAGACCAGGTGCGCGAACTTGCGCCACGCCTGGCCATTGCCGTGGGGCTGGCGCTCAGGAGCTTTGACACGCCATGATCCGAATAAACCTACTCGGCCGAGCTCGACCCAAACCGCAGCGGCAAGCAGTACCGCTGGAGGCGACGCTGCAGGTAGTGTTCTTCCTGGCGGCGATGGTCGTCGCGCTCGGGGTGCTCTACTACAACTGGCATTCCACCAACGAGCAGATTACCGAAGTGCGCTTGCACATTCAGAAGCAGAGCGGGGAGAAGGCCCGCCTGGAGAAACTGAAGGGACAGGTGGACGAATTCGAGCGCCAAAAGGCGGTCTTACAGCAGCGCATCAACATCATCGAGGCGCTGCAGCGGAACCGCACGGGCGGGCAGGAGTTGCTGAACGCGCTGGCGGATACGGTGGTGCGCACCGACACGCTGTGGCTGACGTCGCTCAACCGACAGGGCAATGGGCTGACGATCATCGGCACGGCCGGGTCGATCAACGCGGTGGCGAACTTCATCACGCAGCTCAAGCATTCCGGCTACTTCGATCAGATCGAGATCAAGGAATCGACGCAGGACACCAAGAATTCGGACATACAGACGTTTGCGTTCACGCTGACAGCGCAGTTCGCGCTGCCGCAAGACAAGCCGGCGGATTCAGCTCCGGCACCGGCGCCCGCTTCCGCGCCGGCGCCAGCGCCAGGTTCTGCACCGGCGCGGAAGGGCTAAGGGGAGAGCCATGGCGGCAATCTCATTCAAAGAATTTCCGTGGTACATCCAGGCGCTGGTCTTCGTGGCGTTGGCGATTTTGTTGATTGCCGCGGGGCTGTACGTTCCGGGCCTGCCGGTTTCGACGGCGCGCGCCGAATTGGGCGTATTGCACGACCAGGATACAAAACTGAACCAGGAGGTCAGCGCGCTGCAGGTGTACGAGCGCCGCTACGCGGAGTTCCAGCAGGAAATGGCGGCCCTGAATCAGCAGCTCGAGACGCTGCAGCAGATCGTCCCCGAAGACAAGGAGACGGACGAATTCATGAGACTGCTGGAAGGCGCGGCGGCGGCAGCGGGCGTGCAGGTGCGCAAACTGACGGCGCTGAACGTGGTTTCGCGCGACTACCACTACGACATGCCGTTCGCGATTCAGGTGGACGGACCTTATTACGACATCGTGGACTTCTTCGCGCGGCTGAGCCGGCTCTCTCGAATCATCAATGTAGGCGATTTGAGGTTCGATACTTTGGCGGGGGTCAAGTCGCCCTATCCGGTGCGTCCGACCACGACAGTGACCGGCACGTGCACCATCACGACGTTCTTCACGACGGGGGGGGCAGCAGCACCGCCCGCAGGCGCGAGGAAGCCAGCCCCGGCGCGTCCAGGCGTTGTGAACTAGAAGGGAAGAATCGAGCTGAAGATGCGATTCCGAGACAAAATCATGCGCAAGGGTAAGCTGACCAACTGGATTGCCGTGCTGTTCCTGGCGGCCGCCGGATTGCCCGCAGCGGCGCAACAGTCGCCATCCATTTTGGACAAAGTTCGAGGCATGCTCGGCCAGTCGCCGGCAGCAAAGCCGGCGGCGCCAGCTCCGCCCAAGCCAGCCGCGGCGCCGGCACCCGCAGCACCCACGCCGGCCCCGACGCCAGCCACTTCCGCAGCGGCGCCAGGACCTGCTCAGGCTGCAAAGCCTGCTACAGCGGCAGGGGCGCCAGCAGCGGTTCCTCCTGCGAAACAAGCCGCAGTGACCGCGATGCCGGCACCGGTGCAGGCGGCGAAACCGGGAACAATTCCGGCCGCGCCTCCGACCAATCGACCTTCGGCACCGGCTGCAGCGAGTGCTCCAGGAACGCGGGCTGAATCGCGCGGCGCGTCCAAACCGGGGGCGAATGCGCCGCTAAAGACTGTGGCGGTGAGAGAACCCGTGGCTAAGAGCGTTCCGGCCAATACCGCGGTGAAACCCGGGGCGGCGAACGGCAAGCTGATTTCCACCCCTCCGAATCCCAAGGCGGTCGCCGAAACAAAACCCGAGGCGCCGAAAGACGTACCCGGAGATATTCCGAAAGCAGCGGCGGCGCCGCTGCCGGCGATTGTGCCGGTGAAGGAAAACATCGCGCGGCGCGATCCGTTTGCCCCGCTGCTGGCCAAGGAAGCGGCAGGCAACGGAACCCCGCTGAATCTTCCGCCGGGCAAGCCGGGGCTGATGATCGGAAGTTTGCACATCGACGGCATCATCAACGGTCCCAACGGAATGATCGCCATCGTCTCCAACCCTCAGCAACGCGTTTATTTCCTTCGTGAGGGCGATCACCTGTACGACGGGCAGGTGGAGCACATCACGATGGATGGGATTTCCTTTCATCAGACGGGGAAAGATCCTTTTGGCAATGCCGTGGAACGGGAAGTCGCGAAACGGTTGAATCCTCTTAGTCCAGGAGAAGAGCAATGAAGACCTACTGGCCGGTATTCCGGCCGAGCGGGCTGATTCTGGCGGCGGCGATGCTCGTGCCGCATATGGCCGGGGCGCAGTCGGCGAAGCCCGCGACGGCAACAGCCTCTTCGGAGACAGCGGTCGCGCAGGTCGGGGTGGACCGCGTCGGCCAGCAGACGGTTGTGCGGGTGCAGGGCAACGGCCCGTTGAACTACCACGTGACGCGGATGAGCGATCCTCCGCGGGTGGTGGTGGATTTCGACGGCGCGCGTCTGGCCACACCGCGCAATACGGTGGCCAGCGACTACGATCCCGTGCAGCGGGTGCGGCTGGGCCAAGCGCGGCCGGATCAGGTGCGCGTGGTGATCGACCTGGACAGCCCGCGGGAGTTCTCGGTGGACCAGAAGGACCAGGCGTTGACCGTGGCCTTTGCGGATGGGGCCAAGGCCGTCGCCGCGAAATCCCCGGCGCCAGCGGCGAAGGCCGCGGCGGCTCAGCCGGGTAGCGCACAGAATCTTGCGCTGCCGAAGAGTCTGAGCGCGAACGCCGCTCTGGCGAGCCCACTGCCGCAGAGCCTGAGCACGATCGGAAACGTCGCAGCCGCGCTCGGCGGTGCGTCGAGCGGGCAAGTGTCGGCGACGCCGGCGGTGGCCGATCCTTCGCAGCCGCCTGTGGTGCGGCCAGCCGCAGCGGTGGACGCGAAGCGGTACACGGGCGAAGCGATTTCGGTAAATTTGAAGGATGTGGACCTGAAGGATTTCTTCCGGCTGGTGCATGAGATCAGCGGCCTGAACGTGGTGCTCGATCCGGCGGTGCGCGGGAACGTGACCATCGTGCTGGACGAAGTGCCGTGGGACCAGGCGCTGGATATCGTGCTGCGCAACAACGGCCTGAGCAAGGAGCTCGACGGCAACGTGCTGCGCATCGCCACGATCGATACGATGAAGCGCGAAGCGACCGACCGAGGCGCGCTGGCCGCAGCGGAGGCTAACGCCGTGGCTCCGGTGACGGTGACGCGCATTCTGAGTTACGCCAAGGCGAGCGAGATGGTGACGCCGCTGAAGCGATTCTTGTCGGCGCGCGGCGATGTGATGGCCATCGACCGTTCCAATACCCTGGTCATCCGCGACATTCCGGATTCCATGCCGCAGGTCGATAACCTCATCCGGCAACTGGACCGCAAATCGCAGCAAGTGGAGATTGAGGCGCGCGTGGTGCAGGCATCGCGCACATTCGCGCGCGATATCGGAACGCAGTTTGGCGTCGCCGGCGTGAACACAACGCCGAGCAGCGCCAACGCCCTGAGCGGCCCGACACTTCCGATCATGACCAGTCCGGTTGTGCACATGCCGGCTCCGCCGGTGGTCGTAGGTACTCCGGTTACTCCCACCGCCACGTCCACGGGATCGATTCCGCTCATGTCTAATTTCCCAGCCGTGGCGCCGACCAGCGGCCTGACGTTCAGTCACGTGTCGCCGAACTTCGCGCTCGATTTCATTCTCACCGCCGCGGAGAAGAGGGGCGTGGGCAAACTGCTCTCCAGCCCGCAGTTGGTGACGCAGAACAACGCCACGGCGATCGTCAAGCAAGGTCAACAGATTCCGATCCAGACGACCATCAACAATACGATCTCGGTTCAGTACGTGGACGCGGTGCTGAAGCTTCAGGTCACGCCGCAGATCACCGCGGACGGGAACGTCTTCATGGACGTGCTGGTAGAGAACACGCAGATCGATAACGGTATTCCGCTGGTTAACGGCGTACCGGCCCTGGATACGCAATCGGCACAGACCAAGGTGCTGATCGGCGACGGCGGCACGGTGGTGATCGGCGGGGTCATGGTCAGCCAGCAGCAGACCAACGTCTTCCAGGTACCCCTGCTCGGGAGCATTCCGCTGATCGGGCACCTGTTCAAAGAAACCTCAGTCAACGTACAATCGCAAGAGCTGCTCTTCTTCCTCACGCCGCGGCTGCTGCCTGGCTAACGGCGAGAGCTACTTTCCGGGACGGAAGGGAGGAGACACGAGTCTCCTCCTTTTTTTTATGAGCGTGTTTTCAGAAGAAAGGCTCAAGCGGACGCGGGAGGCGATGGCTGAGGCGGGCGCGGACGCGCTCGCGATCACGCATCTGCCGAACATCTTTTATCTGGCGGGGTTCAGCGGCAGCAATGCGGCTCTGCTGGTGTTCGGCGACGAGGCGCATCTCTTCACCGACGGCAGGTACACGATCCAGGCGCGCCAGGAGGCGCCGGAAACACACGTCCATATCGTGAAGACGGCGCTGACGCAGGTGTGCGGCGAACTTCTGAAGGGGAGATCGTCGCGGAAACGGCTGCGGGTGGCGTTCGAATCGGCATGTTTGAACGTCGCCGAATGGACCCGGCTGACCAAGGCGGCGGGACGGCGCATCGAGTGGAAAGCGACCGCGGACCTGGTGGAAGGAATCCGGGAGATAAAGGACGCGGCGGAACTGGAGATCATGCGCCAGGCCGCCCGGGTGGCCTCCGAAGTGGTCAGCGAAGCGCCGGATTTCGTGCGGCCCGGGGTAAC
>Ga0335077_10005373_pt1 | contig 15721 bp, 15 predicted proteins | sample Lox_Sample_31_FD_207151 | JGI IMG/M metagenome (GOLD analysis project Ga0335077, IMG submission 207151) | Soil microbial communities from Loxahatchee National Wildlife Refuge, Florida, United States - Lox_Sample_3.1 | ecosystem: Environmental > Terrestrial > Soil > Wetlands | place: USA... | reverse complement strand
GGAACTCCTGCTCCACCGCGTCGGCCAGCTTTTTCGAGGACAGAATCGGGGAGAACATCACCAGGCCCTGGTGGACCGCGAACAGAACCACAACCATCATAAGCGCGAGCACAACATTGCCCCGGCCCGCTCGATTGCGCCGCCGAAAAACCAGATTCAGCAATGAGCCGGCGAACAAGGCAACTCCAAACGTCGCCAGCGGGACGCGGAACATCCCCAGCGCACGCGGCGTCAGGTCGAAGATGTGGCCGAAGGCCAGGGCATACTCACTGGGGTTCTTCTGCAGCAGATCGGCGAGGTCGGAATCAGCGGGCGTGCGCTTGCTCTGCGCCAGGAGGAAAATCGTAGCGGCAAATACCAGCGCGCCAACGATCGACAGTGCACTCGCGCCAATCCGACCGCTCCTGCGCAACGCAGAATCGGCAGCGGAGTCATTCTCTTCTTGCATCCAGCCGCCAATCAGAAGCGCCAGTGCGGGCAATGCCGGCACGGCGTAGTACTCTTGCCGCGTGGAGAAGCTGAAGAACAGCAGAATCACCGCGGCCCAGATGGCAAGCAGCAGCCGCGCCCGCTGGCGCCGGTCGAGCGCGCGGCGCAACTCGCGCCAGCGATGCGGGACACTCTTCAGTGACTGAACCAGGAACGCCGACCAGGGAAATAGCCACACGAACACCAATCCCCAGAAGACCAGCAGCGGCACCGTGTCATAGTCGTGCGGGATGCGCCTGCCGAGATAGCGCAGGAAATGCTCATTGACGAAGTAGAACCACAAGAATCCGCGCGCCTGTCCCGCCGCTGGATTATCGATGGCCGCCGCGATGTGCCACGGGGCTGCGATAGCCAGGAATACCAGTGCGCTGGAGACGAGCCGCATCCGTAGCAGGTGTTTGAGATTTCCGGTGAGCAGCAAATATACGGCCACCATCGCCGCCGGGAAGACGATTCCGATCAGGCCTTTGGTGAGTACATTCAACGCCGCTGCCGCCGCAAATCCCCAGCACGATAACTTCGACGGTGGGCTTTCATCGAGCGTTCGCAAGAAGAAGTCCAGTCCCAGCGTAAGCCACAGCCCGATGAGCATGTCGGGAATCAGGATGCGAGTGAACAGGTACGGCCCGACGGAAAGCGCGAGCACGATGGCTGCCCACAATCCCGCCGGTTCTCCCAACACGCGCCGCCCCAGCGAGTAGATCGCCAGCAAGAGCGCCAGCATGCCCAAAATCAGCGGCAGTCGCGCCGCCCAGTCATGTACGCCGAATGCTTTGAAGCTCGCTTCCATGCCCCAATACAGCAGCGGCGCCTTTTCCAGATAGCGAACGCCGTCGATGTAGAGAGTGGTCCATTCATGGCGAACGAGCATCTCGCGGGCTGCTTCGGCGTGCACGGAGTCGGCGTCGTCCAGCAGCGGCGGGGTCCACAGGCCGGGAACATAGACTACCGCCCATAGCAGCAGAATCCACATCCAGCGCTGCGTTTTCCGGCGGGAGTGGCTGAAGGTCCTGGCAGCAGTTGAAGCTGCCGTCTCGGAAACGGTCGCGGAGCTCATGCTCGGAGATCGATTATAAGTCGAGCAGGCCGAGGCGCGATTCGCGATAAATCGATCAGGTATCCAGTCCGGCATCCTGAGCCGGCGCAAGTCGGCGGTTATTCCCAAGCATGAGTCAGGGCACGAGCTTCAGTCGTGCCGAACCGGCCTTGTTTTGTTCTGCGCCACACAGTCTTTATGTGGCCGCAGCGGATGGGTCGCGAGCTGAAGCCCGCTTTCGAATTCCGACTTTTCAGCGGCACTCCAAACTGCATTAGCTACAACCCCAGCTCGTCACGCAGCTTCTTCGACAGTTTTTCGATGCGCTTCAATCTGTCCTTGAGATCTTTATCGAGCACGCCCTGCGAGGCGCGCTGCGTGTCGCTGTGGACCTGCTGCGCCAGCGCCAGCAGTTCGTCCGCCTGCTTCTGCAGCTCGCCCGCCGAAATGGTGTGGCTGACCGGCGCGGGAGGCTCAATTCCGTTCTCGGCCTGACGCGTCGCATTGTTCGCCTCCGTGCGTCCGCGGGGAATCGGTTGTGCCGACTGAGCCGGAGCGCTGCTGCACCACGCAGTGATCGCGAGCGACAGAACCAGCGAGCGCAAACACAGAAATCGCATAACGCACCTCGTGCAGCAGGCCGCCGCGGTCTTCGCCTCATTCTGCCAATGATGACCGCGGCACGGCAGCCGCTATAATCTGCGTGTCGGCAGAATGCCTGACCACCTGACGGCTCACGACTCCTGACCATGAAAGCTTACGTCTACGTCTCGCTGAAGAAAAGCGTCCTCGACCCGCAGGGCAAAACCATTCACGGCGCGCTCAAGAAGATGGGCTATCGCGGCATCGACGATCTGCGCCAGGGCAAGTACTTCGAGATCGCGCTCGACCCGAGCGTGAGCCGCGAAGACGCACAAGCCGAGATCGACCGCATTGCCCGCGAGGTCTTGACCAACCCTGTCATCGAGGAATACAGCTTCAAGCTCGAAGGCTAACCGGCTGCCCTGCTTGAGATTGGGGTGCCCCAAGATTGCTGATTAGCCACGCGCTCCCATTTTCCTTCCTCCCAAAATGGAACAACGCAGACTGACACTATCCCTTTTCTCACACAAACAGCTTGCCCCTGGCCAGCAACGAGCCCATACTCCGTCGCAGAAGGCGATCTAGCCGCAAACCACCCCAAAACCGTAGAGATGTAGAAATGGAGGCGACGATTATGTTGCCACGTAGTCTGCGTGTACTCCTCTACCTAGTCGTCATTAGTCTTTCTATGCTGCCTGCGTACGCTGCCTCCAGCAACAAGCAAGAAACGCAGAGTACGCCGACAGAGTTCACTGCCAGCATGACAGAAGGCTACGCCGGCGCCGCCGATCAGATAATCCTGGGCAATCTGCCGCAGGCGCAACCTTATCACGGCAAGCCACGGGCTGAACCAGACCAGGCAGAGCGTCCGGAGATCGACCAGAACCGAGCTACCGGGATACCGATTCCCGGTTACAAAGCCGAACCCCCTTCGCTGAAGCCGGAACTTTCTTTTCAGCAGATGATCGGAATCGATACCCCCTCCCTGACGACGTCCTTCGCTGCCGGGACCGAAGCCGCGTGTGGTTGGTGGATCCCTTCTGACCATGCCATCGCCACCAGTAACCTTTATGAGGTACAGGTGTTAAATGCATGCGTTTATGTCTTCAACACCAGCGGAACGGTTCCGAATGGCTATCCAAAGAACCTGGCCACCTTTCTTGGCACCAATACGACCCACGTTGTGGGCGACCCGCGGGCGCTCTGGGACTGGAAGAAAGATCGCTTCGTCGTGGTGGCAATGGATTGGACGGCCAGTACCATATTGATTGCCGTCAGCCAGACCTCAGATCCAACCGGTGCGTGGTGGCTGTATAGCATAGCCACCAATACCGGTGGCGTTTCCGGTTACCCGGATTTCCCGATGCTGGGGCAGACAAATTACGAGGCCGGGGACAGTAACGGAGCCCTATATATTAGCTGGGACCGCTTTACCCCCGGCGGCGGCGCTTTTCAGGACAACGTGATCTGGGTAGTTCCCAAGGGAAAGATCTACAGCGGTGAAAGCTTTAGCGTCAAGGTCTTCTACAACCTGCAATATAACGGTAAGACCGTAGACCATGTTCAGCCCGCTAATGTAATGAATCGTGGCGATTTACCCAGGGCGGAATTTCTGGTCAACACTTTGGATTTCAACTATAACTGCTATACTCAGACTCCTTGTAATGGGCTTGTGGTATGGGCAATCTATAACGGCGTGCCGCCCTCCGACGGAACCGCTTCCATTACGAAAGTATTTGTGCGCACCGGGCACTACTATATCTATCCCGTGACTGCGGCCCAGCCCGGGAATCCCAGCGGCACCGAGTGCGCCATTAATGCCGGCAACGTAGGTATTTCCAGCGTAGTCTTTTACAGCGCCGGCGATCTGTATTTCGCGACCACTACCGGCGCCCTGAATGGCCAAGGCTCGAATGGCTGGCTCTACTGGCAGGTCCATCCCACACTCAGCGATGCCTCTCCCGCTACTTTAACGGGAGCGACCATCCGCAATGAGGTTTGCTGGGGATGTGTCGGCTTTAGCGGTGACTCTACATTTTCCGAGTACTATCCGGCCGTCCAGCCCGATGAGGAAGGCAATGTGACGGTTGTTTACAACGCCTCGTCGAGTACCCTTTACCCATCCACGGCCTACTTGACGAACCGGGCAAGTCACGCCACCGGCAGCTTCCGCGATGGCGGCCAATATCTGGCCACTGGCTCCAGTTGGTATTGTGAGATAGATGGCTATGGACGGAACCGCTGGGGCGATTACACCGCAACCTATCCCTTCGGCTCGATTATTCAATATAGTCCCACGTTCTGGTTTGCAGGCCAGTTCTCCGCCTCCAGTAATTGGAGTACTCAGATTGGTAAAACCTCCTACACCTCGGTGACCCAGCCCTGAACCGCAGGTGCGACGTGCCCAGGTCTCGCTGCCTTTCGAGACCTGGGTGACGCCGGATGAAACGGTCCAGCAGTACACACGGGTCTGGGCCCGCCAGAATCTCCACTAAAGCCGTCTCAGTGTAGCTGTATCCCTTTTGAAGGGGCGACGCTTGAAGAGTTGCTGAAAAACTCGCGTTTCAGAATGACGTGAGTCAGGGCCCGATTTCAGTCGGGCCGACAGGCGGCTCCTTTCGTTTTTGGAGCAGCCGGCTTTTAAGCCGACGACGGGCAGTGTCGATGCGGGCCGCCTGGTGCCCCAGAGCCTGCCCAGAGCTTGCCGAAGGGTTCGCCCTTCGCTTGGGCTAACCTGGGCGCACCCGCCACATTCCCGTTTTGGGAACGCATCGGCTGACCGTTTCCTTCTAGCATTGACCTGCGTCCGGTGCAGCCGGATAATTAGATTGGTAGGGCAGAAGCGTCGTGTCTCCGGCGCCGCTGCCCTTTTGTTTTTTGTTAGAGACAACGGTCTAGTTACTAGAGTTTCTCAGCGACGTTACTGGATCGGGCAAGCTCGAAACGAGGTAAGTAACTGTAACGAAAGCTGTTAACGCCTTTGCTGAAGTTGCAGCTAAGTGCAATGTTATCAATATTTTGATGTAAGTTACTACTTTTCAGTGTTGATTTTGAATAATATTGTACTTGACACAGGATGCCGTTTGCGCTATCTTGGGGTCATGCAAGAGCGCGATGCAATTCAGCAAATAAAGACTCTGGTTTCCTTGCTGCTGTTTCAGACGGAAGAGATGACGGTCGCTGCGGCTCTGTGCCGTCAAGTATTGGCCGAAAACGCACCGGCTCTGCTAAACCAAGCTGCCCGAGAAATCGCCGACAGCTCGCAACATCCTCTTCGAGCATCTTTTCGGACGCAAAAGGCTCTGGTAATGGCGGCGTTAGATCAGGGAAAAGATACTGATTTATCTGAAGCGCTCGGAGCAGTGTCCGGCATATCGCAGCAAGTTCTTGCTCAGTTGAGGCGTCCATGAATCTCCACGATGTAGCCAAAGAATTCGCCACTGAGGATGAAGCGGCCGAACACCTGATTAAGGTGCGCTGGCCGCACGGGATCCGCTGCGTGGCGTGTGACAGCGACCGTATATCGCGGATCAGGAGCTTGGGCAAGACGGGCAAAGTTCGCCGCGTCCTAGAGTGCCTTGAGTGCGGCTGGCAGTTTACGGCAACCAGCGGCACCCTGTTCCACGATTCGCACCTGCCCCTGCGGAAGTGGTTCATGGCCATCGCCCTGATCTGCGAAGCCAAGAAGGGTCTTTCCGCCATGCAACTCTCGCGGCATCTGGGCGTCCAGCACAAGACCGCGTGGTACCTGAATCACCGCATACGGGAGGCGATGCAAGAGACAAACCCTAAGCCACTCGGCAGCGAAGGGCAGGTTGTCGAGATCGACGAAGCCTTCCTTGGCGGCAAGAAGCGGGGCAAGGGCTTGTCGGCGGCGCGGGAAGCCAAGATCAAGGTGCTCGGCATGGTAGAGCGCAACGGGCGCATCAAACTGGTGGCCGTGCCCAACACCAAGACCGAAACCCTACGCCCGGCGATTCAAGCCCACGTCAGTCCCAACGCCCAAGTCGCGACGGATGCCGCCGTCGCCTATACCCAGATCATCCCACCGGAGAAGCATACCGTCGGCGTTCATAAGGAAGAATTGGCGGGGAGGGGAACGGTACGGGCGACCCGGACAATCGACGGCGCATTCAGCCTGCTAAAGCGCGCCCTCGTGGGATCATTCCACCGCTTAGAGCAAGACCACATCGAAGCCTACCTGAACGAGTTCTGCTGGCGCTACGACCGTCGTTTGCAGCAGAAGGAGATGTTCGGGGAACTACTGGCGAATGTTACTAAAGGTAAGCCTTTGACGTACAAAAGGCTGACACGAGAGATTTTCTAGCTCGATAATTCTCAAAGACAGGCGGCTAGGCCGACAGACGTATGTCCGCGCTAAACGGTGAGGTAGTTCTGAACGAAAGCCCTCGCCCAGACCGCCTGTCCTTAGTCTTCAAAAAGAGGAATCAAAATGATCGCCGCTTTTCGAATGTCGAGAAAGATTGTTGTAATCGGGCTTCTACTACTTGGCTCGGCGGCAACAGCCCAACTGCCAATGGTGACCTGCCCGGTACACAACGTCCCCGCCTACTTAACCGGACAGACAAAGAGGGACAGCGAAGGTCGGACGATAGCGTACCAATACTGCCACACAAGCGGCTTCGCCGGTGAGCACTGCTTCTGGGTTCATACCTAATCCAGCTTGTCGGCTTTCTTGGGCCGCGAAGCCAGTACATCCACGTTGGTCTTGGGCGCGCTGCGGGTTAGCTTCTCCAGCAGGGCATCGAACTTCTCCGCATCCACCTTCACATCAAGCGGCTCTTTGGCGTCGTCCATCTTCCGGACAAGGTATGTGCGCTTGCTTGGCATGAGATGATTCTACCCGCAAGGAGACAAAAATGGATCCTCTGGTAAAACAAGCTAACGAGGTCATACGCCTAATGCAGGAACTTCCGCCGCCCAAAGGAGATGCTCAAACCATCATTTCGGCAGGAGGTTTGGAGCCTGTGTAACCAAGTAAAAGACCGATTTCTTCAATCTGGTGGGCAAGTTGCTCCCAGTGAACCCTTGATGCGCTAAGCTCCCCGGGCGACATCCAGTTACAATCTCGGAAAAACAATGCGACGCGCCCGTCGGGGAGCATAACCTCCAGATTTCTAATGGTTTCGGGGTCGTCTTGCGAATCTAGGCGAATCATTTTGTCCTGTGTCAACTACGTTATTATTTGATTTTGCCGGGGGGGAGGGGTATGGATTTGGCGATTTGTCAACACATTAAGCTCGGCGGAGGAGGACGTTGTGGCTCGCCGGCCATGCGCGGGCAGGATTACTGCTACTTCCATGCCGGCGCGCATCGCGCCATTCCCTCGTTAAACCTGTGGCCCAACCGCAAAGACGCCCATTATTCCGGTTCAGAGCGAATTCCTTCGATACGCTCAGCGCAAGCTCAGCTCACGGGCTCAAACGCAGCGCATCAGGATGTTCCCTGGCAACGCTGCAAATTGACCGGCGAAGCTTTGGAGCTTCAGGTCGCGCTCTCGCGCTTCCTCCAGGGCATTTGGCAAGGGAGGCTGAACCTGCGGCAGGCGAAGATCATCATGGCCGCGCTGCAGCGGGCGATGGCCGACCTCCGAGACCGGACCGCGACCGAACGTTCCGCTGCAACATCGAATCAGCTACGGCTTCCAAATCCAGGCGGCTATCGGGCTTTCAAGGGCGAATGGCCAGGCGTGCCAACCATTCCTGCTTTTGGAATGAGTACGCTGGGCCGCCGTTCCGCATCAGCGACTCGCGCTGTAACATCCAATCGCCAACGATTACAATGAACGCGCGCTTCCCTTTATCGGCCTCCTCGTCGGCGATGACGCAACCCGTCGGAGGACAGAGCGATTATGCCTGAGGACAAGTTTGTCACCGTATCGGAACTCAACGCCGCGCTGGACCGCCAGCGTGGCCAGATCATTGACCGGCGGCTCGAACACATGGGAAGGCAGCGGGAGGAGTTGCTGGAGCGGATTGAGAAAGTCGAAATTACGTTGCTCAAAGAGTTCAACAGTTGGGAGCTTTCGGGCCGATGAGGACGGCGGAAAAATTAACTTCGAGCAGGTGGAAGGGCACGGCTCCAGCCGTGCCTAAAGCGAGCAATGAAAGCTGGGCTTCAGCCCCGGTTCCGCGGCTAAAGCCGCTTCTTCGCCGCTTGCGATCCCCCGGGCTGAAGCCCGGCGCTTCCACCGACGACCTGGAAAGAGGCAAGGATTAACTTATGTGCGGGATTGTCGGGTACGTAGGACAGAAACGGGTTGTGCCGGTCATCATTGACGGGCTGCGGCGGCTGGAATATCGCGGCTATGATTCCGCGGGCATTGCGGTGGCCGGCAATGGCGACGGCCTGCAGGTGCGCCGCGCCGAGGGCAAGCTGCGCAACCTGGAAGAGGTCATCCGCCTGAAGCCGCTCGACGGCACCTATGGTATCGGCCACACCCGCTGGGCCACGCACGGACGTCCCACCGAAGAAAACGCCCATCCGCATCGCGACTGCAGCGGCAAGATCGTCGTCGTGCACAACGGCATCGTCGAGAACTATCTCAGCCTGAAGAAGAAGCTGATCGAAGAGGGCCACAAGTTCCGCACCGAGACCGACACCGAGGTCATCGCGCACCTGGTCGAGAAGAACATGAATCCCGGCGGCAACGGCCATCATGTCTCGCTGGAAGAGGCCGTCCGCAAAACCGTGCAATTGCTGACCGGCGTTTTTGCCATCGCTGTGATTTCCTCGGACGAGCCGAACAAGATCGTCGCCGCGCGCAACGGCCCGCCGGCCGTCATCGGTTTAGGCAAGGACGAATACTTCGTCGCCAGCGATGTGCCCGCCATCCTCTATCACACACGCGACCTGTTCTTCCTCGCTGATGGCGACCTCGCCGTCCTGACGCCCACCGGTGTGCAACTAAGCGACTTCGATGGCCGGCCCATTACGCGCCAGGTGCAGCACATCACCTGGGACCCGATCATGGCGGAAAAAGGCGGCTTCAAGCATTTCATGCTGAAGGAAATTTACGAGCAGCCGCGCGCCGTCCGCGATACCACGCTGGGCCGCATCTCGCTCGATACCGGCAAGGTCTTCCTCGACGAGATGGACATCACCGAGGACGACTTCCGCAAACTGGAGAAGGTGTACATCGCCGCCTGCGGCACGAGCTGGCATGCCGCGCTGGCTGGCAAGTTCATGATCGAGCGCCTGGCCAAGCTTCCGGTCGAGGTCGATTACGCCAGCGAATTCCGCTATCGCGATCCGCTGACTGGGCCGAACGACCTGTGCATTCTCATCACGCAATCGGGCGAAACCGCCGACACGATTGCGGCCATGCGCGAGTCGCGCGCCAAAGGTGCGAAGACTTTGGGCATCTGTAATGTCGTCGGCTCCATGATCGCACGCGAGTCCAACGGCACCATCTATACGCACGCGGGGCCGGAGATCGGCGTCGCCTCGACGAAAGCATTCACCGCGCAATTGACGGCGCTGTTCCTGTTCGCGGTCTATCTCGCGCAGGTACGCGGTACCGTCGATGCCGAACAATCGAAGAAGCGGCTGCAAGAGCTGACGCGGATGCCCGCCAAGCTGGAAGCGCTGCTCGCGCGCGACGAAGAAACCGAAGATCTCGCCAAGCAGTATCATCGCGCGCACGATTTCCTGTTTTTGGGACGCGGTATTCACTATCCCATCGCGCTGGAGGGCGCGCTCAAGCTGAAGGAAATCTCCTACATTCACGCCGAGGGCTATCCTGCGGGCGAGATGAAGCACGGCCCCAATGCCCTGATCGACGAAGACCTGCCGGTGGTGATCCTCGCCACGCGTGATCTGAACGATCCTGATTCCGTGCTGCGTTACGAAAAGACACTGTCGAACCTGAAGGAAGTGAAAGCTCGCTCGGGCACGGTGATTGCGATCGCTACCGAAGGCGACGAGGAAATTCGCGAGGCCGCCGACCACGTGCTCTACGTTCCGGATGCGCCGGAATTGCTCTCGCCGATTCTCGAAGTGGTTCCCTGCCAGTTGCTGGCCTACCACATCGCCGTGCGCCGCGGCTGCGACGTCGACCAGCCGAGGAATTTGGCGAAGTCGGTCACGGTGGAGTAGCGGCACACGCGAGAGTTGTGCGGGCGCCTGCTCTCCGGCATCATGTTCCCATGCGTCTGCGCCTGATTCTCGTCTGCCTGGTCTTGTCGTCATCGCTGACGCTTGCCCAGAATTGGAAGCAGGTCCACAAGAAAGACGAAGAAAAGTGGGCGAAGACGACCGGCCTCGATCCCAATACCATTCACAAAATGTGGCGCAGCGCCTCGAGCATTCCCAACGAGAACGACGACGACTCGCGCATCGCCGATCTCGACCTTGAGGGTCTCGCCGATCGTCATGACGTGTTGCTGGTCACCTACGCGGGCGAGAAAAACTGTCTCACCATCACCGTCTTCCGCCAGTTTTCCGAAAGTAAGTTTGAGAAGATCTCGTCGCTGCAGCCGCCGCCCGAGAGCGGCGGTTTCTGCGACACGGACGATGCAAGCGCCAAGGCGTACGCGGAAAACGGGGCAATCATGGTGCGCGTTCCCCATTCAACGCCTCAGGGCGCCGACTTCGCGTTATACCGATACGAGTGGAACGGAATCACCTACCGGCTGGCCGGGAAGAAAGACCTTCGGGAGGGCGATAGCCGCCCGGACTAGATTGTCATCGCGAGCGGAAGTGAGGGATTCCGCTGCCCGTATCAGCAACCACATGTTCGCGATTCGGGCAAGCAGCAGGATCTCGCCTGGGGCTCGGATGAAATCTTCTTTTTGGTGTGGCCTCTGCCCTTTACACATGTGGGGTTTGTGTGCACCGCGTAAAAGCGTGCGATCTGGGATCCTCGCTAAGGCTTCACGTTATTGCTGCGGGCCGCGATGCGGCGTTCGCGTTCGGCCCTGGAAGCTGCGCGACGGCGTAACGCGCCTTCATAGCGCCGCTTCTCGTCCTCCGTCTCGGGAACCACGGGCGCAACCTGCAATTTCCTGCCATGCCGGTCGACGGCGACAAACGTCAGATAAGCGGTCGCGATCTTCTGCCGCGTGCCCGAAATGTAGTTCTCCACCAGCACCTTCACCCCGACCTCCATCGAGGTATGAAACACGCGGTTGACGGCCGATTGCAAAATGACCATGTCGCCCACATGTACCGGCACCAGAAAATCGATGTGGTCCATGGAAGCTGTGACCGCGTAGGAATGCGAGTGCCGGTGCGCCGCCAGCGCTCCCGCCAAGTCAATCCAGTGCATCAGCCGGCCGCCGAGCAGCGCGCCCAAAGGGTTGGTGTCGTTCGGCAAAACAAGTTCGATCATCTCCGACTTCGACTCGCTTACCGGCTTAGGGGCGAGATTGCCGTCTTGGTGTTCCATGGAGTCAGTTTCGAGTTTAAAGTCTCAAGTTTCGAGAACACATAATGCACATAAACGAATGTCATCTTGAGCGGAGGCAGTCCCAGTTGGCTGCCGGAGTCAAAGGACCGCTATTCCGAACCCCGTCCCGCTCGCCGTGCCAACTGCGCCTGCAAATAGCACTCTGCCATGCGCTGTATGCAGGGCTGTTTGTGGCGCTGGATCCAGACGCCGCGCTCTTTTTCATATAGCAACTCGCCGTGGCTGGCCGGCAGATACGCACGTTCGCAGACAAACAGAATGTGCAGCAGGCCATCGCGCTCTTCGCCCAGTACGAAACGCACGGCATCGGCATAACGATCCGCGGGCAACCGGCTGCACGATTTGGCGTAGCCCAAATTGCAGCCCGAGGTCAGCTCTCCTGCCGTGGGATGCGTTCCTTCGTGGCCCGGCGCGGTACATCGGCCGCTCCATCCCGCGCCTAATGGCAGCCGCTGCGGAAACGGCCAGGTGGAATCGAATCGCTCTTCCGGCATGAAATACGGGCACGCCATAACTGCTCGCGAGATCATGCTAATTGTACTGTTGGCCGTTGCCGTTTGGCACTTATTAGCAATCAGCACTCAGCCGTCAGCATTCAGCCCTTGACATCCTCACTCAGTTTCCGAATCCGGCAGGCCCTTTGTTAGCTGAATGCTGAATGCTGAATGCCGAGTGCTGACTGCTTCCTTTGTGCGATGATTCCCGGTGGAGATTCTTATGCCCGACGCCGAACGCGTAGCCACTCTTAAGGAAGTACTTGACGCCAACCCCAACGACGCTTTTGCTCGTTATGCGCTTGGCTTGGAGTACTCCAATGCGGGCGACGTCGAATCGGCGCTCGCCGAATTTCAACGCCTGCTCGCCGCCCATCCTGACTACACCAACGGATACTTCATGGCCGCGCAAACGCTGGTGCGCGCCGAGCGCCGCGACGAAGCTCGCACAATGCTGGAGCGTGGCATCGAGTGCGCCCGCCGCACCCGCAATCAGCACGCTATGGCTGAAATGGAAGGCATGCTCGAGGAGATCGGGCGCGAATAAGAGCATTCAGCATTCAGCCCTCAGCCAGCAAAGAGCCTGCCGGAACCTGGGTGATCTCAGCTTGCCCGCAAAATCGCAGGGGGCTGAATGCTGAGTGCTGATTCCTGCGTTTGTGCGCGATAATGGGCGACAGTCATGGCCCGTTCTTTATCCGCGGCAAATTCCGCCACCGCGCGGCGGCGCACGAGCCAGCGGTCTCTTGGCTGCTGTGCGGTTGTGCTGTGCCTGGCCTCACTGGCAGGCGCGCAGAAGACCTCTGCCGGCGCGCTACGCTCGTTGCTCGGCGCGACTTCATCCCAGCCGGCAGGCAAAACGCCGGCGCAGAACCCAACTCCCGCAGCCCAGGCGCAAGCCCCCACTGCGATCCCGCTGCCCGAAGTCGCCGCCCGCTCCGAAGACTTGAAGCGCCTGCTGCGCAGCATCTCCAGCCGACTGCCGTCGCCTGAGCAACTGCAGAGCGCGCAGGCGACGTTGGACGATCGCGACGCGGAACTGAAGTCCCGCGCGCAGGAAGCCGATGCGGTGCTGGCCGGCACGCCCAGCACCATGGAATTGCGTGAGCAGGAAAGTTCCTGGCGCACCGAGCAGGTCCAGACCGCAGACCTGCGCCGTCAATTGTTGGATTGGGCCAATGTCGCGCAGTCCGCCATGCAACAGGTGCAAACGCAACGGCCGCTCTGGCAGGCCACGCTCGAACAAAACGAGCGTACGGCGGGACTGGAGCCGACCCTTGACGTGATTCACCAGGCCCTGGCGGATCTCCAGCAGCTCACGACTCAGGCGCAGAACCAACTCAAGGCGATCGTCAATTTGCAGGTGCACGCCGCGAGCCAGGACCAACTGGCCCTCGATACCCTGGATCGCGTGAGCCAGGCCCGCGAGCGCATGGACCGGCGGCTCTTCGAGCGCGACAGCCTGCCCCTTTGGCAGCTTGGGCGACGGCGGCAGACGGGCGAGAACCAGGCGCTGTATATGCCGGCGTCGTCTCGCCTGCTGGGTATTCGCGATTTTGCCACGCAGGCCAAGGGCGCTCTGGTGGTTCTGTTTTTCCTTTGCCTGCTTTCCATGTTTGGCGCCTATCGCTTGCATGCGGCCACGCGCCACCTGGCCATCACTTCTGCGCGACGCGGGGAGGCCTTGCAAGTCATCCGGCGCTGGCCGGCGCTGGGCCTGCTCCCGCCGTTACTGGCTTCGTACCTGCTGGCGCCCATCGCGCCGCTGCCGCTGATCGGCTTGGCCATCCTGCTGTCCTTCATACCAATCCTCAGCCTGCTGCCGGCACTGATTTCACCGCGCCTTCGTCTGTTGCTGTACAGCCTGGCCGGCGTGTACACGACGAGTGCCTTGATCGCCTGGCTCGCGTTCTCGCCCTTCTATAAGCGCCAGGTGCAGTTTCTGATTTACCTCGCGGTATTTGCGGTTTTCGCTTATCTCTTGCGGCCATCGCGCCTGCCGCGCCGGCCGGATGCGCCCAGCACGCATGGTGAGCCCCTTTTCCTCCTTCGCACCGCCCTGGCCATCCTCGGAGTGTCCATTTTCGCCAACCTCTTTGGCTATGTGAGATTCGCTCAGTTCATCGGCTTGGTGTGCCTATACAGCACCTTCATCGCCATCAGCATGATCACCGGGGTACGCGTCTTCACCCTGTTGCTGTTGGAAGGCCTGGACAGCAACGCCGCCGAGCAACTGGCCGTGGTGCGTTGCTACCGCGACGCTCTCGCACGCTGGCTGCCCCGCTTGCTGCAATGGAGTGGGGCGCTGATTTGGTTCGTCGTAACCGTAAATCTGATGGGCTCGGGCACGTGGCTGCTGCGCCAGGTGATCAGCGTCTTCGACTTTCATATTGTCGGCGGCTCTTCCAACGTCACCCTGGGCGGCGTACTGGCAGTCTTTCTCATCCTGCTGGCCGGCTACGCCGTCTCCAGCGGTGTCCGCTTTCTGTTACGCGAGGAGTTGCTCAGCCGCTTGCATTTGGCGCGCGGCGTGCCCGAACTCATTGCCTCAACGCTACACTATCTGCTCCTGCTGCTGGTCTTCTTTTTTGCCGTGAATGCCGGCGGCATCGAGCTGAACAAATTCACCGTGCTCACCGGCGCGCTCGGCGTGGGCGTCGGCTTCGGCTTGCAGAACATCGTCAACAACTTCATCTCCGGATTGATCCTGCAGTTCGAGCGCCCCATTCACGTCGGCGACATGCTTGACATCGACGGGCAAAACGGAATCGTCACGCGCATCGGAATCCGCTCCAGCACCATCCGAACGTTTCAAGGCGCCGAGTTGATCATTCCCAATGCTAACTTCATCTCCGGCAAGGTGACCAACTGGACGCTGACGAATCCGCAGCGACGGGTGGAACTGCCGGTCGGTGTGGCGTATGGCAGCGACATCAAGCTAGTAGCCGGTCTGCTCGATCGCGCCGCGGTGGAGAACGAGAACGTGCTCACCTCGCCCGAGCCGGCGGTGTACTTCATCGAGTTCGGCGACAACGCAATCAATTTCGAACTGCGATTCTGGGTGATGCAGGCCGACAGCACGGTCAAGGTGAAGAGCGAGGTTGCGCTCGCTGCCTGGGAGTTGCTGAACCAGGCAGGCGTCGAGATTCCCTTCCCGCAACGCGACCTGCGGCTGCGCTCCGTCGATCCCGAGGCTGCCGCCACGCTGCTTTCCGCCAACGGCTCGCAGAGCAGCTACCCAGCCGATGTCGAACAGCATCCAGAGGCGAGTCCGGTGATGGAACGCGCCAAGGGCCAGCGGAGCGGGGAGTAGACGGTGGCGCTGGCGACTACCAAAGCGCAGAGAGCCCTGCTTTTGGTAGCCGGCCTCGGCGCGGTCGCCGCCCTGCTTTCCTCTTCTCGGTCCGGATCTTCTGGAACCATGCTAATTCTGGCGGTCCGCTGGATTGGGATCGCGGCGCTAATTGTTTACGGCTGCCTGCGGCGCACGCTCACATCATGGATTTTCATCGCCATGCTGCTGGGCGCGGAGATCGGCCACGACTTCCCCAATGTCGCCACGCATCTGCGCGTGCTCGCGTTGATTTTTCTGCGCCTCATCAAGACCATCATCGCGCCGCTGCTGTTTGGCACGCTGGTGGTCGGCATCGCCGGACACTCCAATCTGCGGCAGGTCGGCCGGCTGGGCCT
>Ga0335077_10005371_pt1 | contig 15725 bp, 14 predicted proteins | sample Lox_Sample_31_FD_207151 | JGI IMG/M metagenome (GOLD analysis project Ga0335077, IMG submission 207151) | Soil microbial communities from Loxahatchee National Wildlife Refuge, Florida, United States - Lox_Sample_3.1 | ecosystem: Environmental > Terrestrial > Soil > Wetlands | place: USA... | reverse complement strand
CGATTCCCAAGAACTCCAGTGCTACACACGCCCCGTCAATATCAGCAATGGAGTCGGCCGCGCCAACCTCATGAAAGTGTACCTTCTCAATCGGCACCTGATGGACGGCTGCTTCAGCACTCCCCAAGTGCTCAAAGGCCGTGATGGCCCTTTGTTTGGCGCGGGCGGGCGCTTGGCACGCCTCAATCATCTTTGCAATGGCGGGAAGATGGCGGTGCCGCTTGGTTTCGGCGACGGTTACGCGAAATTTGCTAGCGCCGATTCCCCGGCGCTTCACTTTGGTGAACTCATACCCCGCGTCCAGGCCAAGACTTTCAAGCTTTTGGATGATGGCGCCCGGATCCGCTCCCGCGTCTACCAGCGCTCCCACGGTCATGTCTCCACTGATTCCAGAAAACGCGTCAAAGTAGCAAACTCTCATGCTTGTCGGCCCTCACCTTCCCCTTGTTCTTAAATCCATTCTCCCTCGACTACCGTGAAACTTCCTCTGCATCATCCATCTCGAAAGCGTCCAGCCGGCGCCACTTATAGAAGGAGATGGAAGCCAGCCAGCTCAGGGCGAAGAGTCCCACGATGAGATAGCCCAGTGTCCCAAAGTTGTCATTCAGTTTCGCTATTCCACTCCAGAACCATCCTTGGAGATTAAAATGGGCGGCTAATAACCCGAGACCTTCGATCCCACCAACAACCAACGCGACGAGAACGGAGACGCTTGTTATCGTCAGGTTGTAATAGAGCTTGCGAATGGGCTTGACGAACGCCCACCCATAGGCGCCGAGCATCAGGATGTTATCCGTGGTGTCGATCAGCGACATCCCGGCCGCGAAGAGGATCGGGAACACCAGAATCGCCCAAAACGAAAGGCCCTTGGAAGCCTCGGCAGCGGAAATGCCCAGCAGTCCTATCTCGGTTGCCGTATCAAATCCCAGCCCGAACAGAAACCCCAGTGCGTACATGTGCCAACTGCGGTCGATCATACGGAACATGGGCCGGAATAGCCGCGCGAGGAGCCCCTTATTGCCGAGAAGCAGATTAAAATCTTCGTCGACATAGGCCTCGCCCCGCCGGACGCGGACGAAGGTCCGGTAGGTTGAGCGCAAGACGATGAGGTTGACGAGGGCGATAGCAAGCAGAAAGCCCGTGGAAGCCAGCGTTCCGATCACGCCACCGATATTCCGGATGGCGGCCATCTGCTGTTGCAGTGCCATAGCGGCTCCGGCAATCGCCGCTGCGCCCAATACCACGACAGACGAATGCCCGAGAGAAAACATGAATCCCACCGCCGCCGGGCGCTTGCCCTCTTGCATCAGCTTGCGGGTTACATTGTCAATGGCGGCGATATGGTCGGCATCGACGGCGTGGCGCAGCCCAAAGCTGTAGGCCAGAAAGGCCGTGCCCAACAGCACCGGGTAATGGTGGAAGGCAATGCCGGCCCAAAGCCACGCGCCCACATTAAAGGCCAGCAGGATCAGGTAAATAGCGATGACTCGGCTGCCGACATGATCTGCTGAATCATCAAATAGGGTTTTGAGTTGAAATGGCACGAGAGTCTCACGGGAAATAGGACACATCCGGTGAATTCCTAGGTGGAATCAACGATGAAAAGGCGTTATTTCGATTTTGACTCGCACCTGAAATGGTTCGACGGGGTGGAAAACGTCTGTGAATTCCGGCACGGCGGTTGGCGTAACTTGGGAGACATAGGCGTAGTCGATGTCGTGATCGCGGCGGTTAAGCAGATTCAAAAATACGACCGCAACGCGGAATGTACTGTCAATTTTACGACTGACCTCCGCGTTGAGCAGCGCCGTTGAGTTTGAGCGATAGATTGCGTCGGACGTCAAATAGCGCGGGCCAAAGTAGCGCAGGCGCACACTCCCCGAAAAGCCTTTGAGATCGTGCAAGGTAGCGCCCGACGAAATCACCATCCCCGCCGCTTCGGGTACCCACCTGCCACCCGGACCTTGGTCAAAAGTGGCGTCCACCGGGCAGTCCGAGTTTCTTGTGCAAAGATTGCCATCGGCGTTGAGGAACGTCGCATCATCGGGGTCTATTTCGGTAAAACGGGCGCGGGAGTCGGCGATGTCAAAATCGAAAGCCAGATGCTGCCGTGGCGTGTAGAAGTTCGCCCATTCGACGCCATAGCGGTTGCTCGACTGTTCTGAGGCAACCGTGCCTCCGGTGTCGCCATCCTGCTCCAGTTCGGAATTACTGTGGAGATACCAGAGCGACAGGGTGCTTTGCAGATGGGGGACGGCCAGAGTGCGCACGCCGGCTTCCGCGCCTTTGGTTTGGATCAGAAGGGGAATTTTTGCGCAGGGTGTATTGGGGTAAGGATAGCCCGGCGAAACCGGTTCGTAGTTTTGCGTGGCGCCCCGCACGTCGTTGCTGTGGAAACTGAATCCGCCCTGTACGTAGATCTCAGTATTCGACCACGGGCCGAAAATCAAACTTGCTTTTGGGCTGGGCAGGAATTTGGTGACCGAGCCGGAATTGCGAGGGTCGGAAAAGCTGGTGAGGACACCTCGGTCGTCGTCGCCGCGCAGGGCCACGACCGAGCGGAATTTGCTCGCCCACTGGATTTTATTCTCCACATAGAAACTTCCCAGCGTGTCCGTAAATCGATTCACATCCGTGTCCGCGGGCAAAAAGCCGTTGGGTTCGCCGGGATAGGGAGCGAGAATGTCTTCTTTGTCCACGCGCCTGCGGTTTTCCGCCCGGTAAAGGCCATTGCTGATCCAATCGTTGCGAAGCTGCAGGCCGAACGTGGTTTCCACCCTGCGGCCCCACCATTGGCTGAAAACCGCGTGGCTGGCGTCGAACCCACCCACCCAGCGCGTGTCGTGCTGTTCAAACTGGTCGCCCTTAACGGGGTCATAAAGGTAGTAAGTGAAATCAGAAAACAAATCGAGATCATAATAAAAGCCGTAGGCCATCAGGTTCGTCACGGAATTTGCGCCGGCGTGATGCCATTCGCCCTGCAAACTATAACGCCCGGAATTGCCACCGTCTGCCGGGTTCAAGGCACCGAAGAAACCCACCAGGGGCACGGCGTTATCGGGGATTTGATCGCTGGAGTTCCATTTTCCATGGTATGTGCGGGCCGTGATGCTGAAACCACTGGCGTCTCCCCCCCGGCTGTAGGTCACCATGCTGTTGAACTTGGCATAGCCATCCGGATGCACCCAGGGGCCGTTGTCGTAATACGCTTCCCCGCCCTCCAGCAAATTGCCCGAACCGAGCTTTTGCGATGCGCCGAAGACAGCCCGCCCATAGCCAAGCGTGCCGCCTTCGAGCTGGAAGAAGTCCTCAGGCAGGGTCTTGAACAACTCCAGGTTGGCATTTCCCGCCGAGCCGTAGTTGCCGACATCGGCGGTATAAGGACCCTTCTGGAAATTCACCCGTTGCACGAGTTCGTCGATGACGGTGTTCATGTCCGAGTACCCCTCGCCGTGCGCGTGCGACGGCAGGTTAAGCGGCATACCATCGAGGAAAGTGGCGAAATCCGTGCCGTGATCGAGATTGAAGCCGCGCAAAAAATATTGGTTGGCCTTACCGCCGCCGGCGTGTTGGGTGATGATGAGGCCGGGTATCGTCTCCATCACTTCTCCCGAACGAAGAATCGGACGATCCTGAAGTTCCGTGGCGCCCACCGTTCCCTGGGTAGCGGACTCGGCAATCCCGATGAGGCTATCCTCGCGGCCCTGAACGGTTATGGCGGTGCTCACGGCGCTCACCGCCAGAGAAACGGTCAGCGGAGCCGGCGCCAGGGTGGCCCCTATGGTGACGGGCGTTTCTTTGGTTTCAAAACCGGGATTCGAGACGACGAGTTGATAATCACCTGCCGGGAGTCCGGAAATAACGAAGGCGCCGTTCGGGTCCGAGTGTGTTGTTCTTTGTACCGTGCCGTTCGCGCTTCGAACCTGCACGGTAGCCCCGGCAATCACTGCGCCAGACGTATCAACGACAGTTCCGGTTAGCTGGGGCGGAGAGGTCTTATCCCTCGCGGGAACCGCCGTCTTCTCCTGCGCCACGGCCAAGAGTGAAGTGAGCAGCATTGCGAATAGAAAACAAGGTCGCATGTCATTTCTCCTTCCCTAGCGCACGCAGAGCGATAGGGTCGCGATCTGAGTAGTCATAAATCATACGGCGGTGGTGTTACGCTTCTCCGGAACGTGTTACCACATTCGGATGGTAGCATGAATTGAAATAGCGTGTCACTGGGAATATGAGAAGAATAACCTGCGATAGAAACTTTCGGGTGGGGACAGGCCTTCGCCGTCACTGGGAGCCGCGACGTTAAGTGCGTGGCGGATACTTGTAGAGCTTTCGCTGAAGAGAACGGCGGTGGAGGCCGAGAAGCTTGGCAGCCTGCGAAACGTTGCCGCCGCAATCGGTCAAGACGCGCTGGATGTGCTCCCATTCTACCCTCGCCAGGCTGGGCACCGTGGTGGGGGGCGATGAGTGGCCCGTTGTCGAAGAGTGGACCGTTTCGTACACGGCAAGAATCTGGTCAACGTCCACCGGTTTGGTCAGATAGTGGTTGGCGCCGACACGGACTGCCTCGAGGGCAGTGGCAATGCTGCCGTACCCCGTCAGCACGATAATTGAGGCCGTGGCATCGAACTCCCTGAGGCTTTTGACCACATCGAGCCCCGACTCGCCCGGCATGCGCAGGTCCACGATTGCCAAGTCAGGTCCTGTTTCGCGGGCGCGAGCCAAAGACTCCTCGCCGGACGCGGCCACATGCGCCTCCCAGCCACGCAGTTCAAAGGCCCGCCGCATGCGGCTACGGAACACGTCGTCATCATCCACGATCAAGACTGCGGGTTTATCCTTTTCCGTCATGACGAATCAGAGGCAATTCTAAGATGGCCGTAGTGCCGGTGCCGACTTCGGATTCGAAAGCCAAGCTGCCGTTGAGGCGCTCTGCGAACAGCCGGACCAGAAAGGTTCCTAATCCCAGCCCACGGCCGGGGCCCTTCGTCGTGTAGAAGGGTTCGGAAATACGATTCAGGGTCTCCGGACTCATTCCACATCCTGTGTCCTGGACGGAGAAGCGGACTCTTCCCGGTTCGCTTTGGACCTCCAGCCTGACTGGCTGCGCCGGGGTGCTCGATTCCAAGCCATTCTTCACCAATGCTGAGAGCGCTTGGCGCAAAGCGCCCGGCGGTAGAACGGCCTTGGCATTTTCAGCGACGCGGATTCGAATGAGGCCGGACTTCTCGCTGGGGAGTTCATTTTGAACCTGAGCGCAAACATCCTTCAGGCTGATGAGCACCGGCATCTCACCGGCAGGCTCACCCCCCCGGCCGCTCATCTGCCGCAGGATTTCACCACACCGCTCCACTTGAGAGCGAATCAGGCGCGCGTCGTCGGCAATGCCCGCGTCGAGGCTTGAGCCGTTTCCACTCAACTCCAAATCCCGCGAGGCGACGGCGATGGTGGCGAGCGGAGTCCCCAGTTCGTGCGCGGCGCCCGCGGCCAGCGTAGCAATCGAGGCCAGCCGTTCATGATGCGCCAGTCTCTGTTGAACTTGCAGCGCTTCCTGCTCCTGCCGGCGCAGCGTCTCCGACACCTTGCCGATAAAAAACGTAATCAGCAGCGCGCCCACCGCGAAGGCAACCCACATGCCCACCAGATGGACGGAAAATCCCTGGCCCTCGTGATGGCTCTCGAACGCCGGAACCCGCACGTGTGCCCAAAACAACGAGGCGAACCCGAGAATCGAAAGGCCGCCCAGCGTCCACGTCCAGGCCTTGCTCAGCACCACGGCGGACAAGGTGATTTCCACGAGAAAGAGCAGGCTGAAAGGGTTGGCCGCGCCCCCCGACAACGCTAGAAGGAGGGTAAGGCACAGGATGTCAAACGCCAGGAGCAGTCCCAGTGCGGAGCGCGCGCTGAACGTCTGTGGATACCGGTGCACGATCATGCTGCTTGCGGCCGTAAGCCCCAACGGAATCGCAATCCACCGCAAGGGCAGCGCAATGTGAAAGGCAAATTGTGCGGCCAGGGCCAGCGCCACCTGCCCGGCCAGCATCCCATCGCGCAACTTGGCAATCCACGGCAGGGCCAGAGTGGGTGCGAGCTCCCCCGTCAGACGGAAGATGGTGACCGGCGGTTCGAGATGTTCCGTAACGCTTACCCGCATACAATTCAGTCGGCCAAATATTCTGTACTTCTGCCCGAAGCCGGATGAGGCTGTTTCCACGGTGTCCCACCAAGCTCGTCCAATCGATATCATACATTCCCCCGACAAGCGGGATGGAGGAAGTAGGTGTCCGAGGGGGTGCGACAATTTGCCGCATCGACACGGAACCCTGACCCCGTTAGCCTGAATATCCGGCTCGTTGGAGAATCCTTCTGCAATTCAAGTGTTGCCGGCAGGTTTATCGCTGGCTCGACAGGGCTATGTGTCAAAAAGGGGGGCGGTTGAATGGGTAAGCTCAGACTACAACAACTAGTTCGATGGGTTATGGTGGTTGGCATTAGTCTGTGTGTAATGGCGACTTCACGTGGTCAAGAAACTGGCGGCGGCAGCGTGACCGGACAGGTTGTGGACCAGCAAGGGGGGACAATTCAAGACGCTACCGTGATCCTGCTCAACAGTGCCGCGGTGCGCTTGCAAGAAACGAAAACAGATCAAAGCGGAGCGTTTGCATTTCGCAGCTTAAGCCCCGGTACCTATGTCGTGAACGTCGAAAGGTCTGGTTTCACCGGCGTCCAGAAGATCGTGACCCTCGCCGCCGGACAGGCTGAGGCGCGCGTCTCTATCGAAATGAAAGTTGCGGGCCCCGGCCAGCAAGTAACGGTAAGCGCGGAAGTGGGGTCATTTCGGCCCGACGAATCCTCGACGGCGACGAAAACCAACATCCCGCTCAACGAAATCCCGCAGGGCGTGGGAGTTGCCAATCAGGCCCTCATCCAGAGCCAGCAGGACATCCGCTTCGCCGACGCCGCCGAAAATATCAGCGGTGTGAATCGCGACGTGCTTGCGGCCGGCGATATCGGGAGCGCGCTCACGGTTCGCGGGCTTCCTCTCGGAGTATTCAGCAACTACTATCGCGACAGCTTTCCTTTTGACGGCATGGTCCCCTCCGACATGACCGATGTCGACCGCGTCGAAATCTTGAAGGGGCCTGCCTCCGTTCTTTACGGCCGCGCTGCGTCGGGGGGCATCGTCACGCTGATAACCAAGGAACCGCTGCCGGCTGCTCACGGCGTCATTTCATTCCAGGCGGACCGATATGGGACGGTGAGGCCAACCTTCGACATCACCGGCCCGCTGGTCAGCAGCGGCAAACTCCTCTACCGCCTGAACGGGGAATACGCGAACTCTTACAACTTCCGCGACTACTTTCACGATCGTCGGTTTTTTCTGGCCCCAGCGCTTACCTGGAAGCCCGATGCCTCCACTTCCGTAGGCTTTCTCATTGAGTATCAGCACGGTAATACAGCCACCGATTACGGTATTCCCGCCCTCGGGAACCGGCCTGCGCCGGTCCCGATCAGCAACTATTACGGAGAGCCGTGGCAGTGGTCGCACCTTCAGAGCGAGGTGGGCAGCGTTGATTTCTCCCGCATCCTCGGCCGCCGCTGGGTGGTACGCAGCCGCTTTCATGCCACGCTCGTCGACTGGAATTATCTGGATACGAGTGTCGGTTATCTCGAGTCCGACAACCGCACGCTCTTCCGATATTCCGAGGACGCCGCCTATCCGCTCCGTTTCTACGATTGGCAGACCGACCTGACAGGAATCTTCAAGACCGGCAACATCGAACACAATTTCCTTATGGGATTTGAATATGGAAGAGAGTCCGTGGTACAAGACGCCATCTTCAGCGATGCGCCGCCGATTGACCTCTACCATCCGGTTCCCTTCAGCATGACACTTCCGAGCCCAGGCGTCCTCCAGGACGAATTCTTCAACCCCTCTGCACCGGATTATTTTCCCCTGGATGGGACCTCGAGGCTGATGACGCATGGCGGCTATCTCCAGGACCAGATCAGCCTGTTGCCCGGGCTCAAGGTTGTCGCCGGGACCCGGTTCGAAGGATTCACGCAGCGATATGATGAACTGATCTACGACACCCACAATCGACAGCAGAATGTGGCCACGCTACCGCGCATCGGCGCCACCTACCAGCCGATCGAGGCGCTCACCTTTTACGGAAGCTGGAGCCGCAGTTTCAGTCCCACCTTGGCGGCCCAGTTTACCCCCGGCGGGCAGCCCTTCGCGCCGGAATTTGGCCATCAGTACGAAGCCGGGGTTCGTACTTCGGAGCTTCACGGCAGGCTTTCCTCATCGCTCGCGTTCTATCGAATTCGCGCCTCCAATCTGCTCATTACCAACCCCGGCGACCCGCTCGCCTCCATCCAGATTGGCACCACGGAATCGAAAGGCATCGAACTCGATACCTCCGGACGCCTGCGTTCCGGCTGGGATGTCACCTGGGCTTACGCGTATAATGAGGCACGAATCGTTGCGGACCCGGTGTACCCCGTGGGAAACACTTTTCAGAACGCTCCCCGCCACAGCGGCAGTATCTGGACGGTCTACCAGATCCAGCATGGCTTGCTACGCGGACTGAGTTTTGGGGGTGGAGTTCAGGCGCGCAGCTACCGTTTCGTGGACCCGTCGGAAGATGTCATTCTGCCCGGCTACGGCCGCGTGGATGCGATGGCAGGCTATGTGTTTGGCCCGGTTCATAACGACGAGAAGCTTTTCAAGGTGAGCGTCAATGTTCAAAACCTGACCGACCGCCGTTATTTTCAATCGGGCAACACGCCCACGGTAATATTCCCGGGTTCGCCGATTAACGCCTTGACGGAACTTCAGGTGCGCTTTTGAGAAATGAGGGTCAGCAGGCGAAAATGGTGGTGATGGCAAAAGGGACCAGGCTGTCGCTTGGATTAGCGGTACTTGTTCTTGTTGGACTTGCCGCCGCCTGCCACCAAACTGCGCAAAGCCCGCAGTGTGTGTTTGAAACGCAACCCCGCGCAGTACTGGAAAGCATCGGTTTGAACGCCACCTGGGATCCCAGGCTGGCGATTGATACGGCGGGAACGTTGTACTTATTCGCCGTCTACGACGAGAATTCCAAATCCCGGCTGGGTCTGGTCCAGTCCCATGACGGCGGCGATACGCTGTCGCCTCCGATGGTGCCCATCAGCGATGCCGGTGTTTCTGTCGGATCTCACGGCGAACAGAGCCCGAGTGTGACCATGACTCGGGGTGACATCTACGCACTATGGCAGCAGAGCGCGAAGGATGGCTCAGAGACGATCATGTCCGCCCGGTCCTTCTCGTGGGGCGAGAATTTTGACAAACCCGTTCAGGTGTCAGACAAGGGAGCTCTCTCTTACAAAGGCTTTCCGTCAATCGGAGTCGGCCCGAACGGGGTGGTGTACGCAGTCTGGCTGGACGAAAGAGACAACACCGATTCGAACGCAGATAGCTCTTCGGTATATCTCGCCAAGTCGGCCGATCGAGGCGCCACCTTTGGCCAGAATGTGCTTGTAAGCGAAGAGGCGTGTCCATGCTGTCGTCCCAGTCTGGCGTTTGGCGCGCACGGGGAAGTGTTTGTGGCGTGGCGTCGCGTGTTTCCCGGAGAGATCCGCGATCTGGTGGTCTCGGCCTCGCACGACGGCGGTAAGACTTTCGCCACGCCCGTCCGGGTTCACGACGATGGCTGGAAATTGAAAGGCTGCCCGGACTGCGGCGCGACGCTGGCGGAAAGCAACGGAGTCTTGTACATTGCGTGGATGACCGAGGGCAAGGAGGAACGCCCGCGCATCGAGTTCGCCCGCTCCGATGACGACGGAAAGTCCTTCACTCAGCCCGTCGACATTTCCGGTACGATATTAGACCCTGATCATCCCAACATCAAAATTGCGGATGACGGAACCTTATGGCTCGCCTTTCAGGGGCGCGCCCCAACCACGAACGGCAATTGGAGCAAGACCCAGGCTTATCTCGTTCAAATTCCCCTTCGTGGCGCTCCGTCGCCGCCGGTTTCCGTACCGGGTAGCGAGAATTCGGTTGCCTACCCCACTATCGGACTTGGAAGTGGCGGGCGAATCTTCCTGGCCTGGACGCAACCACAGGGAGATCATTCCGTAGTGATGCTTTCGCGCGGGAGGACAAAATCATAAGCCATCAATCGATGGTACGGCGCAGCCCTTCCAATACCTTGCCTACAAAAGATGCTACCTGCAATCACCCGCTAATAGGCCAACCCAACAGCCCCACTCATTGGCGGCAGGGCCGTCCATCACAACGCACCACAACCTGAAAGACGAAGGCGCGGCTAATAATATGAGCTGCTAGGTGAACCGGGTGCGACAAAATGTCGCATCGACACGTCCACTCGCTCCCAGTACGATGCTGGCTGGGGCTGGCCCAAAAGCATCGTTGGCAATTTTGACCGGTCATGGCGGTTCATCCGCCGCTTTATTGTGCCCCGTCAGTCGCTACGGAGGAATACCATGAATTTACCAGGATTTTCGCGGCGAGGTTTCTTTCATAAGATGGCGGTTGGCGCATTGATTGCCGGCGCCGCCCGGACGGGGACGGCGCGCGCGCAAAACGCCCCCGCGCCGTTCGGTCCCTTTACCCTTCCACCCCTGCCTTACGCTTTCGATGCCTTGGAGCCGTTTATTGACGCCAAGACAATGGAGATACACCACGATAAACATCACCAGGCATACGTCAGAAACCTCAACAAGGCCGTTGCAGCTCACTCCGAGCTTGGCAAGGAATCGGTTGAGACTTTGGTGAAAAACTGGCCGACTCTTCCGGAAGACATTCGAACTGCCGTGCGCAATAACGCCGGAGGCCACGCCAATCATAGCCTTTTCTGGACGAGTCTGAAAAAGAACGACGGAAGCAAACCGGGCGGCGATCTGGGCAAAGCTATTGAGACGGGATTCGGGAGTTACTCTGCGTTTCAAGACCAATTTACCAAGGCCGCTCTGGGCGTATTTGGCAGCGGCTGGGCATGGCTTACTTTGAATGCGAACCGGCAACTGACAGTTGAATCCACACCCAACCAGGACTCCCCCCTGACCGCCGGACACCTGCCACTGTTCGGCATCGATGTTTGGGAGCACGCGTACTATTTGAAGTATCAGAACAAGCGTGCCGACTATGTCGCGGCATTCTATAACGTCATCGATTGGGACGCCGTGAGCAAGCGCTATGCGGAACTTCGCGAGACAAGAGGGTGAAGGGGCATGAACAGGGTTTGCGCCTGGGCCATCATTTTGGCGATCGTCGCCATCGGAGCCGGAATTGGCATGTACACGATCAGCCGAATGCACGGAGGGTTCAGCACGCGGGACAGGCCCGGTGTCATCGAAGCTCTGATAGCTCGGCGGGCGCGGCGTTGGGCAATTCCGGCCAGAGCTAAGAACCTTAAGAACCCGATATCCGCAACCCCGGACATGGTGCTGCACGGCCGGAATCATTGGGCGGATCATTGCGCCTCATGTCATGCCAACAACGGCAGCGGAGACACCGAGATCGGGAGAAGTCTCTATCAGCCCGCGCCCGACATGCGGCAGCGGGATACGCACTCTCTGAGCGATGGTGAACTTTACGCCATCATCCGCAACGGCGTGCGTTTTACGGGCATGCCCGCTTGGGGCAAGCCGGAAGATGGCGACTCCGATTCAGAAACCTGGATGCTGGTCCTTTTTGTCCGCCATCTGCCGCACCTTACGCCGGAAGAGGAGGGGGCAATGCAGAAACTCAATCCCAAAAGCGCGGCAGAGCGTGAGGAAGAACAGCAAGAGGAAGATTTCCTAAACGGCAAAACACCATAAGCGGGAGGCGTTGCATGAAAGGTACGAAGTCGGTTTTCAACGGTGCGATTCTCGCGGCATTGACGATCTTAATGCCGGCAGCGCTCGTGCTCGCCCACGGTAACGAGCAGCACGTTATGGGCACGGTGACAAAGATCGACGCGGGGAATGTCACTGTAAAGGCTACGGACGGCAGCTTGAAGACAGTGATGATTACTCCGGAAACGAAGTTTTTGAAGGGGACATTAGCCGGCACTCTCAAAGACCTGAAAGTGGGGGACCGTGTCGTTATCCACTCCAAGCCGGAAGGGAGCATGCTGCACGCCACAGAGATCAAGATCGGCGAAAGGAAGGACGCGGCCCAACACTAAAACCGACGACCTGGGCGCAGTCGGAGTCGGGGATCGTGAATTCAGGCGGCAGTCTAATAAGTACAAAGGCGAACGTGATGCGAAAAACAGTAATTAGCAGTTTGTTGCTTCTGCTCATCCAGTTTCTAGTTAACGCGTCAGCGTGGCCTGTGGCTGCACGGGAACCGGACGGCCGGATTCTGAACTCGAAGCCCTGGCCGTCCTTGCCTAATTTTGAGTCCCTGGATGATTTCGGTCGCGGCTATTTTCCGCGGGCGGTCTACGAAGAGGCTCGCACGCAGGTGGAATTCGACGTTCTCGAAATCACCTACGCCAGCGACGGACTCCCTGTGCGTGGAATGATAATCAAGCCGAAAGCGCCGGGCGCTCGAAAATGGCCAGCGATTATATTCAACCGTGGAGGCAACGGCGAACTTGGGCGTATCACGGATAATGGCTTGCCTTGTGGCCGCGTAAACACGTCGTGCTTGGACTTCGTTGATCTCTACCTGTTCGCTAGGGCTGGTTTTGTGGTGATCGCATCCGACTACCGCTACCAAGGCGTCACCGCAAAACGCGACGAGTGGGGCGGAGTTGAAGTCAACGATGTTCTGAATCTCGTGCCGGCACTGAAGTCGCTCGACTTCGTAGACCCCGAGCGCCTGTACATGCTCGGTCTGTCGCGAGGCGGCACCATGGCCTATCTTGCGATCAAACGAGGAATTCCCGTCAAGGCCGCCGCCGTCATCGCCGGAGTCTCAGACTTGAAAGCCTGGGTGGACGCGAGGCCTGAGATGGGCATAGTCAACGGGAATGAATATATCGACGGCTTTGCTAAGATCTGGCCAGACTATGAGCACCGCGCCGAAGAATACTATCGAGCGCGGTCGGCCCTGTACTGGGCCGACCAGATCAACATACCTGTTCTCATCCTCCACAGCCGGACCGACAAACTTGTCCCGGTAACTCAAGCTCTCCGAATGGCACAGGCACTTCAGGAAAAGAACAAAGTGTACGCCCTTCACATTTACGATCACGATGGCCATTCCTTGCCACAGAATCGCGATGACCGCGATCGGATGATCATCGAGTGGTTCAGCCAGTTTGACTAAGGCAGCCAATAGTCAAGATTTCATTCGGCGGTGAAAGAGCAATTCTTGCTCACGCATCCGAGAAGACGGAGGGCTCCAAAGCGCACACCCTCCACACGGCTGGCAACGGAGGTCACACGTGACGATTTCCACCCGCTATGACGAAAGTAAAGCCGATCAGATAAGCGTGCGATATTACGCAGGCTGGTTTGGCGCCGGCATCGCGTCTATTCTAGCGGGCGCTTTGCTAACGATTGGGTGCCAATCTAAGAGCAAGCATTACGAGTTGCGCGGTCAGGTGCTGGATAAGAACCTTGCGAACAACGAGATCACGGTAAAACACGGGGACATTCCCGGCTTCATGCCCGCGATGACGATGCCTTACCGTATCAAATACCCCGCGCAGGCTGAAGACGTTGAGCCGGGCGACGAGATCACTGCGGATGTGGTGGTTTCCAAGGATGGCAGTGACTATTGGCTGGAAGACGTACGCGTCACCGATGAATCGGGTCGTAACCATGCGCAGCCGCAGGTCGCTCCTCGAATGCTCATGCCTGGCGAGCAGATTCCCGACGTGGCCCTCGTTAACCAGGACGGCCGAACAATTCACCTTTCAGATTTTGCCGGCAAGGCACTGTTGGTTACTTTCATCTACACGCGCTGCCCCATGCCCAACTTCTGTCCGCGCCTAAGCAGCCAGTTTGCGCGGATTCACAACGAGCTCAAGAAGGTGTCGGACGATTACGATAGAACGCATCTGCTCACCGTCAGTTTCGACCCTAAGTACGACACGGCTCCCGTCCTGCGCAAGTACGGTCTTGCTTACCTGGACGGGGACCAAAGCGGCTTCGCTCATTGGGACTTCGCTTCCACGGACGCCGCGCACCTTCGTCTCCTGGCCCAGGCATTCGGCCTTCAGTACCAGGAACAGGACAACCAGATATCCCACACCATGAACATTGTGCTGATCGCGCCTGACGGGAAAGTGGCCAAGTTCTGGTCCACCGATTGGACATGGACGGAGTTGATGCAGAGTATGCAGGCCGTCATCCATCTCACCAGGGTAGGAGGGTGAAAGTGACGATTCGCGGGTCACTGGTTCTAGGTGCTATATTTGTCGCGCTCATCCTCGTCGCTTGCGAATCGAAAGAGCGAGCCAGCAACGCAGAAGTTGAGGGCCGCTGGCTCTACCAGCTTCACTGCGCGGAGTGTCACGAGAAGGCCCAACCGGAGTTGCATCGGCAGCCTCCGAATCTACACGGGCTTTTCTTGGCGAAGTCCCTGCCGAGCGGTGCCCCAGCGACAGTGGAGCAGGTGCGCGAGACGATCGTCCACGGCCGAGGTACGATGCCGGCCTTCGATCGACTGCTGAGCAAAGAGGAGGTGGATGATCTTCTCAAGTACCTTCAAACGATGAAGTGAGGTCGTACATGAGTAGTCTTCTGGTCACAACTTTTTTCGTCATGACGCTCGCGGTGGGCGCTCAAGGGATAGGGCAACCAGTGCTCACCGGCCCGCAGATGGAGCGATTCGACAAACTGACCCACGAGCTCATCGCGCCGTGCTGTTGGAGGGAACCGATCGCGGTTCATCGCTCCGTTGAAGCGCAGCAGATGCTCGACGAAGTCAAGCAACTGGTGTTGGAAGGTCGCTCGGAAGAGGAGATCAAGGCCATTTATGTCGCACGCTACGGCCTTCGTATACTGGCCGACCCCCCTGGAAAAGAAGGAAAGTGGCTCTACATCGTTCCTACTGCGATATTGTGTTGTGTGTTGTTCGGGGTGGTTTGGTACGTGCGTTCCCTGGCGACCGGCGTCATGCCCCCACGCATTTCGGTGCCACCCGAGCTGATGGCACGTGCCCAAATGGAAATCGAGGCTGAACGGAGATCAGGATGAGGCAGGGACGAGTCAGGCTGACGGATCTCGAACTGGGAGAAGGAGGCACGGTGGATCAAGTTTCCTTGCCTTCTGCCGATGAACAATTCTTGATGCGCGTCGGCTTTGTTCCCGGCGCGAAGGTCAGGTTTTCCCGACGAGCACCCATGGGTGACCCCAACGTGTATTCTGTCGACGGGGTGGAGATAGCCCTGCGCTCGGAGACGGCTCGACACGTCTACGTTTCGCTGAGCGAACCTCCGGAGCTGCCCTGATGTCGACCTTGACCGTACCTCAAACATCCGCGCCCAAGTTCCTTTCAAGCCAGCCGCATCGTATCCGGACCGTGGCTTTGATAGGTCCGCCCAACTCAGGGAAGTCGACACTCTTTAGTCGCCTGACGGGCCTGCGGCAGAAGATCGGGAATTATCCAGGCGTGACGGTGGAGCACCGCGTGGGTTTGCTCGCCGGAAGAGGCGAGGAGGTCAGCATCATCGATCTGCCGGGCGTGTACAGCCTGACTCCGTATTCCGAGGACGAACGGGTGGCGGTCAAGGTGTTAGCCGGAGAGATGCCAGGCATTGCGCGCCCTGATGCCGTCC
>Ga0335077_10005370_pt1 | contig 15727 bp, 19 predicted proteins | sample Lox_Sample_31_FD_207151 | JGI IMG/M metagenome (GOLD analysis project Ga0335077, IMG submission 207151) | Soil microbial communities from Loxahatchee National Wildlife Refuge, Florida, United States - Lox_Sample_3.1 | ecosystem: Environmental > Terrestrial > Soil > Wetlands | place: USA... | reverse complement strand
CCATGATGAAGCAGGCGCAACAAATGCAGGAGAAAATGGCGCAAGAGATTGCGCAGATTCGCGTGGAAGCCACATCCGGCGGCGGCATGGTGAGCGTCAAAATGGATGGCAACAAGAACCTGCTCAGCGTGAAGATTGACCCGGAGGTAGCGGGCGACGTCGAGATGCTCCAGGACATGGTGCTGGCCGCGTGCAACGAAGCCGTCAAGAAAGTGGAGGAAGAGGCCAAGCAGAAGATGGGCGGACTGCTGGGCGGCCTCGGGCTTCCCCCGGGAATGTTCTAATTCTACATGCCGGATTTCGCGGAGCCGCTGGCGCGGCTCATCACCGAGTTCAAGCATCTGCCTGGCGTCGGACAAAAGTCGGCGCAGCGCCTTGCCTTCCATTTGATGCGGGGCAGCCGCGAAGATGCCGAACGCCTGGCGCAAGCTATTCTCGATGTCAAGGACAAGCTGGGTCTGTGCCCGGTGTGCAACAACATCAGCGAAGGCGAGCTGTGCCTGTTCTGCCGCGACGCGACGCGCGATCAAAAAGTACTGTGCGTGGTGGAAGAGCCGCACAACATTGTGGGCATCGAGACCACGCGCCAGTTTAACGGCGTCTACCACGTGCTCCACGGCGCGCTGTCGCCCCTGCGTGGCATCGGTCCGGAGCAACTCAAGATCAAAAATCTGATCGAGCGTATCGGCGCGGGGCAGATCGAAGAAATGATCCTGGCCACCAATCCGACGGCAGAAGGCGAAGCTACCGCGGTCTATCTATCGAAGCTCATCAAGCCGCTCGGCATCCGCGTCACGCGTATCGCCATGGGAATTCCTGTGGGCAGCGATATCGAGTTCGCCGACGAGGTCACCATCTGGAAAGCGATGGAGGGGCGGCGCGAGATGTAAGGCCGCTCACTGCACAAAACTGGACCGAAGGCGAATGCGGTGGACCTCAATGTCTGTATTTCGGGGACCTGTCGGGCCAAGCACCAGGTCTTCTCCGTCACTTCCCAACAGCACGTAACTGCTTACTCTCTGCATTACATCAGTCGAGGTTGGCACCCAGCTTTGCCGCGCCCGATCCAGTTCATAGATGCCAGAGTTCTCTCCTCCCCTCAGGTCACCATAGATAGCGCCAGCCTCAGTAAGCGCCAAGGCCATCATCGTCATCGGTTTCGTTGCCGCCTTGCCTTTGATCAGCTGGTTGGGCAACGGGATCACATAGGAACCGATGACGCGGCCGTCAAGAGCCAGTTCGAACAGTTGACGGGTGTGCGGCGAATAGAACACCACGCGGTTGCCGGCCGACGTCAGCGCAGGCCGGCCCAATTCCGTCGAGAGGTAGTCCGGCGGCTCTTTCCCAAACAAATTGCGCGGCAGCGCGCTTCCCAATAGTTCTCCCGCTTCGGTGAAGTGGTAAAGCACGTTCGCCGCGCTGGCCGGATCATTTTCGTGATCGACGGCTCCAAACGTCCAGATAGTCCCGTCCGGCGCCAGTGCGATGAGATCCGGCGTGAAGGGGTCCGTCTTAACGATCTTTCGCAACTTGCCAGGGGTATCGAGAAGACATAGGACGCCCACCCTCTCAGATCCGCTAATGGCCATAGCGCTGACCGCGAAGCCATTCCGCAGGGGCGTGATCCCGTTCACGGCAGTGCGGCCAGCTTCCGGAATGTCAACGCGCACGCGGGCAACTAATTTTGCATCGCGAGAATACAGTGAGAATTGAGGATCGGAAAGGCCCGCACGGTGCGGGAGTATCAACATCCCAGAGGCGAACTGTGGCATCAAGGTTCGGACTGCGCCTGCCTCGCTCCAGTCAAACCGCACCGGATTTGACTCGGCGATGAGTTGGCTCTCCTGTGCCCATGTTTGAGAAATACCGAGGATCAACCAGAGGGCGCTGGCCATCAGCGGGGTCGTTGGATACATAGATCTCCTCCCATAGGCTCGTCTCATGGACGCTTAATTGCTCACAAATGTCCCGTCCGCGTAAGCATACCCTACGTCGCCGCAATCCTAATAGTAAATTGAAGAGCGGCGCCCCAAGTAGCTGACTCTCCCACCAACACAAACGGAAACGCCACAGTTACGGCCCTCCGGGCCTCTATGGACACTCAGGGTTAGAACATGTTGCGTCCGTATCAAGACACCCGACGTCGCCGCAGTCTGGCCGTTCACGCGTAATACATCCCAAATAGCGGACCGTCCCATCAACACAAACATAGACGTCACAATTCTTGCCGTCTTGATAAAACAGATTTGATCGAGCTGTGTCTTAATGAAGCAGTCGAAGCATCCGGTCTGAAAGGGAGCCACACCCGCTCGAGCGGCGAGATCGGCACGAGCAAGAACCAAGCAAGGAGAAATGCGACCCTTTCGAGGGACTTCTAACATTGGGCCGCGCTTCGCGGCGTTCGCGTTCACAAATACGCTGCTCTTGAGGTGCCCCGTCAGATCCCGAATCTCCGGCTTTTCGGAGACGCCGCTCGTCCCAGCGAGAAGCCATAGCGATAAAATCATCAATCGCATTGAAGAGCCCTCCCTGTACAGCTGGAGTTTAAAGCTCCTTTTTTTTTGTCAAGGGGATTTCGAACGGAATTCCGACCACTTTACAGGGACGAGGGCCGTTCGAACTCCTGGGTGAATGCCGCCTTGGATCGTGCTCCCAGCTCGGCGCGCCGAAACTCATTGAGCCGCTGGGCGTTCGCGTGACGCGGATTGCCATGGGAATTTCGGTAGGCACCGACCTCGAAATCACCGACGAGGTCACCATCTGGAAAGCGATGGAGGGGCGGCGGGAGATGTGAGGCGGCTTGCGGTGGCCGTTACTCTGCGGCCTTCTTGAAGAAATGCGCGACTTTTTGACCGGCCTTTTCCGTATAGTAGACCGTTACCTTGGCTGACTTTTGACTGCCCTCGGCGATTTCCTTGCCCGCTTTGCTGGCCGCGTGGCCGGCGAAGTGATAGGTCTCTTCCGTTCCATCCGCTGTCTTGACGACGATAGTCTTACCACCACTGCCGATTTTCGATACTGTGCCCTCAGTGGCTTTCAGTCCGTCTTTGCCGATGTTGTCGACTTCCTCGGCAGTCTCTTCGCTGCCCTTGGCGGTGTAATGTACGGCGACCTCGCTGCCTTCCTTCACGCCGTGGAACAGGTCTTTAGTGCCCTCGACGCCATGGACGGTGGTTCTTCCGACAAAATGAAAGGTGTGCTCGGCGCCCTCAGCGGTTTTCACAACAATGGTCTTAGTGGCCGCATCCACTTTCTTCACGGTGCCTGAAACGGCACTTACCACGTCGTCCGCGGCGATCACGGGCAGCGAGAGAAACAACAGCACCAGTAGCGAGCCAGCGAATTTGATCATCTTCAGTATCCTTATTCAGCCAGCATACGCCTGCGCCAGCCGCGTCAGGGCCGCTTGGGCCTCTTCACCCGTCATGGGTTTGTTATAAATCGCACTATCGGGCTGCTGTTTCCGCCCGCCATCGCGCAACGAACCTGTATCGACGGGGGCAAAACCGATCTCTTCGATCAATTTCGCGACAGCGCGCTTAGCTTCTGCATCATCGCCTGCCAGGAAGATCGCATGCCGCTGTCCCACCGGCACATCCGTACGGCCACGCGATGCCAGGTGCTGGTAATAAATCGTGTTGAATGCTTTGACCAGGCGGGCTCCCGGAAGCCGCTTGGCCGTTTCCTCGCTGGAGGTCGAATCGCCAAGATCGTAGAAAGTGAAATCGGGCTTGTAGGGGTTCATGGCGTCGATCACGATCTTCCCGCTGACGGTTTCCGGTTTCGGCAGCGCTTCCGGAGAGCGCCACGGCACCGCAAGCAGAACCACATCGCCGAACCGCGCGGCCTCATCCACCGTCATCGCGTGAGCTCGCGAACCGAGTTCTACCACGAGATTGCGCAGCGAATTCGGCCCGCGCGAATTGCTGATCGCGATTTCGTATCCAGCGTTGATAAAGAGCCTTGCGGCGGTTGCTCCAATGTTGCCCGCTCCAATAATGCCGATCTTCATGTCCCGTAGATGCCGGGAATCAGTCTGAGGTCGCAAAACTCTATCCGGCGCGAGAGCCGGCCGGCACAGGCGATTCGGGGACCGCCAAGACCGGCCGCACGCCATCGGCATAGCCGATATCGAATAGCATTCCTTCCGAAACCACACCTCTTATTTTTCGTGGTTCCAGGTTGACTACGAACAACGCCTGGCGCCCCGCAATCTCGCGCGGGTCCGCACGCTCCTGCCTGAGGCCCGCCACAATGGTGCGCTTGTGGTCCCCAAAATCGACGGTCAGCGCGACCAATTTGTCCGAGCCGGCGACATCCCTTACAGAGTCGATCGTGCCAACGCGGATGTCGAGCTGGCTGAGAAGATCCATCGCAATGGCCGGCTTCACGGGGGCGGGTGTCATCAGAACTCCTGCACCGGGGCCGCCTGGTCCGGCCCGACGCGGCCGGCCACGATCCCGGCCCGAAAGTAATTCTCACCCTTGACTGGGGCGCCGGCCAGACGGCGCAGCATGGCGATCTGGCCCACGTGGGTCAGCGCATCCGCGATCGGACCCTGAAACATTTTCTCGCTCGATACTCCCAAGGGCTGCTCGGAGCCCAGGTAGCTATCGAATGTTTCGAGAGCGCTGCAGAAACGCTCGGTTGCTTTGTCCCACGGAAGTGGCGCGGAATCGTGCCACTCTTGTTTTCCTGTCGCCATGGAGAGAGCCCAATCGAGGAGGTCGCCTATGTGGGCAAAAATTTGTCCCGGAGTGCGGCTGCCGGGTGCTATTTGGAAATCGCTGAATCCATCGGGCGCGCCGCGCGCCACCTTGCCTCCCCGGTAAGCCAGAGTGGCGAGAGTATGACGAAGTAGTTCGCGTTTGGGATCGGTCATAGTTTTAGAACACGGAAAAAGGAGCGGCTTCTTGCAGACCCACGTCGGTCAATCCGCCGATCTCCACTTCGAGTAACTGGTTGGATGGCCGCGCCGCCGCAAGCTGCACTCTTAGATAGTTGCTGCTGAGCCCGGTGAGCGGTTCTTCGAGCGTGACCACGGAAAGCTTTCGGCCCGTCATGCGGCGCCGGAATTCCAGGTTCTTCTGCGCTGCGAGTTCGCGCAGGATGCGGCTGCGCTCTCTGCGAACGTGCATGGGCACAGCATTGGGCATCGCGGCCGCGGGCGTGCCGGGGCGTTCGGAATAAGTGAATACGTGCAGGTAGGTGAAGGGCAGCCGCCCGATAAACGAGCGATTCTCTTCAAACTCGGCATCGGTCTCGCCCGGGAAGCCAGCCATCACGTCCGCGCCGATTGCGGCGTCGGGCATTAGGGCGCCAGCCTTCAGGATGCGGTCGGCATAATGCCGCGGCCGGTACTTGCGGCGCATGCGGCGCAGCATGCCGTCCGAGCCCGACTGCAGCGGGGCGTGTACGTGTTTCGCCATGCGCGGCGATTCCGCCATCAGGCCCAGCAGATCGTCGGAGAAATCCATGGGCTCGACTGAGCTTAAGCGGATCCGGTCGATTTCGGTCTCCCGCAGCAGGCGGCGAATCAGGCCCGCAAGCCGCATGGTGCTACCCGGCTCCTTGCCCCATCGTCCGAGATTGATGCCGCTGAGCACCACCTCGCGATACCGTCCGGCGAGATGGCGCACCTGTTCCACCACGAAATCCGCCGGTGAACTGCGCGACCGTCCGCGAACAAACGGAATAATGCAAAACGAACAACGGTTATCGCAGCCGTCCTGGATTTTGAGATTGGGGCGGGCGCGATCCGCCGCCGCTTCCATCACCGGCGCGGTGAGAAAATCCCGCGACGCGAAAATATCGCCCACCAGAATCTGGCTGTGATACGGGGTTCCAGTTAACAGATCGGCAATTCCGGTTTTGTGCGAATTGCCCACCACCCATTCGACGCCAGGAAGAGCTGCCAGTTCTTCGGGAGCGCGCTGCGCATAGCAACCGGTCACCAGAATGCGGCTTGCGGGATTCTCGCGATGCACGCGGCGCACCGCCTGGCGCACCTCGTCATCCGCCGAGGAGGTGACGGTGCAAGTGTTGAGTATCACGAAATCCGCGGCATGACGGTGCAGCGCGCACTCCAGGCCGCGGCCGGTGAGCTGCGCTTCCAGCGCGGCGCCATCCGCCTGCGTGGCGCGGCAACCGAAATTCTGAACGAAAAAACGGGGCATGCGGCTTCTTTGAGTTTACACAGCTCTGGACTGCAGCCGGCCGGTCCGGTGTTTACGTTTGTTTCTCCCGCCGGTAAGGTGACGACATATAACCGCGCGATTCTTTCGCGGCGTCGGCCTCGGGCGCAAACGCCACGGCGCGCCGGTAAGCTTCGATGGCTTCCGTCCGGCGGTTCTTCATGTCGTAAATCTGCCCCAGTCGCATCCAGGCCAGCACGCCCGTGTTGAGGTCCACTTCGTTGTGCGACGACGTGACCTTCTTGAGATTCTCCAGCGCGCGATCGAGATCGTTGTACCAGAACTGAATATTGCCCAGTTGGAAATAGATTTTCTCCCAGGGCACATTAGCGAATCCCGGAAGCCCTTCCTGTTTCATCGCCGCGATACGCTCGATGGCGCCGATGGCCTTGTCCTTATTCCCGAGCGTGCTGTACATTTGCGCTTCTTCAAACAGCAGCAGGTTGTTGCGCGGGAAGCGCCGCAGCAGGTCTTCCAGCAACGGCACCGCCTGTCTTGCCCGTTCTTCGCGGCGGTAAAGAGCGCAGAGCAACATCTCGGCATCCACGCGGTTGTTGGTCCCCTGGCGCGCGACTTCTTCTATCGTGTGGATCCCTTTGTCTTTGTCCCCATGGAAACCAATCAGGAAACCAAGCAGCTTCCACTGCCACGGCAGGCTGCCGACGATGTAATCGTGCAGGCCCTGGATGAAGCGCGCATCGTAATTCGAGGGCTCCAGTTCCGTGACGCGGTTGTGGTCCTTGCGCGCCGACGTGGCGTCTCGCAAAGAATCGTGCCACGCTTTCCTTACCAGAAACTCATAGTTGGCGCGCAAGCCGTAGGCGGCCCCGCGGCCGTAGAGCGCGCCGGTGTCATTTGGATTGCGCGCCAGCCGCGCATTGGCCAGGTCGATGGCCTTCTGAATTTCTTCGTTGAATTTCTTCTCGATCTCAGGGCTTGGGTTCAGCCCTTTCCGCCGCAAGAATGGATTGTTTCCCGATACCAGTTCGGTCTCGAGTGCGCCATTGCGGTACATCTCGCGGTAAAGCAACGTCTGGGCGACGTGATTGTGCGGCCCGATAGCTTGGGCATCCTGCTGCTCGGCCTTTTCGAACTCGGCCAACGCCTGGTCGTATTCCAGATTGTAGAAGTGATTCAGGCCGCGGGCGTCGGGCGTATCCTGGGCGAGAATCGGGAGAGCCAGCAGCCCCGCCAGTGCGGCGGCGAAAAAACGCAACATTCCTAATTCGATTGTAACTGTGTCAGCGCCCAACGCGCGTGCTCGGCCACCAGGGCGTCCGGAGATTGCGCCATTTTCTCAAGTGGCCGCCGAAAGCGTTCCACGCGCTGGTTACCCATGGCCACCGCTACGTTGCGCAGAAAGCCGGAGTAGCGCGCGCGCTGGATTGGGCTCGCCCGGAAAATATCCCGAAATTCCGCTTCGGTTATTTCCGCCAGCTTTTCGAGATCCGGCGCGAAATGTTCGGCTGAGAACGCCGCCTCGGTGGTCGCCGGGGCGCAATGATTCCAAGGGCACACATCCTGGCAGATGTCGCAGCCAAAAACGTGGTTCCCCATTTTTGCGCGGGCCTCGGCTGGAATAGGGCCGTGCAGCTCGATCGTGAAATAGGCGATGCACAGTCGTGAATCGATGGCCCATTCAGGGCCGCCGGGAGCCCTGGCGGGCACGATGGCCCCGGTGGGGCACGCGTCGATGCATTGTGTGCAGGTGCCGCAGCGGTCGGGCGGCGGCGTTCCAGGCTCGAATGCCAGAGACACCAGCAGCTCACCGAGGAAAAACCACGATCCCATATCCTGGTTGATCAGGCAGGTGTTCTTCCCGATCCAGCCGAGGCCCGCGCGCCGCGCGTAGGCGCGCTCCAGCAATGGCGCTGTGTCCACGCAGATTTTCCATTCGAATGGCTCGCGGATGTGCTCGCCGATCTTGCCCGCAAGCCGCTCCAGGCCGCGCCGCAAAATGTCGTGATAGTCCTCGCCCCAGGCGTATCGCGAAATCCAGGCAAGTTCGCGATCGTTGAGTTGCGTGGAATACGGCTCGGGGCCGTTGTAGAGTTTCGCAACGCAAATCACGGACCGTGCCGTCGAAAGCAGCTTTCGCGGATCGCTTCGGACATCGGCGCGATGATCCGTGAGATACTTCATGTCTCCGGCGAATCCCGCCGCCACCCACTGCCCGTAGTAGTCGGCCTCGGCGAGTGGAATCGCCGCAGCCACGCCGGCCAGTTCGAAACCGCACTCGCGAGCCAGTTGCTGGGTGAGTTCTGTGGTCAAGCCGGTGTTATTATAACCGCCGCTCCCACCCCCAAAATACCGTCTGTGTTAACATGCGGAGCATGCCGGGAGTGATTGGGGGATCGGCCTGTTTGGCCGCCTGCGGGGCAGGTGCGCTGATGGCCTATGAAGTGCGCGGCCGCTCTGCCACCTTGTTTGCGCCGTCGGTCTATCGCGGCCCGGCTTCCCGGCGCGCCATCGCCTTAACCTTTGATGATGGACCGAGCGAATCGACACCCGACCTGTTGCGGTTGCTCGCCGATCATGGCGTTTCCGCCACCTTTTTCCAGTGCGGCGCCAATGTCGAGCGTCTGCCGGAGATCGCACGCGAGGTTGCGGGCCGAAGCCACGAAATCGGAAATCACACTTATACGCACCCCAAGTTCTATTTCCGGGGCCCGGAATTCATGACCGATGAGCTGGCGCGCGCTCAAGCGGCCATCGAGAACGTTACTCAAATTTCCCCCAAGTTGTTCCGCGCCCCGTTCGGTGTGAGGTGGCCGGGCCTCGGCCAGGCACAGCGGCGCTTCAACCTGTTGGGCGTGATGTGGACGGTGATCGGCCGAGATTGGAAACTGGCCGCGGAAGGGATTTTCCAGCGCGTGCTGCCGAAAATCCGGAATGGAGCCATTATTTGCCTGCATGACGGCCGGGAGTTGAGCGTCCGGCCCGACGTAGCCGCTACCATCGACGCCGTGCGGCGCCTGATCCCCATTCTCAAATCGCAAGGATATCGCTTCGAAACGGTAAGCCAACTCCTATGTCCGACGAACTAATCCAGAGAATCCAAAACGTAATCGCCAACACGCAACGCATCCCTGTTGAGAAAGTGACCATCGACAGTTCCTTTGAGGAACTCGGCATCGACTCCATGGATGGCGTCAACATTCTTTTCGCTCTGGAAAATGAATTCAATATCACCATTCCCGATGAGGCGGCCAAGCAGATCCGCAATGTGCGCCAGATGATGGAGGGCGTGGAAAGGCTGATTGCGGGCGGTGCAGCAGACACCGCACCCGCCACGTCGTAGAGCATGCACCGTGTCGCCGTTACCGGCATCGGCGTGATTTGTGCGCTGGGCCGCACCGCCCAAGAGTTCGGTCGGTCTCTCCGAGAAGGCCGCCCGGGTATCGGTCCCATCCGTTCCGCGGACGTCTCCACCCTTCGATTTCAGAATGGCGCCGAGGTTCCGGCCTACGATCACCGCCCTTATTTTGACGACAAGCGCGCCGATTTCATCGATCGTTTTGCGCAATTCGCGGTGATCGGGGCGCGCGAAGCGATGCAAGACGCCGGAATCGAATGGACAGCGCCATTGCGCGAGAACGCGGCCATCATTACCGGTTCGTGCGTGGGCGGACAATCTACCGAGGATGCCGGCTTCGTCAATGTGTACAAGCTGGGGATGAACCGTGTGCATCCCTTGACCATTCCCAAAACCATGGCCAACGCCGGAGCCAGCCACATTTCGATGGAGTTCGGCATCACCGGACCCAGCTACACCATCTCCACGGCGTGCTCGTCGGCCTCCCACGCTATCGGACAGGCATTCTGGATGGTGCGGAGTGGCATGGCGCCCGTAGCCATCACCGGCGGCAGCGAAGCCCCGTTCAGCTTCGGCATTCTGAAGGCGTGGGAAGCGTTGCGCGTCGTTTCGCCCGATACCTGCCGGCCGTTTTCCAAGGATCGCAGCGGGATGGTGCTGGGCGAAGGCGCCGGCATGCTGGTACTCGAGCCTCTCGAGGCCGCGCGGGCTCGAGGCGCGCGCATTCATGCGGAGATTGTCGGGTTCGGCATGTCTTCCGACGCATCTCACATCACGCAACCTTCCGCCGACGGAGCCGCTCGCGCCATGCGCGCGGCGCTCTGTGATGCGCACATTACACCTGAAGCCGTGGCCTACATCAACGCGCACGGCACCGGAACCCAGGCCAATGATCCCACCGAGACGGCTGCCATCCGCTCGGTTTTCGGCGCGCATGCCGGCCGGCTCGCCGTGAGTTCCACCAAGTCCATGCACGGGCACGCCCTGGGAGCGGCGGGCGCCCTCGAAGCGGTGGCCGCCATTCTGGCTCTGCGCGACGGCTTCATTCCCCCTACCGCAAACTTCAATCAGCCCGATCCGGAGTGCGACCTGGACGTCGTGCCCAACGTCTCGCGCCAGGCGGATTTTGAATACGCTATGTCCAATTCCTTTGCGTTCGGCGGCTTGAACGCGGTACTGGCGTTTCGCCGGACGTAATCCTCAGAATTTGCAAGTCTGACGAAGGGGCTTTCCTAAAATGGAAGCATGGAGTCGTTTGCAGAATCGGAAACTTCGCCACCAACGCGCCGCCGGTTCTATCTCACGTTCATTTATGGGCTGTGGGGAGCCATTAGCGCGGCTTTGGCCGCACCCGCATTGCTGTATCTTTTTTTGCCGCCCAAAACGCGGGCAGAATCCGATTGGGTCGAAGCCGGCGATGTCAGCAGTCTGCAACCCAAAACTCCGGTCGAATGGGTGTTCCGCAAGAATCGCGTGGATGGTTGGAAGGTTTCCAGCGAGAAGCAGACCGCCTGGGTCGTCAAGCTTTCCGACCAGCAGCTTGTGGCGTTCGGGCCGCAGTGCACGCACCTGGGTTGCGCTTACCACTGGGAAGAGCGCTCATCGGAATTTCTGTGCCCCTGCCATTCGTCGGTATTTTCCCTGGACGGCAGCGTGCTTTCCGGGCCGGCGCCGCGGCCGCTTGACCGTTACATGACGAAAATCGAAAACGGCAAGCTCCTCCTTGGCGGGCTGGTCGAAGTTCGGGACCAGAAATCATGAAGTGGAAGGAGCGCGCGCAGATCTGGCTCGATCACCGCACGGGGATCGAGACGGCCGTTCGTAATTTTCTTTACGAACAGATTCCCGCATCCAGCGGCTGGCATCAGGTGTTCGGCAGCGTGGCGCTCTTCCTGTTTCTGTTGCAAGTTTTCACCGGCGCGCTTTTGGCCTTCAACTACGCTCCCACGCCCGGTGATGCCTACAACAGCCTGCGCTACATCATGGCCGAAGTCACGGGTGGGCGCCTGATGCGCGGCCTGCACCACTGGGGCGCCAGCATGATGATTGTCGTGGTCGTGCTCCACATGACCCAGGTCTTCCTCTACGGCGCATACAAGAAACCGCGCGAGGCCACCTGGATTGCCGGAGTTTTTCTGCTGCTGCTGACGCTGGCCTACGGCCTCACCGGATACCTGCTGCCTTGGGACAATCGCGCCTATTGGGGCACGGTAGTCACCACGCAAATCGCCGCCCAAGCTCCGTTAGTGGGTCCCTACCTGCTGCGCTTGTTAGGAAGCCAGGGCGATGTCGGCGTCGTTACATTCGCGCGTTTCTATGGACTGCACGTGCTGCTACTGCCGCCGGCCACCGTCCTGCTGATCGTCCTTCATGTCTACCTCGTGCGCAAGCACGGCGTGGCGCCGGCGCCCGGTGACGACGCGCGGCCGCCGAAAAAGTTCTTCCCCGAGCAGGCGTTTCGCGACACGGTAGCGATCTTCATCGCATTTGTGATCTTGTTTGTGATGGCGGTGGCCGTGCGCGTGCCGCTCGAACAGCTTGCCGATCCCACGGACACCACGTACATCCCGCGGCCCGAATGGTACTTCCTGTTTCTCTTCCAGACACTCAAGCTTTTCAGTGGTCCCTTCGAAGTAGTCGGCAGCGTGGTGCTGCCCACGCTCGCGATTCTCCTGCTCGTGCTGGTGCCATTCATTGACCGCGGCAAAATGCGCAAAGTGACCCAGCGGACCTTCGCCGCGGCCGTCATGTGTCTGGCCGCGATCGGCTGGACCAGCTTGACCGTGACCGCCATAGTGACGACGCCCAAACCGGCACTCGCGGCGCAGATTGATTTCTCGCAGCCCACCGGCTGGCTGGAACTCTCACCAATAGAAATGGCGGGCATTGGTTATTTCCGCCAGGAGAACTGCACCAGTTGCCACACCGTCGGTGACGGTAAACCCAAGATCGGCCCGGATCTCGCCGGCTCCGCGATCCATAAAACCGGAGCCTGGATGATCCAGCATTTCAAACGTCCCTCCGCCATGGTGCCGGGCAGCGCTATGCCGCCCATCCAGTTGAGCGATGCGCAGCTCAACACGCTGGCCGCGTTTTTGCTGAAACTGAATCCGCAGAATGCCGTCGCGCTGCAGTCCGCCCCCGAATTTGCCGTGGAGGGCGCGCTGATTTATCAGAAGAGCCAGTGCGGCTCATGTCACCTGGTGAATGGAGTGGGCGTGAAGCTGGGGCCGCCGCTCAATGGCCTGAAGCGCCGCCGCACCGAACCCTGGGTGGAGCAACATTTCCGGGATCCGCAATCTCTCTCCCCCGGCAGTATCATGCCGCCCTACAGGTTCACGCCGTCGGAGATGCAGAAGCTGGTGTCGTACTTGTTCGTGCTGCCGGAGTAGGCAACGTGGGTCAGGCCTTCGGCCTGCCGGAGTGCTGAGACTCCAGGGGCGTTACCCGTCAAGGCGCGATGACTCCCCGAATTACGTCATCCGGCCGGGACTGCATTGCTGTACCCTTGGTAGGAGATCGCTCATGGTGAAAACTACCCTTCTTGTCTGCAGCAAGGCCAGTTTCCTCGCCGCCGTTCTTTGCTGCGGGCTGGCTCCGGCCCAGAGTTCTTTGAGCGTCGCTTCCCAGATCGTCGCCAGCGCGAACGGCTTCCTGAATTCGCTGGATGAGGGACAGCGGTCGAAGGTGCTGTTCGAGTTCAACGACGCGGCGCAACGGATGAGGTGGTCGAACCTGCCCACGACGATGGTGCCGCGGGCGGGGCTGAAGATGGGTGATCTGAGCGGCCCGCAGAGGAAAGCGGCCATGGAACTGCTGGCCGCCACGCTGAGCAAGCGCGGTTATCAGAAAGTGCTCGCCATCGTCGAAGGCGACGAGGCACTAAGAGTAGCCAGCGGCGCGCGCGGTTCGATGTTCGGCCGCGACTTGTTCTACATTTCAATTCTGGGCAAGCCTTCCGTCAAAGACCCCTGGATGCTGCAGTTCGGCGGCCATCATCTGGCGCTGAATATTACCATGGTGGGCCTCGACGGGATTCTTACCCCCAGCCTCACGGCGGCACAGCCCGCTAAGTACACCGTCGACGGCAAGACCGTGCGCCCGCTCGGAGCAGAGAACGACAAGGCCTTCGCGCTGATTAATGCACTGGACGAAGGGCAGCGAAAGCAGGCGATTCTCAATTACAAGGTGGCCGACCTGGTTCTGGGGCCCGGGCAGGACGGAAAGACCATTCAGCCGGAGGGCATCAAGTCTTCTGCGATGAACGCCACCGAGCAGGCAATGCTGCTGGACCTGGTGGGCGAGTGGGCGGGGATTATCAACGAACAGGCAGCGCCGGCGCGTATGGCGGAAATCAAGGCGAATCTGTCCGAGACGTGGTTCGCATGGAGCGGACCCACCACCAACGGGATGCCGGCGTATTACCGGATTCAAGGACCCACCGTGGTCATCGAGTACGCGCCGCAGCCGCTTGGGGGAGACCCCACGATGCACATCCATACCATCTACCGGGATCCGACGAACGATTACGGGAAGAAGTCGGTCCGGCATTGAGCGCCGTGACGATGAGACGAATCGCAGTGTGCACGCTGCTCGCGCTGATTCTCGTTAGAAGCGCGGCCGCGCACCGGCTGGACGAGTATTTGCAGGCCACCCTGATAGGAGTGACGCCGGACGGCATTGACCTGGACATCCATTTGACGCCTGGGGTTGCCATGCTGCCGGTCTGGATGGCTGTGATCGACCAGGATCGCGACGGACGGATTTCCCCGGCGGAAGAGCGGGCCTATGTGGGTCGAGTGGTGCGGGAGGTGGAACTGCGAGTAGATGGGATGCCGGCGCCCTTGTCGGTGATCGAGAGCCGCTTTCCGCCGCTCGCAGCCATGCGCGAAGGTTTGGGCACGATCTCGATAAAACTGCGCTCGGCGCGCAGCGGGCACGAGTTGCGTTTCGAAAATCGGCATCTGCCGCAAGTCAGCGTCTACCTGGTGAATTGCCTTGCCGCTCCCTCGGACGGGCTTGTAGTGAGGCGGCAGGCGCGGGACCAGGCCCAGAGGTTGATTGAATTCGAGTATTCTTTCGCCGCGCGGGCGGCACCAGAACCGCAAGCGGCGTGGGTCGCGCTGGGGCCATTCTGGCCGGCTGCGATCGGGATGCTGCTGCTGGCCCGGATGGCGTTACTTCTTTACAGAGCGAAACACGCCGTATCCTAAGACCTTACCGCCCGTCGAATTAAATCGCGTGCTTTGCGGCAGGCAAACCAGCCCCCCCAACGGGCGTGGTGACGACTGGATTGTTGAAGGCCGCGATCATCGGGCGCGCTGCCGCAATCGTCTTCTGAACCACCGGCAGGGAGAGCGAAGCGTCGTGACTCGCCTTATCGTCCCAGACCTCGGTGACCCAGATGCCATCGTCATCCGCTGCATCCCGGGCAATGATGTAGCTCAAGCAACCCGGCATCGCGGCCGTCCCCTGCAGCAGCAGCGAGATGAGCTCCTCCCGCTTGCCCGCCGCGGCCACCATCTTTACGATCAGCCCGTACATCGGCCTCTTCTCCTCCGGAGCCGCCCAGGCGATGCTGCCCAGCACCAATGCGGCGCCGCCCAGTATTTGCCTTCGCGGCCACTCCATTTTCTGGATCATATCAACGCTGAAAAACGTGCCGGACTCTGACGACCCCTCTACGCTCCGCCCGGGAGACTGGCTACGCCCGCTTTCCTTCGCGCCGGATCCCCTCGGCAATCCACATCCGGAGTTGTGTTTGATAGCCTACCGACTTCGCCGCCGCGATGTGCTTGGCCGCGGCGATCTGTTCGGGAGCCAAGCGAAGGGAAATCGGAGACTTTGCGCGGCCGTGGCGGGCGCGAATCTTACCGGCCAACGCGAGCGCCGGTTTGGCCCGAGAAGCCCCGGGCAGCTCGTCCCACACACCCGCGACAGAGTGGCTCTCGAAATACTCCGCCGCCTCTTGGTCGGTTCGAAACGTCGGGATTGGCGACTTTGCGGGAGAAAGTTTCTTCTTCATCTGCTCTACCTACTTTCGGCGAAATAGCCGCCGTTCGCTCAGGTCCATGTCCCGGGCTGTGATCACTCTCACCACACCCCGGGGCAATCGCCGAAACACGACGAAAGCCAGGCGGCCGTCCAGCGTTTCGCCCAACGCTATGTATCGCTTCTGACGCGCTCGCCTGACCTTGTGGTCACCGGCGAAAACCTC
>Ga0335077_10005369_pt1 | contig 15729 bp, 13 predicted proteins | sample Lox_Sample_31_FD_207151 | JGI IMG/M metagenome (GOLD analysis project Ga0335077, IMG submission 207151) | Soil microbial communities from Loxahatchee National Wildlife Refuge, Florida, United States - Lox_Sample_3.1 | ecosystem: Environmental > Terrestrial > Soil > Wetlands | place: USA... | reverse complement strand
GGCGCTTTTTACTTCGCTGCCCATCCATTGATAGGTGGTCTCGGAACCGTCGGTGGTGTATTTGCGGACGGCTTTGTCGTTGCCCGCGCCGCTCATCTGCTCGTCGGTGAAGGTGACCGATGGACCGCTCTGCTCGATCTTGCGCGTGAGCGAATCGGGAGCCGGCGCTCCGCCGAAATCGCTTTGACCGGCGTCCATTTTCCAGTTGCCGGAGAAGTCAGGTTTATCGGCGGCGAAGCTCAGAACGGCCAGCGCGAAAATCGCGAGCAGGGGTTTGTTCATTACTCAGAATTGTAGCTGGTATGATTCGGGAATGGATGTCTTGAGGAGGATCAAGGCGTGGCTGAAGCGGCGGAAAAAAGATCCGGATGCTCCTTTTGCGCTGGTCGGAGCTCCCCAGAAGCCGCGGCCGCCACAGCGGACACTCACAGCGAAAGCCAAGCCGGAGTAAAACGCCGCGCTTGATCCTGACACTCGAGCGTTTCGGTGAGCTGGCGGGAGTCGAGCACGGCTTCGGCACGCGCCACGACCATATTGAGCAGCGCGGCATGGCGAGCCTGCGGCAGATTCACTCGAATCGTGTACTGCTGGCGCAGGGGAGTGGGTGCGCGGGCGAAGGAGACGCGCTGATCACACAAGCGCCCGGACTGGCGCTGTCGATCCGCACCGCGGATTGTTTCCCGATTCTGCTCGCCGATCTGCGCGTGGGCGCGGTCGCGGCGATTCATGCCGGGTGGCGCGGTACCGTCGCGGGGATCGCTCCAGAAACCGTGCGGCGAATGGGCGCGGAATTCGGAACGGATCCGTCGGATTTATTCGCGGCGATCGGGCCGGGAATCGGCGTGTGCTGTTATGAGGTCGGTGATGAAGTCGCGCGGCGTTTCGGCCAGCCCGGGAAAGGAAAGGTCGATCTGGCCGAAACCAATCGCGCGCAGTTGCTCGAATGCGGCGTGAGAGCCGAGCGCATCGAATCGATCGGCCGCTGCACCGTCTGCGAGCCGGAAATTTTCTATTCTTATCGCCGCCAAGGCGAGAAAGCGGGACGGATGGTTTCCTTCATCCGGTGTTCACACACACCAAGGGCGCGGACCGCGTAGCCACCCTGCGACCCGCGCCCTTGATTTAGAGACCGGGTTAGGCTGCGTTGACCAGCAACTCGTCGAGGCTGTCGGAGCCGTCGCCCTGGTTGCGGTCCGCGATCTCCTGGCACTGGATGCAGAAGGGAGCCCAGGGCACGGCGGCAAGCCGTTTGGGGCTGATCTCCTCCTCACAGTGCAGGCACACTCCGAAGGTTCCTTCGTCGATGCGCCGCAGGGCCGCGCGCACATTGCGCAGCAGGTTCGATTCACGGTCCAGGTTGCGGATGGCCAGCTCGCGCTCGGCTGCGTGCTGCACTTCGTCGAGCGCATCGGGACTCTTTTCGATTGCGATGCCCTCGCGGTTGCGGACAAACTGGGCGAGCTCGGCCTGCTTGGCTTCCAATATATTTCTAAACTTGTTCAACTCACTCTTGGTCATGACTGCCTCTCCTGTCTCTTTCTTTCTTTTTTCTTTTTTCGGTAACTATCTTCTTGCTCTCATACCGTCCCGCATCACATGGCATTAGACGCAAAGTGACGCGAAAAGGTTCAAAGGTCCAAATCGATTTGTAACTCACCAGAACTGCGGGTTGCAGTGTGGATATTAAGCCTCTGCGCGAGCGGCACTGCCGCGCGGCAGATCCCGAACGTTCGCGGTGCGCTTCCGCCCCCGCGTCCCGGGCCTTCGATAAAGACTTTCCACACGATAGCATATCTGTCTGCGCTATGCAAGCAATTTTGCTGCCAGGATTCCAGGCCTGGACATCGCCACGCTTCTCCTTGCGCTTTCCGCCTCTCATATCCGCTCTTTATCGGCCGATGCCATAGAATTCATTACGGCGCGACCACGTCTGCCGGATTAGCCGGCTTAATTCCCTTGACGTATACTGTGTTGTCAGCCGGTAAAAAATCTCAAACTTCTTTTCGTGACGAATCTTAGCACACGTTTTCGAGCTTTCTGCGCCATCGCGGCGTCCCTCCTGTTCTTTCTGCTGGGCGCGTCGCTCGCCCCTTTCGCGGGAATTCAGGAAGACGAAGCGCTTTTTGCGGTTCCCCTTTATTTATACAATCCAAAGGAGTTATACCTCAGGCTCTGGCATTGGCATATTCCTTTGATGGTCATGTCCTATGTGGGGACTCTGAAGACCTTTCTGTACTTCTTTATTTTTCAAATCTGGCATGTGACTGTTTGGTCGGTGCGCCTGCCGATGGTCTGCGCCGGAGCACTAACTGTTTTTCTTTTCTACAGGTTTACGACGAGAGTCGGGGGCTCTTTCGCGGGCCTTTGCGCAGCCTTCCTGCTTGCCACCGATCCGATCTTCCTGGTTACCAACACCTTCGACTGGGGTCCGGTTGCGCTGGGCCACCTCTTATTAGTGGCCGGCTGCCTTTCCTTGCTTCGATTTGGCCAGCACGACCATACGATGCGCGTTTTGGCGCAAGGATTCTTTTTCCTGGGACTCGGATTGTGGAACAAGGCGCTGATGTTCTGGATTTTGGGCGGGTTGATTTGCGGAGTGACGATCTTCTGGCCGGAAGTTCGACAGTTGCTGACGTTCCGGCGGATAGGCGCCGCTGCGGCGGCATTTCTGATCGGCGCGCTGCCGTTTGTCATTTTCAACCTTAAGCACCGCAATGCGACCCTGGGCGAGAACTTTCGGTTGGAGCCGGCCTCGATATCCCAGATCGTCGTGGGCAAGGGACATATGGTGCAGGGGGCGATGAACGGCTCAGGACTGCTGGGATTCCTTCCCGCGCCGGATTGGGATGGCTATCAGCGCCCGGCGTCGACGTGGCGGGGAAAAATCGCCGATTGGATTCGGAATCATTTGGGCGATCATCGGCGGACGGGCTTCGATTTCGTGTTCCTCGCCGCGCTCGCCGCCGTGCCGTGGTGGTGGCGCAAGCGCGGACCCTGGTTCGCGCTGATTTTCATGCTGGTGACGTGGATGGGCATGGCGATCACGCGTGGGGCGGGTGCGGCGATTCATCACGCCGTGCTGCTATGGCCCTTTCCTCAGTTCTTCGTGGCGCTGGTGCTCGCGGCATTGCCGCGGAGGCGCGCGGCGACGGTCGCTGCCGTCGCGATGGTCGCGATGAACCTGCTGGTGGTGAACCAGTACCTGGTGGAGTTCGACCGCGACGGCGCCTTCGGTAACTTCACCGACGCGATATACCGGCTTTCTACGGCGATGCCCGAGAATCACAAGACTATTTATGCGATCGACTGGGGCATGGTGAACTCATTGGCGCTCCTGCACCAGGGGCGGCTCACGATTTACGCCGTGATGGGCTTGTTCGACCATGACCATCCGGACGAAACCGAGCGCGCCGTCATAAAGCGGATCATGGAAGATCCGGACGGTATCTTTATCGGTCACGTGGCAGGCCGGGAGGTTTTTAAGGGCGTGAACGAGCGCGCCGATCAAGCCGCAGCCAGCTTGGGGTTCAAGAAGGAGACGATCCAGGTCATCCAGGATTCTCACGGGCGGCCTGTATTTGAGATTTTCCGTTTCGGGCGAGTGTGACGGGATGTCTCAAGCGACGTGTCGAAGCTCCACAAAAGGCCTCTGATCTTGCAGGCCAAGTAACGTCACATCAAACACTTAACGCTGGAATGTAAGTTGCTTAACTTTGAACGTTCCATGCGCGCCGGACCAATTGTCGCCTGCCTCATGTCCAGCCTTGGCTGGGCGACGACCCTGCAACTGCTGTCGACCGACCAGATGATCCGGCAATCCACGGCGGTTGTTCGGGTTAAGGTCGCGGGATCGACGGCGACTTTGCGCGGGCGCAACATATATACGGTTTATCAGTTGACTGTGCTCGAAACGCTCAAAAACGGCCCGGACACGAGCTCGGTGGCGATTCCGGGAGGGACGGCGGGAGCAATCCGGCAGATGGTGGCAGGCGCGCCAACACTCATCGCCGGCCAGGAGTACGTCATCTTCCTGTGGACCAGCCGCACGGGGCTGACGCAGATTATCGGATTATCGCAAGGGCTGTTCAGCGTGGGGCAGGACGCCTCGGGCAACGCGGTGCTGACGCGCCCAGCCGCGGCGGGAGTGGTCGTGAACCCAGGCGGCGCGCCAGTGCCGGCCTCGGCGGTGACGATGACGCTGGCCGCGCTGCGCAGTGAGATCCAGAAGGTGCTCCAGTAATGCTGAAGTGGCGGATTGCGGCGATGCTGGCGGCGGCAGCCGCGCTCGCGCCGGTCGCTTCGGCGTATTATTACTGGATCTACTTCGCCGGCAACGCCGCTCCGTTCACGCCCGTGCCGGTGAAGTTCGATCAGAACCCCGCCGATCCCTATGGGCTTCAGAACAACACGGCGCCCTACGTGATCGCGGAAGGGGGCCCGAGCGCGCTGATGCCGGGCGACAGCTTTCAGGCGATCGTCAGTGAGATCCGCGCGGCGGCGAACGTGTGGAACTCGGTGAATACGGCGGCGGTGAAGCTGCAGTTCGACGGAGTGTCGCCGATGACCACGCCGGAAGCGTCGCCGGGCGTGGACGTGGTGTTCAGCGACGAGATTCCGCCCGGGCTTCTGGCGCAGACCTTCGTTACGACAGTTGCCAATCCGGCAGTGTACCTGGCCAACGGGGCGACATTTCTGCCGCTCGTGCATTCCCAGATCCAGCTTCAAAGCGACCTGACGCTGAACCAGCAATCCAGCTATTCGGACGCGTTTTTCGTGACGCTGGTGCACGAGTTCGGGCACTCGCTGGGGCTGCAGCACACGGAAACGTCGAGTGTGATGTCGACGCAGGTAACCCGCGCGTCGACCAAGGCCTCGCCCCTCGCCGCTGATGATATCGCCGGCGTGTCGCTGCTGTATCCGGCCAACGGATTTCCAACGGGCACGGGCAGCATCAGCGGATCGGTGACGCTAGGCGGAAACGGCGTCAATATGGCCAGCGTGGTGGCGCTGTCGCTGAACGGGACTGCGGTGAGCGGGATTACGAATCCCGACGGAAGCTACACGATCGGCGGCATTGCGCCGGGGCAATATCTTGTGTACGCGGCGCCGCTGCCTCCGCCGGCCCAGGGCGAAGCGTATCCAGACAATTTATTTCCACCGATCGGGCCGAGTGGCAACGCGTTTTCGGCTTATACGTCGTTCGGTACACAGTTTTTTGGCGGGACGACGGACTGGACGCAGTCGCAGCCGGTGACGGTGACCGCGGCGAACAACGCGGGCGGAGTGAACTTCAGCGTTCCGCCGCGGCCCAATGGACCTGCCGTCTCGGCGATGACGACATACGGATATCCGGGTGCGGGAAACGTCGCGGTGAGTCAGCCTCCCATCCAGAATTACGGCTGGCTGGTGTTCAAGGCGAATGGTGTGGCAGTGAACGGGAATCAAGTCGCGCCGGGATTGAGCCTTGGCTTGATCGGAGGAGCGGCGCAACTGGTTCCCTCCACACTTGCCTACTACACGACGGTCACGCAGGCGGGCGCGCCGCCGGAGCAGTTCCTGATCATCGAAGTGGTCCCCAACGCGGTGGGGGCGACGACGCCCGTGGCGCTCACCGCGACGCTGAACGGGGACATATATGTGCTGCCGTCCGCATTTCGGGTGGTGAATTCGGCGCCGCCATCGATCACCGCAGTCTCCGGTGCTACCGACGGGCAGGGAAATACGACGGTGAACATCACCGGCTCGAACCTGGCGGGGACGCGAATCGTGTTCGACAGCCTTCCCGCGATTTCGGCGACGAACAATCCGGACGGATCGATTACCGCGGTGGCGCCTCCGGCGACCAACGGGTACCAGACGTCGGTGGAAGCGCTGGCTTCCGACAGCCAGACGTCCTGGGAGACGCTGGCTCCGGGGACCATTCCGGTTCAATTCACTTACGGCGGTCCTGCATTTCCCTCGATCACCGTGAGTCCGGCGAGCGCCGCGGCGGGAACCAGCCAGATGGTGGCGATCACGGGATACAGCACGGATTTCGTCAGCGGGCAGACGGTGGTGGGATTCGGCACGAGCGACGTGGTGGTGACCGGGGTGTGGGTGGTGAATCCCGGGTTGGCGTACGCGAATATTTCGGTGAATCCCAACGCGGCCGCGCAGAGCGTCACGGTGAGCGTGCAGAGCGGTCTGGGTCTGACCACGATGGACACAGCGTTTCAGGTCACACCCGCCGTAGCGGGGCAGGCGACGCTGCTGACGCCGATCGTGAACCAGGCAACCGGGCTCGACGGAGTGCCGGCCGGCGGGGTTGCGGTGATCAACACCGCGGGGCTGCCGGCGAACCTGTCAGGGTACGTGCTGACGATCGCGAACCAGGTGACTACGTTCGCGGTGGGTCCCAATAATCAACTGCTGGCGCAGGTGCCGGGCGGCGCGCTGGCCGGTCCCGCCGTGGTGCGGTTGTTCACACCCGCTGGGGTGAGCCTGGCGCCCGTGGTGATCCAAGTCGACGTGCCGCCGCCGATGATCGTGGCGGCTTCGAGCGCGTCGGGAGCGGCGGTGAGCGCGAACTCGCCTGTGACGGGCGGGACCACGGTTGCGCTGACCATCGCCGGGCTGCCGGATCAGAGCGGATTGCTGCCGGCGCTCGGGGACATCCAGATCACGGTCGGAGGGGTGCTCACCACGGCAGTGGCGGTGACATCGTCCGGACAGAATCTGAGCGTAGTGGATTTCGTGGTGCCGGCGGGCCTGGGCTCCGGTCCGGAAAGCGTCACGCTGCAGGTGGGCACACGGGTCGCGGCAGCGTACACTCTCAGCCTTCAATAGCCGCGGCGGCGGATTCTCGCGCGCATTCCTTCGGCTGCGCTTTTGTTACTCTGAAAATCGATGAGTGAAAATTTCCGGCGTTTCGAAGCAGGTCCCGATCCGTTCGGCAGGACCTGGGAGGTGGAGTTCCGGTGGCTGCAGACCGGGATTTCGATCCGGCACGCCGACACGGTGGACGTGAAATTCGTGATCTGGACGCGCGACGAGCCCAAACAGGAGCGGGTGATTGCGCTCGCGCATCCGCTGCTGCTGGCGCTGGGCGAGGAGACCGGGCACGCGCTGACCGATGCCTGGTGCCTGAAGATCGCGGCGCAACATTTGCAATACATGATCGAGACGGGCGAGGACCTGGAAAAAACGCTGGTCACGCCGGGAGTGTCAGAGATGAGACGCGCGCTAGCGGCGCACGGCGAACGCGCGGGTCAGCCGGTATAGTCTCGGCTTCAGCGGCATCGTGGTAAAAATAGGTTTGAAGAGAGGCGGTAACCTATGCGCCTGGTGGAGGAAGTGATGGTCAACTGTCCAATGTGCGACGCCGTGATCGATGTGGACGAAGAAGAACTGGACGAAGGCGATTCGCTGATCTGTGAAGACTGTGGAGCGAACCTGAGCGTCAGCAGCGTGAGCCCGCTCGAACTGACGCCCGACGCCGAAGACGGCGATGACGACGAAGACGAAGACGAGGATCTCGACGAAGACGACGATTTCGAGGATGACGACGAAGACCTGGAAGAAGACGAGGACGAACAGGACGATGAATGGAAGTAGGATCGCCGGCGCGATCTTATTTTGCGCTTTGGCATTCGGGCAGAAAAACGCATCGTATTCGATCATTGAGGGAGCGGTGTTTCGCGATCCGGGGCTGGCTCTCGCTGACGCGAAGGTGGTGCTCCAGGCCAAGGACAATCCCAAGGCGAAAAAGCGGGAAACCACCACGAATTTCCGCGGCGAGTTCGAATTTCGGGTGCCGGCGGTCGAGGCGGTGTACGTGTTGAAGGCGACCATGAAGGGATTCCGCGCGGACCAGAAAGAGGCGCAGGTGGCGGGCGGCGGCGTTCCCGGGTCGGAGCGCGTGGAAGTGAACCTGGTGCTTTCGCCGGAGTCGAAGTGAGGTACGGGAAATGATGCGATGGATCGCGTTCGTCGCGCTGGCCGCGGCTGTCGCGCCGGCGCAGCAGACCAAGGCCGAGAAGAAGCTCGCAAAGACCGAGCGGACGGTGCAGGGCACGGTTAGCGACGCCGACGGCAAAGCGATCGATGGCGCGGTGGTGCAGTTGAAGGACGAACGGACGCTGCAGGTGCGGTCGTTCATTACGGAGAAGGAAGGCGCGTACCATTTCGCGGGGCTGAAGATCGACAACGATTATCAGCTCGAGGCGCGCTACAACGGCATGACGAGCGGGTGGAAGACGCTCAGCGTTTTCGACACGCGCAAGCAGCCGGTGGTGAATCTGAAGCTCGACAAGCAGGAGAAACCGGAAAAGAAGCCATGAAATACATGATCGCGGTGTGCGCGCTGGCGGCGCTGGGGTTCGGACAAAACCTCACGCCTGTTGACGACGCGGGATATTCCAAGCTGATCGCGGCGCACAAGGGGAAAGTGGTGCTGGTGAATTTCTGGGCGACGTACTGCAAGCCGTGCCGCGCGGAGATGCCGGCGCTTGAAAAGCTGGCGGCGAAGCTCAAAGCGCGGGGCTTCGATCTGATCACCATTTCCAACGACGAGGCGGACAAGCAGGGACTGGCGGTGAAGGCGCTCGCCGAATATGGAGTCGCGGGTCAGACCTACTGGCGCAAAACCGCGGATGAAGACAAGTTCTGCGACGCGATCGATCCGAACTGGGGCGGCGCGCTGCCGGCGCTGTTTTTGTACAATCGCGCGGGGAAGAAAGTGAAGGCGTTCATCGGGGAAACGCCGATTCCCACCATTGAAGCGGCGATCGATAAACTTCTGTAGAGCGCGCGGGGTGGTCCGGCGCGCGCTTTTCTGGCTGTTCGCGTCTTCGCTGGGCGCGCAATCCATCGTCATCCGGCAGGTGCGCATCATCGATGCGACCGGCGCGCCCGCGACCAAACCGCTGAGCGTCGCCATCGACGGCGATCGCATCGCGCAGATCGCCAAAAAAATCCCGCACGTTCCGCGCACCGCGACCATCGTCGACGGAAAGGGAAAATTTCTGATCCCCGGGTTGTGGGACATGCACATTCACCTGGGACCTCCCGAAATTTTTTTCCCGCTGCTGGTGGCGAATGGGATCACCGGCGTGCGCGAGATGTTCACGGGGATTCCCATGCCGGTAATCCGGCAATGGCGAGCGCGGCCCGACGTGCCCAGGATTTTCGCGCCCGGATTTCTGGATGGTCCACCCATGCTGTGGAGCGGTCCGGCGCCGCCGGGAGCCTTCGCGGTGGCGACGGCGGAGCAGGGACGCGACGCGGTGATCGCGCTGGCGCGCAGCGGCGTCGATTTCCTGAAAATCTATTCGAGCGTTCCGCGCGAGGCGTACTTCGCGATCGTCGAAGAGGCGCATGCGATCGGAATTCCGTTCGCGGGGCACGTGCCGGAGACGGTGAGTCCGCTCGAAGCGTCGGATGCGGGACAGCGCAGCGAGGAGCATCTGAACGGAATTCTGCTGGCGTGCTCGACGCAGGAGGAGCAACTGCGCAAGGAGCGCGTGGCGATGATGCTCGACCGGAGCATGCCGCCGGAGGAGCGGATGCGCGAACTGGCGTGGCCCGATTCGAAGATGCTCGATGAATCCTACGACGAACACAAAGCGCAGATTTTGTTTCGAACGTTCGCCACCAACGGGACCTGGCAGACGCCCACGCTCGCTCTGCTCGAAGGATTCGCGCGGGCGCGCGAGGAGGATTTCGTTCACGATCCGCGGCGGAAATATTTATTGAAAGCGTGGAACGAGCAGTGGGACCCGCGCAAAACTTATTTCCTGAAGGATCTTTCGCCGGAGCAATACGGGAAATGGGAAGCGCGCGTGCAGGCGCTGCTCGAGCGCTACGAAAAGCTGGTCGGCGACATGCATCGCGCCGGGGTCGAATTTCTCGCGGGCACGGATGCGAACGGCTACAATCCGATCTATCCGGGATTCGGATTGCACGAGGAGCTGAAGCTGCTGGTGAAGTCGGGACTGTCGCCGATGGAAGCGTTGCAGTCGGCGACGCGCAACGCGGCGGTGTATTTCGGGCAGCTTCCGGCCTGGGGAACGGTGGAGAAGGGGAAGTCCGCGGACCTGGTGCTGCTGGACGCGAATCCGCTCGAAGATATCTCCAACACGCAAAAGATCGCGGGGGTGGTGATGCGCGGGCGGTATTATTCGCGCGCCGACTTGGACCGGATGCTCGAACACGTCGCGGAACGCGCCGCGCGGTAGCGATTTACTCGGCGCGCAGCGCGGTCGCCGGATCGATGCGCATGGCCTTGAGAGCGGGAAGCAGGGTTCCCACAAAAGTCATGACCAGGCACAGCGCGATGGCCGCGGCGAACGTAGCGAGATCGCCGGGATGGATTCCGGCGAGCAGCGATTCGAGCTCGACTCCGGCGCCATAGGCAAGCGCGGCGCCGGCCAAAATTCCCACCGCGGCGAGGATCAGGCCGTCGCCAACCACCAGCGCAAGAATGTCGGCGGAGCGGGCGCCCATCGCCATGCGGACGCCGATCTCCTGAGTTCGCGTCGAAACGGCGAACGAAAGCAGGCCGTGGATTCCGATGGCGGCGAGCAGGAACGCGATGGCGGCGAAGGATCCCAGCGCGAGCAGTTGCACGCGGCGAGGAGTGGTCTGGCTATCGACAATGTCGGAGAGCATGCGCACGTTGGAGACGGGCAGCTGCGGGTCAATTTGATGAACACTGCGGCGCAGCGCGGGCGCAAGTGCGGCGGCATCGGGTGCCGCGCGAATCACCAGGGCTCCGGGAACGTAGAACGGCGAGATTTTATCGTTGTCGTACTGCTGGTATGGCAGGTAGACCTGCGGCTCGCTGGAGCGTTCAAGCCCGCGCACGTGGATATCGCCAACGACGCCGACGATGGTGCGCTCCGCGTTGCCGAAATTGAAGCGCCGGCCCAAAGGATTTTCGCCGGGCCAGTAGCGCTTCGCGAAAGACGCGCTGACCACCGCGACGCGCAGCGCCGCATGCGTATCGGAGAGCGCGACGTCGCGGCCCGCGCGCAGGGGAATGCTCATGACGGAAAAAAATCCGGGCGTCACAAAACGCATGCTTGCGTTCTGGCGCGCGGTGAGCGGCTCGGGCTTGCCTTCGACCTCAACGGCCCAGACTCCGCCCGTCATCACCATGGGAAGAAAGGTGATGTACGCCGCACCGGTGACCCCGGGAAGGCGGCGTGCGTCGGCGAGGACGCGATCGTAGAACTGGTTACGCGGCGCGTCGGCCTGGTATTGGGGCATGGGCAGCGATGTGCGCAGCGTGAGCACGTTGTCGGCGCGGAATCCGGGATCGACGGCCTCGACGCGCCACAACGCACGGACGAACAGCCCCGAGCAAACCAGAAGCACCACGCATCCGGCGACTTCGGCGACGACGAGCGCGGAACGAAGACGCTCGCGCCGTCCGCCGCCGGAACGGGAGGAATCGCGCAGACCGCCGGCGTCGTCGCGGCGGGAGGCGCGCAGCGCCGGCACCAGCCCGAACCCGCCCCCGGTGCCCAGAGTCACCAAGGCGGCGAACAGGAACACGCGCCAGTCGAGCGACGGCATTTCCGACACGGGGAGCCACACGGGAATCAGGCGGACGAACAGAGGAAGCGAAGCGGCCGCGATCAGCACGCCGAGCGCGCCGCCGGCGAGGGCCAGAATCAGGCTTTCGGTGAGCATCTGGCGCACCAGGCGCTCGCGGCCGGCGCCCATTGCCGCGCGCACGGCGAGCTCGCGGCGGCGCATCAAGGCGCGCGAAAGCAGAAGATTGGCGAGATTGGTGCACGCGATCAGCAGAACGCAGAGCGCCGCGCCGAACAGCGCGACCAGAAGCGACGCGGACTGGGAATGCAGATCGTCACGGATTTTTACCAGGGTGATGCCGATGTGCCCGAGCTCCTTTGGATATGCATTTTGCATCTGGGCGGCAATGGTGTTCATTTCGGCGCGCGCTTTTTCGAGCGTGACGCCGGGGTTCAGGCGCGCGACGCCGTACACCCAATTGTCGTTGCGATCTTCGTAGTTGGATGGCGCGAAGCGCACTGGAGTCCACAGCAGCGCGGTGCGATTGGGGAAATAAAAATCGCGCGGCATGACGCCGATGACGGTGAACGGCTCATCGTCGAGCAAAACTTTGCGGCCGAGCACACCCGGGTCGCCGCCGAAGGCGTCACGCCACAGCGAATCGCTGAGCACCACGGTTCCGGGCGCGCCGTCGCGATCGTCCTGGAGAGTGAAGACCCGGCCGAGCGCCGCGCTCACGCCGAGCGTGGGGAACATATCGGCGGTGACCCAGACGGCCGCGACCTGGCGCGGCTCGCCCTGGCCCACCAGGTTGACCATGCCGTTGTGATAGAAGGCCATGCTTTCGAAAGACGAGCTGAGGCGCTTCCAGTCGCGGAAATTGGCGGGCGCGACGTCCCATTCGCGGCCGTCCACGCCCGCGGAGAACGAATGATCTTCGTAGAGATTCACCAGCTCGTCCTGCCGAAGGAAGGGGAACGGTCGCAGCAGGACATGATTCACCATGGTGAAGGCCGCAGTGGTGGCGCCGATGCCGAGCGCGGCCACGACGATCGCGGTGAGCGTGAATCCCGGAGTGCGGCGCAGCGTGCGCGCGGCGTAGCGCAGGTCCTGGCGCAGGATGTCGGCGTGAACCAGCGCCGCGTTCGAGAGAACTTCGAAAATCGTGCCGGTCCACAGAATCGCCAGCGCGGCGGGGCTCGAAGCATCGCGCGCGCGGCGGGCGAAGATGGCCTCCATCTCGTCGCCGTATTCGGCGCGAAACGACGCGGGGTAGACGTGCAGCAGCGCGCGATACGGCTTCATCACGCCCTCCCGGGAGCGAATCCGCTTTGGCGCGCGAGCTTTACCAGTTGCGTCAGGCGCTGCGCTTCGGCGCGCGCGACCGCTTCGCCATATGGCGTGATGCGGTAATACCTGCGGCGCTCGTCATCCTGATCCGGCGCGGGGCGCTCGTCAGTCTCGACGATCAGGCCCTGTTCGAGCATGCGCTGGATCGACCGGTACAGCGTTCCGGCGCTGAGCTTCAATTCGCCGCCGGTGCGGGCGCAGACGTCCTGGATGATGGCGTAGCCGTGGCGGTCATCCTCGGCGAGCGCCATCAGGATATGAAAGGTCGCCGGCGGGAGCGGAAGGAGGGTCGCCGGAAGGGGAAGATCCTTCATGCGAACAATTATACTCACTGTGGCTATATTGTCAACGGGTATATCCGCCAATCACTCAATCGGCGGGTTGCGAATTATTCGGCGCGGATGGTGGTTACGCGCGCCTTGCGGTCGCCGCGCAGCCACAGATATAGGACCGCATCGGGTGACGGCGGGGGCGGCATGCGCACATCCAGCTTCTGACGGCCGCCATCGTCGGGTAGCGGCTGCGGGAGACTCAAGACCGCAACCGGCTGGTCCGGAGCCCAGCCGACCTTGTCGATGTTTTCCAGGTTCCGCCCGATCAGCGTGGCCGGGACGTCGGACGCGGCGCCGGGGTCCAGGCTGAACTGCTCGATGGAAGGCACACCCACAATGCGGCCGACACTGCGCGCCCCGGATGCGCCGCTCGCGCCGCTGAGCGACACTTGCAAATCGCAACCGTTGATCCACTGCGCCGTATCGAAGGTGAGGAAAAGCTGGTCGGCGGTCAATTGCTCCAGGCGCGCGCCGCGGGACTGCTGGCCGGGCTGTAGCGTGACGGCTCCGCTCGGCGACTGCTCGCACTCGAGATGCACCGCCGGATCGGCAGGCAGGTTGGCGACGCGAAGCATCGCGCTCAGCACCAGCGCTCCGGGCAGTTCGCCCGAATCGAGATGAACCTCCTGCTCCGGAATCTGCGAAACCGCGATTTGGGCGATGGAGGGCCGCGGCGCGACGATGTTCAGCGCATCCGCGAACGTCAGCATCTGGCTGCGATTCGCCACTCGAGCGGTCAGCGAAAAACTCACGCCGGATGCCAGGCCGGGCTTGAGCTTCCACGTGATCGGTCGCGATGTGCCGTCGGCCGAAGCAGCCCCGAGCGTGGCGCTTCCCCCGGATGGCTCCACATGCTCGAGCAGATCCAGGCGCTTTCCATGCAGCTCGAAGTTGACCGACGAAGCGCCCTGGTTCACCGTGACGGGTAAATTGTCGATCACCGGAAGCGGCGGCAGCACCGTCAGGCGGACGTCGTGCGCCTTACCGTCCACCTGCGTAAGAATCAGGTTGTAAGCTCCGGGATCGAGGCTGGAGGTGTCGGCCTGAATGTCCATGTGATCCTGCACGCCGCCGCGCAGGCCCTGGGGAAGCACGAAGGGAACCGAGCTCTCGGACGCAAATTCGTCGTTCAGCTTCTTGATCTCGACTTTTGTGACGAACTCGAAATCGCCGTTTTCAAGCGTCAGCGGCACTTTTCCCCCTCCCGCGACCAGGCGATCCTGCGATGCCGGCTTGAGTTTCGCCGAAGCGAAGGCATCGAGCGGGCGCACCCCGAAAAATCCCTGAACCTCGAACTTGTCCCAATCCCAATCGGCGCTGAGGCCGTAGCGGCCGGGTTTGACGTCCTTGGCCAGCGCGACCTCGATGCTTTTCGTGTTCGCCAGGACCTGCACTTTCACGGCAACCGGCTTGCCGCGGTCGGGTGTGAGTGTCCAGTTGCGCGCGTGGTCCAGGAATTTCCAATCCGCGTCGGGGCCGGTGAGCGGCAGCGGGGACTTGAGATCGGAGGGCAGCGAATTCGCCTTCCCGATGGTGAATTTAGGCGCGTTCACGTTGGGAATCCGTACGGCCCATAGATAGGCCACGCGCGTGTGCGCCGCCGGCGCGCCGGTCTTGGCGCATAAACCGAGCGCGTCGTCCGGCATGGGCTGCGAAAACATCGAGCGGAATTCGGATCGCGGAAACGCCATGGCGCCCACGTTCAGAAGCATCGCCGTTCCGCCGGCGGCCAGCCCAATGGGACTGCCGAAGAACATTTCCGCGACCGAGGTCGCCAGGCCCGCGGTTTGTCCCACCGGCGCCGCGCCCTGCCCCGCGAGCGGATCGTAGCTGGCCACCGTCGGGTTGAGCGTTTGCAGCATGATCATGGTCTGCTGGTTCATGGGGGCGGTGCGATTGAGCGTCCCGGTGGTGCCGAACTGGGAGGAAAAGCCGTGCAAGGCCGCGTTCAACGATTCCTGAGAATTGTCGCCCGCGGTCAGCGCCGCGATCAATGCCTCGGTCTTGGCGGTCTTGTCGGCATAATCGGCCAGCTCCCCGATCAGCTCGTCATCCTTGTCCAAAAAGGACTCGACCTTCTTGACGTTTAACCCCGAAGGTCCATAAACAAAAGCGACCAGCGAGGTTCGCCACGGGACCACCCAGTGCTGCGGTTTGTCCGCCGGACGCGCGTCGAAAATCAGAATCTTGTCGCGCCCTGCTTTCTGCTTGTCGGCGGGCGCGAGCACCAGCGTCACCTCACCCTTGCGCTGCTCGTGAGGCCGCAGGACCGGGCGATACAGGACGGTATCGCCTTCCTCCAGCTTGGTCATGGTCCGCAGCGGCAAGGCGATTTTGGCGCTGCGCGGCGACGGCGAGAAGACACGCAGCTCAATGGTTCCCACCGGCCCACCCGACGCGCAGATCAGCGGAGGCACGCTCGCGGCAAACAACGGCACGGAGGCCAACACGCAGGGCAACCAGGCGCAAACAAGGTTTCGCACGGCCGAACTCCCATTGTAAGCCAGCTTGCACTCGGCGCGGACGATCC
>Ga0335077_10005368_pt1 | contig 15729 bp, 17 predicted proteins | sample Lox_Sample_31_FD_207151 | JGI IMG/M metagenome (GOLD analysis project Ga0335077, IMG submission 207151) | Soil microbial communities from Loxahatchee National Wildlife Refuge, Florida, United States - Lox_Sample_3.1 | ecosystem: Environmental > Terrestrial > Soil > Wetlands | place: USA... | reverse complement strand
TTCTCGCCGACATCCCCATGCATGCCTGCAAGATCGGACTGATACCGGACGTCTCGATCGCCAAGGCACTTGCCTCCTTGTTTACTGGCCATCTGGCGGGTTGTCCGGTGGTGCTCGATCCCGTCCTTGCCTCCGGTGGCGGCCACGTCACCGCCGATCTCCCGACACGGGAGGCGATCCTGAAACTGCTACCGCATGTCGCTGTCCTGACGCCCAATAGTGAAGAGGCGCGAAAGCTGACCGGTGAGAAAGAATTGCCGCGTGCGGCGGAGGCATTGCGCCGGCGCGGCTGCATGCACGTGCTCATCACCGGCACCCATGAGGATACCCCGCAGGTGTTGAACACCTTGTATAACGACACCGGCGCGCATACCTTTGCCTGCGAACGATTGCCGCATATCTATCATGGTTCGGGATGTACACTCGCCTCCGCCCTCGCCGCCCATCTGGCCTTGGGCGTACCCGTGCCTAACGCGACACAACGGGCGCTGGATTACACCTGGAACACATTAAAAAATGCGCAACACGTGGGCCAGGGCCAGTGGCATCCATTGCGCCTGTTGATTTGAATACGGTCATGTCCACTGACACGCCCCTCCCGGAACGCGGGCTGTATGTCATCACGCCGGAGTCGGCGGCGGGCGACGCAGCTCTCATTGATCAAGTGCGGCAGGCCTTGGCCGGCGGCGCGGTGATGGTGCAATACCGCGCCAAGAAACGGGCCTCCATCGAGGAGGCGCGAAGACTGCGGCAACTGTGCGCGGATAGCAATGTGCATTTGATCATCAACGATGATCCGGAACTGGCCCTTGCCGCCGGGGCTGCTGGTGTGCATCTCGGCAGAGATGACACATCCGTGGCGCGCGCGCGGCAAATCCTGGGACCGCAGGCCATCATCGGCGTCTCCTGCTATAACCGAATTGATCGGTTGCGGGCTGCGGCGGCGACAGAAGCGGATTATGCCGCAATGGGTTGTTTCTTCACCTCTACCACCAAACCCGACGCTCTGCCCGCCACCCCGGAATTATTGCGACAGGCCCGCGCGGAGTCGGCGCTGCCTGTGGTTGCCATCGGCGGGGTCACGCCGGAAAATGGTGGCACACTGATCGCCGCCGGCGCGCATTGGCTCGCCGCCAGCAGCGGTGTCTTTGAAAGCAAGGACATCGCGGGCACTGTACGCCGGTATCAGGCGCTGTTTCGTCAATCATCACCGAAAGGGGGCGCATGAGCCGCTCACAAGCGCTGTTTGCCGAAGCCCAACGCTACATTGTCGGCGGCGTGAATTCTCCGGTGCGCGCCTTCCAACACGTCGGCGGTGATCCGGTGTATTTCCAGCGCGGTGAAGGCGCTTGTCTCATCGACGCAGACGGACGCCGCTACGTGGATTACGTCGGCTCCTGGGGTCCAATGATTGTCGGACACGCCCATCCGAAGGTGATCGCCGCCGTGCAGCGCGCCGCAGCCGATGGCCTGGGCTTCGGTGCACCGACCGAGATCGAAACCCGGCTGGCGCGGAAAATCTGCGAGGCCATGCCCTCCATCGAACGCCTGCGCATGGTGAACTCCGGCACGGAGGCGGTCATGAGCGCCATTCGTCTGGCGCGCGGATACACAAAACGGGAGCGCATCGTCAAGTTCGAAGGCTGCTATCACGGCCATGCCGATTCGCTGCTGGTGAAGGCGGGCTCGGGTGCGCTCACGTTCGGCGTACCCACCTCGCCGGGCGTACCCCGGTCGCTTGCGGAACTGACTCTGGCCCTGACTTACAACGATATCGATGAGGCGCGCGAAGTCTTCTCCCGCGTGGGTGATCAGATCGCCGCGGTCATCGTTGAGCCGATCGCCGGCAACATGAACTGTGTCCCACCCTCGCCGGGCTTTTTGCAGGGCCTGCGGGAACTTTGCGACCGTCACGGAGCACTTTTGATCCTGGATGAAGTCATGACCGGCTTCCGTGTGGCCTACAACGGCGCGCAGTCCCTCTACGGCATCCGCCCCGACCTTACAGTCCTTGGCAAGATCATCGGCGGCGGTCTACCGGTCGGCGCCTTCGGTGGCCGCAGGGAAATCATGGAACAGCTGGCGCCGCTGGGCCCGGTCTACCAGGCCGGCACGTTGTCCGGCAATCCAGTGGCGATGGCCGCCGGCCTCGCCACTCTGGAGGTGGTAGCGGAACCGGGATTCCACGACCGGCTGGGCGCGGCAACGGCAAAGCTGATCGAGGGATTGCGCTCGGAAGCGCGCGCGGCGGACGTGCCGTTCACCACCAATCACGTCGCCGGCATGTTCGGCCTGTTTTTCACCGATCAGGCGCAAGTCTCCCGCTTTGCGCAGGTCATGAAATGCGACGTCGAATTTTTCAAACGTTTCTTCCATGCCATGTTGGCGCGGGGAGTTTATCTCGCGCCCTCGGCATTCGAGGCGGGATTTGTGTCCGGCGCGCACGGCGGACGCGAACTGGACCAGACACTGACCGCCGCACGTGACGCCCTTCGTGGCTTGCGGACATGATCGCCCGGCGGACTCTATTGCTGTTATCAGTGTTCATCGCCACGCTGGGACTCGCGCCGGCGGTGGTATGGGCCGATCAAAACGATCCGCAGCTGCCGGCGCTGTTTGCGCAGTTGAAGGCCGCGCCGGATCAATCGAGCGCGCTGGAGATTCAGGATGAGATTTGGAAAATCTGGTATACCTACAAAAATCGCCGCCTCCAGGATTTACTGGTCGAGGCTTCCGAGGCCATGGAAGACGGCGATCAAGACCACGCCCTGGAACTCGCCAATCGAGTCATCGAGGAGGCCCCGCAATTCGCCGAAGCCTGGAATCTGCGCGCCACCCTCTACTACGACATGGGCAGCTATCTCGCCTCGCTGTCCGACATCGAGCAGACGCTCAAACTCGAGCCCCGTCATTTCGGCGCGCTGGCGGGCCGCGGCCTGTGCTATCTGGCGCTGGATGAGGAGGATAAGGCGCTGGCTGCGTTTGAGGCGGCTCTCAAACTGCACCCATGGATGCCCTCGGCACGGACAAACGCGGAACTACTGCGCCGATCCTCTCACTCACAGACTCGCGAGCAGACGATCTAGAACCCCTCGGTGGACGTGAACAGGCCCACGCGCAAGTCCTTGCCGTGGTAGATCACGCGGCCATCGACGGCCATGGTGGCATCGCCGATGCCCATGACCAGCCTGCGCAGGATGACGCGCTTCATGTCGACGCGGTAGGACACCAGCTTGTTCGCGGGCGTGACCTGGCCGGTGAATTCCACCTCGCCGCAGCCTAGCGCCCGTCCGTGTCCCGGCCCGCCCTGCCAAGCCAGAAAAAAACCGATCAGCTGCCACATGGCGTCCAGACCCAGGCAGCCGGGCATTACCGGATCACCGGTGAAGTGGCAGTCGAAAAACCACAGCTTGGACTGCACATCCAGCTCGGCCAGGATCAGGCCTTTGTCATACTTGCCGCCGTCCGTGGTGATGGAGGTGATGCGATCGAACATCAGGAGCGGCGGCAACGGCAATTGGGCGTTGCCGGGCCCGAACATGATGCCGTTGGCGCAGTTCAGCAGTTCCTCATGGGTGTAGGACGACTGTCGGGCTAGATGAGTGGTACGGCGGTTCATGGGGCTGCCAGACTACGGGAGCTACCGGATGAAGGCAACACCGCATCGGTCTTTCAGGATTTTGTTTCGATTTCCGGCGTCAAGTCAGATCGCCGCGGATGGCCTTGATGAACATCTTGCGCATGGCCCGTGAACCCGCCGGCCGCGGGTTGCCGCCGGTGGACGGATCGTGCACCGCCATCGGCACCAACCGATCGAGATCGCCTTCCCTGACGCCGAGATCGGCGAGCGTGTGCGGAATACCAATCTCCCTGCGCAGTTCCAGCACCCAATTCAACGCCGCTTTGAACCCCGGGCGCTTCAGATCGAGATAGCGCGCCAGGCGCGTGAGTTTGTCCTTGATCATGGGACGGTTAAACAGCAATACATACGGCATGACCACACCGTTGGTTTCGCCATGATGGGAGTTGTAGATTGCCCCTACCGGATGACTGAGGGAATGGATGGCGCCCAGCCCCTTCTGGAAGGCGGTGGCACCCATGCTCGCCGCCGCCAGCATATGGGCGCGCGCCACCAGATTGCCGCCATCCTTGACGGCCACCGGTAGCCAGTCCTTGATGAGGCGCATGGCCTCCACCGCGATGCCATCCGCCAGCGGATGAAAGCCGGGGGCGCAATAGGCTTCCAGATTGTGCGCCAGCGCATCCATGCCGGTGGCGGCGGTGATGCGCGGCGGCAGGCCAACGGTCAGTTCCGGATCGGAAATGACGATGGCCGGCATCATCTTCGGATGGAAGATGATTTTCTTGGTGTGCGTGGTTTCGTCCAGGATCACCGAGGCGCGACCGACCTCGGAGCCGGTGCCTGCGGTGGTCGGCACCGCGATCGTCTGCACCATGCCGGCGACATTGACGCGCGTGTACCAGTCCTCGCGATCCTCGAAGTCCCACAGCGGCCGTGTCTGACCGACCATGAGCGCGATGGTCTTGCCCACGTCAATGGCGCTGCCGCCGCCGAAGGCGATGACGCCGTCGCAGCTGCTGTTCCTGAATAACGCCACGCCCTCGTCGACGTTTCTGCCGACCGGGTTGGACTGAATGTCGGGGAACACATTGTCGCCCAATCCCGAATTTCTTAATGAAAGCAGCGCGCCTTCAATCATAGGCAGTTTGCGCAGCCCGGGATCAGTCACCAGGAGCGGCCGTTTCATGCCCAGTTCCCTGCATGCCGCCGGCAATTCAACGATGCGCCCCACGCCGAAACGCACCGAGGTCGGATAATTCCAGTTGCGAGTCAGTGTTTTTGGATCGATGTCCATAAATTATGAATGCGCGCGCAGCAGCTTAAAAACCATTTCAGACAGCGACGCGGAGGTGGTATGACTTGGGCCGCGTCAATTGTTCATAACCGACGCGCGACAGCGTGCAGCCGCGCCCTGAATCCTTGACGCCGGTCCAGGCCAGCGCCGGATCCAGGTAATCGCAGCGATTCATGAACCAGGTGCCGGTCTCCACACGGTCGCCGATTGAGAGCGCCGCCTCCGGATCCGATGTCCAGATCGCGGCAGTCAGGCCATAGGCGCTGTCGTTCATGAGCTTGATGGCTTCCTCGTCGCTTTTCACCTTCATGATGCCGATGACCGGCGCGAAGCTCTCCTCGATCATGAGCCGCATGGAGTGATCCACATTGACCAGCACCTGTGGCGCCATGTAGGACGTGCCTTCCCGGTCGGCGGGAAATTCCCCCGCATCGACCAGCGATCGGGCGCCGGCGGCGACGGCCTCACGCACCTGTGCGCGTGCGAAGTCGGCCGCACGTGCGCGCACCATGGGCCCGAGGTTGATATTTGGATCCAAGGGGTTGCCCAAGCGGTACTCGCGTGTCAGTTTGACGAATCCGCCGACAAAAGCATCGTAAATTCTCTCGTGCGCATAGATGCGCTCGATGCCGCAGCACGACTGTCCGGAGTTGAAGAAGGCGCCGTCCACGAGATTCTCCACGGCGTGCGCCAGATTGGCATCGGGGCGCACATAGGCAGGGTCCTTACCGCCCAACTCCAGGCCCAGGCCGATAAAACGATTCGCGGCCGCTTGCTGAACGGCATGACCGCCGGCGACCGAGCCGGTGAAACAGACAAAATCAACCTGTGGTCCGCCGATCATTTTCTCGATCTGTCCATGGCCACAATGCACGAACTGGAACACGCCTTCCGGAAGTTCGGCCTCCCGGAAGCACTCCGCGAAACGTTCCGCGCAGAGTGGCGTCTGTGCCGAGTGTTTGAGGATCACGGCGTTGCCCGCCATGATCGCCGGCACCACCGAGTTCACCGACGTGAGATAGGGATAGTTCCACGGCGCGATGGTCAGTACCACGCCCACCGGTTCGCGGCGCACGAAACGGCGGAATCCCTCCTTCGGTCCCGCGTCGATGTCGGCGAGCGCCTCGACGGCGATGGTGATCATGTGACGCGAACGCTCCTCGAAGCCACGCACCTCGCCCGGCGACTGGCTGACCGGCCGGCCCATCTGCCAGGAAATCTCTTCCGCGATTTGGGCCTTTTTCGCGACAAAGACATCGACAAAGCGCGTCAGGATTGCCGCCCGCCCGGCCATCGGCACATGCCTCCATTTCACCTGCGCCGCCCGGGCACGCTCCAGGATCTTCTGGATTTCAGCATCGGTCGCCAGCCTGCGTTCCACGTAAACGCGGCCGTCCACGGGCGAAATGGTTTGCTGGACTTCGGTCATGGGCCGCAAATCAGATGATTTCGAAATAGCGCTGCAGTTCCCAATCGGTGATCGCCTTGCGGAATTGCCGCTCCTCCCACTCGCGGGTGGCGGCATAATGCTCCACGAAGGCGTCGCCAAACCATTCGCGCGCCATCTTCGAACCCTTCAGCCGTTGCGCCGCGTCCCACAGCGTCGCGGGCAGCGACCACTTGGCGGGAAATCTCTGTTCATACGCGTTGCCGGTCACCGGCTCGACGAGTTCGGCCTTGTGCTCGATGCCCCAGAGACCGGAGGCCAGCGCCGCCGCCAGACCGAGATAGGGATTGGCGTCGGCGGCGGCGATCCGGTATTCGACGCGCTGGGCCTTCTCCGAACCCGAGATGACGCGCAAGGCGCAGGTGCGGTTTTCGGCCCCCCAGGTGGCATGTGTCGGCGCCCAGAACCCCGGCACCAGGCGGGTAAAGGAGTTCACCGTCGCGGCCACCATCGACAGCAATTCCGGCAGCAGCTGCTGCTGGCCGGCAAGAAAATACCGCATGAGCTTGCTCATGCCGTGCGGTCCCTTCGGGTCGTGGAACAGTGGTTTGCGCGAGCGACTCTTCAATGACACGTGGATGTGGCCGCTCTGTCCGGGCCAGTCCGGCGACCACTTGGCCATGAACGTCGCCATGCGGCCGCGGCGCTGGGCATGAATCTTGATGAAGGTCTTGAACAGCGCCGCCTTGTCGGCGGCCTCCAACCCCTCATCGACGGCGATGGCCGCCTCCAGAACACCCGGCCCCGTCTCTTCGTGCAGCCCTTCCAGCTGGAAACGCATCTTCTCGCAGAGATCGATGGTCTCCAGATAATGTTCCGAATGCACGGAATTGCGGATGACGGAATACCCGAAGAATCCCGGCGCCATCGGCTTCAAGTTGCGATAGTGCTTCGCGCGCACGGAATCGGGCGTCTCGTCGAAAACAAAGTATTCGTATTCGAAGCCGGCATAGGGTTCATAGCCCATCTTGCGGCCCCGTTCGATGACCCGCCGCAGCACACCGCGCGGGCAGATCGCCTCGCCGCCGTCCATGAACTCGCCCAGGAACAGCAGCATCCCCGGTTCAGAGGGTATGTCGCGGCAGGTCGCCGGCAGCAACCGCACCGGCGCGTCGGGGTAGCCTGTGTGCCAGCCGGTGAATTTTACGTTGTCGTAGAGTTGATCGGCGGAATCCCATCCCAACACTACGTCGCAGAATCCAAACCCCTTGTCCAGGGCGCCGAAGAACTTGTCGCGGGCCATGTATTTGCCGCGCAGGATGCCGTCCATGTCGAAGACGCCGACCTTGACATGAGTCAATCGGCGCTCATCGACGATCTTCTTGGCATCCGCCACAGTTCTCACATCTGATGGTTTCATAGGCTTGCTCCGTTTCTCGTGCCGCGACCGCCCGCTTTTTGTCTTGTCATTATGAGAAAAAACGGCCGGTGATGGCGCACCGGCCGTCGGGTTACTTCTTCCTGTCCCGCTACTACACTACCGCCGGGCAAAATCTCCGGTAATCTCTATCTGCCGCCGCGATGCCTGACCGCAAACTCTTCCTCGGGAGAGTACACCAGCGTCTTGCGTCCGTACACGGCGAAATAAAGGATGCCGCACCCATACCAGATGGCGGTGCCGATCACCGCTTGTTGGTAAACCGGATCCTGCAACTGCATGTAGAGAGTGACGGCGGCGATGATGAGCGTCGCCAGGGCGCCGGTCCTTCCCAAGGGGCTTACATAGGGCCTGTTGATATTCGGAAAGTTATTTTTAAGGATGATGTAGGACAGTGCCTGCATGAAATAGGAAATCATGGCACCAAAGACGGCCATGTTGAGCAACGTGCCGCCGATGATGGCGCCGCTGTCTGCCCCTTTCCAGTAGAAGATCACCAGCATCAGGGTAAAGCCCATCACCGCGCCGGTAATCAATGCCACGTGTGGCACCTTGTGGCGGCCGTGGGTGACTGACAACCAGTGCGGGAAGTAACCGGCGCGCGATAGCGAGTAGATCTGCCGGCCGAAGGCGAAGATGATGGTATGAAAGCTCGCGATCAATCCGACCACCGCGATCAGGGACAGCAGATTGGCTGCCTGCCGGCCGTAGAGGACGCGGAAACCATCCAGCAGCGGTTCACCGGAAGTGCCGAGGAAAAAGGCGCCCGTCTTGCTGCCGTCTTCCGCCTGCACGGGAATGCCGGAGTTCAGGAACAGCACCAAAAAAGCGCAGATGATGAGCGTGGCTATGCCGTAGAGCAACCCCTTGGGCATGTCGCGTTTGGGATCGTGAGACTCCTCGGCCGCCAGTGGCAATTCCTCAATGGCGAGATAAAACCAGACCGCGAACGGCAGCGCCGCCAGCACGCCATTCCAACCGAAGGGCATGAACGGTCCGTGGCCATCGGGCAACTCCACCCATGCCCCGTCCGCGCCGACGCCGATGTTGAGCGCCCAACGTGAGAAATCGAAATGCGGAATGGCGCTCACCCAGAAGATGGCCAGCACAGCCAGCGCCAGTATGGTCACCAACACCGACACCTTGAACGAGAGTTCCACGCCGAGCACATTCAGGCCGACGAAGACTATGTAACCCAAGAGCCACCACACCGGCGAAAAACCCGGCTCGGTGCCGAAGATGCTGCTGAGATAGGAGCCCACGAAGAATACGATCACCGCCGGGGTGACGACGTATTCGATGTTTTCCGCGAGACCGGTGACGAATCCCCCCCAAGGCCCCATGGCGGTGCGGGCGAATGAATAAGCGCCTCCCGTGTGCGGCAGCGCCGGCGACATCTCGGCGATGCTGAAACACAGACCCACGTACATGACGCCGATGATGACGGCCGCCCAGAACAAGCCGCCGAACCCCCCCGGCGCCAGCCCCAGGTTCCAGCCGGAAAATTCGCCGGAGATAACCGCACCGACACCGAGTGCCCACAGGGACCACACACGGGCATGTTTGCGCAACTGCCGTTTGGAAAAATACTCAGCCCCCGCCTCGTGATATTCGACACTACCAACTTTTTTCTTGGCCATGCCCCCCCCTTATGGAACCCCGCCGTTTCATTAGATAGACACGCCGCACACAAACAGCGTGGATGACTTCCCCCTACGAATTCAGTATGGGGGATAAATTTTGCAGTCGCAACCGCGGTTCGCGAAAAATGATTGCTGCGTTGCGAGCCGGGCGCTGATGCCAACTTTCGGTGTAGGGAACTTCAGATTAAAATCGCCGGAGATTTCTTCAAATCTGGCGATCCTCATGCTCGGAAAATCACCCTACAGGCATCCATTGATTGGGCTGACCACCTATGGACGCAATGCCGACAACCGCTACACCCTGCCCGCCGAGTATCTGGAGGCGGTGCGCCGCGCCGGCGGCGTACCGGTGCTGCTCGCGCCCGGCGAGGAGCGCTGGCGGGAGTTGATCGATGTGATCGACGCCATCATTCTGACCGGCGGTGGTGATGTCGATCCGGAACATTACAGCGGCAGAGCCCACCCATTGAACTACGCCATAGACGCTGAGCGGGACGCCGCGGAGCTGGCCATCGGGCGCCATGCCATCGACGCCGGACTGCCCACGCTCGGGATATGCCGTGGCGCGCAGATTTTGAACGTGGTGCGCGGTGGAACGCTCATTGAACATATCCCCGATGAGGTCGGGGAGAAAGTGTTGCACCGCGCGCCGCCACGCGAGCCTGTTCCGCACAGTGTCAGTGTGAAACCGGGCTCCAAACTCGCGCAGATCACCGAGGCGCTGGAATTCGAGATTGCCTCATGGCACCACCAGGCGTTGCGCGATGTCGCCTCCGGTTTCAGCGTGGTGGCGCACGCCGCGGACGGTACCGTCGAGGCGATTGAAATGCCGGAACATCCGTGGCTCATCGCCGTGCAGTGGCACCCGGAACTGACCGCCGCGACCGATTCCACGCAGCAGCGGCTATTCGACGCGATTGTGAACGCCGCCCGCGGCAATGATCTTTGAACACAAAAGCAAGCCGTTGCTTTCCCGCGCCGCCTTCGCCCGCCGCCTGCTGCTCAGCACGACGGCCGGTCTTGGCATCATCGCGTTGTCGCTGGGCGCCGGCATGTGGGGCTACCATCATTTCGAAGGCATGGGTTGGATTGACGCCTTTGCCAATGCCGCGATGATCCTGTCGGGGATGGGCCCCCTGACATCCCTGGCCACGGAGGGAGGAAAACTTTTTGCCGGTTTCTATGCGATCTACAGCGGGCTGGCGGTGGTTATCATCGCCGGCGTCATCTTTGCGCCCGTCATCCATCGGGCGCTCCACCGTTTTCACCTCGACGCCGAGAAAGGGAAATAAAGCGGACTCAAATGCCGATGGCCGGCAACGGCGTGGCTGTGCTCACAGCACCGCGTGGTGGAAGCACATTCGGACAGCGGGGATTCTCCCGATCCATGGAACGGCCGATTTCCGTGCCGAGCCAGTAGCCGAACATCGCGCCGAAGGCTGCAGCCGGTACGTTGTTACCGTCATGATCAGCGTGGTGCCGTCCCATGCGCAAACCAATCCACGTGCCCAGCGTACCGCCCACCCAGCCGCCGATACGCCCATGATCACAACCAGACGGTCGGGTCGCGGGTGGCGCCGCTTCGGGAAGCCGCCACGGCGGGAACGACGCCGCCAGCGCTGCGGCGGTGCATAACGTCATGAGGGATCCCACAACAAGCGCGCGACTTCGGTGCGACATGGTCAGTCTCCTGTCTCCAGAACTGAATTTCCGGCCAGCCTGCCCGGGACGTGTTGAACGTCCGCTTAACCGTCTTTTTCAGAACCTGAGATGGGCGCGCACGCAAGCGCCGCCCAAGTCGCTTTGAGTCACCTCCAGCCGGCCGTGATAAACCTCGCCGACCAGATCGTGCACGATCGCCAGGCCGATGCCATGTCCTTCCACCGCCGTGTCGGCGCGGTAACCGCGCTCGAAGATACGCTGCCATTCCCGGGGCGGAATGCTCGGCCCGTCGTCCTCCACCTCGATAATGAGGCCGGGGCGGGTGGCGCTTTCTCCCCCCGCCGTCCTGACGGTGATGCGTACCTGCCGCCGCGCCCATTTGCAGGCGTTATCGGCAAGGTTGCCAAGGATTTCCAATAGATCGCTTTCATCGCCAAAAAACTCCACCGGTCGCTTCATCCGGGTCTCCATCTGCAGGTGTTTGTCGGCATAGACTTTCGCCAGTGATTGCTGAACCTTCTGGAGCAGCGGCGCGACCGGCAGCGGTGCCGCCAGCGCGCGCCGGCCGGAAGCGGCCGCGCGCTGCAGCTGATAGGCCACGGTATGATCCAGGCGGCGCACCTGCTCCTTCACCGCCTGGCGCAATTCCTCCGGCGCACCTTCACCGCTGGCGGCACCGCGCAACACCGCGAGCGGGGTCTTGAAGCTGTGCGCGAGGTCGCCCAATGACCGCCGGTAGCGCTCCAGATGCGCCGCGCTGCTGCGGATCAACGCGTTGAGATTGGTCACGAGGCCGCCGAGTTCGGTGGGGTAATCGCCGCGGATCTCCGCCTGTTTTCCGTTTTCCACCCGTGTCACCTCCTCGGCCACCTGCCGCAACGGCCGCAATCCCCACCGCAGGATCAGCACCTGCATCAAAAGCAGCACGGCGGCGGCGGCGGCCAGCCAGCCACGCAAACTGCGGCGGAAGCTGCTCAATTGATCTTCATAGCTGGCGGCGGTCTCCGCCACCTGAACAATGTAGTTGTGCGGGGCGCCTTTGCCCGCCTCCCAGCGCACCTTGAAGGCGAGTTCGAACAGCGGTGTGCCGTCCGCGGCATTGGCCTCATAAAACGAAAACATGCCGGGCTTGCCGACGGTGGTCGGCGGCAGGCCGTTCCCCAGCAGCGAATTGGAACGCCATACCGGGGTGCCGTCATCCCGCGATAGTTGGGCATACAGACCGGAACCGGGCGTGGACAGGCGCGGGTCGGGCAGGGTCACAGGCATCACGCGTTTGTCCGGCTTGTCGAACGAGGCGGCGGAAAGCAGCATGTATACCTGCGTCTGCAGGCGGTCGCGCATGGCCGTCAACGCGCTTTCGCGAAAGGCCTGATCGAGGGCAAGGCCGGTGAGACTCAGGAAACCGGCCACGACAATGGTCGCGGCGGCAAGCAGACGGGCATAAAGCGAACGCATTTTGTCCGCCCGGTGGGGAATTTCTAACTACGCGGCAGACGCAACAGATACCCGCGGCCGCGCAATGTCTCTATGGGATTCAGGGATTTGTCGGGATCGATCTTCTTGCGCAGGCGACCAATGATGACCTCAAGCACGTTGGAGTCGCGATCAGTGTCCTCCTCGTACACATGCTCGGCCAGCGTGGTTTTGGACACCACTTCGCCGGCATGCAACATCAGATATTCGATGATTTTGTATTCGAAGGCCGTGAGCTCGACCGACGCGCCGTTCACACGCAGTTGTTGCGCGCCGGTATTCAACACCAGCGGCCCGCAGGTCAGCGCGGATTCGGTCCAGCCCGCCGCGCGGCGCACCAGCGCCCGCAAGCGCGCGGTCAATTCCTCGAATTCAAACGGCTTGACCAGGTAATCGTCCGCACCGATCTCAAGCCCCTCGACCTTGTCCTGCCAGCGGCTGCGTGCGGTCAGGATCAAGACGGGGAAGCGACGATCAGCCTTGCGCCAGCGCCGGATCACCTCCACACCGGTGATGTCCGGCAGGCCGATGTCGACTATCGCCACGTCGACGGGATATTCAGTGCCCATGAAACAGCCGTCGTTGCCGTTGGGGGCCGCGTCCACGGCATAGCCTTGGGCACGCAGATGGGCGGTGATCTGTTCGCGCAACGGCGCCTCGTCTTCAATCAACAGCACGCGCATTTATTTTTTGCCCCTGGCCGGCACCGGTACCTTCGTGACACTGCCGTCCTTTTTCAACACCTTCACCTGGTAGACCGGCCCGCCCGCGCCTTCACCCCATTCCACGCCCAGCACCCGGCCGCCGGTCTGCTTGCCGGCAATGGCGGCGGCTTCATCCGGACTCACCGCCCCCTGGGCCAGCAACAACGGCACCGCCGATGTTCCAGTCATCAGACAGGACACCGCCAAGAGGATGAAAAAAACAAACGCTCTGCGCATGGCATTCATCCTAGCATGACCGCATGAATGCGTACTGAACTCCGCGAACCCCGTCTCAGCTGTTGATCGGTGGCACGGGGCGATCATGGGTCAAGGCGGGGATCATGCGACGAACCTCATCGACGCGGGCACCGTCCACGCCCGCGCTGATGAAACACGGCCCATCGCCGGCATCGGCCAGCACCTCGCCCCAAGGGTCCACGATCAGCGAATGGCCAAAGGTGGCGCGGCCCCAGCGACGCACGCCGCACTGCGCCGGCGCGAAGACATAGCTTCCCGTCTCGATGGCCCGCGCCCGGACAAGCGCATGCCAGTGCGCCTGGCCGGTGGTGAGTGTGAAGGCGGCGGGAATGGACAGGAACATGGCCCCGGCCTGCGCCAGGCGGCGGTATAGATACGCGAAGCGCACATCGTAGCAGACGCTCATGCCGATTTTACCCCACGGCGTGGCCGCCACGACCGCTTTATCGCCGGCCTCCACGGTCGCGGACTCGCGGTAACTCTCCCCCGTCTTGAGACTCACATCGAAGAGATGCAGTTTGTCGTAGCGCGCCACAATCCCGCCCCGGTCATCCAGCAGGTAGGAGCGGTTGTTCATGTGCCCGCTCGGGAGTTTGATGGCGAGTGATCCCAGCAGCAACCAGACCTTGAGCTCACCGGCCAGACCGCGGAAATGTTTCAGTGCCGGATGATCCTCCTCGGCTAATGCGTTTTCCAGCAACTGCCCATCACTGGGAGCTAGATAAGAAAAGTGTTCCGGCAGACAGACGAGTGCGGCGCCTGCACCCGCGGCCGCGCGCGTCAGCACCGTGACCTGCTCGATGTTCTTTCCGAGATCATCATCGGCGCAGTTTTGCACACAGGCAACCTTGAATGTGGAAGACATGACGCGCCTCGCGGCTTATAAAAGTATTCGCTCCGAGAGCAGCACGCCGTCCTCATCGGCGTAAACGTGCGCGCCGGGGGCAAAGGTGACGCCGGCAAAGGTCACCGGAACATTGCGCTCCCCGGCGCCTTTTTTCACGCTCTTTCTGGGGTTCGTATTGAGGGCCTTGACGCCGATGTTGATCCGACCGATCTCCGCAGAGTCGCGGATGCAGCCGTGCACGATGATCCCCGCCCAGCCGTTTTTTTTCGCCAGCAACGCCAGCTGATCGCCGACCAGGGCGCAGCGCAGCGAACCGCCGCCATCCACCACCAGCACGCGGCCTTTTCCAGGCTCTTCCAGCGCGGCGCGCACCAGTGAATTGTCCTCGAACACCTTCACCGTGGCGGCGGGTCCGTGGAAACATGCCGCGCCGCCGTAATCGCGAAACAGCGGTTCCGCCACGCGCACTTCCTTCTCGTGGGCGTCGTACAAATCCGGCGTGGTAAAGTTCATCGGAATTCCATGGAGCTCATGCGCGGTAGAATTCCGGACGCCGGTCGCGCAGCAGGTGATTGCGCGGTGTCAGCCATTTGTTCTCCGCCAAATGCATGTCCAGTGTGGACGTATAAACTTCCTCCCGCGCCGCCGGTGCGCGATGCAGCAGCCCGCCGTTGGGCGCCACGATCTGGCTGCGGCCGGTGAATTTGAGCAGGCCGTGCGGCCGCCGATCCACGCCGATCCGATTGGCGGTGACGGCGAAAACGCCATTTTCAAGACAGCGGGACAGCATGGTCTGCTGACAGTAGGCCAGCACCAGATTGGCGGGATGGCAGAGCACCTGCGCGCCACGCAGCGTCAGCGTGCGCGCGACCTCCGGGAAGGCCCAGTCGAAGCAGACCATCATGCCGATCTTGCAGTCGTCGACGGATTGCACGGAGAGATCGATGTCGCCAGGATCGAAACAAGATTTCTCATCCTTGAACAGATGCAGCTTGCGGTAGACATGCCGCAGCCCCCGGGGTCCGATCAAGAGCGCGCTGTTGAACACCTTGTCGCGCCGTCGTTCGGCGAACCCGGTGACGATATGCATGCGTTTCTGTTTGCAAAGCCTTGTCAGCGCCGCCACCGTGTCGGAATCGCGCGGATCCTCGGCCAGCGCCAGCGCCTCCTTCCGATTACGGAAATGATAGCCGGTAAACGGCAGTTCCGGCAGCACGATGAGATCGGCCCGCACATCGCGCAGCGCGCGCACGACCCGCCCCAGATTATCACGCACGCGGCCGAAGCGCGGCCTGCATTGAAAATACCCCGTCTTTAATTCGTTATTTTTTCTTGGCACGGTTCTTCGCGGGGCGTTTCCAGCTCCGCACGCTGCGCTGCCCGGCGCGGCTGATCGTCAATTGCCGCGGCGGCGCGTCGCGGGTCAGCGTCGTGCCC
>Ga0335077_10005367_pt1 | contig 15730 bp, 18 predicted proteins | sample Lox_Sample_31_FD_207151 | JGI IMG/M metagenome (GOLD analysis project Ga0335077, IMG submission 207151) | Soil microbial communities from Loxahatchee National Wildlife Refuge, Florida, United States - Lox_Sample_3.1 | ecosystem: Environmental > Terrestrial > Soil > Wetlands | place: USA... | reverse complement strand
TCAACTACTACTCGCGCGAGATCGACAGCCTTTCGACCCGCTTCGAGACCTTCATGGAGGAGTTTTCCAACATCCTCCAGCGGCAGAGCGGAGGAAGTTAGACTTGGCCAGAGCTTCCCTAAAGTAACGCGCGCGCATGCCGATCAATCCGCCTTGATTAGGGGCCTGCCCGCCACGCGCTGTCCATGGCCACCTACTCCCGCCGCAAGGGCCACCGGTTGATGAACCAGATCAACGTCGTGCCGTACATCGACGTGATGCTGGTGCTGTTGGTGATCTTCATGGTGACGGCGCCGCTCATCACGACCACCGTGATCGATCTGCCCTCCATCAGCCGTGCCACCGGCCCTTCAGCGGCGCCGATAGAGATCATGATCCGCGATGCCGATGCGATCTACATCCGCGACCGTGAGCGCTCCCTGCCGGAGCGGCGTGTGACCCAGGACGAGCTGGTGAAGCTGTTGCGGGCCAAGCAGAAGGAGAAGCCGGATCAGCCGGTGGTGATCGCCGCGAGCAAGGACCTGCCGTACGGCGACGTCGTCGCGATCATGGACCTCCTGCAGCGCAACCAGGTCACCAAGGTCGGCCTGCTGGCCAAGCCGAATCCATGACGCACACCTACCCCGAGCCAGGGCGCGTCACCTCCGGCGTCCTGGCCGTGATCGTGCACGTGCTGTTCGTCGTCGTGCTGGTGTTCGGCATTCGATGGCAGCAGCGGGCGCCCGAGCCGATGGTGGTGGAGCTTTGGCGCGAGATTCCCGCGTCCAAGCCGGAGCCCGCCGTCCGAGCGGTGGAACCAACGCCGCCGCCGCCCGCTCCAAGGGCAGAGCCGAAACCGCCCGAGCCGCCCAAGCCCGTGGTTCAGCCCAAGCCGGCCCCGCCAGCGCCGTCGAAAGCCGACATCGACCTGAAGGAAGAAAAGCAGCGCAAGCTGCGCGAGCAGAAAGAAGCCGAAGAGCAGCGGCGCCAGGAAGTGCTGCGCAACCGGGAAGAGGCGCGCAAGGAAGCCGAGGCGCGGCAGCGCGAAGAGCAGCTGCGCCAGGCGGAGCTGAAGAAGCAGGAAGAAGCGCGGCGCAAGGATGAGGAAAAGCGTCTCGAAGAGGCGCAACGCGCCGACGAGCAGCGCATGGAAAAGGAAGCCGAGGCGCGGCGCGTGGCGATTCTCGACGAGCAGCAGAAACTCGCGCAGGAGGTCAAGGTGCGCGCCGAAGAAGACGCGCGCAAGCGCGCGGCGAGTGAAGCCGCAGCGGCACAGGTGAAGGCGCTGGACGGATACAAGCGCCGCATCAGCCAGAAGATACGCAGCCGGGTCGTCCTGCCGCAGGGGATCAACGGCAATCCCGAGGCGGTGTACAGCGTGACGCTGCTGCCCGGCGGCGAAGTGCTGGACGTGAGGCTGATCAAGTCGAGCGGCGTGCCGGCCTACGACGCGGCGGTGGAGCGCGCCATCCACGCTGCGGACCCGCTGCCCGTGCCGACCGATCCGGACCTGTTTCAGAAACTGCGAGAGGCCAACTACAAGTTCCGGCCGCTCGAATGAGAACTCGAACGTCACACTGACAGATGAAGAACAACGGCAGACTCGACATATCACGCAACACCCGAAGCGGAAATCTGTGGCCCTGGTGCTTTGCCGCGGGCCTCCTCCTGTGTCTTTGCTCGGCGACGGCGCGGGCCCAGCTCAGCATCGAGATCATCGGCGGCGGCGGAGACCAGATTCCCATCACGGTGTTGCCGCTGGCCGACGAAGAAGCCTTCCCGCAGCGTATCAGCCAGATCGTGTCCGCCGACCTGACCCGCAGCGGCCGTTTCAAGCTGCAGGACATCGGCAGCGTGCGACCGTTGCCAAGCGAGCCGAACGAGGTGAACTACCGCTACTGGAAGAACCGCGGCACGCAGACCCTGGTGATTGGCCGCGTCGTCCAGCGCACCGACGGCAAGGTGGAAGTGCGCTTTCGCCTGCTCGACACCTCGAAGGAAGCGCAAGCGGTGGGTTACGCCTACACCGTGGTGACGTCGCAGATGCGCGCCATCGCGCACAAGATCGCCGACGTGATCTACGAGAAGCTTACCGGCGAGGCGGGCGTGTTCAGCACGCGCATCGCGTATGTCGCGCGCTTTCCGCAGCGCTACGAGCTGCACGTGGCCGATGCGGATGGGGCGAATTCGCAGTTCATCCTGGCGCACAACGAGCCGATCATCTCGCCGGCCTGGTCGCCGGACGGCACGCGCATCGCATACGTTTCCTTCGAGCAGCACCGCTCGATCGTGTTCGTGCACAATCTGGTCGACGGCACCCGCCGCGTTCTCGCCGCGTACGAAGGCATCAACAGCGCGCCGGCCTGGGCGCCGGACAGCAAGAAGCTGGCGATCGCGCTGTCGAAGGACGGCATATCGCAGATCTACATGATCGATGCCGACGGCACCGACCCCACGCGCTTGACCAACAGCGGCGCTATCGACACCGAACCGAGCTTCTCGCCCGACGGCAAATACATCCTGTTCACTTCGGACCGGGGCGGCACGCCCCAGATCTACCGCATGAGTGTGACGGGCAGCAATGTCGAGCGCATGACTTTCGAGGGCAGCTACAACGTCACGCCGCGCTACAGCCCGGACGGCAAGTCTTTTGCTTTCATCCAGCGCATGCAAGGTCGCTACAGCCTGGCGCTGATGGATCTGGCGACGCGCCAGACGCAGATTCTGACCGACACGCAGCTCGACGGATCGCCCGCCTTTGCTCCGAATGGCCGCCTGATTCTCTACGCTTCGATCGTGGGGGGGCGTGGTATATTAGCCGCCGTTTCGAGCGATGGAAGGATCAAGCAGAGGATCACGTCGTCCGCGCAAGACGTGCGCGAGCCGGCGTGGGGACCGCTTGCCGCTAATCGCTAAAGGGGAACAACACATGAAACGAGTTCTGATCGCTCTGTGTGCCGCGCTGCTCGTAGCGGGTTGCGGATCCAAGGGTTCTACGACACAGGGCAAGGCAGCAATCGAACAGCGTGACGTGTCCACGCCCACGACGGACCAGCAGGCCGCGGAAGAGGCGGCCAAGCAGGCGCGCATCGCGCAGGAGCAGGAACAGCTCAAGCAGCAGGTCGAGGAGCAGAAGCGCCGTCAGGAAGAGGCGGCGCGTCAAGCCGCGGCCGATGCCGAGAAGCCGGTGGTCAAACCGCTGGCTGACACCAGCATGACGGGGAAGGCGCTGGCGGATCCCGCGTCCATGCTCAAGGATCCCAGCAGCCCGCTGTCCAAGCGCAGCATCTACTACGACTTCGACGCCTACAACATCAAGGAAGAGTACGCGCACATGGTCGAGGCGCACGGCAAGTTTCTGCTCGAGCACAAGGACATGAAGGTGCGCATCGAGGGCAACTGCGACGAGCGCGGCAGCCGCGAGTACAACCTGGCGCTGGGCCAGCGCCGCGCCGACTCGGTCAAGAAAGCGATGACGTTGCTCGGCGTGCCGGCCAAGCAGATCCAGACCGTAAGCTTCGGCGCGGAGAAGCCCAAGTCACCTGGCCACGACGAGGAGGCCTGGGCGGAAAACCGCCGCAGCGACATCGTCTACGTCGGCGTCGACGCACAGAAATAGGTTGCGCCCTGGTTCGGGCGCACGGGCCGTGCGCCGCTCCATCCGCATTCGAACCATGCGAATTTTTTCTTCGGCAGGCAGAATCGCAGCGCACTTGGGCTCGGCGCTGTGCTTTGCGCTTGCGGTGCATTCGGCCCAGGCGCAGGACGCGGCTCGCAACCCGGGCGTCGTCCAGCTGATGAATCAGATCGAGTCGCTGCAGGGCGATATCAGCAAGCTGCGCGGCCAGATCGAGGTGTTGAGCAACGGGCTGGAGAACGCGCAGAAGCGCCAGCGCGACATGTATCTCGATCTCGACACGCGCTTGCGGCGCATCGAGCAACAGAGCGCAGACACCGCACGCCAGGGGCCGGAGCTGGACGAACGGGTGAAGCGCCTCGAGCAGCACGCTTCGGATACGCCCAAGGGGCAGGACCCGCAGATCGCCGAGCTGGAAGCGCGCATCAAGCGCTTGGAGCAGCAGCTCGCCGCCGCGTCCGGGACCATTCCGCCGCCGGTGGCCAGCACGCCCCCAGCACCGACTGCTGCGACCGCACCCGCGGCGTCGTCACCGCCCACGACCGTGACCAGACCCACGCCGTCTTCTGTCCCCGCTCCGAGCACCCTTTCGCCGGCAGAGCAAAGTGCGATTCGCAAGGCCTATGACGCGGGCATCGCTGCTTACCGGTCGGGCGACTATCGCGGGGCGATCGCCTCCTTCGACGGCATCGTCAAGCGCTTTCCGCGCGATCCGCTCGCCGCCAACGCGCAATACTGGATCGGGGATGCCTGGTTCAACCTGCGCGACTTCAAGGCAGCCGCGAGCGCGCAGCAGGCTCTGATCACGAACTATCCCGACAGCCCCAAGATCCCCGACGCGCTGCTCAATCTGGGCAGCGCTTTCGCCGCCCAGGGAGACAGCGCGAACGCGCGCAAGACCTTCGAGGACTTGATGGCCCGATACCCGCAGACCGACGCGGCGGAGAAGGCCAAGTCCCGTCTGGCGCGCCTCAAGCAGTAGCGCGGTGCTGCTCTCGCTGCGCGACGTCATCCTGCCCGTCATCGGCGTCGCTGTTCTGCTCGTCGTCGGCGGCATGACGTGGCTCTACTTCTCTCAGGAGCGGCTGATCTTCTACCCGCAACGGCTCGACCTGGAGGCGGCGCGCATTCTTCAACGTGCCTACCCGAGCGCGGAGCCGGTCGAGCTCGAGGTCGACAGCGGCGTGAAAGTGCGCGGCTGGCTGGTGCACGGCCAGACGCGTGCGCCTGCTCCGTTGGTCATCTACTTTGGCGGCAACGGGGAGGAAGTGTCGTGGCTCGTGACGGAGTCGGCCCGGCTCGCCCCCTGGGCTGTGCTGCTTATCAACTACCGCGGGTACGGCCTGAGCGAGGGCCGTCCATCCGAGAGCGTGCTGTACAAGGACGCGGTTGCGATCCACGACTGGGCGGCCGGGCGCCCGGACATCGATGCGCGGCGCATCGTGCTCGTGGGGCGCAGCCTCGGCACTGGCGTCGCCACGTATTTGGCTGCTCAGCGCGCGGTGTCGGGGGTCGTGCTCGTTTCTCCCTACGACAATCTGGTCGAGGTGGCGCGCGGCGTGTATCCGTATCTGCTCGTGGATTATTTCATGCGCTATCGCTTCGACTCCGCCGCACGTGCCAAGCTCATTCACGCGCCGCTGCTGGCGCTGGTGGCAGACCAGGACACCATCGTCCGGCCCGAGCGCTCCCGGAGTCTGGTGCGAGCCTGGGGCGGTCCGGCCCACCTCGAGCTGCTGGTTGGTGTCGGCCACAACGACATCCAGCTGCATCCGCATTACTGGCCACTGATCGCCGCGTTTCTCGCCGAGCGCGCGGTGGCGCAACAGCTCGCAGCGGCGCAGTGACGCGCGCAATCGGGCGGATCGTCGTGCGCCTGGTTTGACACCCGCGAAGACCCGCACGTAGAATCCGCCTTCCTTTTTTGGGCGGTTAGCTCAGCCTGGTAGAGCAGCGGACTTTTAATCCGTTGGTCGGGGGTTCGAATCCCCCACCGCCTACCAACAACGCACTGCACTGATCTTCGTCAGTCGGTTGGGAGGCGCTAGGCATAGGTCTCTTCATTCAATCTCGCCCTCAGCCCGGCAAGCGCCCTCTCAAGGTCAGCGCGCTCCAGTCGAATTCTCCCGCGAGCACATGCGCAACCTGGTCGTGCGCCTTACGCGCATTCTCGACGTTGCGTTCACGCGTATGTGACTGCCGAGTGATCCTGGCGAAATCGAGGAACGTAGACGCCAGCGCCAATTCGCTCTTAACGAAGTGCAGTCGTTCCCGCTGGAGCTTGGCTTTGAGGCGGAACGCCTGTTCGAACGGCTCCATGCTGATGACCCCTGGGCGCCGCAAAGACGGTACTCGGACGATACGCCACCCCTGACGGCACGAGCATCAGCGCGCGGCTATACCTTGCGTACGGTCTTGTCCTACAAAGGAGCACATCACACAGCAAACGGGTTGCATCGATGATGGTAAAGAAGTCGGACGAGGTCTTACGCAGACTTTCGGCGTATTAGCGGGCTCGGTCAGCGCAGGTCTTTCACACTGCTCTGACACCGGTTGGCAATAGTTGGCGGCGCAGGTCCCATCCGGTAACTTGCGCGCGTACCACCTCCACTCTGCCCGCCCTCGTGGCGGGCTCTTTTTGAGCGAATCGAAAGAAGAAGAAGTAGATAGACGGAGAAGAAGAGCGTTGTCGGTCCATGTGCCCCGTCCTCGTGACGGGGCTTTGTTTTTCTGCGCAGCGATGCTGAGATGCGGGAGCTTCCGTTAGCCGAGGTCTTGAGCCGAAGAAGGTCTCGCTGCTGGCCGTTCCCTTTCGGTGTTGGGAATCTCTGATGTGGATGCAGAAGCGGCGTTCTCGTCCCGCGTGAAATCCGGGAGGGACGTTGAAAGCCTGGCCACATAGACCGGACCGCCCGGCACCTCGATCACGCAGCGGTCCGTTTCAGATCGAAGCAGCAGCACGCCAGCCTCATGTCCCCCGGAGTCGAAAAACCGAACTCGCACGCGATCGGGTTCGGTCTCGATGAGCTGCCACGCGAATTGTGGAAAGCCCGGCACCGGCGCACGCATGCTCGACCCACCTTCGACCTTGTGGGAGCCCTCATCCGACGTCAGATCCTTGGCAGTCTCACGTTCCAGAAATACCTGGTACCAGTCGAACACCGCCTGCAGGGTGCATCGACGCGCGAACTGCTGCTGTTGCGCGGTCGAGGCCGGTGCGAGCTCCACCTTCGGGAGCACGCCGGTAAGCGGGGTCGCTCCGCGCGGAGTCCTTGCGGGGGGAACCTCGTCGTGACCCGGTTCACGCTGGCCCGACATGTCGGTCGTGTCGCGCACGCGTTTACCAAAACTCAGAGCGATAGCTTTCAGTTTTACGACTAACGGCACAGGCACACCTTTCAATCCGAACCACCCCGTCGCTTCGCGCCACCCCTCCTTGACCAAGGAGGGGGGAGTACTTGGTATCAGACTAACACGTGGGAGACCTCCGAGAGCAGGATCAGGTTCCGCGTCCGTTGATCTGGGTCAAAACGCGCATGGCTCGGCCGCTCCAGAATCAACGCCATGAGAACCGCCCTGAACGTGATCCGCGACGAGCACCGCGCCCTGGCGGCCGTGCTGCACGGCCTGCGTTACCTGGTCGAGGAGGTGCGAGAGGGCAGATGCAGGCCGGACTTCGCCGTGCTGCGGGCGATGGTGCACTACATCGATACCTTTCCAGAGAAGCTGCACCATCCCAAGGAAGATCGCTATCTCTTCGCGCGACTGCGCCAGCGCACCACGCTGGCAAACTCGGCGCTCGATCAGCTCGAAGCCGAGCACATCTACGGCGCGAAGCTGATACGCGACCTTGAGCAGGCCCTGCTGCGCTGGGAGATGGGCGGTGCGCAGGACTTCGCGGCGTTCGCAGAGGAGGTCGAGCGCTACGCGGACTTCCACTGGCGCCATATGCGCCGGGAGGAGGAAGTCGTCCTGCCGCTCGCCGAGCGCGCGCTGTCCGATGACGACTGGCGTGAGATCGATGCGGCCTTCGCCGGCAACGCGGATCCCCTGATCGCCAAGGACTTGGAGAAAGACTTCCAGCGCCTGTTCAAGCGCATCGTGAACATCGCGCCGCCGCCGATCGGGGTGGGGCGGGAGAGCTAGGCGCCAGAGCTGAGCTAACCTTCCTCTCACCCCGACCCTCTCCCGCAAGGGGAGAGGGAGACAGAGTGAGGCCTCTAGCGTAAGAGGAGAGGGACCGCGCCCCGTCCAGCTTGGTTTCCTTTCTCGGGCTATGCTTGGCACATGTTTGCCTGCCTCAGCGGCGAGCGTGGCCTGGTTGCCGCGTTTGACTTCGTGCTTCCTCCCGGCCGCTAGTGACAGCGACCACGGTCGTCATCTTCCTGGTGGTGTATGCCGGGATGATTCTGGGCGGGCTGCCGCTGCTTCAGCTCGACCGCACCGGCATCGCGCTCCTCGGCGCGATCGCGCTGATCAGCATCAATGAGCTCAGCCTGGAGCAGGCTGCCCGCTCCATCCATCTTCCTACGCTGATCCTGTTGTTCTCCTTCATGGTGGTGTCGGCGCAGATGCGCCTGGGCGGGTTCTATGATTGGGTGACGCGCTGGCTCGCGTCGCTTCCGCTGCAACCGGCGACTCTGCTCGCGGCGCTGATCAGCGTCATCGCAGTGCTGTCGGCCGTGTTCAGCAACGACATAGTCTGCCTCGCTGTCGCCCCCGTGCTGCTCGCGGCGTGCCGGAAGCGGGGCCTGGACCCGATCCCCTATCTGCTCGGCCTCGCTTGCGCAGCAAACATCGGCTCCGCCGCCACGTTGATCGGCAATCCCCAGAACATGCTGATCGGGCAGACCCTGCGCCTGTCGTTTGCCGGGTACTTTGCGACCGCAGCGCCGGTTGTGGTGCTGGGGCTTGCCGCGACTTGGGGCTTGATCGCGTGGCAGGCGCGCGGCCGCTGGACGTTACCGGCATCCGCACAGACTGGCGATCAGCCGGTTGCGCCACGCGCCCGCGAGGTGCCGCTCGATGTCTGGCAGACAGTCAAGGGCCTCACGGTGGCCGTGGCGTTGCTGATCGCGTTCCTTTTCACCGACTGGCCCAGGGAGCACGTCGCGCTGACCGGGGCCGGCGTGCTGCTGATGAGCCGCAAGCTGCATTCGGGCGAGATGCTCGGGCTGGTGGACTGGGAACTGCTCATCCTCTTCATCGGACTCTTCGTCGTGAACGAGGCGCTGCAGCAGACCGGCGTCGCGTCGCTGGTGCTGGCGCAGCTCTCTGCCTGGGGTGTGCACGCCGGCGAGCCCGGCTGGCTGTTCGCGCTGGTCCTCGTGCTGTCGAACACTGTGTCCAACGTGCCCGCCGTGATGCTGTTGTTGCCTGTGGCCCAGCAGCCCGGCGACGGGCCTCTGCTGGCCCTGGTCAGCACGCTGTCAGGCAATCTGTTCATCGTTGGCAGCATCGCCAACATCATCGTGGTGGACGCGGCGACCAAGGCGGGGATCACCATAGACTGGCGCCGCCACGCGCGGACCGGCGTGCCCGTGACGATCATTACGCTCGCGCTGGCTGCGGCTTACCTCGGGATGCGCCGAGTGTAGAAGCGAGGCGGCTCGACGCGCTGCCCGCGTCGGCGTACGCTGCGCAGCGGGGGAGCGATGCAATGACGGAGGAGACTATGTATCGGGTTTGCTCAATGCTGCTGTTGGGAGCGGCGGTGGCCGGCGGAGTCGACACTGCGGTTGCGGCCTCGGCGACGGTCGATCGCATGTACGTGCTGGAATGCGGCGAGTCGATGACCAAGGATGTGTCCGCAAACTGGTCGCCCGGCGTCGATGTCGGCGTCGCGCGGGAATTCAGCGACAACTGCTATCTCATTCAGCACGGCGACAGGCTGCTGCTGTGGGATTCGGGCATGTCGGACGCGATCGCGGCGAAGCCCGAGGGCGTGACCGCCGCCAACGGGCTTCTGACCTTGTGGGTGCGCAAGCCGCTGGCGTCTCAGCTGCAGCAACTCGGCATTGCGCCGAGCGACGTCACGGACATCGCTTTCTCGCACTTCCACTCCGATCACGTCGGCAACGCGAACCTGTTTACCTCGGCGAAGCTTTATATCCAGGAACCAGAGTACGACGCCGCGTTCGGCCCAGATGCGGCGAAGTTCAATTTTGCGCCAGCGCTTTACGAGAAGCTGAGGTCGAACCCGACAGTGAAGCTCAACGGCGATCACGACGTGTTCGGAGACGGCTCCGTCGTGATCCTGTCCACGCCCGGGCATACGCCCGGCCATCAGTGCCTGCTGGTGCGCCTGCCCAAGCGCGGTGCGGTCGTGCTGTCTGGGGACATGGTCCACTTCCAGGAGAACTGGACCAACCGTCGCGTCCCCGCGCGCAACTTCGACAAGCAGAAGACCTTGCAATCGATGGAGCGCATCGCCGCGGTGCTCGAATCGGAGCACGCGGAGCTTTGGATCAACCACGACAAGACGCAGAGCGCGTCCATCCCCAAGGCTCCCCAGGCGCTCCAATAGCCAGATCGAAGCGGCCGGCTATTGATTGGCCGGCGTCAGCGGGGCGTCGGGATCCAGGGGCCGATTTGCTTTGCAGGCCTTCAGTTTTTGCTTGCAGCGATTGGCGCACAGCAGCTCGGCGTTGTAGTCGCCTCGCGGGCATGCGATCAGGCACGCGCTGTTCGATCTGATGCACCGGGTGGGAGTCAGGCTCGACGGTTCGGGCGGTAGATCGCTCGCGGCGCCGGGAGTTTCGCCCGGTGGCGCACTGCTGTCGTCCGCTTTCGTCAACCTGAAGATGCCTGCCTGGCGTCTGCCGCCCTTCTGGCTGAGCGAGTACTTTCCGCTGAAATTGGGCATAGAAGAGCTGCACGCGCCTTTCAGTCGCAGCAGCGTGAGGCGCCCCAGGTCGCTGCGCAGGTCGCAGGTGCCGAATTGCTCGTCACCGCTCACGACCCCCGCGCCCGGCAGCGGCGGAGAGGTCTTCACAGTGCCCGACAGGCCAATCAGATTGACCTCGAGATCGAGCACGATGTGGATCGGAGCGTCGGAAGCGTTATCGCTGATCAGCCAGCCTTCGAATCGCGCCTGATACGCAGCGACATCGAGCGGGGCGCCGGCCGCCGCCAGAACCAGTGGAATGCACGCGCGTCGAAGCGCCTTCCGGAGCATGAGCAGAATTCCTCAGTGTCCGACGCACGCTGGCGCGCGCATTGGAAGGTCGGACACCGTACGGCAGTCACATTAGCAGCTGCCGGCCGCTCGTGTCAGCGGACGGGCGTTTTCGGGTGCTGCGATGCCGGTTTGCTGCGTCTTCGTTCAGGCCGCGTGTGCGCCCTGCCAGAGCGGCGTATCGCTCCACCTGCGCTGCGGCTGCTCTCGACCGACCGTATCGACGTTCTCCGCGTGGGCCGAGAAGCTGGCTGGCCTGCCGGTTGGGAGCGTCTCGTAGCGGCCGAGTTCCCGAATCAGGGACTGGAAGCGGCCTGCCTGCAGATACGGTCTGAGCGCTTGCGCGTGCTCGGCCAGCAGCAGCTTCGCTGCGTTGTAGTCGCGCTCGCTCAGGATCGGCCGGGCCCGCGGGTCCGAGGGCTGGGTCTCCCTTTCGTGCATCATCCCATCCTTGTTATTCGTGCAGTGGCAGTCGCAGAGTGCGCGCCCGCCAGCGAACGGCCACTATCCGTCAGCACGGGATCGGCGTCTAGAATGGTGAAAACAATGTCGCCGATACTAGCCCGCTGACGCTACAGCAGCGTGTCAGGCGCGCCTAGTACCAGAGGCGGAATGCGAGGATGCCGGCCGCCAGGCAGATGCTCGACAGCGCGTTCGCGATGATCACTCCCGACACGATGCGGAGCAGAGATGGCGAGTGGCGTCTCAGAAACAGCACGGCCACCGGCGTCTCGATCAATGTGCTGAAGATCACCCACAGACCCATGAACGCTATCAGGTGGCGTCCCATCACGCCCTGTGTGCCGAGATAGGAGCTCAGTTCGCTCGAGCCGACGCCGGGAAACGCATAGCCCAGCACGATGCAGGCGAGGTTGGCCACGGCCGCTGCCCAGAAGGCTCGATCCCGCACGGCTGCGCCGCCGCGCCCGGGGTGCAGCCACCGGCCCAGCGTCTCCCCCTCCACGAGAACCGCGGCGGCGAGCGCCGCGACGCCCATCCAATGCGAGGCACGGTACGCCTGGACGATGCCGATGTTCGCCTGCGCGGATGAGCACACGGCCAGCCAGAGCACCGCAATCGCAGCCCCGGCGAGAAGACGATGCTGGGTACCCGCCCTCCATCGCTGCGCCGGGTCAAGGTGCGATCGCTGCATGTCGCGCGCAAATTGGGCCATTTTCAGAAGTGGATCACGAAGGGATCACCCGGCCCGCGGCGCTCGAGTTGGCGACGCCGGCGGGCAGCCTTCGACTATTCGGGGTAAAGCCTTTTTGTTCTGTTGGTTTACCGCATCACGCTCAGGAGGGCCTGATGGTGATCGGCTCGGCGGGCGCCTTGGCCGGGAGATTGCCTTCCCAGCCACAACCCATTGCTCCGCAGCGGAAGCGGTATCGCAGTACCAGCATGCTCAGGAATCGATCGACAGTCCTGCGGCGGACGCGATGCGCTATACCACCGCAGCGTGGGCACCGTCGTTCGTCGGAGTGGTACATAGATCCAACGGTCCTGGAGACTGCGCGGTTTGACTGCACCGCGAGCGGCGAGTTCACCTCGCCGACCGGGAGGTCTTGGAACCAAATGCGCCGCGCGAGCGAGCGCCCGGCGCGCGCAGCGGCGCAGAACAGCAGAGGTGGAAGTTTTCCATAAGCCTCCTTGGTCCTAAGACGCGGTCGCGAAAGGGGTGCCGCGCCCATCATAGGCTCGCCTCCCGGCCTTAAGCAAGGCTTACTCCCGGTGGTTCGTAAGGGCGCCGGGAACATCGTGAGCTCGGCTCATCCGCCCCTCCCGCGCTGCACAATGCCGGCCGCTTCGGTATTCTGTCGGCTTCAACGGCAGCCTCGGCGATGAAACCAAAAATCATGGTCCTCAACGGACCGAACCTGAACCTGCTGGGGGTACGCCAGCCGCATATCTACGGGCACGACACTCTGGCGGACATCGAACGGCGCCTGCAGGCGCGCGCCAGGACTCACGGATTCGTGATCGATATGCGCCAGTCCAACCACGAGGGCGAGCTCGTCACGTGGATCCAGGAAGCGCGTACCACGTGCGCGGGGATCATCATCAATCCGGCCGCCTATACCCACACCTCGGTGGCGATCCTCGACGCGCTGCTCGCCTGCGATCTGCCCATCATCGAGCTGCATCTCACCAACCCGCACAAGCGCGAGGAGTTTCGCCACCGCTCGTTCGTCACCTTGGCCGCGAAGGGCGTGATCGCGGGATTTGGCGCAGGCGGGTACGAGCTGGCCCTGGACGCCATGGCGAAGCTCGTCGCCGACGCCAGCCCGGGCGCGCCTCGGGCGAAAACCGGAACGAAGAAGCGGCGAGCGCCCTGACAGCGCTCGCTACCAATCTCCCTTGGGCGGGTGGGCGCGCACGGCCTGCTCGTTGACTTCGGTGCCCCAGCCCGGGCCCGTCGGCAGCATCATCTGGCCGCCATCGATGGCGGGTTTGACGGTGAACAGATCATCGTGCCATGGCACCACGTCGGGATCGATCTCCATGATGCGAAGGTTCGGAACGACCGCGGCGAGATGCGCGCTCATCATGGTGGAGAGGTGGCCGTAGAAGTTGTGAGGTGCGACGTTGATCTCGAACGCGTCGGCCATGGCGGCGATCTTGAGCGATTCGGCGAAGCCGTTCCAGGGCACGTCGATGATCGCGACGTCGACCGCGGCGTGCTCGAAGAAGGGGCGGTAATCGCGGCGGCCGAACAGGCATTCGCAGGATGCGACCGGAATAGTGGTGCGCGAGCGGATGTAGGCGAGCGCCTTGGCATCGCGTGTATCGATCTCGACCCAGAACAGTCCATACGGCTCCATCGTGTAGGCCGCCTGCAGGAAGCCCTCGGTCTTGAAGTTCCAGTTGAGATCGACCAGGATCTCGACGTCGCGGCCCGCGCCCTCGCGGAACGCGGCGAGCTCGGCGCGCAGCGCATCGTGCACATACCGATCGGCGTTGAGATCGGGGTAGCCGTCGCCGCGGCCAAAGCCGCCGTTGCGCACCCTCGGGTTGCCGTCGCCGAGCAGCAGAACGTTGGTCTTGAGCGCGCTGTAGCCGCGGCTGACCACTTCCTTGCCGAGCTTCACCAGGTCATCGTAGCTCGCCACCTTGGGAATGCCCATGCGCTCACCCCACACGCGGTATGTCCCGCAATGCGACCAATACAACCGTATCCTGTCGCGCACCGGCCCGCCGAACAGCTCGTAGACCGGCACGCCGAGCGCTTTGGCCTTGATGTCGATGAGCGCGTTTTCGATGGCGGCGATGGCCTGCTGCATCATGCCGCCCTGGGATGTGCGCCCGCGGGCGTAGAGCCAGGCAGCATGCGCTTCGAAGCGCCGTGGATCCTGCCCGACGAGCAGCGGCGCCAGGCTGCGAATCATGGCGGTCACGCCCCGTCCGCCGAACGTCTCGTTGTACTCGCTCCAGCCGACGATGCCGCTGTCGGTGGTGATCTTGAGGAAATCGAAATTACGCCAGGCGCCGTCTGCGCTGAGCGGCTCGATGCGTTCGATTTTCATGTCTCCCCCCGTTTTTGTGTGACTGGATGGTAAGTCGCATCGTGCCCGCTGTCCACGTCGGTCACTTGACGCGGATCAGCATTAACGGTGACATACTGGCAGACTCACGATTTGATCGAACCCGAGCGGGAGGAGAGAGTAATGGAGACCGAGCACCTGGAGAACATGCGAGCGATCGGGGCGGCGACTGCCCGCTCGGCAGCAGCCGTGGATGAATTGCCGCCGATGCCCGCGCGCCCAACGCTGGTGGATATCCTGACGCGCCGCATGCACAAGCCGAAGTTCGGGCTGCCGTTCGCAGCGGCGCACCACGGCGTGCAGTGCGCTACGCTCGCGAGAAAGGCGGGAGCGGATGAGGAGACCGTGCTCGCCTGCCTGCTGCACGACATCGCCATGGCCCTCATGCGCCCCGACCACGGCTGGTGGGGTGCGCAGCTGGTCGCACCCTACGTCCCCGAGCGCATATCCTGGGCGATCCGCTATCACCAGGCGTTGCGCTACTACCCGGACCGCGCGGCGGGCTACGAATACCCGGCAATGTACGTCGAGATGTTCGGCCCCGACTATCGCCCGCCCGCCTACATCGAGGCCGCTTATCAGCAGGCGCGCCAGCATCGCTGGTACATGACCGCGCGTCACATCACCATGTTCGACGACTACAGCTTCGATCGAAGCGCGCCGTTCTCGGTCGATCCGTTCGTCGATCTCATCGGGCGCCACTTCCGCCAGCCGGCGGAGGGTCTGGGCAACGACGACAGCGCCACCGCCCACATGTGGCGCACGATGATCGACCCCACCAAGCCGCTGTGACGGCCTCGAGCGCGGCGAGCGCCTAAACGCCGCGCTCCTTGAACACTTCGCGCGCGATGCGGAAGCTTTCCACGGCCGCGGGCACGCCACAGTAAATCGCCACCTGCAGGAACACCTCCTGGATGTCCTGCTTGGTGAGGCCGTTGTTGAGCGCGCCGTTCAAGTGCAGTTTGAGCTCGTGCGGCTTGTTCAGCGCGGACAGCATCGCGAGGTTGAGCATGCTGCGCGTCTTACGCGGCAGGCCCGGGCGATTCCACACATCGTTCCAGCAATAGGTATTGAGCAGCTCCTGCAGCGGACGGTTGAATTCGTCCTGCGCCGCAATCGCTTTGTCCACGTACTCGGCGCCCAGCACTTCGCGGCGCGTCTTCAGTCCGGCATCGTAGCGCTGCTTGTGATCCCGCTTGTCCATCCGATGTCTCCTCACGTTTAGCCGGCTGCCCGGTCGGCTGAATTATGCCTAGCCGGCGGCCCGGGCGCTCTCGCGCCGCGCGCGGCTCGATCCCGCGGTAAACTTGACATTACGCAAGACTGGGAGGGCGGGGGACCAGAATGGCCTCGAACTACGACCGCGTCCGCGAGGACGTGAGCAACATCGTGCAC
>Ga0335077_10005366_pt1 | contig 15731 bp, 12 predicted proteins | sample Lox_Sample_31_FD_207151 | JGI IMG/M metagenome (GOLD analysis project Ga0335077, IMG submission 207151) | Soil microbial communities from Loxahatchee National Wildlife Refuge, Florida, United States - Lox_Sample_3.1 | ecosystem: Environmental > Terrestrial > Soil > Wetlands | place: USA... | reverse complement strand
GTATTCCCACTCGCTTTCCGATGACGAAAAGCTGTACAAAACCAAGGCCGAGCGCGAGGCCGAAGCGGCGCGCGATCACATCGTGAAATATCCCGAGTGGCTCATCTCGGAAGGCCTTCTGGACCGCCACGGCATCGAGCTGATTACGCACGAGGTTGACCTGGAGGTCGGCGGTGCCACTGAGCGCGTGCTCAAGGCCGCGCCGCCCGAAAAAGGCTCCGCGCTGCGGAATTTGTACTCGGAAGACGTCGATCCAACATCGGACGAATTCGCGGCCGAGCCGAGATTTTCGGGCGATCCGCGCACCATGGTCGACGAAATCAATCTCACGCTGCACGAGGAGATGCGGCGCAACGAAAAAATCGTCGTGTTCGGCGAAGACGTGGCCGACGCCAGCCGCGCCGCCAATCTTTCCGAGGTCAAAGGCAAAGGTGGCGTGTTCAAGGCGACGCACGGATTGCAGATCGTCTTCGGCTCGGACCGCGCGTTCAATACGCCGCTCGCCGAAGCCGGAATCGTCGGCCGCGCCATCGGCATGGCCACTCGCGGCATGAAGCCGATTCCCGAGATCCAGTTTTTCGATTACATCTGGCCCGCGATGATGCAGATTCGCGATGAGCTCGCCACCATGCGCTGGCGCTCCAACGGGACGTTTTCATCGCCGGTGGTGGTGCGCGTGGCGATCGGCGGATACCTGAACGGCGGCGCGATTTATCACAGCCAGTGCGGCGAAAGCATTTTCACGCACATTCCCGGATTGCGCGTGGCGTTCCCCTCGAACGCGCTCGACGCCTGCGGCCTGCTGCGCACGGCGATCCGCTGCGACGATCCGGTGATGTTCCTGGAGCACAAGCGCCTGTACCGCGAGCCCTACAACCGCTCGCCGCATCCTGGCCCGGACTTCACCATTCCGTTCGGAAGAGCGTCGATCGTGAAGCCCGGCGCCAATCTGACCATCGTGACCTATGGCGCGCTGGTGCAGAAATCGATGCAGGCCGCGGTGCAGATCGAGCAGCGGCGCAAAGGAGTGACCGTCGAGGTGATCGATTTGCGAACGCTCGCGCCGTACGATTGGGAAGCGATTCGAAGGTCGGTTGAAAAAACCAGCCGCGTGATCATCGCGCATGAGGACGTGCTGAGCTTCGGATTCGGCGCCGAGATCGCAGCGCGGCTTGCGAATGAAATGTTCACGTCGCTCGACGCGCCGGTGGGACGCGTGGCGGCGCTCGACACCTGGGTCGGGTATCATCCGCAGTTGGAAAACGAAATTCTGCCGCAGGTGGAAAACATCGCGGCGGAAGCCGACCGCATTTTGTCGTTTTAATCGAGCCAACGCGCCGATACTTCGAGCGTCATATGAATATGCGCCTGCTCGATACCATCCTTCAGGACGCCCGCTACGCACTCCGCGTTCTGGTGCAGAATCCCGGGTTCGGGGCGGTCGCGATTCTCTCGCTCGCGCTGGGCATCGGCGCGAACACCGCGATTTTTTCGCTGATCGACACGCTGCTTCTGAGGTCGCTGCCAGTGCGGGACCCGCAACAGCTGGTCACGTTCGCTCGCGATCCGGACGACCCGACCGTCAGCCTCGACTATCCCGACTATCTCTACATCCGCGATCACAACCGCTCGTTTTCAGGCGTCGCCGCGTATGGGGGGACCGGCGAAACGGCGTTTTCAGTGCTTGATGAGGGCGCAAACGCGATCCCGGAGCTGGTGGTTCCCGAACTGGTCTCCGGAAATTTCTTCGACCTGCTCGGCGTGATTCCCGCCGCGGGACGCGTGCTTCGGCCCGACGACAATCTCAAGGAAGACGGACATCCGCAAGTCGTTCTCGACTACGATTTCTGGCTGCGGCGATTTGCCGGCGATCCGCACGCGGTGGGCAAGAAGATCACGCTGAACGGATCGCCGTTCACCGTCGTGGGAGTCGCACGCGCGGGATTCATCGGACCGGAAGTGGGCGTGCATCCCGACGTCTACGCGCCCATCATGATGCTGCGGGAAATCTCGCGCAGTACGGGCGAATGGAACACGCGGCATTACTGGTGGCTGCGGACGCTCTGCCGCCTGAAGCCTGGCGCGACGCGCGTGGCCGCGATTCCGGAGATGGACACGCTGTGGCACCAGATCCTTCAGAACGACCCGGAGCGCAAACCCGTTCCCGCCTATGACAAGGATTATCAGAAGCGTAATCGCGCGACGCTCATCGCGGCGAGCGGCGGATATTCGTTTCTGCGCAACCAGGTAGAACAGCCGCTCACGGTGTTGATGATCGTGGTCGCGCTGGTGCTGCTGATCGCCTGCGCCAATGTCGCCAATCTGCTTCTGGCGCGGGCCGCGGCGCGGCAGCGCGAAATCGCGATCCGGCTTGCAGTCGGAGCAGGGCGAGCGCGGCTGGTGCGCCAGCTTGTTCTTGAAACGATTGTGGTCGCGATGGCGGGAGGAATCGTCGGGGCGGGGTTCGCGTGGTGGGGAGTGCGTGTGCTGGTCGGATTGATGCCGCAGCGCGTGGTTTCCGTCGAGCTCAACCTCGCGCCTGACTGGCGATTGCTCGCGTTCTCCTTCGGCATCTGTCTTGCCGTCGGGCTGGTGTGCGGAATCCTGCCCGCGCTTCAAGCCACGCGTCCGAATCTGACCGTGGCTCTCAAAAGCGAATCCGCGGCGGGAAGCCGCGTCCGCTTCGACCTGCGCCGCGCGCTGGTAGTGGCGCAGGTGGCGATTTCGCTTCTGCTGCTGATCGGCGCGGGGCTGTTCGTGCGCAGCTTGCAGAATCTGAAATCGCTCGATGCCGGATTCGTCCGCGAGCGCGTCCTGCTGGTGGATGTGAATCCCACCTCGATGGGTTACAAAGGCCAGCGCACGCGCGAATTTTACGACGGGCTGCTCGCCCGCACGCGCGCGCTTCCGGCAGTGCGCGTTGCATCGATTGCCAGAATTACGCCGCTCGAGGGGTCGCGGTGGAACACCGGTATCAGCTTCGAAGGCTACCAGCGCAAGCCCGACGAAGAGCCCTGGGTCGATTTCAACTCGGTCAGCCCCGGATATTTCGAGACGCTGGGGATTCCGCTGATCGCGGGCCGCGATTTTCGTGATCAAGACAATCCTGCGGTGAGTGCGGACGAGCCGCGCGGGCTGCCGCAGGATGAGAAGCTCGGGCCGCCGAAGCTGGTCGCGATCATCAATGAGGCCGCTGCCAACAAATATTTTGCGCACCAGAACCCCATCGGAAAACATTTCACGCGCGACGACAAGTTCGACATGGCGAAAGCGTTTGAAATTATCGGCGTGGTGAAAAACGCGAACTATTTCAACCTGCGCGAGCCGGTCGAGCCGATGATCTATCTTCCGGCCTGGCGCCTGGGCGCCTACTACAACACGCTGTGCGTCCGCACCACGGGCGATCCCGAGGGCGTCGAGTCGGCGATCCGGCGCGAGGTGTCGGCGATCGACCCGTCGGTTCCCGTCCTGCACGCGTTCTCGCTGGAGAGCCAGTTCGACGACAACATTTCGCAGGAGCGGACGGTCACTTCGCTGTGCGGATTTTTCGGCGCGCTGGCGGTGCTGCTCGCTGCGATTGGATTGTACGGAGTGATGGCGCATGCGGTGACGCGGCGCTATCGCGAAATCGGAATCCGCATGGCGCTCGGCGCGGAACGGACCAGCGTCCTGTGGCTGGTGCTGCGCGAAACGCTGTGGATGATCGCCATCGGCGCGGCGATCGGACTTCCCGTGGCCTTCGCCACCACGCGCCTGGTGCGCAGCTTCCTGTTCGGTCTGACGCCGCAGGACCCGCTGTCGATCGGGCTCGCTACCATTGCGCTGGCGATGGTGACGGGTCTCGCGGGTTTCATCCCCGCGCGCCGCGCCACGCGGGTCGATCCCATGGTCGCTCTCCGATATGAGTAGCTTCCGCTACCTTCGCGTAGCTGCGACCGCTCTCCGGACATTCCGCTTTGTGGATGGAGCGAGTGTTCGTGGTAACCTATCCCCCATGAGATTGCTCACCTTCGCCGCCGTTACCGCGGCGTGCCTGATGGGCCAGACCGCTGCTCCCAACGCGAGCGGCATTTCGATCGGCCACGTTCACCTGATCGTTGGGGATGTCGATGCGCAGCGCAAGCTGTTCGTAGACGTGCTGGGGGGCGAGGTGAAGCACGCCGGTCCGCTCGAAATGTGGAAATTTCCGGGCGCATTCGTCATCATTCAGAAGGCGCGCGTCGCGCCCACGGAAGGCTCCGACGGCTCGACCGTGAATCACTTCGGATTCCTGGTGAAGAGCTACGCGGACACGAAGGCCAAGCTCACCGCGGCCGGTGTGAAGGTGCATGCCGACCATCCCGACAACAAGCAGTTCACGGCCGAATTTCCCGAAAAAATCCTGGTCGAGTTCACCCAGGATTCCAGCCTCGACGTGCCCATCAAGTTCCATCACATCCACATCGCGGCCACCGACCAGGAGGGTCTGCGCGACTGGTACGTGAAGACGTTCGGCGGCGAATCGGGCAAGCGCGGCGTTTTCCCGGCGGCGAAATTCCCCGGCGGCGAGGTGGATTTCATGAAGGCCCAGTCCGCTCCCGCGCCCACCAAGGGCCGCACGCTCGACCATATCGGGTTCGAGGTGAAAAACCTGAAGGAATTCTGCGACAAGCTCGAAGGCGAAGGCGTCACCTTCGATATGAAGTATCGCGAGATGCCGATGCTGAACGGTTTGAAGATCGCATTTGTGCTCGATCCCTCCGGCACGCGTATCGAGTTGACCGAAGGACTGGCTTCTTATTAGCTGGAAACAGTAATCCATCCGCGGCGGTCCAATATAGGGGAGGCGCCAAATGCATCTACGTGCGGCTTTGGTTTTGTGGATCGCGCCGTCGCTCGTGATTGCGGGAAACTGGACCGGCGCGCTGGTGGATGCGAAATGCTACGCCGCCGAGCAGCGCAATAAGAGCCCTACCAACACCGATAGCGACGTAAATACCGACAAGGACGCCGAAGTCCATTACTGCCGCGCCAACGCGAAGACCAGGGATTTTGCGGTGGTCGATTTCGACGGCTTCCCTCACGCGCTGGACGCGGCGGGAAACGGCAAAGCGGCCGAATTCGTGCGCGCCCACCCCAGCAAGTCAGGCTACCGGGTCGAGGTGATGGGAGAGAAGAGCGGGGCAGGCATTCAGGTGACGTCCATCCGCCCGGTGACCGCGAATCACTAACAGCCGTGCGACTCTACGTGCGCGCGATAGCGGTCGATCATGTCCGCTTTCCGTTCGCGGGCGGTAATCCTCGGCAGGCAACGCGACTACTTCGCCATTGTGAATCGCCATCGGTTCGCCCATCGCGTGCTGGACGCTGGCCAAGAGAGCGATTTTCTGCGGGCACTCCGATTTCGAGGTAGTCTGAGTCAACGGTCAATTATAACTTCGATCGCGTTTTTTCTCGCGCAGGGCGCGCTTACATCTTGTAGCGGCCGAGATCCTCGTCGTTGAGATTCTCGAGCCAGCGGCGCAGCTCTTCATTGCTGCCGACCTCGGAGACCGCGTTCGCGGTTTTCGAAGTTTTGAGCACTGTTTCTGCGACGTAAATGGGGCAATCCAGGCGCAGAGCGATCGCCAACGCGTCACTGGGGCGCGAATCCACCGAGATCAACTCGCCATTGCGCTCCAGCCAGATGATCGCGTAAAACGTGTCTTCCTTGAGATCGCTGACCACCACTTTTTTAACGCCCGCGTCCAGGCCGAACAGCAGATTGCGGATCAGGTCGTGCGTCATGGGGCGCGGTGTGGCGACTTTCTCGATCTCCAGCGCGATGGCGTTGGCTTCGTAGATGCCCACCCAGATCGGCAGAATCGCGTTGCCGTTCACGTCCTTGAGAACCACGATGGGCATGTTTGTGACCGGGTCCATCAACAGCCCGCGGATTTTCATTTCAACTTCCATTCCATCCTCCCGGCACGACTTGCCCGTTCCTCAGTTTACACGCTCCCCCGCGAGAGAATTAGGCCCGGCCCGCGTCACTCGTACTGGAACGTAATAGCCCGTCAGTTCCTCGCTCGAGCCCACGCTCAAAAAATTCAAGGTCTTATTCTGCGACGTGCGCCCGATCCACTGTCCCGTGGCCTTATTGAATCCCTCCACCAGACATTCTTCCACCATTCCCAAGTAGCCGGCGTTGCGGCGGATCTGGATGGCGCGCTGGCGCTCCTGCAAAATCGAAAGGCGCCGCCCTTTTTCCTCTTCCGGAATCTGGTCGCCCAGAGCGAGCGCGGGCGTGTTGGGACGGCGCGAGTATTTGAAGCTGAAGATGGAATCGTACTCGACCTCATCGAGCAGCGCGAGCGTCGCGTCGAAATCCGCCTCGGTCTCGCCCGGAAATCCGACGATGATATCGGTGGTGATGGCGATGGGCCGGCGCGCGCCCTTCATCCATTCAATCCGGCGCATGTATTCCTCGCGCGTGTACAGGCGCTGCATGGCTTCGAGCACGCGTGTCGAGCCGGACTGCACCGGCAGATGCACGTGGTTGCACAGCGCCGGATTTTCCTCGATCGCCTCGACGATCGCGCGCACGAAATCGCGCGGATGCGACGTCGTAAAGCGCACGCGGCGGATTCCGGGAGTGCGTCCGACATTGGCGAGCAGCGTCGAAAAATCCCAACCCGCAGGCGAGGGATCGCGATAACTGTTCACGTTCTGGCCGAGCAGTTGAATTTCGGTATAGCCGGCCGCGGCGAGCCTGCGCGCTTCCTCGATTACCGACGCGCTGGTGCGGCTGCGCTCCGGCCCCCGCGTGAATGGGACCACGCAATACGCGCAGGACTTGTCGCAGCCTTCGATGATGGTGATGTAGGCGCGGTGCGGATTGTCGCGGCGGGTAAGCGGGGTTTCGAAGGTATCTTCGGTGTCGAGGCTGAGGCCGGTGACGCGGCGATTGCCGGTTTCAAGCTGAACCAGGAGTTCGGGCAATTGGTTGTAGCTCGCCGATCCGCACACCATGCTCACGTGCGGCGCTTTTTCGAAAATCTTGTGGCCTTCCTGCTGCGCGACGCATCCCAGCACGGCGAAGGTTTTCCCCCGGCCGTCTTTTTTAAACTGCTGGAGCCGTGAAAAAACCTTCTGTTCGGCCTTGTCGCGAATGCTGCATGTGTTATACAGCACCAGCTCGGCCTCTTCGGGTGTCGCAACCTGCGCATAGCCCTGACCGAGGAGCGTTCCGATCACCTTTTCCGAATCGTGAACGTTCATCTGGCAGCCGAACGTCTCGATATAGAAGCTCTTCACTTCACCTCATTGTAACCCCGCGCGACGGAGGAGATGGCCGCGAATCAACACGAATGGACGCAAATTGAATTCGCGTTTATAGGCGTTCATTCGCGGCTAGGAAGCAGACGGAACCGCGACCTTCAATCGCCCCGCCACCGCGCTCAGCTCGTTCCAGATTCCCCGCGCGATAGGGATACCGTCGCGGAGGCGCGCTTCTTCGCTGCGCCATTCCGGATCGCCGGCGATCAGGACCTCGTCGTAACCGGCGGCCGGGCGCGACGATTTGATTGTGTCGTGGACGAACTGCATGCGTTTGGAGAATGCCTCGAGCGGCATGAAGCGCGCGGCATCGATCGCCAGGAACATCTGGCTCGCGCCCATGGGAATATTCTGCACGCGGATGCCGCCGACATTGGTGAGCATCGCTCCGCCGGAAAGCACGGCGCACAGAATCTCGACCATCACCGCGAGCCCGCTTCCTTTATATCCGCCGAGCGGCATGGGCAAACCCTGGAGCGCGGTCTGCGGATCGGTGGTGGGATTGCCCTCGGCATCCATCGCCCATCCCGGGGGAATCGATTTTTCGCCGCTGAGCACGGCTTTGAAGACGCGATTGAGCGCCACCGTGGTGGTGGCCATATCCAGCAGAAATGTTTTGGGGCCGGGCACCGCCATGCAGATCGGATTGGTGCCGAGCATCTTGTCGCGGCCCTGCCAGGGCGCCACCAGCGCGGTCGCGTTGCACATCACGATGCCGATCAAACCCTCCCGCGCCAGCTTCTGCGCCCACCACGCCGCGGCGCCGAAATGCGTCGAGTTGCGCGCGACCACCATCCCGATTCCGTGATCCTTCGCCAGGCGAATGGCGTGGTCGCAGCAGGTGTCGGAGATGAGCTGGCCGATGCCGTTGTCGCCATCGTACAGCATGCACGCGCCGCTTTCGCGGACGATGTGCCCGGCGCGGCGTACGTCGACGTTGCCCGCCGCGATCTGCTCGGTGTACCAGATCAGAAGCTGAACGCCGTGCGAATCGACGCCGCGAAGGTTGGCGGCGACCAGAGTTTCGGCGACCAGCCTCGCAGTGATCGCGGGAACGCCGGCGCCCTCCAGGATCGCGCGCGCGAAAGCCGTGAGCGCGGCGGCGCGGATGACAATGAATTCGTCGTGCAAGCCACAAGAGTAGCACCGCGCGGCGGCGGTGCGGATTACAATAGACGCCCGGACGCTTTCGCTAAACCGTAACCATGCTCGAAGCGTGTCAGTATGAATCAACATGTCGAGCTTCGTATCCGATCTGCGCTACGCCCTGCGCCTCCTGCGCCAGGCGCCTGGATTCACGCTGGTTGCTCTGTGCGCCCTGGCGCTGGGCATCGGAGCAAACAGCGCCATCTTCTCGACGCTGAGCGCCGTGATCCTCCGGCCGCTTCCCTACGCCGATCCCGATCGCCTCGTCATGGTTTTCGAGGACGCCAGTTCCATTGGCTTCGCGCATAACACCCCCGCACCGGCCAATTTCTTCGATTGGCGTGATCAGAATCACGTCTTCACCGATATGGCCGCCGCTCGCAATCGCACCCGCGCCCTGACCGGCGACGGCTCCGCCGAACAGCTCGGCGGCTACGCCGTGACGTCCGATTTTTTTTCGGTGCTGGGCGCCAGTCCGATCATCGGACGCACCTTCACCGAAGCCGAGGATCGCGACGATGCCCGGGTCGCCCTCATCAGCTATTCGCTGTGGCAGCGCCGCTACGCCGCCGCGGCCGACATCACTTTGCGATCCATTCTGCTCGACGGCGCGAATTACCAGGTGATCGGCGTGCTGCCCCGTGATTTCGTGTATCGCGACCGCCGGCGCGATTTCTTCATTCCGATTCACGCGACTCCCGAATTCCGCGCCACGCGCAACAGCCATTTCCTGAGTGTCATCGCGCGCCTGAAACCCGGCGCGACGATGCAACAAGCTTCCAGCGACATGCTCGCGATCGCGAACCACTTGAAGCAGATGTATCCCAATGAGAACCGCTACACCGGCGCGGTGGTGGTTCCCATGAAGGAGGATTTGCTCGGCCAGACCCGTACCGCCTTAATCATCCTGATGTGCGCCGCGGGCTGCGTTTTGTTGATCGCCTGCGCTAACCTCGCCAGTCTTCTGCTCGCCCGCGCCGTCGCGCGCAAACGTGAACTCGCGGTGCGCGCCGCTCTGGGCGCCCGCCGCAGCCGGCTCATCCGCCAGTTGATTACCGAAGGCGCGCTGCTCTCGCTCGCGGGCGGCGCGTTGGGACTCGCGCTCTCGCTCGGCGGCATGCGCATTCTGGAGCGCTTGATTCCCAGCGGTCTGCCCGCCACGGTCGAGCCTCGCATCGATCTGCAGTTGCTCCTGTTCACCCTGGCTTTATCGCTCGTCACGGGAGTCCTGTTCAGCATCGTCCCTGCGTTTCAAGCCGCGCGGGCTAGTGTCAATGACGCTTTGAAGCAAGGCGGGCGATCCGGCGCGGACGTGAGCAGCCGCGCCACTCGCGACGCGCTGGTGGTTTTGGAAGTCGCCGCCGCGCTCGTGCTGCTCACCGGGGCGGGCCTGATGATCGAAACCATGGCGAAGCTGCGCGGCGTCGATCTCGGTTTTCGCTCCGATCATTTGCTCACTCTGCGCACAGCGCTCGGCCCGAAATATAACGACAATGCGGCGGCTCTCGAATATCAACGGCGCGTGCTCGAACAAGTTTCGTCACTCCCGGGCGCTCAAGCCGCTTCCTTCGCGTCCACGCTGCCGTTTCAAAGCATCGGGAACACACAGGGGTACCGTGTGGAAGGGGTGGCGCCGGATCCGTCCTTTTCGCCCGATGCCCTGTATCGCTCCGGCTCCTGGAATTATCTTGAAACGCTCGGAGTGAAGCTGCGCGAAGGCCGCCTGTTCGACGGCAGCGAGACGGCGAACTCTCCGCTGGTGCTCATCATCAACGAAACCTTCGCGCGCCACTTCTGGCCGCACGAATCCGCTATCGGACATCGCATCTCGACGGATTTTCCCAATCCGAAATGGAGAACGATCATCGGTGTCGTTGCCGATGTGCAGGAGCGCGGGTACGACGTCTGGATGAAGCCGGGCGTGTATTTCCCCACTGCGCAGGAGCCCTGGGGAACGCGCAATGCCGATTTCCTGGTAGTGCGCGCTTGGGGCGATCCGGCCACGCTCCTCTCGGCTATCCGTCGCATCGTTGCTTCTATTGATCCCGATGTGCCGGTTTCGAATGTCCAGACGATGGATGATCTGATCGACGCGACGATCTCCAATCGCCAGCAGCAGATGTCGCTGCTCAGCGCGTTCGCCGCTCTCGCGCTGCTGCTCGCTTGCATCGGATTGTACGGCGTGCTGGCCTACACGGTCACACAGCGCAGCCGTGAAATCGGATTGCGCATGGCGCTTGGCGCCAGTTCCTGGAACGTCACCGGACTGGTGGTTCGACATGGGCTGACGCTCACTGCGAGCGGTCTCGCACTGGGACTCGCGGGCTCCTGGGCCTCGACGCGCGCCATCAAGACAGCGCTCTACGGCGTTAGCGCGACGGATCCCAAGACTTTCCTCGCCGTCGCCGCGCTGCTGATCCTGGTCGCTCTGGCGGCTTGCCTGATTCCCGCACGCCGCGCCGCGCAGCTCGATCCGATCGTCGTGCTGCGCGAAGAGTAAATTGCCCCTCGGCTCTTTTCGGTAGCCCTGGCGGCCGGTGTGCCACAATAGCTTCGCCGTCCATGCTTGTTTGCCCCGTCCGCGGCTGCGGCCTTCCGTTGATGCGCACCGGCCGCCGTGTTGCCTGCCAGCGGGACCATTCTTTTGACGTGGCGCGCAGCGGTTATATCAATCTTTTGCAGCCGCAGGATCGCCGCTCCAAGAATCCTGGCGACTCCGCCAGAGTCGTCGCCGCGCGGCGCCGCCTGCATGAGCGCGGCGTTACGAGTCCGCTTCTCGATGGGATCGCCGGATTTCTTTCGCCCGATTCGCGGGACGCCGTTCTCGACGCCGGATGCGGCGACGGTTTTTATCTTGGCGCGTTGCAACAACGCTCGGGCTTTTCGGGACATGGCGTTGACATCTCGGTATCCGCGGTAAACGCGGCGGCGAAGCGCTACCCGCTGTGCGAGTGGATCGTCGCCAACGCGGACCGCTTCATTCCGTACGCGTCCGGTGCGTTCTCGATGGTCCTGTCCATCACGGGCCGCATGAATGCCGCTGAGTTCCGGCGCGTGATGCGCGAAGACGGTAAACTCCTGGTTGGCGTACCGGCGCCAGACGACCTGAAGGAACTTCGCAGCCGCAGCCAGCAGGAGGGGCGCGACCGGACGCCCACCACGATCGAAATATTTGCGCCGCACTTCAGGCTGATCGAGCGCCGCCGTGCGACCACTGTGGCCGATCTGGATGCCGCGGCCGTGCAGGATGTTCTGCACTCGATTTACCGCCCGTTTCGCCGCGAGGCCGTTCAGGCGATGCGCGTCACCTTCAGTCTCGATCTTCTGCTGTTCGCTTTATGAAGAGTCATCCCGTCGCGTCGACCTGACGCCGCTCCCACGGGCGACGAGCGCGAACTCCCTTATTGGCCCGATTTCCGCTGCCGGGCGCCTTTGATTGCGCCTGCGATCAGATTGTGCGCCGCCTTGAGCGACACACCGGTCTCATCGTTGTCGCCGAACGGCGTGGAAGCGACACCGAACGCGGCCACTTTTTGGTATCGCGACATCTCCGCGATGGCTGCAGCCAGTTCAGCGCTGGTCGGACCATTGTTCACGCGCAAGTGATGACCGGGCACTTCAGCCGGATCAAGCACGTCCATGTCCACATGGATGTAGATGACGTCCGTAATTTCCGAAAGCCGATCCATCGCCCGCCGCAGTTTATCGGATCGCGTGCGAATATCCTGTACCGAAAGCTGCTCGATTTCAGAGCGGTCGAGCAGATCCTGTTCTAAAGGATCGGTGTCCCGCACGCCGCCTTCGACGATATAGCGTGGCGGCAGCGCCGGATCGAGCCCTGCTTTGAGGCGCATCCTGGTGAGCGCCGTTCCCGACGCGATCGCCACCGGCATGCCGCCCAGCATTCCGCTCAGCGTGGTCTCCGGCGTGTTGTAATCTGCGTGGGCGTCGAAGTACACCATGCCGACGCGCAGCGGCTTCGGCGATGAACCGGAGTGTTGCAGTCCCGCAAGCATGCCCCATGACGAACTGCAATTCGCCAGCAGTCCCACCGGGAAATAGCCGTCGCGGCGATCCTGCGCGACGATCTTAGCCAGGTCGCCATTGGCCAGCGCGAGCCGATTCCATTCTCCGTAAGCTTTTTGCTCGGCGCCCATCAAAGAAACGGTTTCGGTGGGTTTCAATGCGCAGCCCAGTCCTTCGAGTTGCATGTGAAGATCGCCCGATTCCACGTAGTCCGGTCCCGCGGATTTTTCAGCGGTGTTGCGTTCGCCGACATAGGGCATCTTGATCACCGCCACATTTAACCGAGTCTGCGCACAGGCAACCAGCGGCAGCAAAAACAAAACAGCTTTCATAAAGATATCGATGAGGTGATTTTCCTCTACTCTCAAGGACAATGCAAATGCGTGGGAACAATCGTGGCCAGTCCGCTGCCGAATCGACCGGGACACCAAAGACCCCGTCCATCGACGGGCATGGACGGCTACGTCAGCAAGACCGTGAGCGTGAAGGACTTGCTGGCCGCGGTTGACGACGTGTCAGGGCCAGGAAGCCTTCTGGCCGGCAACTAGACTCAAATCCATTCCGCTCAGGCTGTCGCCCGGCGCGTTTGAGATTGGTCTTGGCTGATGGCTCGAAGGGTGCGGATCACGTCGTCATTAAACGTGTCATTGGTCCGGTTCAGAAGATCATTCACCGTCAGGGCGCCGAGCAGATGGCCGGAGCCGTCCACCACGAGTAAACGCTGCGCATTCTCGTTGGCCATTGCGGTCAGTGTGCGGCGCAGATCATCGTCTGGAGAACAACAGGCCACATGACGCTGCATGATCTCGCCAACGGTCATATCGGAGGCTCTTCGGTTTTGCGTGCCGAGCGCGATAAACAGATCGCGATCCGTCACAATCCCCACTACATTCCCGCCGTTCTCCACGATCGGGAGATAGCTGGTATTGTTCGTCCACATCACCTCGGCGGCCGCCGCCGCGTTGGTTTCGGGGGAGCAACTGGAAATATTCGTTGTCATGACTTCGTGAACTTGCATGGTCTTTCCTTCCCGCGTTTTCTTCGTTCGTCCAGTGGTGCCTGCCATGTCGATTTCAGCCGCTGATCACAATTACAAGATCGGGCGAGACTCTTCCCGTCACCCTTCACTTGATAATGGACGTCGCGATCTTTCTAATCGAAAATATCAGGCCGGTTCCGATAGCACCATTCGGGAATTTCCGGATAGTACACTCCCGTGGTCGATCAACTATTGTTTCCACCAGCCGGCGACGGTTTCCGGGGGCATTTTGGCCAGAACGTGCTCGGCCATCTCCTTTAACCGGTCCGCGCTCGACACCGGACCGCTGTAGCAATGGCCCTTGGCGGCTCCGTAGACGAACAAACCTTCGTAGTGCGGGCTCTCGGTATTTTTCATCCAGGCCTGCAACTTGCGCGTGCCGTTATTCAGGAAGAAATTGTCGGCGTCGCCAACGTAAACGCGAACTTTGTCCTCGAGTTTGGGACCCAGGGTCGACCAATTCTGTTCGAGATGGTAGCGGAGATCGTAATGCTCCTTCCAATATTGCGCGACACGGGAGTTCATCTCGCCGGTTTTCTTGTCCCAGAGCGGATCGAAAAATCCGTCCTCGCCAAGAGGCCCGAAAACGGCGGACCAGATATCGAGCTGCTCGCCGGAGCGGCCGTGGGTGCCGTTGACCAGCTCAAAGCGGTTGCGTTCCTCCGAAGTTTGGCGGATCTGGCCGTTGATTTCGCGGCTGTTGATGGTGGGAACTTTGCGCCACTCGAATTCCTTGTAAAAGGCGCTTTTGTCGTGATAAATATCGACGCCTTCCACGTCTGAAAAGTCCACCGAGTCGGGGCAATAGGACCAGGTCCCGCCGAAGAAATCGGGATGGAAAATCTGGAGCGCCAGCGATTCCCAGCCTCCCGTGGATCCGCCGGAAAGCAGGCGCGCCCAGGGCTGGCGGATGACGCGGAAGCGCTTTTCGATCTCGGGGATCAGCTCCTGCATAAAAGCGTCGCCGTAGGGGCCGACGTTGACGGAGTTGACGGCGTAGGAATCGTCAAAATACGGATTGGGGTGCTGCATGGTGACCACGATCATGCGCGGAAAATCATCACGCATCCATTGGGCCTCGAAATCCTTGTCGGTATCGAAGCGCAGCGGGGCGGCGAGGGAGAAATGGCCCTGCTCGTATAGGACAGGATAGGAAATATTCGTTTTCTCATAATCGCGCGGCAGCAGGACCGTGGCGCCGAGGTAAATGGGACGGCCCCAGAAGCGCGTCAGGATTTGGCTCTCAATCTTGAAGCGTTTGACGAGGGCGGTGTCGGCGGGCACCTGGACCGGCGGAATCACCTGGTCGCAGACGAGCTGGATGCGGTAGCCTTTGGTCGCGTCCACAGTCATCTTCCGCGGCGCACTATAGAGGTTTCCAGGCGAGCGGTTCCAATGCTGGCCCTCCCATCGATCATCGTGCATCCAGACGACATGACCGTCGGAGCGGTGAAATTCGGTGTACACGTTGATAAAGCCCTGGACCCAATATTCGCCCGGCGGGATTTCGGAAAGGCTTGCGACGGGGGTGCCCAAGTCGGTCTGGTCGATGACGGCGTTCTGTCCCGGCGCGAGCTTTTCCACGTCGCGTCCGAAGAAGGGAATGCCGACGCGTCCGACTTGAATCCGCGGCTCGCGATCATTGGTGCGCGAGATCATGACATAGATCCGCCCGGTGATCGGCCCGGCGTTGGCGGAAGCGGGATAGGAAATTTCGAATCGCGTATCGCCGGCGAAGGCGACGGGAACGAGAGCGAGCCAAAGCAGGATTCTCATTGCTGCCATTATAGTTTGCTGAATACTCGCCCCAAGGGATTCATGTCTTACGCAGCCACTTGGCTTTTATCGCGCAGGCGGTCATTGCTTCCCAGGGTGCATCTGCGAATGTTCCATTTCTCTATAATGTTGCTTGAAATTACCTGTTTGGTTGCTGGCGCGCAATGGGTCCATTAGGCCGACAAATTCATGGCAAAAAGAACGTCAAAGCCCAGACGTAAGGCGCCGCTCAAGGAAATCGCTGCTACACCGGATAACCGACATCAACCTGAAGTTGCAGGTTCCTGATCTGGAGCGCCTTCTCGAGGACGTTATCCAGAGCCTTACCCCGAAGACCATGACCGTTCAAGATGTGAGCGGCCGGGAGTATTCTCTCCGTATTCGTCCCTATCGCACCGAAGACAACAAAATCGATGGCGCTGTCATCGTGCTCCTGGATATGAATTCG
>Ga0335077_10005365_pt1 | contig 15731 bp, 13 predicted proteins | sample Lox_Sample_31_FD_207151 | JGI IMG/M metagenome (GOLD analysis project Ga0335077, IMG submission 207151) | Soil microbial communities from Loxahatchee National Wildlife Refuge, Florida, United States - Lox_Sample_3.1 | ecosystem: Environmental > Terrestrial > Soil > Wetlands | place: USA... | reverse complement strand
ATGAGGCACTCCAGCGCATTGCCGATGACGATTCCGTGCGTGTGGTCGTCCTCAGCGGCGCCGGACGCGCATTTTGCTCCGGCGGGGATCTCGGCGCTATCGGCAAAGGGCGCGAACGCAACCAAACCGAAGAGCTTGGCCCGATTTTGCGCTCCGGCATGCAGGCGGTTTTGAAGATGCGCCTCATGCCGCAGCCCGTGATTGCCGCGGTGAATGGCCCGGCAGCCGGCGCGGGCATGAACATCGCACTGGCCGCGGATATTCGCATAGCCACGGAGTTCGCCACGTTTGGCCAGACCTTCTCGCGCGTCGGACTCTATCCCGATTATGGGGGGACGTATTTTCTGCCGCAGTTGGTCGGTCCTTCCGTCGCTGCCGAGTTGTTCTACACCGGCGAAATGATTGATGCGCAGACCGCGCTGCGCCTCGGCATCGTGAGCCGCGTCGTGCCCGTCGCCCAGTTGGAGACGGAAGTCATGAGCTTGGCCCGCAAAATCGCGCAGGGCCCGCCGCTGGCCATTCGCGCCGTCAAAAAGGCAATTTTCGGAAGTGATGAACGCGAACTGATCAAGACGCTGGAACACGAAGCCCAGCAGCAGATGAAGTGTTTTCACTCCGAGGATTGCAGCGAAGGCATCCGCGCGTTCTTCGAGAAGCGCCACCCGAAATTTCAGGGCAAATAGCCTCGCGCCCAGTGCCGGTGTTGCCGCAACCTAAAAAGCGGGAGCCAGGCTCCCGCACGCCAAATTGACGACCCGCATGCTCTTGTCTCCAGACAAATTGGGGCGCCGCCCAGCTGCCACGCGATTCGGAAAAAGTCCGCCAACCAGCTAAGATGTAAGGCCATCTCTCTGGCACAGGATGAGGTGTGAGCGAAACCGTTCCAGTCAAAATCGAAAACCGCACCGCGTGGATCACGCTGCACCGGCCTCCGTTGAATATTCTGAACATCGCCATGATGCGCGAGCTGGACGCGGCGCTCAAACACGCCATTTCAAAATGCGATTTCCTGGTATTTCAGGGCCAAGGGCAAAAGGGTTTTTCCGCGGGTGCCGACGTGGCCGACCACGCGCCGAAGCGCGTTGCCGCCATGCTGAAAGCGTTTCACGCCGTGTTCCGCCGGCTCGCTGCCGCCGATTGCGTAACCATTGCGGCGGTGCATGGGTGTTGCCTCGGAGGTGGAATGGAGCTGGCGACGTTTTGCGATTTCGTCGTGGCCACCGGCTCCGCGCAGTTCGGCCAGCCGGAAATCAAACTGGGCTGCTTTCCGCCGGTCGCTGTGGTCACGCTGCCCGCCGTCATGGGCATCCGCGCGGCCACGGATTTGATCCTCACCGGCCGCCAAATCGGCGCTCCCGAAGCGCAACTGCTGGGTTTGGTCGCGCGCGTGGTTCCCGACGACAAGCTGGCCGAAGCGACGGAAGAGTTGCTCACCGACCTACGCGCGCTCAGTCCCGCGGTGCTGCGGCTGACGCGGCGCACGCTTTGGCGTATGCATGCCGGGGACTTCGCGAAGCGTTTGGCGGAGGCCGAGCAGATATACTTGAAGAAGCTCATCAAAAGCAAAGACGCGCAGGAGGGTATCCGGGCGTTTCTCGAGAAGCGCGCGCCCGTGTGGCAAGGGAAGTGAGCGCTTGCTGTGCGTTGGCCCTACCGCGCTTCGTGAACACGCGATGCGAGATTCGCGGCGCCGCGCGAGAAATTTGACAAGGAGCGAGAATGGATGATCTCCAGATTTCCGTGCAAGAAGTGCAGGCACGCATGACGCGTGGCGACAAGTTGTTGCTGGTCGATGTGCGCGAGCCGGTGGAATACAATATTTGCAGACTTCCGGGAGCGGCGCTGGTTCCCCTGGCCGTGCTGCCCGCCAACGTGAATAAATTGCTGGAAGCCGAGGAAGTCATCTGCTATTGCCACCACGGCATGCGCAGCCTCGATGCCGCTGTTTGGCTGCGGCAGCAGGGCGTGGAGAGCGCCAAATCTATGGCCGGCGGCATTGAACGCTGGTCGCTGGAAATTGATCCCAGCGTTCCGCGTTACTAAACGGCGGATTCGGACGTTACTAGAAAAAGCGCAGACGGCCCACTAAGCCCAGGCCCACGCTGTCTATGCAGCGCGCGGACGCCAGCTGGCCGCCCGCCCGGCGTAACCAAGTCACACAGGCGAGGCCTGTGCTACAGAAAGGGCAATCACCGATGGCGAAGAAGAAACTGCGATTTTTCCAGAAGCCCGCATGCAGCACGTGCCGCAAGGCGAAAGAGCTTCTGAACACGCTGGGCGCGGACTTTGAACTGCGCAGTCTAGATGAAGACCCGCTGAGCGAAGAAGAGCTGGACGCGTTGATTGGCGCGCGCGACTACAAGCAATTCCTCAATACGCGCAACGAGCTGTATCGCGAAAAAAACATGAAAGAAAGACCGCCCACGCGGGCGCTAGCGATCAAGCTGATGGCCCAGACGCCGAATCTCATTCGCCGCCCGGTGGTGGTGCACGGCGAGCAAGTGATCGTGGGCTATGACGAAGAGGCGTTCCGCAAGCTGATGAGGCCCTGAAGAGCGGGCCGTGTCCTGTGCTCCGTGTATGCAAACGATTGCCATCATTGGCGCCGGTGAGCTGGGACGCAGGTGGGCGTATCGCTCGCTGCGCGCGGGCTACCGCACGATTTTGGAAGACGTCTCGATTTCCGCGCTGGAGCAGGGAATTGCCGCAATTCGAGGACTGCTCGAGGCGGATGCCGCCCGCGACGGGCGCGGTCCGGCAGCGGGAACTCGCGGGGCATCGTCACCAGCCGAGCGTGCCATCGGGCGGCTCACGACCGCCCACGCGGTGGAAGAGGCGGTACGCGATGCAGATTTGATTATTGAAACCGTGCCCGACGAACTGGAAATGAAGCTGGAACTGTTTACGGTTTTTGACAAGTTTGCCAAGCCCGGTGCGCTTCTTGCCAGCACCACCAATATAGTCTCGATCACGGACCTTGCGGAAATGACGTTTTGTCCGGAGCGCTGCGTCGGCCTGCGCTTTGCCTGCTATGCCGGGGCGGAGCAGCTCGAAATCACAAAAGGCTTTTGGACTTCGGAGGAAACCGTGGCGCGGTGCCGTGGAGTTGCGTTGCGCATGGGGCTGGAGATTCGTTTTGCGCCCGATGTACAAGCCTTCTCCGCGGGCGGCACTGCGTGAGCGCAGAAAGTTGTTGCAAAAATCGGAGGCGCAGAACAGAGTTTGTGCAGGGGCCCAAGCCCGACCTCCCTCCTCGAGTGCCGGAACAAGAAGCTGCGACCTCCTCAAGAGCACCTCTTTCGGAAGGGCGGAACGAACCATGAGCAAAGCGATTACGGACAAGATCCTGATTCAACAAGGCGACTTGACGGAGATGGACGTCGACGCCATCGTCAATGCCGCCAACAACGACTTGCAGCTCGGCGCCGGCGTGGCGGGCGCCATCCGGCGCAAAGGCGGCGAAGAGATTCAGCGCGAGTGCGACGCCATCGGGAGCATTCCCGTCGGCTACGCGGCCATCACCGGCGGCGGCAAGCTGAAAGCGCGGCACGTGATTCACGCGGCGAGCATGTCGCTCGGCGGAAGAACGACGGCGGCGACGTTGCGCCATTCGGTGGAGCACAGCTTGCGTATCGCCACGGAGCGCGGCCTAAAGACGATTGCCTTTCCCGCCGTGGGGACAGGCGTCGCCGGATTCCCCATGGAAGAATGTGCCACCATCATGCTCGAAGAAGCGGTGCGGCATTTGAAGGGCGCAACGTCCATCGAGAAAATCCATTTCATCCTCTTCGACGCCCCAGCCACCGAAGTGTTCAACCAAGCCCACAGCCGCATGCAGCTGGCGGCTTCGGCCTGAGGCATAATTTGCGTAGGGTCTTCGACGCGCGAGCGTGCTGACGGCTTTTGCAACCTCCCCCGTGTCAATCTTGTAAGTGTTGCATCTAAAGCAGTTAGGCACATCGTGCACGCGTCCCTGGCAGGACGTGTCAGGCCTTCTTTAGGACGATTCCCAGCCTAAACACTTGCCCCCGGCAGGCTTCAGCAACCAAAAAGCCCCCCCGTTTTTCGTAAGTGTTGCATCTAAGCCAGTTAAGTTTGCCTGTGGGAGCGTCTTGCCGGTGCGTAGCGCCTTCAGCACGGTTCCTAGGCTTAAAGGCCCGCAGCTGACTGGTCGCAGCAAACCAGTCAGAGCCCCCGGGTTTTTCGTAAGTGTTGCTGATAAAGGATTTAGGCAGACTGTGCGACGCTCGCTCGACGACGCGGCTCAGGCACCTCCTGACCGCTTCTGGACTCAACAAAGAAGCCGCCGGGCGGAGCCCCGTGGTGGTCTAGTTGCACGAGCTCAGCTGCCAGCGCCTCGTGCGACTTCGGCTTTATTGATTTCCTGCAAAAGAAGGCGTGCCGCATGTGATTGCGGTTTCGGTGGCTCATCGCGGCGATGGAAATCGTGGGAGAATGGCTCGCAACGCTATGGGAAGCGGACGATTTCGTTTCGGCCTATTTGAGTTTGACGCCGCCAAGCTCGAGGTGCGCCGGGAGGGCGTGCTGCTACGGTTGCAGACGCAGCCGGCGCTGGCGCTGGCGTGCCTGATCGAGCGGGCGGACGAGGTAGTTTCGCGAGAAGAATTGCGCAAGGCAGTGTGGGGCGAAAAAACGTTCGTGGATTTCGAAGGCGGGCTGAACTTCTGCATTTCGCAGATCAGGTCGGCGCTGCAAGACGACGCGGCGCAGCCGGTCTACGTGCGGACGGTGCCGAGAAGCGGGTATCAGTTCATGGCGCCGGTGGAGCGAATTGCAGAACAGGCCGAAGAAACGACACACCCAGCACGGGAGCCCCGTAAAACGCCGGCTTGGGTGTGGGTGGCGGCGGCAGGGGCAGTTTTGGTCATCGCAGCAATCGGCGCAATGGGGTTGCTCATGTATTTGTATCTGACCCCTAGTGGTAAGTACTTGCCGATTTTGGCGGTGGCGCGGTTTGACAATGAGACGGGCGATGCGGGGACGACGAAGTTTAGTGACGCTTTGACGGACAATGTGGTGGAGCAACTTACGGTGCAGAGCGGCGGGAATTTCGGCGTGATCGGCAACGCGCAAATCCTGAGATTGCCGCGCGAGCAACGCGATTTGAAGGCCATCGCTACTTCGCTGCACGCACAGTACGTAATTCTGGGGCAGGTGCAGACGAACGGGACGCGAGTGCGGATCCTGGCGCATCTCATCCGTTTGTCCGACCAGACGCACATCTGGGTGGTGCGGCTGGACCGCCCACTGAATGATCCACTGAATGTGGAATCCGAAGCCGCGCAGAGGATTGCTACGGAGTTCTCCGCGCGCATGGCCGCAAGGCCAGACCAAGCCGGCTCATTTGAGCCCACAAGTCACTGAATCCACGGATAGGTCACGTCTAAGATGTTTCTAAGCACGAAGAAGCGCAAATTCATTTGCGCGTGGCGCGCGAGTTCTGCATTGTTTGTATCGATGCTCAGAGACGGGGCCAAAAAGCAGATGGTCAGCCCGATATCGCGGCGAGATTTGTTGAAGTTTGGTGCCGCTGTTTTTCCGGTCGGCGTGCTGGGTGCGCACGGGAATCTTGCGACGCCATTGCTGGGACTTGAACTACCCGGAGAAGGAGGGGACGCAGTGATCATTAGCGACAGCTTTCCGGCGCAGCCAGCGGAGCTGGTGCGGGAGATGGTGACGGTGGCTCATTTTGATTTGAAGCGCGTGAAAGAGCTGGTGGAAACCAGGCCAGCGCTGGTGAAGGCCGCGTGGGATTGGGGATTTGGAGATTGGGAGACGCCGCTCGGAGCGGCATCGCACATGGGGAATCGCGCGATTGCAGAGTATCTAGTGGAACAGGGCGCGCCCCCGACGCTGTTTTCGGCGGTGATGCTGGGGCAGTTGGACGTGGTGAAGGCGTTGGTGGCGGCGCGGCCGGGCGTGCAGCGGGTGCGCGGGCCGCACAGCATAAGTTTGTTGGCACACGCGAGGATGGGAGGAGAGGTGGCGCGTGCGGTATTCGATTTCTTAAAAGCGCTGGACGGAGCCGATACGGAGGCGCCGGTGCCGCTTTCCTCGGACGAGACGGCTGCACTGGTGGGGACCTACGCGTTCGGCGTAGGCGTTACGCAGCAAGTGGAAGTGGGTGCGGATTTGAGGATGTATGCAGGCAGCAAGATGTACACGTACTCGCCGCAGTTGAATTGGACACGAAAGGGAACCATGACGCGGCCGCTGTTTCATTTGGGTGGCCGCGAGTTTTATCCGGCCGGTGCTCCGGCGGTGCGCATTCGGTTCGCGGAGGTTGCGGATGGAGTGGCGCTGAGGGTGACGGATGGGGAGATGGAGATGTCGGCGATCCGAAAGGGGAAGGGGTAAGGGAGTAGAAAGAAACGAAGCCAAACACAGAGACACAGAGGAAACAGAGAAGACACGGGCGGAGACGCGACGAGTCGGTCTGAAGACCGGCCACTACAGGTGAAGCGGAGAAGGAAAGAACCGGTCTGAAGACCGGCCACTGCCGGTTTATTGGTCGGGTTTGGGTTTTTTTAGGACGGGGCGGTCGCCGGCAGGAGGCGGAGGAGGCGTGGCAGTGGCGGGAGTGGCGCCGGTTGCCGGCGTGCCGGCGGAGATGCCGCCTTCGGAGTAGGCCTTTTTGAGCCACTTTTCGGCTTCGTCCTGAGCGCCGCCGGTGTTGTCGTTGGTTTGTTTGGCTTTGCTGTATTCGTTGACGGCGCGTTCGCGCTGGCCGAGCAGATCAAAAATCTTGCCGAGATAGATGTGGCCCCAGACCTCGGTCCACTTCTCCGAAGGTTCGGGAACGGCTTGCAGGGATTCGCGGAAGGCGTTGGCGGCGGCTTGATAGTTCTTCTGATAGAAGAAGGCTTCGCCCATGCGGAAATTGGCGAGCGGGCGGCCGGGCTGAATGCTGAGCGCTCTTTGATATTGCTGGATGGCGGGGTAATAGTTGCCGGTTTCGGCGAGCTCCTCGCCGCGGGCGATCGCGGCGCGAGCGCGCAGAGAAACGCTGCCCTTGAGAATGACGTTGTTGGGATCCACCTTGATGCCGCCGGGTTTGGGGCGGCCGAAGGTTTCGACGGTGAAGGGCGTTTCCATGCCGAGCACGTCCACGGTTTTTATTTCCGGATTGCCTTCGGTATCGATGCGCAGCTCAACGGGCATGCTGAAAGTGTCGAGAGGCTGCTTGATCTTGCCGACGATGCGGAAACCTTTTTGCGTGCGGTAGACGACGAATTCGGTCGTGAATTCGGGAACGCCAGTCGAGTTGAGCCACTGGGCGAAGAAGCCGCGCAAATTCGGAGGCGCTTCGCCGGGCTTGAGAGAAGCCTGGAGCTGCTGCTCAGCGAGATTGATGAAGTCATCGATGCGGGCGTTTTTGCCGGCGTATTTGACGGCGAAATCGTGGAGGAGGGATTTGAAGGCGACGTCGCCCATTTGCGCGCGGAGCATGTGGAAGACCATGGCGCCTTTGTTGAGGACGACGGAGCGGTAGTCGCTGGTGTAGGGGGCCATGCGCGCGGCCTGGGCGATGGGAGCGGCGTCTTCATACATCAGAGCGCCAACGGCAAATTCATCCACGGCGCGGAGACCGGCCTCCTTGCCGGCGCTTTGCTCGGCGTAGAGTTCTTCGCAGTAGCGCGAGAGGCCGTCGGTGACCCAAACGTCGCCGGAAGTGGCGGGGAGAATGGAATTGCCGAACCATTGCTGGGCGACGAGGCGCGCGACGGTGCGTTCGGCGAGCTTGGGTTCCCAGAGGTGGCGGCTGAGAAGGAGGACGCCGGGAGCGGAGAAGTCGCGAACGGTGCCGTCGGGAAGCTGGATGACGGTCATGGCGGCATCGGGGAGCGCGCCGAACATGTCAGAGAAGGTGGTGATGGCGCGAGCGACGTCGTCGGCAAAGCCCTGGGCGTTGGCGGAATCTTCGCGAGGCGCGTAGACGGCCACGTCAATGCCTTCGGCCTGCTTGGGATTGAGCTGCAGATTGCCGGCGACGAAGGTGCCGTGCGGGCCGGGAGTTTTGCAGTCAAAAGTGTAAAGGAGGCGTCCGGCGGCACTGGGCGTGGGGGAGGAGCTTTGGCCGGAGCCGGCGACCGCGAAATTGTCGGGCACGTTGAGGTGGAACGTGGCGGTGTAGCGGTTAGAAGGATAGTTGGTGAGCGGGAACCAGCGCGAGGGAAGGAGAAGAAACGCATTGTTGGGGGAGATGAGCGCGGCAGTGAGGCCGGGGACGGGGCTGTTTTCCTGGTTGGCGAGGAGGCCGGAGTAGGTGAACGTGAGGGTGACGCGGTTGCCGGTGCCGACGGGTGTGGGCAGCGTGGCGAGCACGTAGAGCGGATTTATGGAATCGCGGCCAAATCCTATGGACTTGCCGTCGGCGGTTTTGACGTCGCTGACGATGAGATTGGGATGCAGCTCAACCTGCACGCTGCTGGTGACGGCAGTGGCGACGAAATCGATTTTGGCGACGGCGCTAATGGATTGGTGGGTGGCGTCGAGAGTGGCGGAAATGTCGTAATGCTCGGCGCGGAAGCCGATGGGGCGGGGGATCTGGGCGCGCAGCGGGGTGGCCAGGCAGGCCAGCGCGGCAGCGAAGGTCAGGGCAGTTGCAAAACGAAATTTTCTACGGAGGGGCATCAAACCTCTTTCACGGGGTGCAGAGCCGACACCGGTCTGCCTATATAGGATAGCAGAGACAGGGCAAAGTGTTGCCAGAGGGTGCGTCGTTGGAGCGAAGCGCATGAGGGTATGACGAAAGAGGTCGTCCGAAGACGGATGACCTTACAGGCACCCGACGAGGGTGGCGATGGCGTCGGCGGCGCGCTCCACGGCGCCAGGAGGGCCGAGGCGGGCGCGGACGTCGGCGAGGCCGGAGCGTAGGGCGGCGCGAGCCTGGGGATTGGTGAGCAAATTGAGAATTTCTTGAGAGACATTTTTCGGCGTGAAGTCGTTTTGAATCAACTCCGGGACCACGCGGCGCTCCGCGATGAGATTGACCATACTGAAGCAAGACGCGCGCACGAGGGGTTTGGCGAGCAGCGCGGTGAGCGGCGTGACGCGGTAAACGACGACCATGGGCGCGTCGAGGAGGGCCGCTTCGACGGTGGCGGTGCCGCTGGAGACGATGGCCGCGTCGGCGGCAGCGAGGGCGTCGTAGGTTTGGTTCTCGACGACACGAACGGTGAGGCCTGAGGGCCAGCCGGACTGGAGATCGGCGAGGTTGGCGTGAGCAGCGGCGGCGACAACGAATGGTGCGGAGCGCTGCTGATGGATGAGCGCGCAGGCTTCGCGAATTACGGGCATATGCTGAGCAAGTTCCGCGTGGCGGCTACCGGGGAGAATGGCGACGAGAGGTTGTTGCGGATCGAGACGGTTTTGTTGACAGAAGGTTTCGCGGGATTGCGTAGCGCTGACATTGCCGACGAGCGGATGGCCGATGAATTTTGTGGGGACGCCCGCGTTGGCGAAGAAAGCTTCTTCGAACGGGAAAATGCAAAGAGCCTGAGCGAAGCGGCGCCGGACGACGCGCACGCGCCAGGGACGCCAAGCCCAGAATTGCGGGCAGATGTAATAGATGTTGCGGACGCCGTGGGAGCGAAGCTTGCGCGCGAGGCGTAGATGGAAGCCGGGAAAGTCAGTGAGGATGGCGAAAGGCGGCCTGCGAACCGCGGCTTCCGAGACGAGATGGCGCATGGCGCGGATGAGCGAAGGAAGATGGCTGAGAATTTCGGTGATGCCGACGACGGAGACTTCTTTGTAGTCGGTGACGACGTCAACACCGGCGGCGCGCATTTGCGGGCCACCCATGCCGAAGAGGGCGATGTCAGGAATGCGTTTTTTGAGCGCGATGGCGAGGCGGGCGGCGTACATATCGCCGGAGGCTTCGCCGGCGGAGATGAGAAGAGGAATCGGCGGCATCGGTTAGCGGCTAGTCGGAGGCGGGCTGCGGAGCAGGGAGGCTGCCGGGTGCGGCGCCAGGGAGGTGTTCGGCGCCGATGCGAGTGTCTTCGGGTAAGCCGAGTTCCTGCTCCTTGTATTGCAGCTGGTAGAGACGGTAGTAGATGCCGCGCAAGGCGAGGAGTTCCTGGTGATCGCCTTGTTCACGGAGACGGCCCTTGTGGAAGACGAGGATGCGCGAAGCGTATTGAATGGTGCTGAGACGGTGCGCGATGACCAGCGAAGTGCGGCCGGAGAGGAGGCGGTCGAGAGCTTCGCGGATTTGCAGTTCGGTCTTCGTATCCACGCTAGAAGTGGCTTCATCCAGAATGAGGAAGCGCGGATTGTGCGCGAGAGCGCGGGCGAAGCAGATGAGCTGGCGCTGGCCGACGGAGAGCGTAGAGCCGCGTTCGTTGACGATGGTGTTAATGCCTTCAGGAAGAGTGCGGACGAAATCGCCGAGGCCGATTTCGTCGAGGGCGCGCTCGACGGAACGCGTGTCTATGCCGGGCGAGCCGAGACGCACGTTCGAATCGATACTGCCGGTGAAGAGAAAAGAATCCTGGAGAACGATGCCGAACTGGCGGCGGAGGTCTTGCAGATTGATGGTGCGGATGTCGGCGCCATCGAGCAGGATTTGGCCGCGCTGGACGTCGTAGAAGCGGAGCAGAAGAGAGATGAGCGTGGTTTTTCCGGCGCCGGTGTGGCCGACGATGGCCATGGTTTGTCCCGGTGCTATGCGGAAAGAGACGTCGCGGAGAACCCAATCCTCGTCGGAAGGATTGGGTGTATCGCGATAGGAGAACCAGACGTTGCGAAATTCGATTTCGCCGCGGGGATTTTCGAGGCGGCCGGCGTGTGGATCGGAGGCGATGGTAACGGGCTCGTCGAGAAGCCGGAAGATGCGCTCGGAGGCGGCCATGGCGGATTGCAGGATGTTGAATTTTTCGCTGAGGTCCTGAATGGGGCGGAAGAAGCGTGTGGCGTACATCGTGAAGGCGATGAGGATGCCGAGACTGAAGCCGCTGGAAAGAACGCGATTACCGCCGGCCCAGTAGATGAGGGTGATGGCGGCGACGCTGAGGAATTCGACGGCAGGATAGAAAAGCGCAAAGGCGAGGATGGCGTCGTACCAAGCTTTCATGTTGTCGCGATTGCGCTTTTCGAATTCGATGCGGGCCTTGCGCTCGCGGTTGAAAAGCTGCACGACCGGCATGCCGGAAATGTATTCCTGAAGAAAGGCGTTGATGCGGGCGATGGCGGTGCGGATGCGGCGGTTGGCGTCGCGCACGAACTTGCGGAAGAAATAGGTGACCACGAAGATAAAGGGAAGGACTGCGAAAGCATCGAGAGCCAGGCGGCGATCCACAGTGAAGAGAAGCGCGGCCATGACGGCGAGGAGGAAGAAGTCGTTGATCATGGTGACGACGCCGGCGGCGAAGAGATCGTTGAGAGCGTCAACGTCCGTGGTGACGCGGGTGACGAGGCGGCCGACGGGGTTGCGGTCGAAGTAGCTCATGGGCAGACGCTGCATATGCGCGAAGATTTCCGTGCGCATGTCGTACATGGTTTGCTGGCCGACGCGCTGCATGATGCGGATTTGGGCGTACTGCGCGAGGAAGTCGGAGATGAGCACGGCGAGGAAGAGCAAGCTGATCCATTCAATGCCCCGCCAAGCCTGGGCCTCCGGGATGAGCCGGCTGATGGCGGGCTTGAAGTAGTTGTCGATCGCTTTGTAGAAAAACCATGGTTGAGCAAGCTCAAGAGGGGTAACCACGGCGACGAGAAACAGCGCGAGGGCGACGCGCCACTTGTACGGGCGCAGGTATTGCAGCAGACGGCGCATCAAGCGCGAGTCGTAGGCTTTACCGAGGGCCTCTTCTTCGTGAATGTTGCTCATGCGCGTTCGAGCTCTTCCTCGAGCAATTGCTTTTGATACAGCTCGGCGTAATAGCCGCCGCGAGCGAGAAGTTCGTCGTGCGTGCCTTGTTCGGTGATGCGGCCTTCGCGCAACACGATAATCTGATCGGCGTCGCGGACGGTCGAAGTGCGATGGGCGATGAGGATGGTCGTGCGGCCACGCATGATGCCGCGCAATCGGCTGAGAATGCGCTCCTCAGTTTGTGTGTCCACGCTGGAAAGGGAATCGTCGAGAATCAGGATGCGCGGGTCGCGCACGATGGCGCGGGCGATGGCGGTGCGCTGCTTCTGGCCGCCGGAAAGGGTGATGCCGCGCTCGCCGACCATGGTGTCGTACTTCTCGGTAAAGCCTTGCACGTCGCCGTCGAGGCTGGCGACTTCGGCGGCTTGGCGCACGCGCTCGGGGTCGTATTTGGGCAAGCCGAAGGCGATGTTTTCGCCGACGGTTTCGCTGAAGAGGTAGGTGTCCTGCGGCACGTAGCCGATGGAGCGGCGCAACGTTTCGAGGGGCCACTCGCGAATGGAGCGGCCGTCAATGAGCACGGAGCCGGCGGGAGCTTCCCAGAGGCGAGCGATGAGTGCGGCGAAGGTGGTTTTGCCGCCGCCGGTTGGGCCGACGATCGCGAGTGTGGAGCCAGCGGGGACGCGCAGATTAATGTCGCGTAGGACCGGTGCATTGGCGGAGAAGTCTTGGCCATTGCCGCCGACCTTTGCGGCGGAGTTGCCGGACATGGTGGTGGGATAGGTGAAAGTGAGATTGCGGAATTCGATTTCGCCGTCGAGACCGATTTCGGGAGAGAGGGCGGCGTTGCGATCGTCAATTTGCGGCTGCGCGGCGAGGATGTGATTCAAGCGGCCCATGGAAGCCGCGCCGCGCTGAAAAATGTTGGTGACCCAGCCGAGGGCGATCATGGGCCAAACGAGAATGCCGAGGTAACTGTAAAAGGCGATCAGCGCGCCAATGGAGAGCCGGCCGTTGAGAACCAGATGGCCGCCTTGCCACAACACGATGAGAAAAGTGATGCCGATGAGCGCCTGGAGGGAAGGCATGAACATGCTCCAGGTGCGAATGAGTTTGACATTGCGCGAGACGTATTCGCGGTTGGGCTCGTCGAAGCTGCGGATTTCGGCTTCTTCCTGGGCGTAGGCGCGCACGACGCGAACGCCGGCAAGATTTTCCTGGACTTTGGCGGAGAGCGTGGCCAGCGAAGCCTGAATTTTTTCGTAAAGCTCGTGAATGATTTTGCCGAAGCGCTGCACAATCACGGCAACGACGGGCACGGGGATGAGAATCCAGAGCGTGAGAGAGGGCGAAAGCTGGGACATGACGGCGATAGCCAGAGCCATGCCGATGATGGTCTGGCCGCTGTACATGATGCCGGGACCGAGGACCATGCGCACGGAGTTGAGATCGTTGGTGGCGCGAGACATCAATTCGCCGGTGCGGTTGCGCACGTAAAATTCGGGCTCCAGCAGCAGTAAGCGATTCAGCAGGTCACCGCGAATATCGAATTCGATGTCGCGCGAAATGCCGATGAGAATCCAGCGGGTGTAGAAAGAGAGGACCGCGCGAACGGCGACGAGAAGAATTAGTAGCAGGCAATAAATTCCGAGGGCGTGGCGGCTGTGCGGCGCGTACCAGGGAATGTCGCGGCTCAACCACGAGCCCGCAAATTGGTGGCTCTTCTCGAAAGGCACGGAACTGCCGGCGAGAATGTCGGTGAGCACTCCGGTGGCGAGAGGGATTACGCCCTGCACCAGGCTCGACACCACCAGAACGAACATGCCGAAGGCGATGGCGCCGCGATAGCGGCCCAGATACGGAAACAGGCCGACGAGATTTTTCCACGAAGAGGGTTTCGGCGGCTTTTTGGGTGCGGCGGTTGCCCCGATGGTGGCGGCGGCTGCGCTCATTTGAGCCTCGACTTGGGCATTTCGAGAGACGACGATTCCATAAGGAAATGCTCGTAGGTGCCGTCGAGCGACTGGTAGCGCTTCACGGCAGGATTCCAGGCCACACCGATGGGCTTAAGATGCGGATCGACGCCAGTGCCCTGAATGGGAGTGAGATAGAGCTGAAGCCCTTTGACGGGATCCTGTTCGTATTGAATGCGCCATCCGCCGACCGAGGTGAGCGGCGTAAGCGCCAGGAAGCCTTTGGAGTTTTTCAGGTGTTCATCGCAACGGAAAAGCTCGTTCCACTGGCCTTCGTCATTTTCGGCGATGACCGCGCGCGTCACTATCGTTCCAGACAGATTTTCATTTTTTGGCGTTTTCGGGACAACGTTGGCCGCTAGGAATTGCTGCTGGCCGTTTTTGGCGAGGTCGCCAAAGATGAGCACTTTCGTCTCTTTACCGAGGAGGCCCTGCGCCGCGAGTTGCATGTCTTCCGGTACGGCGGGCTCAGCCGGTTTGGCGGCTTCTTCGGCGGGCTTGGGAGCGGGCTCTTCGCCGCAGCCAGAGAGCAGCAGCGGAGAGCAAGAAAGCAGTGCCGCGACGAATAGGGGCAGAAATGCGCAGTTGCGAGGCGCGATCTGACTGGTGCAGGTGAGACGGGCGGCCGTTTTGGAGGTCTTGAGCGACCTCAGCGCTTCCGCATTACAGTGCAATGTTGTGTGTGAATTGTTCAAACTCTTTCCCCGTGCACCCTAGGCCAACTGGCCGACCACCGTGGCAATCTCCTGATTCTAGCTGTTAGCCGCCCTTCGTGAAAGGACCGGCGAGCGGCGCGTTCCCTGCGGGCCATGGGTCTGGCGACGGCGAAGCTAACGCTGGGCCAGAATGGCGTCGAGCCGCGCTTCGAAATTCTCTTCGCCCTCGGAGGAGAGTTCGCTGCGCTCCACCGGAAGGGCCTGCTCGACCGCGTCTATCCAATTGAACAATAGTTGGATGTTTTCGCGCGTCTTTGCGTGATATTCCTTCAAATTGGCGGGGACACTCATCCACTGGCGGAAGCTGCGTTCGACGGGATCGCCAGAGGAGTCAAAGGGATTGGAGGCGGCGCCGGGAGCGAGCAAACCGGCGTGGCCGGTGAAGAAATGCTCGAAGCCCAGATCCGCCACGAAATGGCCTTCCGAGGAGGCGATGCCGCTATCGTATTCGGGGCCGTGGCAGATGAGCGTGAGGGGTTCCGGCTTTTGCGCCCACTTGAAGGTTGCGGAGTCGAAGCTCCAGAGATCCCAATGAGCCGAGGCAAGGTATGCGCTGTCGGCGTTGATATGCTGCGCGGCCAACGCGGCCACTTCGGGCGGCCCGTAGCCTTGCTCGCGCAGGTCCCATTCGGCGAGGGGAGTTTCCGAAGCGTCGATGGGCTGCACGATCAGTTCCGTGAATCCGGGTTGCGAGGGAGAGAGCGGCGCCGTGGCGAGGAAGCGCGCGAACTGCGGGATCAAGCTGGTGGCGGAAAAGTCGCGTGTCCACACGCGAAGATAAGCGCGGTTAGCCATAGGTCCTTAGAACTTCGAATTATACGGATACAGCGGCGCCGAAGCGAATGGACGACGCGAATCCGTGCGCGGCTATGCCCGCGTGACTTCGTGCGCGGAGATTTCGTATTTGAAATTGTCGGGATCGAGACAGTCGAGGCGGCCGTCTGGCGTTTCGGCTTGCGGGTACATCAGGAAGCCGAGGGGTTTGCCGCTGGAGCCGGGCAGTTCCACGTCGTGGGCAAAGTTGAAGGCAACCCAATTCATTTCCCAGGAGCCGAAGAGGCGAGTGCGTACCTTTTGAACCATTTCGTCTTCGAGTGGGCGGTTGCCAGGTGGTTCTTCGAGGACCACTTTGCGCACGTCGGCGGGATCCACAGGCACCCAACCGTACTCGCTTAGGTACACTTCCGCGCGGCAGTGCTGTGCTTT
>Ga0335077_10005364_pt1 | contig 15732 bp, 9 predicted proteins | sample Lox_Sample_31_FD_207151 | JGI IMG/M metagenome (GOLD analysis project Ga0335077, IMG submission 207151) | Soil microbial communities from Loxahatchee National Wildlife Refuge, Florida, United States - Lox_Sample_3.1 | ecosystem: Environmental > Terrestrial > Soil > Wetlands | place: USA: Florida... | reverse complement strand
CGATGTCGCGCGTCATTTCGAGGTGCTGCTTCTGGTCGCGGCCGACCGGCACCACGTTCGAGTCGTAAATCAAAATGTCCGCCGCCATCAACACCGGATAGGCAAACAGGCCGTGCATGGGCGCGATGCCTCTGGCAATTTTGTCTTTATAGCTCGTAGCCCGTTCGAGCATACCCATCGGCGTCACCGTCGAAAGCAACCAGCTCAGTTCGGTCACCTCCGGCACGTCGGATTGGCGGAAGAAAACGGTTCGTTTCGGGTCGAGGCCGCACGCAAGAAAATCCAGCGCTACGTCCAGCGTGTTCTGGCGCCGCTCCGCCGGATCGAACAGCGACGTCATGGAATGGTAATTCGCGATAAAATAGAATGCCTCGCCTTTTTCCTGAAGCTCGATGGCAGGCCGCATCATCCCGAAATAATTTCCGAGATGCAGCGCGCCGCTGGGCTGGATGCCTGACAAAATTCGCATCGGATAATTAAACCGCCAAGAGCGCCAAGAACACAAAGAAAAAATCTTGGCGTCCTTGGCGTCTTGGCGGTTAAAGTTTGTGCAGGGTTCCTGCTTTCACTTCCCATCGCTGCAAATCCTTGCCCAGTTCGCGCGGCCAATTTTCTTCGGTGGCGGTCATGAAAACCTGGCCGCTGGTTTTGTGCGCCTGTTCGAGCAACGGCAGGAAACCGCTGCGCCGCTTCATGTCCAGTTCGCCCATCACGTCGTCAATCAACAAAATCGGCGGCGAACCGTGAATGCCCGCCAGAAATTCCGCCTGCGCCATTTTCAACGCCATGGCCAGCGTGCGTTTCTGGCCCTCGCTGCCGAACTGCGCGGCGGACTTGCCATTGAGCAGCAATTGCAAATCGTCCCGGTGCGGCCCGACGAGCGTGGAGCGATACGTCCGTTCGCGGTTGCGAGATTGCGCGAGTTCCACGGCGAAATCCTTCTTCACGCTGGGCTGATATTCCATGCGCAATTCCTCCGCGCCGGTGGAAATACGGCGATAGGCCAGCCGTGCCAGCGGTGAAAATTTCGGTGCCAGCTCGCGCCGGGTGTGGATGATTTCGTCACCAAGCTTCACCAATTCCTGCGAAAAACTGTCGAGTGCAGCCTCATCCACTGCGCGTTGCTTGAGCAGCGCGTTGCGGGCACGAACGGCACGCATATAACGCTGGAGCAGAGGAAGATAGCCTGGTTGCGTCTGAGCGAGCAGTAAATCGAGAAACCGCCGCCGGGCGCGCGCCGCACCTTTGACCAGTTGGACATCCTCCGTGCAAAAGACCACCGTCCGCAACACACCGAGGTAATCCGTAAGCTTTTTGACCGGGTGGCTGTCCAGCGCCAGTTTGCGCTCCCCTGCGGACCAGAACATTTTGATTTCGTGTTCACCCTGGCCGACGACGTTACCGCCGACAAAATAGCCGCGTTGCCCATGCCGGATCATTTGTGCGCCGCCGATGCCGCGAAACGAACGCAATGTAGCCATCAGGTAAATCGCCTCGAGGATGTTCGTCTTGCCCTGCGCGTTGTCGCCCAAAAGCAGGTGAAAGCCGGGCGCAAAATCCGCGTCCAACCGCGCGTAATTGCGGAAGTCGCGAAGTCGCAAATGGGCCAGATGCACGCGGAAGTTTAAGAAAAAACGGGCTGGTTAAATATGAACATTACTTACGCCTTTTGCGCAAAATTTTGTCTTCTGAAATCCACCCTTCTTGCAAATCGTAAATATAACTGCGTGAGCCGAGAACGATTTGATTTTCCTTTAAGTCGGCTAAATACTGTCGTTCCAATTCAACAATGTTTGGTAAATAACTCCGCATTTGTTCAATAGCTTTTTGAATTTCATTCTCCGGGAGTTCGGCCGGCAAGATACAGCGTATTCCCCAGCGACGTTTTACAACATCTTCAATCTGTAAAATAATACACAATACAGGAAGAGCGTGACCGACTGTCATCGGATTTGCACCGTTATTAATTTTCTCCAAATCACCGCGATCGTATGCCCTGACTGGAGAATTGCGTAACCTCAAATAAATCTCTCGAAGTATTTTCTTAAACTGTCCCGCTGAATCTTTGCCAAGTTCGTTCAGAAATCCGTTAAGAAATGGTTTTGCAACCCAAAATGTAATAAGCGGAGGCAATGCCCACCAATACGCATCGTAAACCCCGTCTTTCTGTTCTCTTGATTCAGTTTTTATTCCAAGCAATTGGAATTGCCTTTCCGCATCAGAAATTATAGCGGCATCAATTCTTTTATTGTAGGCGATTTTTATCACGTATTTGCGTAAATACGTTATCAAATTTTATTTGGCAAGCATTCTAAATCGCCAGCAGCAGCCGTTTGATTTCCTTCAATTGCGCCTTGGCGTCCTTTTTTGTAAGGCGCGGGAATTTTCCGCCGAGCGTGATAAAATCACCGTGGCGGGTGAGCATCAGCTTGTCGTCCTTTACTTCAATAGCGGTCACGGATTTGTCGCTGGCAAGAATTTTTAGTTCGGCCACGAGCAACAGCAATTCTACCGGCGGCGGCAGCGGGCCAAAGCGGTCGCGCAGTTCCTTCTGTAGCTTTTCTAGCGCGGATTTTTCATTGGCCTGTGCGAGTTTGCGGTAAATTTCGATGCGGTGTTGCGGTTCGGTGACGTAGTTGTGCGGCAAGCCAGCGTGGTGGGGCGAGCGTCCTCGCGAGCCAGTTTGTGAAGTGGACGACGGCTCGTCAGTAGCCTCGCCCCATCGCCCATTTTCGAGAAAATCCAGTTTTACGCTCACTTCCACGCGCGGTTTGACTTTTTCACCTTTCAACGACGAAACGCTTTGTTTGAGCAATTGGCAGTAAAGCTCAAAACCTACGGCGGTAATGTGGCCGCTTTGTTCCGCGCCGAGCAGATTGCCGGCGCCGCGAATTTCGAGGTCGCGCATGGCGATTTTGAAGCCGCTGCCGAGTGTGGAGTATTGCCGGATGGCGCTGATGCGTTTGCGCACGTCGGTAAGCAAACTCACGTGGCGTGGCAACAGCAAATAGGCGTAAGCCTGATGTTTGTAACGCCCGACACGTCCGCGCAATTGGTAAAGGTCGCTCAGGCCAAAACGGTCAGCGCGGTCAATGATGATGGTGTTCGCGTTTGGAATATCGAGGCCGCTTTCAATGATGGTTGTGGAAAGCAACACATCGGCCTCGCCGTTGACGAATTTCGTCATCACTTCTTCCAGTTCATCCGCGTCCATCTGGCCGTGGCCGACGACGAGGCGCGCGTGCGGCAAAAGCCGTTTCAGGCGGTCAGCCATGGTCTGAATCGTCATCACACGGTTGTGCAAAAAGAAAACCTGGCCGCCGCGGTTCAGTTCACGTTGGATGGCGTCACGGATGACGCGCTCGTCGAATTGGATGACGATGGTTTCCACCGCTAGGCGGTCATGCGGCGGCGTTTGGATGGTGCTCATGTCGCGCGCACCGGTGAGCGCGAGGTAAAGTGTGCGCGGAATCGGCGTGGCGCTGAGCGTCAACACGTCCACCAGCGTGCGCAGGCGCTTGAATTTTTCCTTGTGCAACACGCCGAACCGCTGCTCCTCGTCAATCACCACCAGGCCAAGGTCCTTAAACGTGATGTCGTTTTGAATCAGCCGGTGCGTGCCGATGACAATGTCCACGCCGCCATTGGCCAAGTCCTTGACGACACGCTGTTGTTGCCGGCGGGTGCGAAAACGCGAGAGCAATTCGATGCGAATCGGGTAATCGGCCATGCGCTCGCGGAACGTGTTGAAATGTTGCTGCGCCAGCACGGTGGTCGGCACGAGCACGGCCACTTGTTTGCCGTCCATCACGGCCTTGAACGAAGCGCGGATGGCGACCTCGGTTTTGCCGAAGCCGACATCGCCGCAAATCAAACGGTCCATCGGCTTAGGTTTTTCCATGTCGGTTTTGGTTTCCTGAATCGCGCTCCATTGATCGGGCGTTTCCTCAAAAATGAAGGCGCTTTCAAATTCGCGCTGCCAGGGCGCGTCGGGTTTGAACGCGTGGCCGGGCTGCGATTCACGCACGGCCTGAATTTGCAGCAATTCAGCGGCGACGTCGCGCACGGCGCGTTCGGCCTGCTCCTTTGCCTTTTTCCAGCGTGTGCCGCCAAGCGTGTTGAGCGGCGGGCGGCCCTTGCCCGCGCCGACATATTTGCTGACCAGATGTGATTCTGTGACCGGCACGTAAAGTTTCGGCGGCTCATCGGCGGGATTGGCCGGAGCATATTCGATCACTAAACATTCTGTGCCGGTTTCCTCGGTAGGGACGCGCTGCTGCGCGTTCTGGCCGACCGGCAGGTCGGCCCTACCACGTGTGCCGCTCGTCATCGGAAGAGTTTTCAGGCCGAGAAAACGGCCGATGCCGTATTGCAGGTGGACCACCAAGTCACCTTCTTCGAGTTCGGTAAAATCAATATCGAGTGCGGAACGGACAGCGAGAGCGTGCGGCGATTTGAGGCGGCGCGGGCGCTGGATTTTGTAGCGGCCAAAAATTTCGGCATCGGTGACAACAACGAATTTGGCATCGTCGCAAAGGAAGCCGCGCGAGAGCGTGCCGAGGTGAGTCCAAAGTCCAAGGTTCAAAGTCCAAGGTTGCGCGCGAGCGTCTGACGACTTTAGGCCTTGGACTTTGGACTTTGGACTTTCCGCAAAGCCGAGTTCCTCCCAAATCTCACTGAATCGTTGCCGTTCGCCGTCGTTGTTGCAGAAAACGTGGACGGCATAGCCCTGTCGGAGCCAGCGGTGGAGTTGACTGAAAAATTCGCGTCGTTGGGCTTCGGCAATTTGCAGCTCGGGCGCGCGTTCGGCCAAGGGACGAAAAGCGTCGAGTAAGGTGAAGACGGGAACTCCAACGGTCCGCGCCGGGTCAGAAACCGGTGCTCCGCTCGGAATATCCGTGTCCCCCAACTCCAGCCGGGTGATGCCGCGAGGGTCGAGAGCGGCGAGAAATTTTTCCCAAGGGATGAAGAACGAGTCTTCTCCGGGAATTTGTGATTCATAATCATCGGCGGTTCGCAAAGGAGAAAAATGGTTTCGCGCGGAAGAAAATCCAGAAGAGTGGCCAGTTCCGAATCTTTGGACTTTAGACTTTTGACTTTGGACTTCAATATTCCCAGTTCGCCGGCCGGCGGCATCGTGATGCGGGGAATTGTCGCGCGCGAAATCTGCGTAAGCGGATCAAAATGGCGGAGCGACTCCAGTTCATCGCCGAAGAATTCCAACCGCACCGGCCACGGACTGGTCAGCGGCCAAACATCCAGAATGCCGCCGCGCAAGGCGATTTCGCCCTTCTGGGTGACCTGGGCTTCCGGTTCGTAACCTTGCTCTTCGAGCCATTCAATCAAATCCAAGGGATTGATTTTACCGCCGCGTTGCAGCGCGCGCGTGCGTTTTTGAAGTTCATCTGGAGGAAAAGTTTTTTGGAGCAAAGCCGTAACACTGGTGACGAGCAACGTTGAGGGTTGAGAGTTGAGGGTTGAGAGAGCGACAAGCGTTTGGAGCCGATCGCTGATGGTATCGGCATGCGGCAGCTTGCCCTCGTGCGGCAGGATTTCCCAAGCGGGGTAAAAAAGTGGTTGAGGGTCGAGAGTCGAGAGTCGAGGGCTGGTTTTGCTCGATGAGTTTTGCTCTCGACTCTCGTCCCTCGTCTCTCGACCCGCCGAAAGCCATGTTTGGATATCCTGCTGGAAGCTTTCCTGCGTTTTCAAATCCGGCGCAACGATCACCAACGGCCGCCGGGGGAAAATTTTCTGAAGCAACACCGCGAGAAACGGCTGCGCCGCCTGACAAACGCCGGACACGGGCAACACTCCGCCATTCTCCAATCGCCGCGCCAGGGATTGCACAGCGGGAGATCGCGCGATGTCAGCGAACAAGTTGCCTGCCGCCGACGCTGTCGCGTTTTGCGCCAAGCGAGGAGAAGGTCGCAGCGGGGTGGCCGCCCGTCAAGGCACCGAACGTTTCTGTTTGACCTGGTTTCCTGCAACCACGCACTCTTCCGGCGCATGGCCGAAAACATCATCGCTCCCAATCCGTGGATGATTCTGCCGTTTGTGCTGTTGCTCGGCGCCATTGCCATTGCGCCGCTGCTCACCCCGGATTGGTGGCTGCGGCATTATCCCAAAGTCGCGCTGGGTCTCGGCGCCGTCACCCTGGTATATTACCTTGCCGTGCTACAGGCTTCGGGCCGTGTCCTGCACGTGGCACACGATTATGTCAGCTTCATTGCGCTCATCGGCTCGTTGTTTGTGGTTTCGGGCGGCATTCACATCAATGTCAAAGGTGAGTCCACACCGATAAAGAATGTGACTTTTTTGTTCTTCGGCGCGGTCATTGCCAATCTGCTTGGCACGACCGGCGCGGCCATGCTGCTGATCCGCCCGTGGATTCGCATGAACAAATACCGTGTCACGGCGCACCACATCGTTTTTTTCATTTTCATCGTGGCGAATGTGGGCGGCTGCCTGACGCCCATCGGCGACCCGCCGTTGTTTCTTGGTTATTTGCAGGGCATCCCCTTTTGGTGGGTGGCGGAACATTGCTGGACGATGTGGCTGATGGGCGTTGGAATTCTGCTGGCTATTTTTTATGTGCTGGACCGGCTGAATTTCGCGCGTGCACCGCGGGAAATCCGCAAGGAAGAGACAGCGCACGAGACCTGGAGATTCGACGGGCTGGCCAACCTGCTTTTTCTGGCCGTGATTTTGGGCGCAGTGTTCATCAAACACCCGGTCTTTCTGCGCGAGGGCATCATGCTGGCGGCGGCGGCAGGCTCCTATTATACGACCGCGAAACCGGTGCATGAGGCCAATCGTTTTCATTTTCACCCTATTCAGGAGGTGGCCATTCTCTTCATCGGCATTTTTGCCACGATGATTCCCGCCCTCGACTGGCTCGATTTGAACGCCCGCGGCTTGCTGGGCACTCATCCGGCACCTGGCGTTTTTTACTTTGGCACAGGAACATTGTCCAGCGTGCTCGATAACGCGCCGACGTATCTCAGCTTTTTGAGCGCACTCTTTGGCACCAGCGGCGCAAGGAACATCGGCGAATTGTTGAGTGGCGACCCGCTGAATTTGATCGCCATCAGCGTCGGCGCCGTCTTTTTTGGCGCGGCAACCTATATCGGCAACGGGCCGAATTTCATGGTCAAATCCATTGCCGACCACGAAAAAGTCCACACGCCGACGTTTCCGGGATATATTTGGAAATTCACGCTGCCGTTTCTGGTGCCGACGCTGCTGATTGTGTGGTTGATTTTCTTTCGGGGTTGACGTAAAAGTTCCTTTACCTCAGACATCCGTTTCGGGAATATGATGGCGAGTTCCGTTTGATATTGGAGTGCGTAAACTCTACAACATCCTGTTCACGGTATTTTTCGTGTTGAGCACGCCGTATTATTTTCTACGGATGTGGCGGCGCGGCAACTGGGTTCCCGGCTTTCTCGAACGCTTCGGCTATTATGACCGGAATCTCAAGCAGGCGCTGACCAACCGCCAGGTGCTCTGGTTGCACGCCGTCAGCGTCGGTGAGGTCAATCTCTGCACCCAGCTCATCCGCGCGCTCGAACCGCGCATGCCTAACATCAAAATCGTGGTTTCGACGACGACGACGACCGGCATGGTGGAATTGCACCGCCATTTGCCGCCGCACATCAGCAAAGTTTACTACCCCATTGACTGGCGGAAATGCGTGGCCCGCGCCTTTGACACCATCAATCCTGAAGTCGTGGTGTTGTTTGAAGCGGAAATCTGGCCGAACTTTCTGTGGCGCGCGCGCGACCTCCGCCTTCCCCTGTTTCTGGCCAACGCCCGGCTGTCCAACCGTTCCTACCGTGGTTACCGGCGATTGAGCTTTTTATTTCGTCCGCTCTTTGCTTCGTTTGCAGGTGTCAGCGCGCAAAATGAAACCGACGCCGAACGTCTGCGAAAAATCGGGTGCCGGCCCGAAATCGTGCGGGTGGTGGGCAACTTGAAATTTGACGCGGCCAAACTCGACGGCCCCCGCCAACTCGACGTGCCGGCGTTATTGCGGCAGGTCGGCGTGCCGCCCGACGCGCTGGTGCTGGTGGGCGGCAGCACCCATCCGGGTGAGGAAATGGTTCTGGCAGACATCGTGAAACGGTTGCGAGTGTTGTTTCCAAAACTTTTTCTCGTGCTGGTGCCCCGGCATTTTGAGCGGTGCCGGGAGGTGGGGCGGCAATTGCGCGAGCGGGGCGTCAAATTTATTTATCGCAACGAAGTCCTTGCCGGCACGCAACTTCGCGAGGGTCAGGTCGAGTGTTTGCTCGTCAACACGACCGGCGAGTTGCGATTTTTTTACGAACATGCGATAGTAGTATTCGTTGGCAAAAGTCTCACGGCTGTTGGCGGACAGAATCCAATTGAGCCGGGGGCAGCGGGTAAGGCCATGGTATTCGGTCCGAACATGCAGAATTTCACAGATATTGCGCGGAATTTTGTCGCCCAAAACGCGGCGGTTCAAGTCAATAGTGTGGCGGCACTGGAGACCACGATTGCGGAATTGCTTGCGGATGAAAACCGGCGCGAGGAACTGGGACGCAACGCGCTCCGGGTGGTGCGTGAAAATTTGGGCGCGGTGGGCCGGACAGTGGATATGATTCTGGAAAATCTGAAGGGCCGCGGGATTTACATTGTGCCGGGAAAATAATTTTGCAATTTTAACATGAAGTTTCCCTGCTTGACGAAACGGAACGGGCCTTTACATATTCACACCCGCTTTCGGTCTCGGAACTGGGAGTATTGAAGTTTGTATGTCGAAATCGAAGGTTCGTAAAACAGGAGCGGATTCTGCCCTGAAAGATGAAGCGCCCCCCGCAACGCTCGCACAACCTCGTCTGCATTCAGCCGCAGCCAACTCGCGGAACGGCGTCCTGCCTCATCCACGGGCCGCCAGTCTTTCGGAGATCATCAAAGACCTCATCCGGCTGGCGCAGGAACAGGGACATTTGACTTACGACGACATCAGCGACGCGTTGCCGGACAACGTCACGGAACCGGAATTGGACGAGGTTTTCGGCAAGTTGCGCAGTTTGGAAATTGAAATCGTGGACCAAGCGGAGGTGGACCATGTCAAAACCCCCGACTCTGAGGAGGACGTTGGCCGGCTGGACGCGCTCGACGACCCGGTGCGGATGTATCTGAAGCAAATGGGGCAGGTGGCGTTGCTGACGCGCCGGCAGGAGGTCGAAATCTCCAAGCGTATTGAGGCGGCGGAAAACGAAGTCCGCAAAATCATTTACAGCCTCGGATTTGCCGGCAAGGAACACATCGCGCTGGCCGAAAAACTCATGGCTGAGCCGCCGCGCGAGCGTTTCGACCGCGTCATCCTCGACAAAAAAGTGGACAATCGCGCCGCGCATCTCCGCACGTTGCGCAAACTCATCGAACGCGTTCATGAAATAGATCAAGGGGTGGACTGTAAATACACTGCCTGGCGGAAAGCCCAGGCTGCGGTTCAACGCCGCCGGGTGCAGGCGGCCTTCAAGCGCCAGAACCGAAAATTGCGGACCCTGTTCCCCAAGTTTTGTTACAAGTACAAGGTCATCGAGGAAATGACGTTGGTCGCCGAGAATATTTACGACCGGCTGCAATACAGCCTGCACGCCCTGGCGGAAACGGAGACGCAGCGCGAATCCACCGCGCAACAGCATTTGGTGGAAGCCGAGCGTCAAAAAATCAAGGCGCTGGAGGAGTTTGTCCGGATGCCTTATACGGATTATCTGAAGGTTTTTGACCGTTTGCGCGATTTCTCCACCAAGGCGCTTCAGGCCAAAACGGAAATGGTCGAGGCCAACCTGCGCCTGGTCATCTCCATCGCCAAAAAATACACCAACCGCGGGCTGTCTTTTCTGGATTTGATTCAGGAAGGCAACATGGGCTTGATGAAGGCCGTCGAAAGATTCGAGTATCGCCGGGGATACAAATTTTCCACTTATGCCTCTTGGTGGATCCGCCAGGCCGTCACGCGCAGCATCGCTGATCAGGCGCGCACCATCCGCATCCCGGTGCATATGATTGAAATTATCAACAAATTGATGCGGTCGCAAAAGCGGCTGCTTCAAGACTTTGGCCGCGAGCCGACGCCGGAGGAAATTGCCGAAGACATGCAAATACCCGTGGAACGCGTTCGCGCGGTGTTAAAAATGTCGCAGCAGCCCATCTCCCTGCAATCGCCGGTCGGCGACACCGAGGACGCCAACTTCGGCGATTTCATCGAGGACAAAGGCGCCGACAATCCGCTCGACTTGACCAGCTTCAGTTTGCTTAAGGACCGGCTGGGTAACGTGTTGTGCAGTCTGACCGAACGTGAACGGAGAGTCTTGGAATTGCGTTTCGGCCTCAGCGACGGTTTCGCGCGCACGCTCGAAGAAGTAGGCCAGCAATTCCGGGTCACCCGCGAACGCATCCGGCAAATTGAGGCCAAAGCCCTCCGCAAAATGCGCCATCCCACGCGCATCCGCCAGTTGCACGGGTTTTTGGAAATTGAAAATTTGAAGTTGGACTGAACTTCCACCACGGCCCGCCAAGACACGGTTAGCGGGAGTTCTGATATAATTTGCAAATCGCAAATTACAAAAGATGTCCCATTTTCTCCCGTTTCGTTTTCAAATACCGTTCGTTATGCGGATTGGGCTTCACGCGAATCGGCACCTGCTTGACAATTTTCAGGCCGTAGCCTTCCAATCCGACGATTTTTTTGGGATTATTCGTGAGCAGGCAAATCGTTTTCAGGCCGAGATCAACCAGGATTTGCGCGCCAAGACCGTATTCACGCAGGTCCATTTCGTAGCCAAGCTTTTGGTTCGCCTCGACGGTGTCGTAGCCCTGTTCCTGTAATTTGTAGGCCTTGATTTTGGGCACAAGCCCGATGCCGCGGCCCTCCTGTCGCATATAGACAATCACGCCGCGCCCAGCCTCGGTCACCTGCCGCATGGCCTGATGCAGTTGCGATCCGCAATCGCAGCGGCGCGAGCCAAAGACGTCGCCGGTCAGGCATTCGCTGTGGACGCGCACAAAAACTTTTTTCCGTCCGGCCACGTCACCGTGAACGAGCGCCAGATGATGCTGGCCGTCAATTTTGGAGCGATACAAATGCAAATCGAAATCGCCGTAGTCGGTCGGCAGTTTCACGACTTCAACGGGTTCAACCAGTTTTTCGCGTGTGCGGCGATATTCAATCAAGTCGGCAATCGTGCAAATTTTCAGGTGATGTCTTTTGGCGAATTTGCGCAACTGCGGCAGCCGCGCCATCGTGCCGTCATCATTCAGGATTTCGCAAAGCACGCCGATGGGCCGCAACCCCGCGAGCTGCGCCAAGTCCACCGCCGCCTCGGTGTGGCCGGCGCGTTGCAACACACCGCCGGGCCGCGCCCGCAATGGAAAGACGTGGCCGGGCTGCACCAAATCGTTGGGCACGGCGGTCGGCGCAGCCATGAACTGAATTGTTTTGGCGCGGTCGGCAGCACTGATGCCGGTGGTGATACCGCGCGCGGCGTCCACGCTCACTTGAAAATCCGTGCGGAAACTTTCGCGGTTTTGATGCACCATGCGGTCAATGCCAAGTTGCTGTAATCGCTCAGCGGTCGTCGGCACGCAAATCAAGCCGCGCCCGTGTTTGGCCATGAAATTCACCGCGGCAGGCGTGACAAATTGCGCCGCCAGGATTAAATCGCCTTCGTTCTCGCGGTCGGCGTCGTCCACGACAATGACCATTTTGCCACGGCGAATGCTGGCGGTGACGGATTCTATGCTGTCAAAGGTATTTTTCATTCGGTGAAGAACAGCCTAATCGCAAGGCGCACAAACGTCAGTTGTAAAAACCTTGTGGCCAAAGCGGGTTCAAGGACGCAGTTTCAGCCTTTTTTTGTTTATCACAGGGCAGGGGCGGTCTAACATGGGCGCCGTCGTTTGTTTGATAGTCAATAAGAGCAGGGGTAGCGGGTACCAGAAAGTTGTTTTGATTTATGTCACCCGGTGGCTCAACTAAAAAAAAGAGCGGTTTCCCAACCGGAAATCCGGCAAGTCTTTTGCAGGAATGTCTCGCGTGCGGGGTGCTGGTGGTGGGCGCGCGCGGGCGTGTCGTCGCCTGCACGCCTGAGGCCGCCACACACCTGCGCGCAAAAGCGGCACGACTGCAAAACGCGCCGTTAAGTTCTCTGCCCGCTCCGCTCCCCCAGCTCATTCGCGATGCAGCCAAGAGCGGCCAGCCTGTGACTAACCGGGAAATTTCGCTAAAAATCCCCCGCAGCAGTGCAACCACATTGCGGGTAAGCATCCTGCCGATAAAAACGCGCGCGCAATCGCAGGTGGTCATCGTACTCAACAACCTGACCTCCGCGCCGGTTTTTGAACGGAACATGCGACGGCTGGACCGGCTGGCCAGCCTCGGCACGCTTTCAGCCAGCATGGCGCACGAAATCAAAAACGGCATGGTCGCCATCAAAACATTTATTGATTTGCTGCTGCAGAAGGGCCAAGACACGGAGTTGACCGAAGTCGTGAGCCGCGAGCTGCAGCGCATCAATGCCATTGTCACGCAAATGCTGCGGTTCGCGGCGCCCAAGGAAGCGGCCTTCACGACCGTGCGCGTGCATGAGTTGCTCGACCATTCGTTGCGGCTGTTGCACCACCAAATCTCCGGGAAACTGACTTCCCTCCAGCGCCGTTATCAGGCTCAAACGGACATGGTGCGTGGAGACGAGGTACAATTGCAACAGGCGTTCATGAACCTGCTGCTCAACGCGCTGGAAGCGATGGACACGAATGGCGTGCTGACCGTTGCCACGGAAACCGTGGAAGGCGAACGCGACACACAGTGGCTGTGCATTCACATCCAGGACACCGGCGTGGGCGTCGCGCGGGAAAATCTGGGGCGGCTGTTCGAACCGTTTTTTACAACCAAGAAAAACGGCACCGGCCTGGGCTTGGCCATCAGCCAGCACATCGCGTCCGAACACCACGGCACCATTCAGGCGCGAAGCGAAGTCAACCAAGGCTCGACGTTCAGCTTTTCGCTGCCATTGTTCCACCTGTAAACTTTCAGCCCGTTTTACATTCACAATGACGGGACGCCAGGCAATGTCCAGCGCGGGGGTTTTCATTTGAGCGCTTCGCGCCCGGCAACTTGCAGCCTCACGGATTTCACCGGTTCAATGTTTCTTTAGCATCCTTGATGCCTTGGCCCATTACCATAGAATCAAATGTTATGAAAGAGGCGACCCTTTCCGCGACAACAGCTTGATAAACACGCAAGCCGCAACTCAATAGGAAAAGGCATTCCCAAACCTCTGACAAACTACCACAGCGGTCGCTGGCAGGTAACTTTAAGGCAGGAGCGTTGCACTGTGGCGTCCGAACAACCATGGAGCTAGCCAGGACCTTTTTAACAAGCCCAAGGTTCGTTCCGCGAATCCCCTTGCTGAATACACTCAAAAAAAATCAATAAATTAGCAAAAATGGTTGAGTCATACCATTTTCCATAGACTAACTTATTTATGCAAACTCGAACAGAGTGCGCCGTTTGCGGCGTCGGAGCGAACTTAGTGGACTGATTCCGTCCTGCGGAATCAGGTCGCCACAGCAAAAGCCGACGCTGGCGCGAGCGGGTCTCGCCTGACGGTGCGTCGTGGATTTGCCGGCGGAGACGTGCCTGCCGCCGGGCGAAATGGCATCACAACTGGTCGCCGGAAGACGTTCCTCGCGAGCGGAACAGTCCAGCGCCGGACAGGATGAGATGACCGTGATACGCGAACATTTAACGGCTACCCTGGCAACGGAGCTCTTCAGGTGCTCTTGGGGAAATCCCTATGCCTCGAACTTGCGTCTGGTTCGCACTTCCCTTCCTTTTGCATGAACAACCGCACGCTCGCCTTTCTCTACTCGCCTGAAGTTGAACGGCTGAGTTATCCGCCGGACTGTCCGTTTAAAACCCAGCGCGCAGAGCTGACACGCGAGCGATTGAAATCCTTCGGCCTGCTCGGCGGCGAAGGGCGCGTCGAGGTTGCACCGCGTCCGGCCTCGTTGAACCAGTTGCAATGGTTTCATTCAGCTCGTTATCTGGAGGAAATGCAACGGACCGCCGCCGGGGATTTGACCGTGGAAGGTTTGAACATGGGTTTTGGCGGACCGGACACGCCTGTGTTCAAGGACATGTTCGAATGGGGCGCGTGGGCATGCGGCGCGGGATTGCTGGCCGCCGACTTGTTGCTGCAACGAAAGGCAGACGTCGCCTTCAATTTGCTGGGCGGCTTTCATCACGCAATGACCGAGCGCGCGGCGGGGTTTTGTTTTCTCAACGACGTGGTGCTCGCCTGCCTGAAACTCGCCGGGGCCGGCCGTCGGGTTTTGTATCTGGACGTGGACGCGCATCACGGCGACGGCGTGCAATCGGCGTTTTACCGGCGCGACGATGTGCTGACCATTTCCTTGCATGAAACCGGCCGGACACTTTTCCCGTGGGGCGGTTTTGAAAATGAAATCGGCGAAGGACTGGGCATGGGATTCAACGTGAACGTTCCGTTGCCGCCGCAGAGTTATGACGAAGCTTTTTTGACGGTGTTCAACCGCATCGTGCTGCCGCTGATGGAAGCCTATGCCCCCGATGTGATCGTTCTTGAACTGGGGATGGACACACTGGCGGGCGACCCGCTGACGCATCTGCGCATGACCAATAACATCGTGGTGGAAATCCTCGAACCGCTGTTGCAATTCGGCTGCCCACTGCTCGTGGCCGGCGGCGGCGGGTATCACGTCGAGAACACCGTCCGCAGCTGGGCGCTGGCGTGGCGCACGTGTTGCGGCGAGGACGTGGAGGATTTCGCGATGGGCATGGGCGGCGTCATGCTGGCCAACACGGAATGGGCCGGCGGTTTGCGGGACCGGACCCTGGCGGTGACGGCGGAACAACGCCGGGCCGTCGAGCCGGAATTGCAAACCACGATTCGATACCTCCTCAATCACGTCTTTCAATTTCACGGGCTTCGTGCCGATTCCAAGCGGACGGTGACGGCGTCCAGCCGGTTGCCCTCAACCGAGAATCACATCAAACCAAACCGAACCATATTATGACAGCATCCACCCAAACCGCTCCAACCAGCACCGTTTCAACCAGCTCCCTCATGCAGGAAAACCGGACGTTTCCGCCCAAGCCGGAAGTGGTCCAACACGCCCTCATCAACGCCGCGCAATACCAAAGCATGTACGCGCGCTCGCTCAAGGATCCGGATGGATTCTGGCTCGAACAGGCCGCCACGCTTGATTGGTTTAAAAAGCCGACCAAAGGCCGCAAGTATGTCTGGAACACCGCCGAGAAAGTCATTGAGCACACTTGGTTCGAGGACGGCCAGCTCAACGTGGCGGTGAACTGTCTCGACCGTCATCTGAAATCGAAAACGCGCGACAAGATCGCCCTCCTCTGGCAGGGCGAACCGGAGGACGACGTCCGCACATTCACCTATGCGCAGTTGCACCAGGAAGTCTGCAAATTCGCCAATGTGTTGAAATCGTTTGGCCTCAAAAAAGGCGATCGCGTTTCCATCTATTTGCCGATGATTCCCGAACTGCCCATCGCCATGCTCGCCTGCGCGCGCCTGGGCATCATCCACTCGGTTGTGTTCGGCGGTTTCAGCGCCGAAGCGCTGGCCGGACGCATCAATGACGCCACCTGCCGCCTGCTCATCACCTCGAATGTTTCGCTGCGTTCGGGCAAAA
>Ga0335077_10005363_pt1 | contig 15734 bp, 15 predicted proteins | sample Lox_Sample_31_FD_207151 | JGI IMG/M metagenome (GOLD analysis project Ga0335077, IMG submission 207151) | Soil microbial communities from Loxahatchee National Wildlife Refuge, Florida, United States - Lox_Sample_3.1 | ecosystem: Environmental > Terrestrial > Soil > Wetlands | place: USA... | reverse complement strand
CCTGCCGGGACGCCGCGAACGGGTGGGTCTTCCCCGAGGCCGGACCGCCGTGCACCGGCATCCGGGACGCCTACGTGGCCACGGCGGGCGCACCGACTCACTTCGTGGACGTGACCGCCACCATCGAGGCGGGCATCGCCTCGCTGCGCGAGCACCAAGCCTATATCGAAGGTCTCGGCCGCGACTTCGATCCCGACGAATTCCTGCGGAACATGGCGGGCTACGTCGGGCTGGGCGCCGGGTGCGAATACGCCATCGCTTTTCATCGCTACCCGATGGGGTAGATAGATGAACGAGGGCCCCCTCCATGTATGAGATGGAGGGGGCCCTCGTCGGCCCTGCCGCACCAGGGCAGCCAGTCACCTGGCCAGTTGGCACTTCGGGCCCCCGCCAGGGCCAGGCACCGGTGCGAAAGCCCGGTTCCCGGTCTTTCCCGCCTCCCGGAGTTACCCCCCGGGGTGGTGCCCGTTTCCGACGGTGAAAGTATTTCTACCCTCCCGCGAGCGGCGGCGCAAGAGTTTTCACGGACTATTTTTGCTATTCAATATATCCACATAATGTCCACAGAAAGCAGGCAGTTATCCGCAGGTCGCGGCCGTTATCCACGAGCAATTCACAGCCTGTCCACAGAGCGCCGTGAATAACTTGAGAAATATCCCGATGGCGTTCACCGCCAGAAAGCCGGCCACGTAACAATGGTCCTACGGGCACACCGCAACCCCGGGTCAGTCGCGGCCGCGGCGCCAGCGTGGCTTGCGCTTGCCCAGGAACGCGCGCATCCCCTCCCGCGCGTCGGGGAGCTGGCTGGTGGCGGCCATGACCTCAATGGCGTAGGCGTAGGCCTTGGGCTGGTCCAGGTCAATCTGGGCGTACAGGGCCTGCTTGCCGATGCCCTTGCTTTCCGCCGACCCGCGGGTGACCCGCTCGAGGAGATCCTGGACGGCGGTGTCGAGCTGCGCGGCCGGCACGACCCGGTTGACCAGGCCCCAGTCCAGCGCGGTGCGTGCGTCGATGACGTCACCCGCCATAGCCATCTCCACGGCCCGCTTGCGGCCGACGTTCCTGGCGATGGCCACCATCGGAGTGTGGCAGAACCAGCCGCCCTTGCCCCCGGGCGCGGCAAAGCCCGCGTCTTCGCTCGCTACGGCCAGGTCGGCGCTGGCTACCAGCTGGCATCCGGCCGCCGTGGCCAGCCCGTGCACGCGCGCCACGACCGGCTGGGGCACCTGCTGCATCAGCGTCACCAGCTCGGTGCAGCTCATCAGCAGCGAGCGGACTCCGGACAGGTCAGCCTCGGCCACATCGGCGAAGTCATGCCCGGCGCTGAACACCGGCCCGTTGCCGGCCAGCACGATGCCCAGGGCATCACTGTTCCCGACGTCGGCGAACGCCGCGATCAGCTCGCGCATGTGCTCCAGTGACAGGGCGTTGCGCCGCTGCGGGCGGTTCATCGTGATGGTGGCGAATTCGCCGGACCGGTCAACCAGGATGTGCTCGAACCCCATGATCAGCAGCCTACGCCGCTTCCCGACCGGTAAAAGGCCCCGAGGTCAGGCGATCGCCTCGGCGAGCAGGGATATCTGGTCGAGCCGGGACGCGGTGGGGACGAAGATGATCTCGTCGCAGCCGCTGGCCTCGAACGCCGCGTGACCGCGGCAGCGGCGCTGAGGGCGACCAGCTCCTCGTAGTTCGGGTACACCAGGCGGCCGATCGTGCCCAGGGTGCTGAACCCGGCTTCCTCAGCGTGCCGAGCCCAGTCCACGAGCGTCGGGCCTTCGGTGCCGGGGACCGTGTTGGGCAGGCCGATTCCGATTTCCACGCCATACCTCCGCAGGCTTGTTCCGCTGAGCCGTCGAATAAGCAGGTCTGACATCCAAGCACTCCCGTCACCTGCCGACACGCGCGGCCGGCTGGTTTAGCCCAGCGCCAGCAGGACGATGCCGGCGATGAGCGCCAGCGCGGCGATCGTGCCGGTTACCCGGCGCCCGTACCGCCACACCCGCGGCTCGGCCCGCAGGCCCAGGATGAACTGCCGGCACAGGGTGTAGGCGGCGAGCCCGACGACGGCCACCGGGCCGGACCGCGCGAGCCCGCCGGCCAGCACGACGGCCAGGACCGCTCCCCCGCTGATCAGCGCGGACAGCGCCTCGAGCAGCTGCGCGGGCGCGCGGCGGCAGCCGAGCCGGCGGTCGGAGGACCAGATCCCCCAGCGCGCCGCGGTGGGCCGGCCGGTGCAACAGCCGGCCCAGAAGCATCCGGGCCGGCCGATGGCCATGCCGATGAGCAGAGCGGGTGCGGCCGCGGCCAGGAAGGCGCCGGCCGGGATGCCCGGCCCAGCGAGCGCGGCCGCGGCGACCACCACGGCCGCGCCGGCCACGAAGCCCTGGATACACCAGCCGTCGGCCTTCTTGCCGCGGTGCACGGCGATGTACCAACCCTTCCCGCCGATCACGCCCGCCACGATCGCGATCACCGAGAACAGCATCGGACGGAACAAGGAGTAGTGGCCGTGGCGCAGCAGCAGCGCTTCCAGCCCGAGCCCGACCAGAACACCGAGGCTGACCAGGGTCGCGTAGGCGAACCGGACGACTCCGGGCACCTTGCTGCGCAGCAGCGTGGTGGTGTGGATGGAGGCCGTGGGTTGCGCCGGGATCCCCACCAGCCGGGGGCTGGGCACCCGGTACCCGCCGTCCGGGTCACGCCCGGGCGGCGGATAGGACCGGCAGGGCCGGCCGCCGACCCGCGCCACCGATCGCGAGGTCACGGTCCACTGGCCCGGGTTGATGCCGCGGACCTCAGCGGTGATGGCCACCGGCCCGCTGCCCGGGATGATCCCGTCGACGGTCTCCTCCTGCCAAAAGGAGTCGCGCGGCTCGGGCTTCCCGGTCACATCGGTCCGGCGGCCGGAGAACCGGATCGTGGCGCTGAACGGCTCGCCGGTCTCGCCTGGGTCGAGCCAGTAGGTCGGCGTGAGCAGTTCCTCGACGGCCTTCGCGGCCCACTTGGGCACGTCGTCCGTGGTGCTGGTGGGCGGGGTCGTCCCAGGCTCGGCGGCCGCCGGTGGCCGTTCAGCCTGCGCGGTACCGCGTGGCCGCGGCAGCACGGCCTCGGCCGGACGGGCCGGGGCCAATCCCGCGGGAAGGTTCGGGCCCGGTGGTGGGGCCGGCACCAGACCGGGCGGCGTCTTGCGAGGGGAGGCCAGGCCGGGCGGGACGTCCTGAGCCGGCGCTACGCCGGCCGGCGCCGGCGGGGCACTACGGCGCCGAGCCTGAGGCTGAGCCGCCCTGGCCGCGGGATTCCCGCGCCGGTTGCCCTTCTTGTTCCTCTTCGGCGGCATCGTCATCCTTCCCCGGCCGGCATCATATGATCGCCGACCGGACCGGCCGCATACTGGACGGGTCGTGGCGTGCACATGGAGTGTTATGCAAAACCGGTCGCGAGTGCAGGCCTTTTGGCCCTGCGCGACCGATCGGTGCACGTGCGCGGCCAGCAAAGAAGGGGGAAGGGGCGGTGGGTGGGGGGTTCTTTGCATAACACGAACTTTCGCATAAGACACATGGAGTCTGGATGAAGACCACGGACTACCGATTTTACCGGCATACGCCCGGGTTGACCGGCGGCGGGAACGGCGGCACGTTCGGCCGAAAAAGTCTCTTAAATGTCGGTGATCCGGAGCCCGGCGTGCGCCTTGTAACGGCGGTTGATGGAGACCAGGTTGGCGGTGAGGGCCTCGATCTGACCGCAGTTGCGCAGGCGGCCCGCGTAGACACCGCGCACTCCGGGGATCCTGGCCGCCAGGGCCTGCACCATATCGGTGGCGGCGCGGTCGTCGCCCAGCACCAGCACGTCCAGGTCCACGCTCTCCACCTCGGGGTCCAGGAGCAGGATCGCCGAGACATGGTGGAACGCCGCGACCACCCGGCTGTCGGGAAGCAGCGCGGCGGCCTGCTCGGCGGCGCTGCCCTCGGGGACGCTCAGCGGGTAGGCGCCGCGGTCGTCGAAGCCGAGCGGGTTCACGCAGTCGACCACGATCTTGCCGGCCAGCTGGGGCGCCAGCGAAGCCAGCAGGTCTTGGTGGCCTTCATAGGGAACCGCGGCGATCACGACACTGGCCTCCCGGGCCGCATCCCAGTTGGCCATGCCCTGGACATGGTGCCCGAGCAGGCCGGCCACCATCCGGGCCCGCTCCGGCGCGCGGGAGCCGATGATCACCGGATGCCCGGCCCGCGCGAACCTGAAGGCCAGGCCGCGGCCCTGGTCGCCGGTGCCGCCGAGGATGCCGATGACCAGGCCGTCGGCGGACGGGGCTTCGTGCTCAGTCATAGATTTGATCCTGCCACCAGCCGTCCCAGTGAGGCGTGGCGCCCCCCGGAGGGGCCGAGGGGGTTTGGGGGAACGGTTTCCCCCCAAGAGCAGGGGGGTCTGGGGGGGATCGTTCCCCCCGAGATAATACTGTCCGTGCTGATATGGCTGCGCGGAAGTACCTTCAGGAGGCACCATAGATACGTGGACGCGAACCAGGTGGCCACTCTCCGTGCGCTACTAGCCCCCACGGGGTGGCTCGACCGGACCCGCGCCTTCGCGCGCGGGCTGCGGAAGGCGACCCGGACGCCGGGAGGACTGCTTCTGGTCGGCACGCCGGCCGAAGAACCCTGGCACCTCACCGCGCACCTGGATGAGGAAAGCCGCCTGTCCCGGATCCCCGAGCTGACGCCCACGCTCGTCCGCTGGGAGGTCCCGGAGAGCGCGCCGTCGCACCTGAGATTCGGTCTGGAGCGGCTGGAGGCGGCCCGGCGCGGCGAGACGGTCTTCGTCGTGACGCCCACCAGCGCGCCGGTCGCGCTGCTCGATCGGGTCAGCGACGCGCGGCGGGTCGGGGCCACGGTATTCGCGCTCGACCAGGGCGACCCGGAACTCGCCGCGCTGGCCCACGAGGCGATGACGATCGCGCCCGGGCCGGATATGCCGGGCCTGCTGTCGTTCGGGGCCGCTCAGCACCTGGTCAGCACGGCCTGCGGTGAGCTGGGCCGGGACGGGGAGTCCAGGGGCGGAGGGCCGGGCACCCCCGGCTACCAGCGGTACCGTAGCGGTGTACGCGGGCTCAAGGACCGGGTGGCGCGGCTGCTGGACGTGGTGAGCGGGCCAAACCCCTAGGACCCCGTAGAACCAGGTCAGGCGTCCAGGGTCAGGACCATCGTGGGACGCTCGATGATGTGGTCGGGGCGCAGCGGGCGCACGGCCGTACCGATGGCGAAGAACTCGGTGGTGTGCGAGCCCCAGGTGTGGCTGTGCTGCCGCAACTGGACGCCGACGATCCCTTCCGCGTGCAGGGCCTCGGCCTCAGCCTGCATCCGGCTCATCGCGAGCTCGCGGGCATCGTACAGGGCCTGGGTGAACTGCTCGATCTCCACGTTCCGGCCGATGTTGCCCATCTTGGCGCCGAACTTCTGGTGTGCGATGTGGTACACGCACGAGCCCATCACCATGCCGAGCGGCGCGTAACCTGCCCGGATCAGGGTCCAGAAGTCCTGGCCGGACAGGTCGGAGGTAAACGGCTGGTTCTTGTTGTTGCGCCAGTTGTCCACTCCCCCGCCGCCGGCGCCCTCCTCGGCCTTGACCGCGGTGCCGACCGCGATGAACTCGGCGATGTCCGAGCCGAACTCCTTCATCTCCACGTCGAGCCGGACGCCGACAATCCCGTCCGCGCGCAGCGCGTCGGCCTCGGCTTCCATCCGGGTCATGGCCAGCTCACGCGCGTGGTACATGGCCTGGGACAGCACGTCGAGCTCCTGGTTGCGGCCCCACCGGCCGATCTGCAGCCCGACGTGGTAGATCGAGCTGCCGAGCACCAGGCCGAGCGGCCGGAACCCAACCTCCCGGACCAGCAGGAACTCGTTGACCGACAGGTCGGAGGTGAAGATCGAGCCGGCCCGCCCAGGCTGCAGTTCCGCCAGCCGGCGCATGGCATCCTGCGGGACCCCGGCAGCATCCAGTTCGGCGGTGATATTCCCCTGGTCGGTCATTGTTTCTCCTAGATCCGGATCCTGGCCGCCTGGCGGCGCTGCGGGTCGAGCGACATGATGGCCAGCGTGGGTCCGCTGTGCTGCTGCTCCCAACGGGCGAACCGGACGATCGCGGTGCCGATGGTGGTGGCCTCCACTATGTGGTCGCGACGCCCCTCCATGGCCGGGCATTCGCGTTCCCGCACCCGCATCTCCATGGCCGCTATGACCACACCCTCGCCGCCGAGCCGCCGGACGTCGCGTTCCAGTTCCTGCCGCGAGTCGTGCCGCGCGTCGCTGACCAGTTCGGTGTAGCCGGTGACTTCGGCGTTGCCGGATCCCCACCGGGTCTGGCCGACGGTCAGCCAGTCATCGTGCCGGGATCCGATCGAGATGCCGAGGGCGAGGCCGGCGGGCACCCAGCCCTTCATGATCAGCTTGGCGAAGTCCTGGCCGGACAGGTCGGAGGTGAAGGGCGTCCGGCGGCGGCCCGACGGGTCCTTGTTCCAGTTGGCCACGGGGGGCACGCCCGGGGCGCGGATGGCGGTGCCGATGGCCTTGAATTCGAGCCCGCCGGCCGGGAACGGGCCGATGCTCAGCCGGACGCCGACCACCCCGTGCCCGCCGAGTTCGTCGCACTCGGTGGTCATCCGGTCGATGGCCTTGTGCCGCGCGTCGTACATGGTCTTGACCAGCGGGGCGAACGAACCGAACCCACCCTGGCTCGAAACCTGGGTGACGGTGCGGGCCGGGATCCCGTAACCCCACGACCCCCAGGCGCCCGGGCAGTTGTAGCCGCCGGTGTAGCCAATGTTGTACACGGCGGCGCCGAGCACCTGGCCGACCGGCTCGAAGCCGACGCTGCGGATCGCGGCGAACTCATCCGACGTCAGCGCCGAGCCCCACGTGCCGCTGCGCCGGATTTCCTGCATCCGGGCTTCGGCGGCGGGAGGCAGCTTCTCGTTCACGCCCTCCAGCCTAGTCCTGGGCGTCCCATTCTTCGTTCCTGCGCTGGACCGTCTCCAGCGCGCGGGCCGCGGCCTCGGGGGTGGGGAAGGGTCCGAGCCGGTCCTTGCCCGGGGTCGGTCCGTCGTCGTCCTCCACGGTGTGGCGGGTAAGGCTGTACCACCATCGCTTCTCGTTGTCCATGCACATTAGACTCGCAAAGCATGGCGACAGTGCTTCATCCGGGTCGGCTTTCACCCACCCGCCAGGTTCCCGCGGACATCCCGCGGCCGGAGTACGTGGGCCGCAAGCACCCCCGGACCGGCGAGCCGGACGTCAAGACGCCCGAGATCATCGAGCGGATGCGGGTTGCCGGCCGGCTGGCCGCCCGCGCCCTGGAGGCGGTCGGCGCTGCCGTGGCTCCGGGCGTGACCACCGATCACCTGGACCAGGTGGGTCACGACTTCCTGGTCAGCCACGGCGCCTACCCGAGTACGCTCGGCTACCGCGGTTACCCGAAGTCGCTGTGCACCTCGCTGAACGAGGTGATCTGCCATGGGATCCCCGACGACACGCTGATCAACGACGGCGACATCGTCAACGTCGACATCACCGCGTACATCGGCGGCGTGCACGGGGACACCAACGCGACGTTCCTGGCCGGAAACGTGGACGAGGAGTCGCGGCTGCTGGTCGAGCGCACGCACGAGGCCATGATGCGCGGCATCCGCGCCGTCGCGCCCGGCCGCCCGCTGAACGCCATCGGCCGGGTGATCGAGTCGTACGCCCGGCGGTTCGGCTACGGGGTGGTACGGGACTTCACCGGGCACGGGATCGGCCGGACGTTCCATTCGGGCCTGATCGTGCCGCACTACGACGACCCGCACAGCGACGTGATCATGGAACCCGGGATGACGTTCACCATCGAGCCGATGCTCACCCTGGGCACGATCGACTACGACGTCTGGCCGGACGGCTGGACGGCCGTGACCAAGGACCGGCGGCGCACGGCACAGTTCGAGCACACCATCCTGGTCACCGAGGACGGCTACGAGATCCTGACGCTGTTATTATCCGCACGCCCGTTATACGGGTCCGGAGCTAGGCGTCGCGCTTGCGGAACAGGACCGCGCCGATCACGAGCAGGACCGCGGTGTATATGGCGAACACGCCGAACTCGGTCCAGGCGGAGAACAGGTGATCCGGTGACGGCCCCACCGTGACCGACAGGGCCCGGCCCGCGGCGTCCGGCAGCCACCGTTGCATGTCCTGGTACCAGCTCTGCGGCAGCAGGTGGACCAGGATCGGGATCACGAACAGCAGTCCGATCACCGCCGTGATGGTGCCTGCGGTGTGCCGCAGGATGGCCCCGATCGCGAACGCGAACAGACCGCACAGCGTCACGTACAGCGCGCTGCCGACCACGGCGCGCAGGACGTTCGGCTGGGACAGGGTGGCGGTGTCGTGCGTGCTGGCCAGCAGGGCCTGGCCGAGGAAGAACGAGACGAACGCGGCGACGAACGTGACCACCAGGGCGACGACGGTGAAGACGACGGCCTTGGAGACGTAGACCACGGGCCGCCGGGGCATCGCGGTCAATGAGGTGCGGATCATCCCAGTGGAGTACTCGGCGGTGAGCGTCATCGCGCCGAGCACCACGATGACCAGCTGCCCCAGATAGAACAGCCCGGCCACGCTGGCCTGCGTCGGGTCGAAGGTGGCCTGGTCCTGGGGTGCCATGTGCGACCAGTTGGCTGCCGTCCCGGCGGTGATGGCCGCCCCGATCCCGACGCTGACCACCAGCAGCACGAGCAGCGTCCAGTAGGTGGAGCGGACCGAGCGGATCTTGGTGAGCTCCGAGGCCAGCGTGCCGCGGAAACCGGCCCGCCCGGAGGCGGGCGGCAAGGTGGTCAGGACCGGCTGGGACTGGGTAGTGGCCGCCATCTCAGATCCGCCCTTCCACGGCGTGCTGGGTTTGGGCAGGGTTCTCGTGGCGTGCGGCCGCGGGCTCGCCCCCCGGGCCCTGGCCGGCCCGGTATTCCACGCTGTCCGCGGTCAGCTCCATGAAGGCCGCCTCCAGCGAGGCGCGGACCACGGTCAGCTCGTGCAGCCGCACGCCGTGGTCGAACGCGAGGTCGCCCACCTGGGCCGCGGTGAGCCCGTGCACGATCAGCGAGCCGTCCGCCTCGGCGGTGGCCGTGGGCGTGGCTCCTGCCAGTCCGGCGGTGCCGCTCGCCGTGCCGTCCCGGGTCCCCGGCCCTGCCTCCGACACCGCCTTGGCCAGCAGGTCAGGCTGCGGGGTGCGCACCCGGACGGTCTGGCCGGAGCTGCGCGCGATGAACTCGTCCATGCTGCAGTCGGCGAGCAGGCTGCCGCGGCCGATCACGATCAGGTGATCCGCGGTGTTCTCCATCTCCGACATCAGGTGGCTGGAGACGAACACCGTCCGGCCCTCGGCCGCCAGGGCCTTCATCAGGTTCCTGATCCACAGGATCCCCTCCGGGTCCAGCCCGTTGACCGGCTCGTCGAACATGAGCACCGCCGGATCGCCGAGCAGCGTACCGGCAATGCCGAGCCGCTGGCTCATGCCGAGCGAGAAGCCCTTGGCGCGCTTGCGCGCCACTTCGGTCAAGCCGACCAGGTCAAGCACCTCGCCTACCCGCCGCTTGGGCAGGTTGTTGGTCTGGGCCAGGCAGAGCAGGTGATTGTAGGCGGACCGGCCGCCGTGCACCGCCTTGGCGTCGAGCAGCGCGCCCACTTCGCGCATCGGATAACCCAGGCCCGCATACTGCTTCCCGTCGATCTTGACCGTGCCCGCGTTCGGGTAGTCGAGACCGAGGATCAGCCGCATGGTGGTGGTCTTGCCCGCACCGTTCGGGCCGAGGAAGCCGGTCACGTGACCCGGCTCCACATCGAATGACAGGTCGTTGACGGCGATTTTCTCGCCGAACCGCTTGACGAGCCCCCGTACCTCAATCATCGGATGAGTCCTCTCCAGTGGCACCGTCCGGAATAGTGCCACCACGGCGCGTTCAGCCTATTACCTCTTTATGGTTTTTCGTCGGCCGGGGAGCACGCGCGTGCAGGCTGATCGAATATCCCGAACCCCGGCCGCGCAGCCTGTGCCGCTCGCCGTGCACCCGCACCGGGCCGGGGCGCAGCACCGCGCTGGCCGGCGTTCCCTCGGTGGCCTCGCCGGCGATCATCGTCGCCACGTCGCAGTCACAGCTCTGCCCGGCGTGGCCAGGCGGCAGGATCACGAGCCAGGCGTGGCAGGCCGCATCCTCTTCGACCGTTATTTCTACCGAACGGCCCGGCTCGAAGCGGACCAGACCCCACCAGCGCTCGGGGGTGGCAGCGATGGACCGCAGGCGGCGGGCGAGAGTGCCCAGCGTCAGCGGAGGGTCCGCGCCGCGTGGCCCGGTGGCGGACGGCGCGGCCGGCTGCGCGGGGACGAGCAGCCCGGACTCGGCGAGCCTGGCGATCTCCGGGGCAACAGACATGTCGGCGGTCAACGGGACATCCTTCGTGGGTTTGGTGGGGCTGTTACGGAGCCCGCGGCGACAACGGTCAGCTGAGGGTCGTTGTCAGCGACAACACGAAGGACAGGACACGCGCAGCATCAGCGAGAAGGCACCCACGTGGTCACCGTGGCAGCGCGCTGCGTAGCCTGACATGGCCGAAAGTATACACGGGTTACAGGCGCTGGGCCGCGGACTGCGCCGACTCCGGGCTGACGCCGTCGCCGGCCCAGGCGGCCGCGCACGAGGCACGCAGGCCGTCGAGGGGGGCCCCGCCGTCACGGGGCCCGGTCAGCTCCAGCCGGTTCCCGTCCAGGCGCGCCGTCCAGCCACCGCAGCGATAGGTCCCATCCTGGCTGGTCACCCCGGGATGCGGTTCGAGCAGCCCGGCCAGATCCTCGGCCAGGTAGGTGGGCCGCTGCGCGGGCGGTGCGAGGATGGCCTCGGCCGGGCCGGTCACCCCGGTCAGCACGAGCAGGCTGTCCGAACCCACGCGATGGGCGCCCTCGATGTCGGTGTCCAGCCGGTCCCCGACGACCAGCGGTCGTTCGGCGCCGGTCCGCAGCACCGACTCGTGGTGCAGCGGCGGCTCGGGCTTGCCCGCCACCAGCGGCCGCACGCCGGTCGCGGTCGCGATCACCTGGGTGAGCGATCCGTTCCCAGGCTGGCGTCCGCGACGACTCGGCAGCGTGACGTCGCCGTTCGAGGCGACGAACAAGGCACCCGCGGCGACCGCGAGGCCTCCTTCGGCCAGGATCGGGTAACTCACGTCCGGCGAATAGCCCTGGACCACGGCCTGCGGCCGGTCAGCGGCCGTGCTCACCGGGCGGAGGCCGCGTTCCCGCACGGCCATCCGCAGACCGCTGCCGCCGATGACCAGGACCGCGGCACCCGACGGCAGGCGCTCGGCGAGCATGCGCGCGGCAGCCTGGGCGGAGGTCACGACGTCCTGCGGGGTGGCGGGGACGCCGAAGCCGGTCAGCAGCTCGGCGATGGCGGCGGGCGTCCTGAAGGCGTTGTTCGTCACATAGGCCAGCCGCAGGCCCGCCGCGTCGGCCTTGCGGAGCGCCTCGGCCGCTCCGGGGATGGCGGCGCCGCCCAGGTAGACGGTTCCGTCCAGGTCGAGCAGCGCGACATCGTAGGCGGTGTCGAGGGGCTCGGCACTGCCGCGCAACGGCCGCGGGCTGGTCGTGCTGCTCGTCATGGGGTGCTGTCCATCCCGTCCTGCTGGGCGCGCAAGGTTGCGCGGACCGACCGCAGGGCTTCGGTGTAGTGCGCGGCGTCGGGTCGCATCGCGGCGGCGAGGGCCAGGTACTCGGCGGCGGCGGCGGGGCGCCCGGTCCTGGCCAGGGACAGCCCGAGGCCGAAGTGCGCGTAGTCGTCCGACGGGCTCGCCTCCACGATCATCCGGAAGTTGTCGGCCGCCTGCGCGTACCAGCCGGCGTCGAACTGAGCCCGCGCCAGGGCCTCCCGCACGCTGCGGGAGGCGGGCTCGGCTGTCGAGGCGCGCTGGAGCACCTGAGCCGCGGCCGCGGGGCTGCCGCGGCCGAGAAGTTCCATGCCACGCCGGTACCAGGCGTGCACATCTCCTTCAGGAAGCGGCTGGCCAGGGAAGTTTTGCTCCGGACGGGAATCACCGCTCGCACTTGATCCTTCTGACATGGTGTGCAGACCCTTCCGTCCGACTCTGGTTCCGGCCTCGTGCTGGCACCCTTTCGCGGCATCCGTTATGCCCGTGACCGGGTGAGCGGCATCGCAAATGTCACCTCCCCACCGTACGACGTGATAAGCGGCGGCAGCCTCGAACATCTGCGGGCGGCTGACCCGCATAACGTTGTCCGTCTCATCCTGCCAGGCGAGGACGCCGGTGCGAGCCGGGCCGCCGCCGGCCTGCTGCGCGAGTGGCTGTCGGCGGGCGTCCTGATCAGGGACCGGATGCCCGCGCTCTACCTATACGAGCAGGCCGGCGAGGCGGTGTCGTGGCTGCAGCGCGGCATCATCAGCCTGGTCCGCCTGGGCTCGGCCGCGGAGGCGGGCATCTTGCCGCACGAGGGGGTTATGCCGGGCCTGGTCGCCGACCGGCGGGCGCTGATGGCGGCGACGCAGGCCAATCTGGAGCCGATCTTCCTCATCTACGACGGCGAGCAAGCCGGGGAGAACGCCGGTACCGCGACCGAGACCATCGATTCGGTGGTGGCCGAACGCGCGCCGCTGGTCACGATCACCACCGAGGACGGGGTGACCCACCGGCTGTGGCGGCTCGGCCATCCCGACGAGCAAGCCGCCATCAACGCCGACCTGGCCGGACGCCGGGCCCTGATCGCGGACGGCCACCACCGGTACGCGGCCTACCTGGATCTGCAGGCCCAGATGCGAGCGTCTGGACTCGGTGCCGGGCCATGGGATTACGGTCTGGCGTTCCTGGTCGACTCTGGCGCCTACCCGCCGCGGCTGGGCGCGATCCATCGGGTGCTGCCCGGGCTGCCTCCCGAGCGTGCGGTCGAGCTGGCCAAGGCCGGGTTCAGTGTACAGGACCTTCCCGCTGACCGCGGTCTGGCCGACGCGCTCGAGTGCCTGGATGCAGCCGGGCGCGAGGGGACCGCGTTCCTGCTCGCCGGGGGTTCAGGCTTCTGGCTGCTCAGCCAGCCGGACCCGGCGCAGGTCGCGGCGTCGATGCCGGCCGACGCCTCGGCGCCGTGGCGGGATCTGGACGCATCGGTGATGCAGCAGCTGCTGATGGGCCGCCTGTGGGGCATCGCCGACAGCGAGCGCAACGTACTGATCAATCATGACGCAGCCGATGCGGTGCGCGCGGCGGCCGCCGCTGGGACAACCGCCGTCATCTGCAACCCGCCCTCGTTCGATGACGTCATCCAGATCGCCGCTCAGGGCGAGCGGGTACCGCGCAAGTCCACGTCGTTCGGCCCCAAGCCGCGTACCGGGCTGGTCCTGCGCACGTTCGGGCCGGCCGACTGAGACTAGGCGTCTGAGACAATGACCTGGTGGACGAGAAGACGACAAGCCCGGATATCATCACCCCGCTTGGGCACGAGGTATTCCAGATCGACACCCGCATGGCCGGATACGACGGGATCACCGCGGGCTACCTGGTCCGGAGCGACCGGCCCTGCCTAGTGGAAACCGGGACCGCACCATCAGCGCCGGTGGTCCGTGACGCTCTGGCCCGCCTCGGGGTCGGCGCCGACGACCTGGCGACCGTGGTGGTGACGCACATCCACCTCGACCACGCAGGCGGCGCAGGCGACATCGCCGCCATGTACCCCGGCGCCCAGATCGTCGTCCACCAGCGCGGGGCGCGGCACCTCGCCGATCCGAGCAGGCTCATGGCCAGCGCCAGGGCGGTCTACGGCAACACGCTCGACAGGTTCTTCGGCGTGCTCGCGCCTGTCCCGGCCGATCGCATCGTGGCCCTGGAAGACACCGGAACTGTCGACCTCGGCGGCGGCCGCCGACTGGACAGCTACTACTCCCCCGGCCATGCCAAGCACCACATCGGCTTGGTCGACTCCGACACCGGGGATCTGTACACCGGCGACGCGGCCGGGGTCTACATCCCGGAGACGGGGGACGTGCGGCCCGCCACCCCGCCACCCGACTTCGATCTCGAGGTCGCGCTGGCCACCGTGCGGAGGTTCGCCGCGCTCCAGCCTTCCCGGCTGCTGTTCAGCCACTACGGGCCGGTCGCAGACGTGACGGCGACGCTGCACCGGTCTGCGGAGGAGATCCGGGTCTGGGTGGACGAGACGCGGCGGGCACGCGCGGCAGGCCTCGACCTCGACCACGCCGTGGCCATGGTGGTGGAACGCACCAAGACCCGTTATGCGGCGTTCAGCCCGGAGGCCGACCCCGCTCTGGGCGCGAAGTTCGACCGGATCAGCGGTAGCGCGTCCAACGTCAGCGGGATCGTGTACTGGCTGGAAAAGACGGAGCCTACGCCAACCGGAGGCCTTCTCCACTTATCGTGGTGGATCCAGGTTCTGCGGTCTCGACACTCACCGCGGATCGGCCGTGACGTCCTCTGGATAGTCTTTGGGCTCGGCTAGATCCTCGAACTCGACGCCATCGAGCTCGTCCAGGCGATCGGCCGCGTCGGTCTCGCCGTCGGCGTCGGCGGCCGCGGCCCGGGCGAACGCTTCCCTGGCCTCTTCCGTGCGCCCCGCCGCGAGCAGCGCGTCGGCGTACGCATAGAACAGGCGGGCCGACCAGGGACGCAGCCGCCCGCTGGTCAGCTCGGGCACCTGCAAGGCCACGACGGCGGCATCCGCGAGCCCCTGGTCCCGGCGGATGCCGGACTCGACGATACGCAGTTCGATCTGGGTGGCCCGATCGAGCGTGGTGGCGTCAGCCTCGCGGATGAGAGCCAGCGCCCGGTCCAGCCGACCGAGCGCGCGCTCGCTGTCGGCCATGACGGGGAGGTAATCATCGCGCCCGGTCAGGCGCCGTGCGGCCCGGAGCTCCGACAACGCCTCGGCCCATCGCCCGGTCCGGTAGGCGGCGATCCCGGACGCCTCCCTGACCACGCCGACGCGGGCGGCGAGGCGCCGTGCGGCCTGGGCGTACTCGTAACTCCGCTCGGGGTCGTCGGCCGTTCCCGCGGCGACCAGGTAACGGGCCACCGTGTCGGCCAGGTCGTTCGGCAGGCTGTGCAGCTGGGCCCGCGCCTCGGGGTCGAGCTGCTGAGCGGTGATCGCCTCCGGCGCGCGGGGCCCGCTCTGCCTAGGGCGGTACGGCGCGGCGCCGCGGTCCGCACCGGGCGCCCCGGGACCGCGGAGCGGGGCCTGATCCGCCGCCCCGGATCGGGTGGCACGGGACCGGGTGGCTCCGGGGCGTTCGCCGGACCGGTCAGCGCCTCGCGTACGCGCCGGGGTCCCGTCCCAGGGCCGGCGCCCAGCGCTGGCAGAGTCCCGGGACCGGTGCCCAGCGCTGGCAGGCCGGCGTTGCTCCCGGCCCTCCCGGCCTTCGGCGGGTCGCACCCGTGCTCCTCGCTCGGAGCTGGCGCTTGCCCCGGCTGGATTGTCCCCCGTACGCCGCGGACCATCTCCGCGGAAGGCCCGCGTAGTGCTTCGCTCAGTGGTGCTACGGGTCGCAGAACCAAACGAACGGCCTGCCGTCCGGCGAGGCCCTTCGGCCGCGGACGGCCGGGAGGCCGGGCGTGGTCTATCGGTGGACGGGGTTCGCGGGGCACGCCGCGAACCTTCGCCCGGCGCCCCGTCGCGGCCTGCAGCGCCGCGCCCGGTGCCTGCTT
>Ga0335077_10005361_pt1 | contig 15738 bp, 26 predicted proteins | sample Lox_Sample_31_FD_207151 | JGI IMG/M metagenome (GOLD analysis project Ga0335077, IMG submission 207151) | Soil microbial communities from Loxahatchee National Wildlife Refuge, Florida, United States - Lox_Sample_3.1 | ecosystem: Environmental > Terrestrial > Soil > Wetlands | place: USA... | reverse complement strand
GAGCGCGGTCAGTTCGGCCTTCAGTACTCAGAATGTAGAGAAGTTTCTCAAGCGGATCGATCGTGAAGGGTTGCGGGTGCGCGACTGGGACGCAGTGGTGGCGCGCAAGGTGCTGGAGAAAGTTACCGAGGCGCCGGTGAAGGCGCAGACGCTGCATGACGCGCTGACAGTTTCTGATCAGGCGCAGATTCGGGAATTTTATTTGTCGCGGCTCGAAGAGGTCGATCACAAGCTGCGGACGAAGTATCAGAAGATTTACCGTTATTACTGAGGAGCAGCAGATTCCTCACTGTTGAAGCGGTTCGGAATGACAAGAGTTTTGAGCTCGGAGCTAAGAGCTTAACGGCTAAGAGCTAAAGGGCGAACATGGCGAAAGAAAAATTTGAACGAAATAAGCCGCACTGCAACGTAGGGACGATTGGTCACATTGACCATGGCAAGACCACGTTGACGGCGGCCATCACCAAGGTGTTGCAAAAGCACAATCCCAAGATCCTGTTCCGGTCGTTCGATTCGATCGATAACGCCCCGGAAGAAAAAGCGCGCGGGATCACGATTGCCACGGCGCACGTGGAGTACGAGACCGAAAAGCGGCACTATGCGCACGTCGATTGCCCGGGCCACGCCGACTACATCAAGAACATGATCACGGGGGCGGCGCAGATGGACGGCGCCATTCTGGTGGTGGCGGCGACCGACGGACCGATGCCGCAGACGCGAGAGCACGTGCTGCTGGCGCGGCAAGTGGGCGTGCCTTACATTGTGGTGGCGCTGAACAAGTGCGATGCGGTGGATGATCCCGAGTTGCTGGACCTGGTGGAACTGGAAGTACGGGAGTTGCTGAAGAGCTATCAGTTTCCTGGGGACAAGGTTCCGGTGGTGCGCTTGTCGGCGCTGGGGGCGTTGAACGGGGAAGCGAAGTGGGAAAAGCAGATTGACGAGCTGATGAAGGCGGTGGACGAGTATGTGCCGCAGCCGGCGCGGGAACTGGACAAGCCGTTCCTGATGCCGATTGAGGATATTTTCTCGATCTCGGGCCGGGGCACGGTGGTGACGGGACGGATTGAGCGGGGCAAGGTGAAGGTGGGCGAGGAAGTGGAGATTGTGGGTTTCCGCGAGACGAGAAAGACGGTGGTGACGGGCGTGGAGATGTTCAAGAAGCAGTTGGACGAAGGCATGGCGGGCGACAACGCCGGGCTGTTGCTGCGCGGCATCGGGAAGGACGATGTGGAGCGCGGGATGGTGCTGGCGAAGCCGGGGTCGATTACGCCGCACACCAAGTTCAAGGCGGAAGTGTACATTTTGACGAAAGAAGAAGGGGGACGGCATACGCCGTTCTTCAAGGGCTACCGGCCGCAGTTTTATCTGCGGACGACGGACGTGACGGGAGTCGCCGAACTTCCCGCAGCCACCGAGATGGTGATGCCGGGCGACAACGTGAGCCTGGTGATTGAGCTGATCACGCCGGTGGCGATGGAGAAAGGGTTGCGGTTCGCGATCCGCGAAGGCGGCCACACCGTGGGCGCCGGAACGATTGCGGAGATTGTGCAGTAGCAAAGCAGAAGTCAACGCGGCTCGCATCTCGCCGCCAGTTCTTTCCTTCCGGATGAGCCGGAAGAGTCAGGAAAAGAGAAACATGGTTGGAAAAGAAAGAATTCGCATTCGGCTGAAGGCCTACGACTACCGCATCCTGGACCAGTCCACGGGCGAGATCGTCGAAACTGCCCGCCGCACCGGCGCGCAGATCGCGGGCCCGATTCCGTTGCCCACGATGAAGAATAAGTATTGCGTGCTGCGGTCGCCGCACGTGGACAAGAAGTCGCGGGAGCAGTTTGAAATCCGTACCCACAAGCGGCTGCTCGACATTCTGGAACCGACGCAGCAGACCGTGGATGCGCTGATGAAACTGGATCTCCCCGCCGGAGTGGACGTCGAGATCAAGGCTTTTGGCAAGGAACACAAATAGGTTTTTGGCCGCTCGCTCGTAGCTAGCGAGGAAGTATGCAGAGATGCCCGAAATGTGGGTACCGCGAACGGTTTGATTGGTCCTTGTTGTTGTTGGCAGCGAGCTGCGGTGTCCTGTACGTTGCGTTGATGCTGGTTCAGGTCGACGTGGTGCCGAGGAGTTATCGAATTTGGGTGTCCGTGGCTGGTTTTTTTGGTTTTTTTATGTGCATTGCCGGCATCTTGGGGAGAGCGTACCGTCGCCGGATGGAAGATCTGGAGTATTCCAGATCGCACGAGCTTGCGAAATTGGACTAAATAGGAATCAGCTTTCAGCAAGTCTCTGGGCGCTGATGGCTGAGAACTTAAGGCTGAGAGCTTAAAACGATGGCAAAAGTAGCTGGAATTCTGGGGAAAAAAGTCGGCATGACACAGCTCTTCGATGACAAGGGCGACGTGCATCCCGCTACCGTTTTGCAGGCTGGACCGTGTGTGGTCACCCAGCACAAGACCGTAACCAAGGACGGCTACGTCGCCGCCCAGATCGGCCTGGTCGAATTTATAAAGGAATCGCGCTTGACGAAACCGATGAAGGGCCATCTCGGCAAGAACAACCTGCCGCCGGTGAAAATCATTCGCGAAGTTCCTGTGGAGATCGACGAAAAGGCGGCTGCCGACGGCAATGGCGCAGTGAAAGCCGGAGACCGCGTGCTGGTCGATATTTTCGACGGTGAAAGGTTCGTAGACGTTGTGGGGGTCAGCAAAGGCCGCGGCTTCCAGGGCGTGGTCAAACGCCATCATTTTGGCGGCGGCCCGAAATCGCACGGTTCCATGTTTCAGATTACCGGCTCCATCGGCTCCTCCGCGTTTCCTTCACGCGTGTTCAAGGGAATGCGCATGTCGGGTCACATGGGCAACGCCCGCGTCACTGTCCGTAACCTGCGGGTGCTGGGCGTGGACAAAGAGGAGAACCTGCTGGTGGTCGAAGGCAGTGTGCCCGGCCCCAACGGCGGATATCTGGTGATTACCAAGGCCAAGAAGCCGCCCAGAGAGCGTCGTGGATTTGCCGGCGCCGCAACCGTCGATCCGTTGAAGGCAGCGAAGCGCGCAGCCAAGAAGGCATAGGACTTTTGAGGCGCACGGGCGAGGCGCCCGCGCTCACAAGAAAAAGCATATGGCAACGATTGAAATTCAAAACTTGAGCGGCGGCAAAGTGGGCACGCTTGAGCTCGCCGACGAGGTTTTCGGCGCGGTCAACGAAGACCTGCTCTGGGAGGCGGTGAAGCACTACCGTGCCGCCCGGCACGCCGGAACTCACGCGACTAAGAACAAGAAGCTGGTTTCCGGCGCTGGCAAGAAGCTCTGGAAGCAGAAGGGTACTGGGCGCGCGCGCGTCGGTTCCATTCGTTCGCCGCTGTGGCGGCATGGGGGCACGGTGCACGGTCCGCAGCCACGCTCCTATGAGTACGCGTTTCCGCGCAAGAAGCTGCTGGGGGCGCTGCGTTCCGCGCTGGCCGCCAAGTTGGCCGATGGCAAGCTGATCGTGGTCAACGCCTTCAGCCTCAAGGAAGTCAAAACCAAAACTTTCCGCGAGGCGCTCGACAAGCTGAAAGTTGACAGCACGGCCTTGCTGATCGAAGCGCCCAATCACGGAAACCGCAATCTGGTGCTGAGTTCGCGCAATCTCGAGGGAGTGGAACTGGTCAGCGGCAACGAAGTTCATCCCTATCATCTGTTGCGCTACGACCGGGCGATCTTTTCGCAGCCGGCCATCGAGAAGTTGCAGATCACGCTGAAGAATTCGTTACCCAAGCGGCACAAGCATGCCGCCGAGGACGAAGGCAGCGCCAAAAAAGCGGCCAAGGCGCCGCGGCGTCGCCCCAAACATGAAAAAGCGGCGGAGGTGGCCTGATGAAATCGGCATATCAGATTCTTCGCCGGCCGGTCATTACAGAAAAGGGCCTGGCCATTAAGGAAAACCAGAACACGCTGGTGTTCCAGGTGGCGCCCAAGGCCACCAAGACCGAGATTAAGGAAGCGGTACAGAGCATTTTCAAGGTCAAAGTGCATTCCGTGCGTACTGCGACCTACCCGGGAAAAGAGCGGCGGCGCGGCAAGTTCGCCGGCTACCGTCCCGACTGGAAGAAAGCCTACGTGCGGCTGAAGACCGGCGAAAAGATGCCGGAGTACGCACAGAATTTGTAGTCGTTGGTCGTTCGTTGCTGGCCGTTGGCTAGCGCGGAAGATTACAGCGGCAAGGAAAAGCTAAGAGCTAGAAGCTAAGAGCGGACTATGGCAATCAAAACATACCGACCGACGACCCAGACGTTGCGCTACCGGACGACGATCGTCAACGACGACATTACTCGCACCAAGCCGTACAAGCCGTTGACCGAGCCCAAGCTGCGCACCGGTGGCCGCCGCAACTCGGGGGACACCACCAGTTGGTTCATGGGGGGCGGGCATAAGAAGAAGCTGCGCATTATCGATTTCAAACGCGACAAGACCGGCATTCCGGCGACCGTGGCTTCGATCGAATACGATCCCAACCGTTCGGCGCGCATCGCGCTACTGAACTACGCGGACGGCGAGAAGCGCTACATCCTGCAGCCCGACGGTTTGAAAGTGGGACAGAAAATCGTCAGCGGTCCTGACGCGGACATCCTGGTGGGCAATGCGTTGCCGCTGCGCAACATTCCGCCCGGCACCACGATTCACAACGTCGAATTGAAGCCCGGCAAAGGTGCACAAATGGTGCGATCGGCGGGCGGCGCTGCCCAGTTAGTCGCCAAAGAAGCTGAGTACGCATTGGTCAAGCTGCCTTCGGGCGAGACCCGCAAAGTTTCCCAGGATTGCCTGGCGACCATCGGTCAGGTCGGCAACCTGGACCACGAGAACGTCACCATCGGCAAGGCCGGGCGCTCGCGCTGGCTGGGCAAGCGCCCGCATAACCGCGGGGTTTCGATGAACCCGGTGGACCATCCCCACGGCGGCGGTGAGGGCAAAACTTCCGGTGGACGTCATCCGGTGACGCCGTGGGGACAGCCGACGCGTGGCTACAAGACACGCAACAACAAGCGTACAGATGCATTCATTGTGAGCCGGAGATCCAAGTAGAGGACTTTTATGGCACGTTCAACCAAGAAGGGTCCGTTTGTGGATGGCTACCTGCAATCGCGGGTGGAAGCTATGAACTCGCGCAATGAAAAGAAGGTGCTGCGCACCTGGTCGCGGCGCTCCACTGTGATCCCGGAATTTGTGGGACACACCATCGCGGTGCACAACGGCAAGAAGTTCATTCCTGTGTACGTCACCGAGAACATGGTGGGCCACAAGCTGGGTGAGTTCAGCTTCACCCGCCAGTTCAAGGCGCACTCCATGCGGGCGGCCACCGAAACCGCGGCCAAGCCCGCCGGCATACCCGGCGGTCCCGGAGCTATAAGTCCGGCTGCAGGAGCGGCTCCAGCGGCGGCAGCGCCGGCAGCTCCCGCGCCGAAGACGTAAGGCAGGATGGAAGAGAACAAGACTATGGAATTTCGAGCTCAAGCCCGGTTCATGCGGGTCTCGCCGCAGAAGGCGCGTCTGGTGCTGGATCTGATCAAGGGGCGTCGCGTTGAGGATGCGCTCAACACGCTCGCCTTTACGAAGAAGCGGGTAGCGCCGACCATCGAGAAATTGGTGCGGTCAGCCTTGGAAAACGCCAACTATCTGAGCGCGGAGAAGGGCCTGGACGTGGATGTAGACAGCCTTTACGTGAAGCGCGCGGTGGCTGGCGACGGTCCCCGCATGAAGCGAATCCGCCCTGCCCCTATGGGTCGGGCCTTCCGCTATGTGCGGCGTATTGCCCATATCGAGATTGCGCTGGCCGAGCGTGGCAAGAATGGCGAAGCCGTGGCCCAGGTGGTGGGTGCGGAACCCTCGACTGCCAAAGTTCCGGCAAAGAAGGCCGTAGCCAGGAAGAAATCCGCAGCCAAGAAGAAAGCGGTAGGAGCGAAGAAATAAGTTGTGTTTGTCGCTGGTCGACGACCTACGACGGGTTTGGAGAAAAGATGGGACAAAAAGTTCATCCATACGGTTTCCGGCTCGGCTACACCAAGCCCTGGAAGTCCCGCTGGTTTGTGGAGCGCGACTACGACAAACTTTTGCTCGAGGACGTCAAGCTGAAGAACGAGCTCAAGGATAAGCTCAAGTCGGCGGGCGTCAGCTCCATCGAAATCGAGCGTCCCGGCAACAAGCTGCGAGTCATCATCAAGACTGCGCGGCCTGGAATTATCATCGGGCGCAAAGGCGTCGAGATCGACAAGCTCAAGCAGGACGTGCAGAAACGCACCTCGCGCGAAGTCTACGTCGACATTCAGGAAGTGCACAAGCCGGAGCTCGATGCCCAGCTGGTGTCGGAGTCCATCGCGCTGCAGCTCGAAAAGCGGGTTGGTTTCCGGCGCGCTATGCGTAAAGCGGTGGATTCGGCGCTGCGCTTCGGTTGCAAGGGAATCAAAGTGCGCGTGAGCGGGCGCTTGAACGGGAATGAAATTGCCCGCTCGGAATGGTACTTGCAAGGTCGGTTGCCGCTGCACACCTTGCGCGCTGATATCGACTACGGTTTCACTGAGGCCAGAACCACCTACGGTGTAATCGGCGTAAAAGTTTGGGTGTACAAGGGCGAAATTTTGCCCACCAAGAAGCGCGAGCCGCAGCAGCCCGCGGGAGCCTTTTAGGATCTGAGTTAAGAACCCAAAGGCAAGAGCTTACTTATGTTGATGCCGAAAAAGGTGAAGTACCGCAAGCAACAGCGCGGCCGCATGACGGGCAAAGCCTGGCGCGGAAGCGAGCTGGTGTTCGGCGACTACGGATTGAAGGTGCTGGAGCCCGGCTGGATTACCGACCGGCAGATCGAAGCCGCCCGCGTGGCCATGACGCGTTTCATCAAGCGCGGCGGCAAGATCCAGCTCCGCTTATTTCCCGACAAGCCGGTGACCAAGAAGCCGGCCGAAACCCGTATGGGTAAAGGCAAAGGCGCGCCCGACCACTGGGTGGCAGTGGTCCGCCCCGGCAAGATTTTGTTTGAGATGGAGGGAGTCACTCTCCAAGACGCCTCCGAAGCCATGCGTTTGGCATCGCACAAGCTGCCGCTACGCACTTCCTTCGTGAAGCGGGAGTCGGCAGTCCACTAAGAACTGGCAAACAGGAATCGAAAACTGGTTATGAAACCCGAAAAAGTCCGCAACTTGACCGAGGACGAGCTTCAGCACCAGGAGCGTGATCTCAACGATCAGCTCTTCAAGCTGAAGTTCCAGCTCAACATGGGACAGACGGAAAGCTTGAAAAAGATCCGCGGCTTGCGCCGGGACATCGCGCGGTTAAAGACCATTGCCCGCGAGCGGGAACTGGCTGCCGCGAAGACGGAGAAGGGTTAATGGCCGAGACTAATGTTCAGCAGGCTGCGGGACGCCGCAAGGAAGTGGTCGGCGAAGTGGTGTCGAACCGCATGAAGAAGACCATCGTGGTGCAGGTCGTGCGCAAGAAATCGCACGCTTTCTACGGACGGGTGGTTTCGAAATCCAAGAAGTTCTACGCCCACGACGAAAAGAACGAAGCCCATATCGGTGACGTGGTCCGGCTCGAGGAGACCCGCCCGCTTTCGAAGTTAAAGCGCTGGCGGCTGAAGCAGGTGGTCCGCCGGGCCGCGCTGGTTCCCGAAGTCATCGCCGAAGTTGCTTCTTAAGATTCTGTACCGGGAGATCGAATTATGGCCGTGATGATGAGAAGCATGCTCGAAGTCGCCGACAACTCCGGCGCCCGCAAGCTGCAGATGATTCTGCCGCTGGGCGGCGCCACGGGTTTGAACGCGGGCTTGGGGGACGTAATCACAGCCAGCGTGAAGGAAGCTTCGCCCGATGGTCAGGTGAAGAAAGGGACGGTGGTGAAGGCGGTCATCGTGCGCACTCGCAAGGAGCACGGCCGCCGCGATGGCACCTACATCCGGTTCGACTCGAACGCGGCGGTACTGATCAATGACGCCGGCGAGCCGGTGGGGACGCGCGTATTCGGGCCCGTGGCCCGCGAATTGCGCGAAAAGAAGTTTCTAAAGATCGTATCGTTAGCGCCGGAAGTGCTTTAGGCAGGTAGCTTTACGAGAAACTAGAAACTGGAAACTGAGGATGGGAATGGCAAGCGCAACAACTGCACATAAACGGGTGGACATCCGCCGCAACGATACGGTGAAAGTGATTACCGGCCGCGACAAAGGCAAAGAAGGCCGCGTTCTGCGCGTGTTCCCCGGCGATGCCAAGGTCCTGGTCGAGCACGTGATGATGGTGAAAAAGCATGTCCGCCCCAACCCCCAGCGCAACGTGAAAGGCGGGATTGCGGAGCAGGAGAGCCGCATTGCCATCTCCAACGTTCAACTGGTGTGTTCCACTTGCGGTCCGGTGCGCGTCGGCCATGAAGTTCGAGGTGACCGTAGAGTGCGCGTATGCAAGAAGTGCGGAACGACGTTAGATAAATAGGCGATTCGCTTTTGGCCGTTGGCTAGACGCGTGGAGCGAGAGCCGAGAAGGTACTGAGCAATGGCAAAAGACAAGAAAGACAAAAAGGGTGCGGCCCAGGAAGAACCGCGGGCTCCGGAAGTGGCGCGGCACAGCGCCAAGGAAACTCCGCGGCTGAAGGCGCGCTTTAAGAAGGATATTGCGCCCACGCTGATGAAGGAGTTCGCATTCAAGAACCCTATGGCGGTGCCGCACCTGTACAAGATCGTGGTCAACATGGGCGTGGGCGAGGCCACGCAGAATGCCAAAGTGCTGGATCCTGCCGTCAACGAGCTTGGCCAGATCACTGGCCAGAAGCCGGTCGTGACCCGGGCCAAGAAGTCCATTGCGGCGTTCAAAGTCCGCGCCGGCCAATCCATCGGTGCCATGGTCACTTTGCGCGGTGACCGCATGTACGAGTTTTTCGACCGGCTGGTCAATGTGGTGCTGCCGCGCGTGCGCGATTTTCGCGGGGTTTCCACCAAGTCGTTCGATGGCCGCGGCAACTATACGCTCGGCCTGCACGATCAGTTGATCTTTCCGGAGATCGACTACGCCAAGGTCGACAAGCAGAAAGGCATGAACGTAACCATTGTGACTACTGCCGCTACTGACGATCAGGCGCGAACCCTGTTGCGGCATTTGGGAATGCCGTTCCGGCCGTAGGAATTGAATCGCCGGAATCGTTGGCTCAGCAAGGCATTGATTCTGGAAGGGCTGAAAGCGAGAGCGAACAGCTGAAAGCCCGGAAGCTAGGAGCTAAGTTGGCTACAACTGCAAAACGAGTCAAGGACGCAAGAAAGCCCAAGTTTTCTTCGCGCAAGCACAACCGCTGCAAGATCTGCGGACGCCCGCGCGCTTACATTCGCAAGTTCGGCATTTGCCGCCTGTGTTTCCGCGGGCTGGCGTTGCGTGGGGAAATTCCTGGGGTTTCGAAGTCGTCGTGGTAAGAAAGCGAGTCGCCGCAGGTTCTTCGCAAAACATCGCGGAAGCTAACGGGCGGCTGAGGAGAAGCAAAACATGAAGTTGACCGATCCGGTCGCAGACATGCTGGCGCGCATTCGCAATGCGATTAGCGCCCGGCACCAGAAAGTGGATATTCCGGCTTCCAAGCTGAAGGCGGAAATTGCCCGTATCCTCAAAGAGGAGGGCTATATCGCCAACTTCAAAGCCACCGAAGAGGAAGGACACAAGGTCCTGCGCATTTACTTGAAGTATGGCAATGGCAACGAGGCGGCCATCTCGAATGTGGCCCGGGTTTCCCGTCCCGGCTGCCGCGTGTACGTGCGCCGCACCGAGATCCCGCGGGTGCTGGGCGGCCTCGGCATCAACATCCTCACCACGCCCCGCGGTGTGATGACCGGACGCCAGGCCCGCAAGCAGGGTCTGGGCGGCGAACTACTGTGCGAAGTTTGGTAGCAAATCGCTTTTGGCTATTAGCTTTTAGCTCTTAGCCAGAATTGATCGAAATAGCTAAGAGCCAAGGGCTAAAGGCCAAGAGCTAATTTATGTCACGAATCGGAAGAAAGCCGATCCCACTCCCCAAGGGAGTGACGGTCAAAATCGAAGGCAACACCGTCGCCGTTCAGGGCCCCAAGGGCAAGCTGGATACATCCCTGCCCACCGGCATCAAGATGCAGCAGCAGGACGGCAATCTGGTCGCCATCCGCGAGAACGATTCGCAGGCCGCATTGCATGGCTTGGCGCGCGCTCTGGTCCACAACGCGGTCGAGGGTGTCACCAAGGGGTGGACGCGCGACCTCGAAATCGTTGGCATCGGATACCGCGCGGAATTGAAGGGAAAAGGGACGGTCGTATTCAGCCTCGGCTATTCTCATCCCATCGAGTATCCTCTGCCGTCCGGAATCGACGTAGTTGTGGATCCGAAACAGACCAAGCTGACGATTACCGGCATTGACCGGCAAAAAGTGGGCCAGGTGGCGGCTGAGATGCGTGGCTTGCGTCCGCCCGATCCTTACAAGAACAAGGGCGTGCGGTACGCCGGAGAACGCTTGAAAAAGAAAGTGGGCAAGACCGGAGCGAAGTAGCAAGGACTGTGCGGGGCCCGGCGTCTGGCAAGCCTGCCCTGCGCGAAGTCGAAGGGGCCAGGCCGAGCGAAGCCCGGCGGCTTGATGGAATTCGGCGCGTAGCGCGAACCCGGTTCAGGAACCCGGGAGGAACGACCAAGGACGAATTGAAATGCTGACTCGAACTTCCAAGAACACAAACCGGCGGCACGTGCATGAGCGCATTCGCAAGAAGATTTTGGGTACCGCCGAGCGGCCGCGTCTGAACGTGTATCGCTCGTTGAATCATATTTATGTGCAGGTGATTGACGACCTCCACGGCACCACGCTAGTGTCCGCGCACTCCGCCGAAGGCAAAAAGGGCGAGCGGCGCACCGGCGGGAATGTGGCCGCGGCCAAGTCCGTCGGCAAAGCCATTGCCGAGCGCGCCAAGGCCAAGGGGATCAGCAAAGTTGTGTTCGACCGCGGCGGCTACATCTACCACGGACGAGTCAAAGCCCTGGCCGACGCTGCGCGCGAAGCAGGACTGCAGTTCTAGAGAGAAGAGAAAAGAATGCCAACAGTCATCAAAAAACTCGATGCGGGCGCCTACCAGTTGAAAGACCAGGTCGTGAATATTAACCGGGTCACGAAGGTGGTCAAGGGAGGCAAAAACCTCTCCTTCGCGGCGTTGGTAGTAGTGGGCGACCCCAGTGCGGCCATCGTTGGATACGGCTCGGGCAAGGCCAAAGAAGTTCCCCAGGCTATCCGCAAGGGAATTGAGTCGGCGAAGAAGAACCTCATGAGGGTCAATCTGACCCAGACCAGCATCCCTCATACCGTCCTGGGAAGGTTCGGCTCGGGTAGGGTATTGCTGAAGCCCGCTCCTGAGGGCACGGGCGTGATCGCCGGCGGTGCGGTGCGCGCGGTCATGACTTCGGCGGGAATACAGAATGTGCTCACCAAGTCCATTGGCACCACTAACCCGCACAACGTGATCAAAGCCACGTTCGACGCCCTCAAGCATTTGAAAAACCGGGCTGAGGTGGCGGCGATGCGCGGCAAGTCCGCAGAAGAGTTGTAATCCCCGGCGTCTCGTCGGCAAGAAGAGGATGGGCAATGACGGCTAAGAAATCGAGTCCGGCCAGCGGCAAACTCCACCTGAAGTGGGTGCGTTCCGCGATTTGTACCCCGGTGAAACACAAAAGAGTAGTCAAAGGACTGGGTTTTACCCGGCTCAACCAGGTGATCGAGCGTCCGGACACAGCCGCGATTCGCGGCATGGTGGCCAAGATTCCGCACCTGATCGAGATCGTGGCAGCCAAGAGCTAAGAGCCAAAGGCCAAGAGCGTATTTATGAATCTCTCCAACATTCGAGCACCGAAGAAGGCGTCGGAAAACAAGAAGCGCGTCGGGCGTGGCATGGGCTCCGGCATGGGCAAGACTTCCACCCGCGGCCACAAGGGCCAGCGCTCGCGGAGCGGTTCGCGTATGATGCGCGGCTTTGAAGGTGGCCAGATGCCTTTGCACCGCCGCATGCCCAAGCGCGGCTTTACCAACATCTTCCGCAAGGAATTCAACATCGTGAATCTGGACCGGCTGGCCGGCCTCGGCGAAACCACCATCACGCCCGAGGTCCTGCGCAAGGCGGGCGTCATCAGCACCAAGCTCCCAGTAAAGATTTTAGGTGACGGCGAACTTTCTAAAGCGCTCACCATCCACGCCCACAAGTTTTCCAAGTCGGCCCAGGACAAAATCACCAAGGCCGGCGGCAAGTTCGAGGTCTTGCAGTAATGCTGGAGAAACTGTCCAACATCTTTCGCATTCCTGACCTGCGCCGGCGCATTCTGTTTACGCTCGGCCTGCTTGCGGTATACCGCTTGGGTGGCCACATCCCCACTCCCGGCGTGAACGCCGACAAGCTGCAGCAGTTCTTCGAGCAGAACCGGGGCACGTTCCTGGGTTTCGTCGATCTTTTCTCCGGCGGCCAGCTCCGCCGCCTGACTATCTTTGCCCTCGGAATCATGCCGTACATCACGGCCTCCATCATTCTGCAACTGTTGACGGTGGTGTATGAGCCCCTGGCCAAGCTGCAAAAGGAAGGCGAGCTGGGCCGCAAGAAGATCACCCAATGGACGCGGTATCTGACCGTCGTGCTCAGTGCGGTGCAGTCGCTGGGCATCGCTCTCAGCCTCTTGAAGTCCGGAGATTTCGTAGTCAATCCCGGCTACGGCTTTATCCTAATGACCATGCTCACGCTCACCACCGGCAGCGCTTTCATCATGTGGCTGGGCGAGCAGATCACCGAGCGCGGGGTTGGCAACGGCATGTCCCTGCTGATCTTCGCCGGCATCGTGGTGGGACTTCCGCGCGGCGTTGCCGATCTCATCGACAAGACGAAAAACGCCGCCTGGGGGCCGTTTACCCCGGTTGCCATGGCGATGCTGGTCGCGTTAATGATTCTGGTGGTCGCCTTCATCGTTTACGTCGAGCGCAGCGAGCGCCGCATTCCGGTGCAGTACGCCAAGCGCGTCGTCGGACGAAAAGTCATGGGCGGTCAGTCTACGCACCTGCCGCTGCGTGTGAACGCGGGTGGCGTCATGCCCGTCATTTTCGCTTCCTCGATTTTGACCATGCCGCAGATGGTGCTGCAGGGTTTCAAGAACAACCGCTATTTCGGCGATCTGATTCGCGCTCTGGGATGGGGCGAGCCGCTTTACACTTTTCTCTACGCCGTTGGGATCATCTTCTTCGCTTATTTCTATGTGTCGATCGTTTTCAATCCCAATGAAGTCGCCGACAACATGCGGAAATATGGTGGATTCATCCCCGGGATTCGTCCCGGCAAGCGTACGGCCGATAACATCAATGAAATTCTGACGCGAATCACGCTGGTGGGCGCGCTGTATTTGATCATCATCTCGTTTATTCCGGAGTGGATGATTGCCGGCATTCACCTCAATCACCTCTGGGGTCCGGTGGGAGCGTTCTTCGAACGCCTGCCCCCGTGGGTGACGAACGGCTTAGGCGTGACCTTCTATTTTGGAGGTACTTCGCTGCTGATTGTGGTGGGCGTGGCCATGGATACTGTGACCCAGATCGAGGCGCAGCTGATTATGCGGCACTACGACGGATTCACTCCGAAAAGCGGACGCATCCGTGGCCGCCGCACCTGGGCATGAGGTAGCGCCGGGATTCGGCGGCTGGAAGTTTTGTGCCTGGCGATCCGGAAAACACGACCGGGTAGATTGGAGTAAGGGAGAATACGGGGCCGGATGGCGGATCAAACTTCGCGCAGCATCGGACCCATCGTACTGCTCGGACCGCCCGGCGCTGGCAAGGGCACTCAGGCCAAGCTGATCGCCGAGCATTATGATATCCCGCAGATCTCCACGGGAGATATTCTGCGGGCGCAGGTGAAGAACGGCACCAAACTGGGTGCGCTCGCCAAGGACATCATGGCCCGCGGCGACTTGGTGCCGGATGAGTTGCTGTACGACATGGTTGCAGAACGCCTGCGGGAAGCCGATTGCGACCGTGGCTTCATTCTGGATGGGTTCCCGCGCACAGCCGCTCAGGCGGGCTGGTTGGACGCTTATTTCGAGCACGAGGTCTTTGACAAACCGAGTCGTACCCGGTGCCTGCCGATTGTGATCCGCATCGATGTGGATTATAATGACTTATTGCTCCGGCTCACTGGACGCAGGACCTGCCCTGTCTGTGGACATATTTACAACGTCCATCTTCAGCCACCGCGAGTCGATGAACTTTGCGACCTCGACGGTTCCAAGCTGGTCATTCGTAACGACGATCGTGAGGGCGTGATCCGGGAACGACTGCAGGCGTATGACTCCCAGACCCGTCCGGTGGCCGAGTATTACGCGCGCAAAGGGCGTCTGGTTTCTGTGTCCGGCGCTTTGCCGGTGGACCAGGTGGCGCAGCAGATTTTCCAGGAGATTGAACGCCACGCTCCCGGCGCATGAATGGCGATTGTTTGCAAATCGACGGCGGAAATTGAAAAGATGCGGCGTAGTGGCCGCATCGTGCGGGAAGTGCTGGATCTGCTCAGCAGTTTGGTCGCTCCCGGGGTCACGACCATGGATTTGGAGCGCGCCGCTGAGAAGAAGATCAAGGAACTGGGGGCAAAGCCCGCCTTCAAGGGTTACTACAATTACCCTTGCGTACTTTGCACCTCAGTGAATGAAGAGATCGTTCACGGCATCCCCTCGGAAAAGCGGGTGCTGAAGGCCGGCGACATTGTTTCCATCGATTGCGGCGTGGTGCTCGATGGTTATTACGGCGATGCTGCGATCACGGTACCGGTGGATGATTCGGTGAAGCCGGAAGTGCGCAAGCTGCTCGAGGTGACGGAAGCCTCACTGTACAAAGGAATCGAGCAGGCGGTGATCGGAAATACCGTCGGCGATGTCGGTGCCGCGGTGCAGGAATGTGTCGAAGCCAGCGGATTCAGCGTGGTCCGCGAATTCGTGGGCCACGGAATTGGCACCAAGGTGCACGAGGAACCGCAGATCCCGAATTTCGGCGACCGCGGACACGGGGCAAGGTTGCGCGAAGGTATGGTGCTCGCCATTGAGCCCATGGTGAATTGCGGCAAGGCGGACACCAGGGTGCTGGAAGATAAATGGACCGCAGTCACTGTGGACGGCAGTTGCAGCGCTCACTTCGAGCACTGCGTGGCCGTGACCAAGGATGGCCCGGTGATTTTGACGCAGTAGAAGCGGTCGGCTATTAGTTCTGGGCTTTTAGCGAAGGGCCAAGAGCCAATGGCTGAGAGCCTACTAGGAGCGAATGAGCAAAGAAGACGCGATTGAAGTGATGGCAACGGTCCTGGAACCGCTGCCCAATGCCATGTTCAAGGTGGAGCTAGAAAACAAGCACCAGGTGCTGGCGCACGTTTCCGGCAAAATGCGCAAGAATTTCATACGAATTTTGCCCGGAGACAAGGTCGCAGTGGAGCTTTCCCCCTACGACTTGAATCGCGGACGGATTGTGTACCGTTACAAGTGAGCCTTCATCTTCGCCGTCGCGGTTTTGCTGACGACCGAAGGCTGGGGGCTGAAAGCTGGGGTCTATGAAAGTACGAGCATCGGTGAAGAAAATTTGTGACAAGTGCAAGGTCATCCACCGCCGGGGTGTGGTGCGGGTGATCTGCGAGAATTCCAAGCACAAGCAGCGACAAGGATAAGAGACAACTATGGCACGTATTGCTGGCGTCGACCTCCCGCGCACCAAGCGCATCAACA
>Ga0335077_10005360_pt1 | contig 15739 bp, 17 predicted proteins | sample Lox_Sample_31_FD_207151 | JGI IMG/M metagenome (GOLD analysis project Ga0335077, IMG submission 207151) | Soil microbial communities from Loxahatchee National Wildlife Refuge, Florida, United States - Lox_Sample_3.1 | ecosystem: Environmental > Terrestrial > Soil > Wetlands | place: USA... | reverse complement strand
AAATCTTGCTCTGCAGACAGCCGGTGCGCAGCACCCATTCTCCGAGCGGAATAATGACCTCGGTCTCTTCGGCCAATGGAATAAATTCCGCTGGAGGAACCAATCCCAGATCAGGGTGTTGCCACCGCACCAACGCTTCCATCCCGGTGATCTGCCCCGTGAGTAGATCAACTCTCGGCTGGTAGTGCAAAAGCATTTCCTGCCTTTCCAGGGCCCGACGCAGGCTGCTTTCCAGAACCAGGCGCTTGGTGGCCTTGGCGTTCATTTCGGGTGAAAAAAATTGGTAACCCTTGCCCAATTCCTTCGCGCGGCTCATGGCCGCATCGGCATTCTTGAGCAAAGTCTCGACGTCCTCGCCGTCGTTTGGATAAAGGCTTATGCCAACACAGGGGTCTGCAAAGAGCTCTCGATCCTCTGACAGGAACGGCCTCTTAAAGGCCTCAAGGACCTTCTGGATAATGATGAGCACATCCTGTGCGACAGCAATATCTTCGAGAATGACTGCAAACTCGTCGCCGCCCAATCGAGCCACGGTATCACCGTCCCGCACGCAGGTGACGAATCGTTCCGAAACGACCTTCAACAACTGGTCACCCACATTATGCCCGAGGGTATCGTTGATCAATTTAAACCGATTGAGATTGAGAAGCAAAACGGCGACCAATCGTTTACGCCAGAAGGTTCTGGCGACGGCCTGGGCCAGACGATCCAAGAAAAGGGTTCGGTTAGGGAGACCCGTCAAAGCATCGTAATTGACGGCTTGCTGAAGACGCGCTTCCGAACGCTTGCGTTCAGAAACATCCCGAATCAAAGCGAACCCTCCCACAATGCTTCCCGCTTCGTTTAAAACAGGCCCATAGTGGGCCTCCAGAAAACTGGGTCCCCCCGATCGGTGATAAATCCTATCTTTGACAACTCCGGCCTTCCCATGAAGCGCCTCATGAATGAACCGGTCCTCCCGGGTTTCTTTGATGACCGGAAACACTTCCAATGCGTCTTTCCCCAGCACGTCTGATTTCTTTAACCCTGTGATTTGTTCCATCGCAGGGTTCCAGACGGTAAAATGGCCGTCGCGATCAAAAGCAAGAATACCATCCACGTTGCTGTTGATCAGTCTCTCAAATACGGCCCTCATCTCGGAGTTGGCCTGCAGCAGCTCTTGCGAACTCAAATCCAAAGAACGCTCCAACATCGCCCGATCGGCATCAAATTGTCTATAGGCCTCATTGACGGCGGCAAGGAAACCCTCGCATCCCTTCGACAGAACTTCGGAGTCGACCCGGTATTTCTTCAGTTGACGCTTCAGCAAACTATGCAGCGGCTCCAAGTACTACCTCTCCGAAAAGGTCGTGATCGTCATGGTTTGGTTATGCAACTCGCACTTTGCATTTCGAGAAAACGGCGAGATTTCTCCGTAGGAATAGAAACCGGTTAGAGCGGTTCGATCTCCGAAAATCTCCCGTACACCTTCCACTTCTTCTTCGATTCTCTGTTTAAGAACCAGTTTTCGACCAACGCAACTAATGAGGATCGCCAAATCCGGTGCGGACGAACCAATGGCTTCATAACTGGTTTTGGCCGCATCGACCGCACCATCGATCAAGCGATCGAAATTCGCCTTCATCAAGCGCACATAGGCTCCCTCCGGGACATCTCCGGCAAACGTCATGCTCTTCTCCTTTGCATTCACGGATAAAATCGTGCGGACCACACCGACGGTGCCTTCCTGAATCCGAAGGCTGAGGGGGTAGAGCAACCCGGTCGCCGGGAGGCCCTTGGCATGTTCTCCCAAATAGTTCTTATACAGATCCAAAGCCGATTTACCGTCCAGCTCGTACAGGACATTGCCGCTGGAGCGGGTAATCAATCGTTCCGGACCAAAAGAATCCCAGCCTCCCATGGAACCGTAACCGACTTTCAATCGTTCTCCGTACAGGCCAAGCACCCCGATCATATTCTGTTCGGCCGGGCCGTCGCAAAAGATAAAGGTTTCCTTAAATCGCTCACCGTCCCCGGAGAGGCCACCCGTGATCGAAACGCCCTGTGGCAGACCTTTTGTCAGGCCTCTGACCAATTCACTCCCGTTAACCGCTAGTCCATCGGATAGGACAAGGACATGGACCAATCCTTTTGGATTCAGAGATTGGCCAAGTCGCTCGCCGGCAGCGAAGCTGTCCTTTAATTTAGTGATAGTGACGTGGGCCCCTTGGAGTCGGGAAGTATCAAACTGTACGGCCGTGGCCACCAATGAATCATCGGACACCTGGGTGCCGCAAATCTCTCCTGCCGTTGTACAACCAAACAGATGCGCTTTGGGATAGGCCTTTTTCATCTCACCATACCAGTTTCTTTCCTTCAAAACGGAAGTGGTCCCGAACAACAGGACCAATTGGGCCGACGGGCCCAATTGCCCGATCGCACCCGATTCCCATCCTACGGCCTGTGTCCAGCGACTCTGTTCAATCACCATTACACTCCTCCTGCTCGATTCATCGAATTTCCGGCCTCGGCTTGCTCCCAATAAAAAACCCGAGCCCTGATTCAATCTCGAATCCGCGCTCGGGTTCTTCTAAAAGCGATCTGCGGCCGGCAAACATGGCTGTCCTTTTCATCAAAGAAAAGAACGGGCGGGTTGCGAAGCGTCAGCCTGGAAAGTGCATGATCATCGTTACTCCGGTTTGATTGGCCCGTTCGATTAATAATATCACAAAAAAACGAGTCTAACTGTCCCCAAAGTGCCACTATCTTGGAGAACGTTCCCGTTATTTCCGCCGTTTGTAGAGAATCGGAATCAGGCTCAACAAAATCAACAGCCCAACGGCCAGGGCGAATCTCCAGGATTTGATTTGGGTCAACGTGCTGCCCAGATAGACGTAGGCAAAGGTCCCCGGAATGATGCCCAGAAAGGTCCCCAGGATGTAGTCCCGCGCACCGATTTTGGAAATCCCGGCCATATAGTCCAACACATTGAACGGCACCAACGGAATCAGACGAAGGAAGAAAACCACTTCAAAACCGCGCGAGGCGGCCTGTTCATCGAGTGAAGCCATGGTTTTGAATTTTTCCTTGAGCAGGCGCGTGACAAAATCGCGACCCAAGATACGCCCCACAAAGAAGGCCAGAGTCGCTCCGATTGTTGCCCCGACCACTGTAAGAACCGTTCCCCACAGGGGCCCGAAGGCCAATCCGCCCGCAATCGTGATGATCCAACCGGGAACGAAAAAGACCGGTGCAAGGCTGTAAATCAATAAATACAGAAGAGGAGCGAGATATCCGACGGATTGGATCGCTGCACGGATCTCCTCCGGTTTGGCGTAACGGCGCAGGTCCGTCCACTGAAACAGCACAATACAGCCGATGATCAATATCAGGAGACCCGCAAACTTCAGGGCCTGCCAAGAAAACCCCATAGTCCTCCCAATTTTGTCAATGGGTTGTTCTTTTCACCGGATTACGGCACAACAATGATCTTGCCCGACATGTGATGGAAAGGGAGGTGACACATGTACAGGTATTCGCCGGGCTTTACAAAGGTTTTTCGGTATTCCTTCCGAGGAGGCAGTTGTCCAATATCGATTACCCGATCCTCCGGGGGAAGCTCCTTCGGGCTGCAGGGATCACCTCCCGCACTGCTGATCAGGGTGTGGGTTTCATAATCCTGATTAATCCACTCCACCGTTGTGCCGGACTTGACGGTTATCACCGGCGGATCATAAGCTTTGTCACACCGACTCTGTGCATCCGTCACGATCTTGATCGTGACCACCGAAGGCGGCATTGGCGGAGCCAGCTCCGTGGAAGGCGTCTCGGCCGATCTTCCGACTCCCCATTCGAGGAGCACACATAATATGACGGCCGCAAGAACACCTATTTTCATCCTGACGATTCCCTCCAACTGTTCTAATCATATAAAAACTCATGTAGGGGCCTCGTATTAGGCCCCTACATGAGTCATACATTTAAAAAGACAATGCCTTTTATTCAACCGCAAAGCCGCAGAGGCTTAGGAGCGAACGTCGACAGCAACCATCTTGCCTTTCTCTTCTTTGTAACCGACCATCACCCGAGCATTAACCTTGAGATCCTTGAGAATCGTGTCGGTCGCTGCAAAGGTCATCGGGTGATCCGTCTCGGCGTCCTGGATCGTGAAGGTGCGGGCCTTCGCATCAATCGTCGTGATACTGCCGACATGCGTATTCGGCCCAGCCGATTTACAGGCCCAACCCATTGCAACAGGCCCCAGTATGAAAACAGTCAGGATCGCAACCACAATCAGAGATCGATTCTTCATGACATATCCCTCCCTTTTATTGAGTTTATATTATGCCCTAAATTGTTGGGGTTTGGCAATATCATACGACCGAACGGGTCTCTTTGAATCATTTATATTGAGACTTGACGCAGGGCGCTTAAACTGCTATAGTGTTATTGATAATAACGGAAACCGCCCTTTATAACGTTTCAGTTATGGAGGGCGGTTTTGTATGTCTGGATCGTGAAAGGAGTATCGGATGAATCAAGCTATTTCCGGAATAGAAACACTTTCAGGCCCCACGGAATCACTTACAAGACCCATCGACTATCTCGCGATAGCGTTTTTTTCCATCACCGTACTCGCTGCCCTAATTGGCGTCCCGATCTTCGGTTTGACCCACGGTTACACGGGGCTGGATTGGATCCTGTTCGGCATCCTGTATGTCGTGACCGGACTGGGAATCACCGTCGGATACCATCGTCTGATTTCCCATCGGAGCTTTACCTGTTCGGATCCGGTCAAGATCGGTCTTCTCATCGCTGGAGGATGGGCGTTCCAGAATTCGGCCTTAAAGTGGTCGGCCGATCATGTGCGACACCATGCCAAAGTCGACCAAGAAGAGGATCCTTACAACGCCACGAAAGGATTCTGGTACAGCCACGTTCTCTGGCTCATGCTCAAGGACCCTTTCGCCAATGATAAATACACAACCCAATTTAAAAAAGATCGGCTGGTCGTCTGGCAGGATGATTACTATATTCCCATTCTCATCTCAGGCTTCGCTTTTCCTTTTTTAGTGGGGTTATTGCATGGGGGGTGGATGGGTGGATTGGGCTGCTTCCTCCTGGCCGGCGTAGGTCGGGCCTTCTTAGTGCTCAACTCAACGTTCTGTATTAACTCGATCTGTCACATGTGGGGGGATCAACCTAATGGGACGGACAATAGCAGCCGGGACAGTTGGTGGATCTCTCTCATTACATTCGGAGAAGGCTATCACAATTACCACCATGCCTATCCAAGGGATTATCGAAACGGTCCGAAGTGGTATAACTTTGATCCCTCGAAATGGCTGATTTTCGGTCTGCAAACGGTGGGGCTGGCGGGAAATTTGTATCGGGCGTGCCCCAAAATAAAATAATCCACCACGGAGCCAAAAAGGCATCCCCGATATCAGAACGGGGATGCCTTTTTTATTTCACTCTTTGAGGTCTGCGGTTATGTTTTCTTCGAAACCTCGATGAATTTCATGCGAAGACTGTAGAGAGTCTGTTGGAGTAACTCGGACTCACTCTTTGTCAAATTTCCCTTGGTCTTTTCCTCCAGCAGTCCAAGAAGATCGATCAGTTCCCGGGCTTGCACGAGATCAACCGGCGGCGTCGAGCCCGGCACAGACGGTACACCGGGCACCCGAGCCTGGCCAATGGCTACCAGCGCGGAGGCTCCTACGGAAAGAATGAAAGAAGAGAAATCCAATCGACCTCCGGTTTGGGATCCGGTTCGGGGATCCATCGCAGGTCCGGGTCCGGATTTCGAACTCGATTCCCCACGAACATCGGCATCTTCCACTTGCTGCTGTCGCTCTGAACTTGTCAAAGGAGTGTCCATTTTACCTTTTATTTTATGCAGTTTTGGCGATTCGAGATGTTGAACTTCCAATTCGGGAAGAGTGAGGTCCAAGTCATGCAACGGACGAGGACGGTGCTTCCCTTCTTTGGGTGGAACCGAGGTCGGTCTAGGGGGTTGCTTGTTAGGAGGAGAGGGAGAAGGAACCGAGCTTTCTTCCTTGACCGGAAAAGGGGTTGCGCATTGTGAACAGACATCGCCAATGCTTTCCTCATGCCCGCACGCCGGACAGCGCATAATTCCTCACAATTCCAGGCCCAAGAACACTGTCTTTAAATAAGTATACCTCGTTCCTATTTTTAGCGCAATTGTCCTAAACTCGACTGGGAAACGTCCTTGACAGGCCGAAAGCTGACCGGTATTATGATGATCCGAATCTTGGAAGCGGATATCGTTATATATATCTCTCATGAATGAGAAGCCGAAAATCCTTCGGATGATCCACTGGATGTCGATAGCCTCTCTGGCCGGCCTTTGGTATTTACCGGGCTGCGACACGGCGAAGCGCGAGATCTCACCGGTCGCATTAACCTCCAACGTGCCTGAAGAGTATGCAAAGGGGGAGGCGGCTTTTAATCAACATTGCGCAGCGTGTCATGGAAAAGCAGCGGCCGGAACGGATCACGGTCCAAGCTTTATTAATCGAATTTATGAACCCAATCACCATGGCGACCCCTCCTTCTTTCTTGCGCCCCGGAGGGGCGTCCGGGCTCACCACTGGAACTTCGGCGATATGCCAAAGATCGAGGGGGTATCGGACGACGACCTTAAGCAGATCGTCGGCTACATCCGCTGGCTGCAGCGGCAAGCCGGAATCCAATAACAAGGTCCTGTTGCATGTCGGACAAATCTTTCACAAATCAAGAGCGTGAACATCTGGCGCCGTTTTTCACAAATACCGATCGGGATACCTTCGGCCTGAAACTTCCACAGGAAGTGGCCGGGGCGCTTTTCTCCCGGTACAGCCGCTCGGCCAAGGACCTCCGCCGTGTTTTCTTAGACGAGTTTTTTGGCGAGATGGACGCGTTGCGTACGCCAACAGCGTCGGACGACATCAATGCGTTGAAAAAGGCGCGCACTTTCTACGATCGCGTGCTCGTCGGTTACGGAGATGATTCCGTCGCCCAGTTGGGGGGGGCCCATATCGCCTGCGAGGGAATCTCCAACGTCGCGGCCAATCTGATCGAAGACGCCCGGATCGGGCTTGCACCGCTGGAGAAGTCTACGCGGTATGTTCGATTTGACAGAAAGAATTCCGAAGATGAATATCTTTTTTATAAAGAACCCGGTATCATGGCTTCAAAACATGCCTCAAAGTACCTGGAGGTCATGAATCGGCTCTTCCAGACCTACGCCCGGCAAATGGACCCCATGATCAATTTTGTCACCCGGCGTCTGCCCATCACCGAAATGCCTTTTAAACATCCACAAACCGGAGAGGCATTGACCTACACGGATGTCGAACGCGACGCTGAACTCAAAAAATGGGCCGAAACCGCTTACCGAGGCACGATTCGAGCACACGCTTGCGACCTTCTCCGGGGCTACCTGCCCGCATCGACGAAGACAAACGTCGGGCTTTTCGGCACCGGTCAGGCCTTTGAATATTTATTGACCAAACTCTACTCCCATCCCTTAACGGAGATGCGTCAACTGGCCGAGCAGATGCACGGTGAATTAAGTGTGCTTATTCCTTCTTTTGTCAAACGGGCCCGCTCCAACAGCTATCTCACCGAGACGTACCAAAACACTCGAGTGCTCGCCCAACAACAGACGACGGGTCTGAATATCGCGCCGTCCGAGACCGTCACGCTGGTGGATTACGATCCCGACGCGGAAGAAAGGGTGCTCTCAGCCATTCTTTATCCACATACCCGTCATTCTCTGACGCAACTCCGGGCCGAGATCAAGTCCTGGGATCCAGAACATCGGGCACGGTTGCTGAATCAATATCTTGATCGCCGAAAACACCGACGGGACAAACCGGGACGGGCTTTCGAACAGGTCTATTACACCTTCGATCTTCTCGGCAATCTCGGCATGTACCGGGATCTTCATCGGCACCGGATCCTGTCACAGGAGCGTCAGGATTTCAGCACGGCGCACGGCTACGACACACCGAACGAGCTGGCTGAAATTGGGTTCAAGAGGGATTTTGACCAGTGCATGATTCAAGCGGCCGATCTCTACGATCAAATTTACGCCGATCTTCCCCATGAAGCACAGTATGTCGTGCCGTTCGCCTATCGGGTGCGTTGGTATATGAAGATGAATCTTCGGGAACTGGTTCATATTGCCGAGCTTCGCACGATGCCGCAGGGGCATCCCGATTACCGGTCCATGGTCCAGGAAATCTGCCGGAAAGTCGAAGCCGTGCATCCCATACTTTTTCAGTATTCAAAGTTTATCGATTGGAAGGAGTATCATTTGGGACGCCTCCATTCGGAAATGAGAACGGAGTACAAGAAATCTATCCTCGCTCAAAATCCCGAATCCCGACCTTGATGCCTCATTAAAGAAAATTTCTATGCAGGACCAAAACCGCTACGCGCTGAAGGAATGGGCCATCATCCTCAAGGCGTTATCCGAAGGACGACAAATCTTGCTCTTGCGCAAGGGCGGTCTCATCGAAAAGAACGCGCGCTTCGAGGTCAAGCACACCGAATTTTTTATCTATCCGACCTATCTTCATCAGCAGCGCAGGGGCATTGTTCCGGCTTGGTCAGCGAAACTGGAACACCTTATGGCAGCGCCACCGCCTGAAGGCGAGGTGATCCTGTCCCACTATGCCGTCGTGCAGCAGATGTTCAAGATCACCGACCCAGAGCGAGTTCAAATGCTGTCGGACCTCCACGTGCTCAACAACGAGGAAGTCAAAACGCGTTTTTTCCACGGCCAGGCCGCAGGACTTCATCTCCTCTTGCTGCGCGTCTTTCAACTGGCCAAGCCGCTCCGGATACCGTTCCGACCTTCTTACTCCGGCTGTCGATCATGGGTCGATCTCGGACTGGAGCTTCCTACCTCCGGATGCCGGCCCGTTCTCAATGACGACGCCTTCGACCGGGAAACCCGCCGTATTACCGCATGCATCAGCCCATCAGGCCAGTCTCCTTGATCGATCATGAAGCACAAAGGATTGGACGCCATAAAAAACTTGACACGGCACCGGACTGATGGTAAGATGAGTAACAAATAGACTAACCGGTCAGTTTCAGTAAAGGCGATGTCGAACAAAGGCGAGGTCACAAAACAAAAAGTGCTCAAAACCGCCCGGGAGTTGTTTTACCTCAACGGGTACAACAACACCAGCATCGACGATATTCTAAGAGCCAGCAAGATCAAAAAGGGGAATCTGTATTTCCATTTCAGCAGCAAGGAAGCGCTCGGATACGCGGTGATCGATAGTTACCTGGCCGAAGAGGCCGAAATGATCGATCGGACCCTGGCCGGACCGGGTCGTCCGATGGAACGGCTTTACCGGCTGTTCGATTCATCCAGGCAGCATCTAAGCAAGCAGGGCTGCCGCGGCGGTTGCCCCATTGGGAATTTCGCACTCGAGATGTCGGATATCCACAACGGTTTTCGGAAGAAGATCAATGCGGTGTTTGACGCCTGGTGCGATCGCCTGGAGAAACTCCTCCGGGAAGCGAAACAGAGCGGCGAACTTCCGCCGACCATCGATCCGAAGGCCTTGGCGTGTTTTATGGTCGCGGTTTGGGAGGGCGGCGTCATGTTGGTGAAGACCCGAAAAGATCCGCGAATCTTGGGAGACTGTATAAAAAGTTTAAAGACAATTGTCGAGGCCTGTCAACAGGACCGGGGGGTCTTCCGGGCTTGATTTTTTTTACCTGTTCGATGGACCGACTGGTCGGTCAAAGCTTAAGGAAAGGAGGTGTCCGATGCGTTGCCCGCGCTGCAATGGGTTAATGGTCGATGATTGGTTTCAGGATATTCAGGATGATACAGGGCGCATCAATTTCGTGGGACTGCGCTGTCTGACCTGCGGCGAAGTGGTGGATCCTGTCATCCTTCGTAACCGTCGAATCGGGCCGGAAGGTATTCCGGGCCGTCGTCGCCGGCGCTTGAGTCCGGCAGGGGTTTCCTGATGGCTAAAGAAAGGAGGGTCATGAACATGCAAGGATTTTATTCGTTGATTACCATCGGCGTTATGGTATTTTATATGGCTGCCGTGCTGTTCTTTTTCATGTATGCCCTTATGGTCCGGCTGGTTCCCGCGCCGGTCAGGATACCGTCAGCAAACCGTTCGCGTCAAAGAACCTTTCCCCGACCACGGTAAGAGGTGCCGAGGTCGTTGGGCGGGTTTGAAAGCGCCTGGGGCCGCACCGACCGCAATCGACCGTCTAAAGTCTTCCGATTGATTTTCGGAACCGAACCCATTATATTGACGAACGTCCATGCCGTTTTGATGGCGAATCGGCCTTCAAACGATGCTCCGGACGGAAGGCGGTTCCATGAATCAAGGCATCCGGACATCCAGTCCAACCGAACCCGCCGATGTCGTCATTGTTGGCGGAGGAATGGGCGGTCTGCTGTTGGCCTTGATCCTGGGCCGCGCCGGCCGAACCGTGACAATCGTCGAGCGCCAGCCGAAGCTTCAACCGATTTCGCGCGGTGAACTGCTCCAGCCAAACGGCCTCCGTATCTTGGATCGGTTCGGATTGCTGGATAGGCTCAAAACCCTTCCGTCCTACCTGGCCCACCGATTTGATTTCCACCGCATCGGCGGTCGGAAGCTCTGCAGCGTTGATTATCGGACCCTTCCTCCTCCCTGGAACTATACGCTGATCACACAGCCGCACCACTTGCTTGGCCTTCTCTTGGAACAACTCGAACAGACCGGCCGTGTCCGTCTCTTGACCGGAACCGACTTCGAAGAGCTGTTGTTTCAGCACAACACGATCGTCGGAATCCGGGCCGTGCAAAACGGTCAGTCCATCGAACTCCGCGCATGCCTCGTGATCGGCTCGGACGGCTCCTATTCCAAGGTTCGACAGGCGACGGGAATCCGGTCCCATTTGCATATGTATCGAGAAGGCTATCTCACCCTCGTTGTCCCCCGCCCGCCGGGATTTTCCAACGATGCACGGTATTATGTCGGTCGCGGCCAAATTCTGGGGCTGTTTCCTGTTTCAGATGCCGAGTTGTACCTTTTCTATATGATTCCGGCCGCAGCCAGGGAAACGATGAAGCAGCGCGGGGTGGAATCGTTGACCTCGGCGATCTCAACGATCGATTTCACGCTCGCCCCATCGCTTCAATCCGTCACGTCTTGGGATCAGGTAGGCTACATGCCCTGCATGCGGGTCCGGTCGGAGCGTTGGACCGTCGATGGCGCGGCTCTCCTTGGAGACGCCGCGCATGCCATGAATCCTCATGTGGCCCAGGGCCGCAATCAGGCGATGGAGGATGCCGTCGTCCTCGCCGAAGTCATTCAGGACGGCTTCGCCTCCGGAGCGTACCGTGGCGCACGATTGGACCGCTATGAGTTGGAACGCCGGCCGCCCGTGGAGCGTCTCCAGCGCATGGGGAATGAGTTGACCCTGCTCTGGAACACCGCCCTGCCCCCGCTGGCCTGGTTTCGGGATCGGATTTTTGAGGGCATGGAGCGCCATCCTGAGGTTCGGGAAAGGGTGGTCAAGACGATCTCGGGCCTTGAGATCCGTCCGATGGGAATTTTCGATCGTTTGCGTATATTCCTGCCATAAGGGTCAGGATACCGGTTGCTTTTTACCAGCCTTGCGGATAGAATTATCCAAAAAGGAGATGCTGATGCCCGACTACTCCCCCGGTTTAGCCGGGGTTCCCGCTGCGAAATCCAGGATCAGCTATCTGGATGGCCAAAAGGGTATTCTGGAATATCGGGGATATCGGATCGAGGTCCTTGCCGAAAAGAGCACGTTTATCGAGACCGCCTATCTTCTCCTCTTCGGTCACCTCCCCACCGCCCCCGAGCTTGATCGTTTCAGTACGGACCTTCGCTCCCACCGACGGATCAAATACCGGATCACGGACCTGATGAAATGCCTTCCGGACAACGGACATCCGATGGATGCACTGCAGGCCGCGGTGGCGGCGCTCGGGATGTTCTACCCTGCCAAGAACGTGCAGGATCCGGCGGTTCAGTACCACTCGGCCGTACGCCTCATCGCCAAGTTTCCGACGATCGTTGCGGCCCACGCGCGGATGCGTCACGGCGACGAACCGGTTCCGCCCCGTCTTGATTTAAACCATGCGGCCAATTTTATATACATGCTGACCGGCAAAGAACCGGAACGGATGATGGCCGACGTCCTGGATACCGCCATGATCCTGCACGCCGAACACACGATGAACGCCTCGACCTTCAGCGGCCTCGTCGCGGCTTCCACGCTGGCCGACGCCTACACCGTCGTGTCATCCGCCATCGGAACGTTATCGGGCCCGCTCCACGGGGGAGCTAGCGAGCAGGTGGTGGAGATGTTCCGCGTAATCGGTTCGGTGGCCAATGTCCGGCCGTATATCGAAAAGAAACTGGCCGCGAAGCAAAGGGTCATGGGTCTGGGACACCGGGAATACAAGGTAAAAGATCCCCGAGCCGTTATTCTTCAGAAACTGGCGCAGAGAATGTTTGATCGCTATGGCAAGTCGTCTCTTTACGAGATCGCATTGGAGACCGAGCGGGTCGGAACCGAACGGCTTGCCAGCAAGGGCATTCATCCCAATGTTGACTTCTATTCCGGAATTGTGTATGAAAAGATGGAGATCGACCGAGACCTCTTCACGCCGGTCTTCGCCATGGCGCGTGTCGTAGGCTGGCTGGCTCACTGGATCGAGCAGTTAAAGGACAATCACATTTTCCGCCCGACCGAGATCTACGAGGGCGAGCGTGAACGGGCCTATCTTCCACTGGATCAGCGATCATAACCACACATCCGAGAAAGGAGGAATCCATGCCGAAAAAAACCCGCAAATCCAAACCGAAAAAAACCAGAAGGATCGCCCGTAAATCATCCAAGAAATCCGCAAGGAAACCGGCCAAGAAGACGATGATCAAAAAGAAACCGGCCCGAAAAGCGGCCGGGCCGGCTCGCCGAACGGCCTCGTCCAAATCGGTCAGGACCGTCAAGGCGTCGCGGCCGCCGATGAAACCGAAGGCCGCTCCGGCCGTACCGATGATCGCGGAACAGCGCGCGGGCATCGTGACTCATTACTATTCCCATTTGAGCGTTGCAGTTGTCAAGCTGGATCAAGGGGCCCTTCAGGTGGGCGATACCATCCACATCAAGGGGCACACGACCGATTTTCAGCAGCGGGTGGAATCGATGCAGGTCGAACACCAATCCATTCAAAGCGCCCAAGTGGGCGAGGAATTCGGCTTGAAGGTCACGGAACATGTCCGTGAACACGACATCGTCTATAAGGTGATTGGGTAAGCCGCGTCATACAGCCCGAAGAACGTTGGGCCGCGATTCTTCCACAGCGCTTAAAAAAAAGCCCCCTGCCTTCACAGACAGGGGGCTTTTTTACAGGCTTATCTTATCTCGATTGAGACGACAGCCGAACGACGTTTGACGCCTGCGGACCTTTCGGGCCTTGGGTCACTTCAAACTCGACCGCTTCACCTTCGTCAAGCGACTTGTATCCGTCACCCTGAATCGCGGAAAAATGTACAAAGACATCCTTGCCGTCTTCCTGGGACAGGAATCCATAACCCTTGCTGGCATTAAACCACTTCACAGTGCCTTTTGCCATTGTGATATCACCCCTTTCTTATGTGTGTGAGTGAGATTGGTGTTTGAGGTTTCACTGGACTGTATCAACAATCAGGAATCCCCGCTCTGAGCCGTTCGCGGGTCACAAAAAAACCGCAGGGCCTTGGTGACAGCCTCTGCGGTTCGGTAAATCCCTACAAAAACTTGCTCACAAAGCAAATAAAAAATACCATAATAGAAAATGGGTGTCAAGTCTTTTTTTGGTCGGCATCATCGGGCCCTCCGCTCCGGAGCACCGTTCACCCCATCGCCCATCTCCGACTGTTTCATCAGGTGCTTCCACCTTGTTTTTCAAGAGCGAGGCTCCTGACTTTCTTCAGATCCACCTTGCCCGTCCCAAGAATAGGGATCGATTCGACCCAGTAGAAATGTTCCGGTTTCGGAACCCAGAGCTTCGGAAGGGTCGTCTCGCAGAGCCGCTTCCAGAGCTCGGCCGGAGCAATTTCCTGCCGCGTATATAACGCGACAAGTCGTTCCCCCCGTTGCTCATCCGGAACGGCCGTCACCACGCAGGCGGCATCACCCAGAATGGCATTGATCTCGTCCTCGATCTTGATATGTGGCACCATCTCGCCACCGATTTTGCTGAATCGGGAGAGCCGATCGGTTAACCGGATGAACCCGTCGTCGTCAATGGTAGCCATGTCTCCGGTTACATACCAGCCATCTCGAAGCGCCTCACCCGTCTTTTCCGGTTGCTTTAAATATCCGAGCATCCGATTGGGGCCTTTCACCAGCAGCAGTCCTTCCGTATTGAGTGGAAGTGGCACGCCCGTTTCGGGATCCACCACCTTGGCCGAGACCCCAGGCACGGGATGGCCAACCGTTCCGAACTTCCGTCCGATCTGTCTGTGGGGACCGACCTCGATGTCCGGAACATTCACTGCGACAACCGGCGACATTTCGGTGCAGCCATAGCCTTCCAGAAGTTCGATGCCGTACTTTTCAAAAAAGGCTTTGGCAATAGGCTCGCGAAGTTTCTCGGCTCCGACCACGACATACCGCAGCGTCTTGAACTGCTCGGTTGGGCATTTTCGCATGTATGCGGAGATGAAGGTCGGTGTCGAAATCAGAATCGTGGCCCGGTGCTTCTGCACCATCTCACCAATCGTCTTGGGATCGGTCGGATTCGGGTGATAGACCGCCCCGAAGCCTGAAATGAGGGGAAACCACAGGGTGCCGGTAAACCCAAAGGAGTGAAAGAAGGGCAGGACACCCATCACGCAGTCCTGACCGTTGACCCAGAATACTTGCTCCGCGCTCTCGACGTTCGACAGGACATTGTGATGAGAGAGCATTACCCCTTTCGGCATGCCTGTGCTACCGCTTGAAAACATGACCGTCGCCAACGCGTTTGGGTCCCGTTGACCCCGATGAAATAGGCGCTGAAGCAGCCAGGATGGAACCATGTAGGCCGTCAGGAAGGACAAGGCTTTTTGGAAGGATGGGATCTGACGGAACACCTCTTCGAGAAAGATCATCTCCTTCCTTGATTCCAGTTTCGCTTTTGAAAGAAAGATCTTCGCGGTCAGAATCGTTCGAATTCCGCACTGATCGATGGCCGAGGCGGTTGCTTCGCGCCCGGCCGTGAAATTCAGGTTGACCGGGATTTTCCCGGCCAGAAGTACGGCGATGTTGGCCAACGCCCCACCGATGGAGGCCGGCATCATAATCCCGATTTTGGATTCAGCTGCCCGCGTTCTCCGGAGCCATCGGGCCAAGGCTAAACTTGCGGCCAGTACGCGGCCGAACGTTAACGCTTGGCCGGAGGAGTCGGCCATGGCCACTGTGAACAGACGGCGTTTGGCCGTTGCAATGAATCGAAGAGGGAGCAGATCGTGCGGCGTCCGCCGATATTGGATGGCCTCGCTCTCCAGTTCCATAATCGCTTGCCGGGCCTCCTCGGCTTTCGTTGCGGCGGGCAAGGGGTTCCCGAACGAAACCGTGACAGGGAAGGGAATCTGCCGAGGCCATTTCCAGAAGAACTTCCCTCCTTTGAAGCTGAAGATGCTGCCCCACAGCCGGTCCAAGTGCACCGGGATGATCGGTACGTTCAGACCTTCCATGATTCTTTCAAACCCTCGTTTGA
>Ga0335077_10005359_pt1 | contig 15742 bp, 9 predicted proteins | sample Lox_Sample_31_FD_207151 | JGI IMG/M metagenome (GOLD analysis project Ga0335077, IMG submission 207151) | Soil microbial communities from Loxahatchee National Wildlife Refuge, Florida, United States - Lox_Sample_3.1 | ecosystem: Environmental > Terrestrial > Soil > Wetlands | place: USA: Florida... | reverse complement strand
TGTTGACAAATCCGAAGTATCCGACGATCGCGATCAGGATGACCACAGCAGCGATTCCGAGCTTGGCGTTCAGCGAACCGAACATGGATGTATTCACGACAGCGCCGAAGTTCGGCACGTCGGTATTAGCCGATGTTGCCGCTGCAGCTTTACCGCTTCGCTCGTCTTTGACGGCTGACCCTTTCTGGACAGCCTCCTCTTTCGCCGGCAAACCGACACTGACGGCGGCAGGCGTAGACTTCTCCGCTGGAATGGGCGATGTCTTGGGAGCGGCTGGAGTGATCTTCACAGGAACAGGCTTGGCGGATTGTTCCGGCGGGGCCGGCTTTGCGGTCGCCTTGGGTTGCCCGGGTTGGACCGGCTTGGCTGGCGCCGGAGGGGATTGTTTGGCCGGCGCTGCTTCGGCCGTTTGGATCGGGTTTTTGGATAGCGGCGGTTGGGCCGGGTTATCAACCCCGCCGGTTGGCGGAGGCTTTGGGATTGTCGCGGACTGTTCTGCCTTATCCGCAACGGGCGGGGTTTGCTTGACGTCTTTCGGCGCTGCTGCGCTGCTCTGGTCGGCCTTAGCCTTGGGATCCTTCGCAGGGCCGCTCCGGGGCGCCGCGGTTTTTGTCTGTCCTAATCCACGTGGTGCTGGAGCTACTTTCGGCCGCAACGGCAGGCCTTTGAGCCGAGGAAGAAGCGGTTGACCATTGGTGAGAAGAGCGCTGGCATCGATTATCGGACTCGCCTTGGGTGGCGCAAAGCTCTTGAGCGAAATTGCCAACAGTTCGCTCGCTTCGCGAGGCAATGATTCGGTTAGCGAGGCTTCCACCGGATCGGCTGGGGATTTCAGAGCCGCTTCGGGTGCTTCCGGTGTTGCCTCGGAGGGTTTGGCCTCGTCGCGTTCCCGCATGTCCTTATGCAGTCTGGAGAGAGCCTCGAGCGCAGCGCGGGGAGTCGCTTCCGGTTTCCTCACGGGGGCAGGCTCTGGCGGCAGCTCCGGAGCTGGGATATCCTGCGGAATCGCCGGGACAATAATATCGACCGGCGCGTCGGAAATGACTCCGTTCGTCCAGGACTGCGGAACGGTCACCTCGCACTCTTCGGCCGGGTAAGCGATTCCGGCGGGTGCTAGATCCAACAAGTCGAAAACCCGGACGCCAGCCGGAAAGGCGAAATCGAGGGCCCCGCTGAGGCTTGTATAGGAGCTGCTTTCCGAGGGCCGCGGGGCGACCTCAATAGCGACGGATCCGCCCCGCTGGAATTCGTGCGACAACGCCAGGGTCAACGGCATGCTGAGCTGGACCCTTGGCTGGCCACCTTCCCGGGGCGACACGCTGGTGTCCATGACCGAATAGCTACTCCGGCAAACACCTGGCTGAAGGTCTAACGGAACCAGTTCGGCGGACGGCAAGGTGAAGAAGAGGTGTTGCCCAGACGGGCCTTCCAGGCGCCAAGCAGGCGCGGTTGGTTGCGGGTCTCCGTCAGCTATCGAAGGTTCTAGGTAAGATACAGGCTCGGGGGGAGCAGAGATGGCCGGCGTTTCCATTGCGAATCCGGCCATGGCAGGCGCCGGAGGTTCAGGCGGCGCAGCGATCACGACCGGCGCGGCTTCATGTGGCGGAGCCGTAACCTTCCCAACTGCAACCTCTGGGACTTCCGCAGCAGCTTCTTCTTCCGCCGGCCGGTCCACGACCGCAACCGGGGCTTCGGGAGGCCTGTGGGCGACCTTGCTTTCGTCCGCCCTAGTTCGAGCCTGTAGCAGACGACTGAGGCCCAAGCGGTTGTATTCTTCCTGGTAGCTCTGCTTGTGAGCGTCCGAACAGAACTCGCCGCCTCGGGTGAGTCTTTTGAGGAGAGCGAGCTCCTTGCCGCAGTACAGGCATCGCATAGGCGTGTAATCGGCTCTTAGGGGCGAATCATGAAGAGTGACATTAGGAGTTTCTATACGGTAAAGCGCTTATCGATCCTTTATAAGGCGGTCACCTTATGACCATCGGCTAATTGGAAGCCCTCGCTACTGGCCCAGGGATGTAAGCTGGCGCAGCGCCAAGCGAATGCCGCTGGTCTCGGGATGGGAGGCGCTGGTACCGGGGCTGGCAGAAAATAATGTGTTTATCGGACCGACGGTCTAAAGTCGGGGCCTTATCCAAACGATCATACTAGCAGCGCGGGGAACGCTGACTGGAACATAATCAAGTCCCGCGTTTCTGTGTGGCGGGCACGGAAGATTCGCATCCAGCGAAGCGCATCCTGGGCCGGCCACGATGGACAGCGTGAGTTCCTCGTGTCCGCGGTCAGCGGTACGAACGTGATCGCTAGGAGAATTTATGGTGAAACACGAAGCTTTGAAAAATCATCTGGAAACACTCCGCAATTCCATACCGGAGCTGCGGGGGGTATTACTCGCGTCCATTGAGGGCCTGCCAGTGGCTCACTCGCTGTCCAATGGCACAGATCCCAACCGCGTTGCCGCCATGGCCGCCGCAGCCTCGGGCCTGGGCCGCCGCATCAGTGAAAGCATGGCTACCGGAACGCTATCGGAAGTGAGTATCCGAGGAGACGACGGCGTACTCTTTGTGTACTCGGCTGGTCCGAAGGCCGTGCTGGCTGTTATGGGCCCGATGGGCTCGAACGCCGGATTGATTCATCTGGAAGCGCGTGGCGTAGCGAAGGAAATCGGCGAACTGTTCTAAGCTTTCTGGACGACATCTGACCAAGATACAGGCCTTAGAACGTCTCTCGCCGACGCATCCAGGCGGCCACAGTTTCACTGGTCCGCAGCAGTTATACTGGTCTTCAGCGCGCGCCCTTCGCCAAGACCCAGTGAAGTGACGCCGGCTTAAAGGTCGGATTGGAAACCCTAGCCAACCAGTCACTGCTCGACGTCTCTCAAGCCATCCTGCAACACCGCGATCTCGCCGGGTTATTTCGCGATCTCTCCACCCGTCTTCATTCTGTCTTGCGCTTTGACTTTCTGAACCTTATCCTGCACGACCCGAGCCGCAATCTCATGCGGCTCCATATTCTTGAAACGACCACCGGTTCGACGCCGGACGTACCTCTTCTTGAATTGAAACCGGAGGAGTCGCCCTCCGGATGGGTCTTCCTGCAGCAGAAGCCGCTGTTTATTGCCGACGTCCACCGGGAGGACCGCTGGCCGAGCGTCATGGAGCTGTTGCTGCGGAATAATATCGTCACTTCGTGCTGGCTGCCATTAACGACCGCGCAGCATCGGTTGGGAGCGTTGGTGTTTGGCTTCGGTTCTCCGATTGATGCCGAATCGCAAATGGACTTCATGCAGCAGATTGCGGCTCAAGTTGCGGTCGCAGTGGATAATACGTTGAATTTCGAGAAGGCCGAAAAATATCAACGGCAATTGGCCCGCGAACGCGACCGGCTGCAGATACTGCTTGAGATCACCAACTCTTTAGTGTCGGAACTGGACATCCATGACCTTTTCCCCAGCATCACGGCCTGTCTTCGGCGAGCGGTTCCGCATGAATACTCAAGCCTCGCGCTGCGAGTCGCGGGCACAGATCAGCTTCGCGTCCACGCCCTCATCTTCGAGGGCGACGCCGGCTTCCAGGAAGGCGCGACGGCCGGCCTCGATGAAACTCCGGCAGGCCGGGCGATGGAAACGCGGCGAGCTATCGTTTTGGATGCCGAGGGCCTTGGAAAATTCCCGGCACACGCCATTAAGCGGCTGGTGGATGCCGGCTTGCGGTCGGTCTGCTGCGTTCCGCTGATCACCCGGACCCACGTTTTAGGCACGCTGAATGTTGGAAGCACGCGCCCCAACGCGTTCTCGTCGGTGGACGTCGACTTCCTCACCCAGGTGGCCGGCCAAGCGGCCATTGCGATTGAGAATGCCACGGCCTATCAGGAAATCGCGCAGCTTAAGGATCAGCTGGCTGAAGAGAAGCTGTATCTCCAGGACGAAATCCGAACCGAGCGGAACTTTGGCGAGATTGTGGGTGGCAGCCTCGCCTTTAGGCGCGTGTTGGAGCAGGTGGAGACCGTCGCTCCCACCGATGCTTCCGTCCTGATTCTCGGTGAGACCGGGACCGGTAAGGAATTGATCGCACGCGCGCTCCACGATCTCAGCAGACGCCGCGACCGGACCTTCGTGAAACTGAACTGTGCGGCCATCCCGACAGGGCTGCTCGAGAGCGAGCTGTTCGGCCACGAGAAGGGCGCGTTCACCGGAGCCATCATGCAGAAAGCCGGACGCTTTGAGTTAGCGAATCGAGGTACGCTTTTTCTGGATGAAGTCGGCGACATTCCCCTGGAGCTCCAACCCAAGCTGCTGCGGGCCTTGCAGGAGCATGAATTCGAGCGGCTGGGGGGAACTCGTACCATCAAGGTCGACGTGCGTCTGGTGGCTGCCACTAATCGAGACCTGGCTCAAATGATCAGCGACCGCCAGTTCCGGACCGATCTCTACTATCGGTTGAGCGTCTTTCCGATCTCAGTGCCCCCGCTGCGCGAACGGCCTGACGACATTCCCGAGCTGGTTCGCTACTTCACGCAAAAATATGCGCGCCTCATGAATAAACGAGTTGAGAACATACCTGCGGAGGCGATGGAGACTCTGATCCGCTACGCCTGGCCGGGGAACGTCCGGGAACTCGAGAATCTGATCGAGCGCGCGGTTATTTTGTCGCGCGGCACAACACTTCAGATTCCGCTGGCCGAGATTCGCTCATCTCCCGACGCGGCCGTGCCCGTGACCTTGCGAGAGGCCGAACGCGATCATATCCGGCGCGTGCTGGAGAAATCTAATTGGGTAATCGGAGGGTCTAACGGGGCCGCGGCACGGCTGGGTATGAAGCGCACCACGCTGCAATCGAAAATGAAGAAGCTGGGCATCTCGCGGTAATCGCCACCGAACACTAAGCTGGTATGGATTCGTGCTCCATGAACTGCCGCAGGCGCTCCAGTTGTTCGGCGATACGTGCCTCTTCGCCGGAAGCGGCCGCAGCCTCCAGCTCAGTGCCGATTCGTTCCAGAGGTGGGAATCCATAGCCTCGGGCAGTGCCACCTAGATTATGGCCAAAGCGCCGGATTGGCTCTAAATCGTGCTTCGAAAGACGCTCGCGCGCCTCGTCCAACTGTTTCCATTTGGAGGCTAGATATTGTGGAACCAGCGCCGCGATTTCGGCCGCAAGCTCTTCTTCGAGCGGGCGCTCTTCCCCTGGTTCGAGCTTGATTCCCTCAAATGAACTGGTGTGGTGATAGAGAGTGTCTAACAAAACCTCGCGTTCGACCGGCTTGGCGAGATGCGCGTTACATCCCGCGTCCAGACTGGCGCGCACCAGCTCGTGGACCGCATGCGCTGACAGGGCGATGATGGGCGTGGGAGGCATGGCATGCGACGCTTGCCATTCCCGAATTCTTCTAGTGGCAGCGTAGCCGTCCAAGACTGGCATGTCCAGGTCCATCAGGATCACGTCGAATTGCGCGCCGCCCAAAACCATATCAAGGGCCGCCTGGCCGTTTTCGGCGAACTGAACCGTAACTGGCTCGCCGCGCAAAAAATACTGCAGCAGCGACCGATTGTCTTCTCCATCTTCGGCCACCAGCAGTCGCAGGCGGGGACCAGCCGGCGAAAACCGCGGAGTTCGTGCTGCAGCCGGCTTCGGCGCTCCGGGCTGCGCGGCGGCCAGCGGAACATGGAAAAAAAAGGTGCTCCCGGCGCCCACCGCCGCCGTAACGCCGATCCCACCGCCCATGAGCTGCACCAGTTCGCGGCAAATGGCGAGGCCCAAGCCGCTGCCTGGTAGCGAGGCCAGGTCCTGATTCGGCAATTGCGTGAATGGCGCAAAGATTTTCTCTTGGTCCTCGGGAGGAATCCCTGGACCGGTGTCGGAGACCTCGAAGCGAAGTTGCCCGCGGCCATCGCCGGTCGTCAGCCTCCCGCTGACGTCGACTCGGCCGCAGGAAGTGAACTTGAGCGCGTTGCTCACCAGGTTCATCAGTATCTGCTGGATGCGTAGTGGATCGCCAAGCTGCCACTCGGGAACGTCGGGGGCGATATCGAGCCTGAGATCAACCTGTTGACGGGCCGCAGTTTCAGCAAAAGTGTGAACTGCGTCGTACACCGTTTGGCGAACCTTGTAGGGGGACTGATCCACTCGCAGGCCGCCAGCCTCGATTCTGGCGAAGTCGAGAAAGTCGTTGATAAGAGCCACCAGCCGCCGGCAGTTGCGCTGGAACATGTCCACATAGTCGGCCTGATCGGAATCGAGAGAAGTTCCCGAAAGCAGATCGGCCGCGCCCAGGATCGCGTTCAGCGGCGTCCGAATGTCGTGGCTGATTTTCGCTAGGAAATTGCTCTTGGCCGCGTTGGCCGCTACGGCCGCATCTTTGGCACGGATGAGAGCCGCTTCGGTTTCTTTTTGAAGGCTGATGTCACGCAGAAACACGTAAAATCCGTCGCTGCGGTTATGTCCGGCAGCCAGAAACATGATGGATACGTCCGAGACCGAACCGTCCGGGCGCGTGATGCGCGCCTCCACCTCGCCGCGGCTTCTGGCGAACATTCCTTCGATGGCTTCCGCGACTATGGCCCGATCCAGCGGATGGATGGTCTCGATCACGCTGCCGCCCGGGGCGAACTCCGGGAGTCCAGTCAGTACCGCGTAAGTCAGATTAAGTGACAAGTGACGGCCGAACGAATCCGCCCGTGCCACGCCGTGCAAGGCATGCTGAAGAATTTCGGACGCTTTGGACACGCCCTGCGTGAGCGCTCCAATTTCATCATGACCTTCGGGCATAGGATCCAAAAGCCCACCAGTAGCGAGCTTGGCCACGTTTTGCTTGAGTCTTTCAATCCGGAAGGTGATTCCGGATGCAAAGAGGAAGGAAATTACCACTCCGCCGACCACGCCAAAGATAGCGCAGACCGCAGAAATCCGTTGAATTTCGGCGCGAAGCAGGGCGGCACAGTTCAAATAGTGATCGAATAAGCGTCTTTCCTCATCCAACATGGCTTTAATTACGGCCTCTATCTGCCGGCGATCGATATCGGCCTCAAGTACGGCGGCACGCAGCTCACTCGAGGTCAAAGCGTTGGAATCAAAAAGTGCCGTGATAGCGGAAAGGTGCTTGGCGCGGGAGCGTGCCATTCGCTCGATCTGGGCGAGGCGTGCCTGCTGCCTGACACGGTCCGCGGTCAGAGTAACCAGTCTCCGCCGCGCGGAGTCAAAGTTTGAAATGATTTCCGTCAGCCGCAGCTTGAACTCGTCGTCGCCGGTCATAAAATAGGCTCGGATCTCGGCCTTCGCCTCGGCGTCGAGCGTCTCCATCTTTTGGATCTCTTCGCAAGCCTGGCGGGTGAGATTGACCCGCTCCTCAGCCGTCGTAACACGGCCGCCGAGAGCAAAAGACACACACGCAATTGCTACCGTCGCGGCGGCTGGAACCGCAACCACGCAGACGCCCTTCGCCCGAAGAGAAAGGTCGCGCCATTTCTTCAGGCGGTGCATCGCTAACTCTCCAAGAGACGCTGCACCAAGCCTGACAAGCTTCCGATTTCGGACTTATGCAAGATGGCGCTGGCCCCGAGTTGCGCGGAAATGCCCAGGTAAAGCGACGATTCATGCACTCCGGATACCGCCACGATCTTAGCTTCGGGGAAGCGTTCCTTCAAAAGACAAAGGGTGGCAATACCATCCTGGTGCGGCATGACCATATCCACGATGATGGCATCCAAGCTTACTGACGATGTCAGTTGCAGGCAGCGGCGACCGTCCTCGGCCTCGATTACCTCCATTCCGGCTCGCTCCAGTATTTTGCGCGCCAGAACGCGAAAATCCGCATCATCATCCACGACTAGCACCTTGGCCGCCAAGCAGCGGGTCACTACCGGCTGGCTTGCCCTGACAGGGGAGGTTCGTTCGGTCATGAGTTAGGTTATCGGTCCGGGCGAAAAAATATTTAATTCTTGACGCTCTTTTTTCTGAGAACCATTCCGATGAGGCTTTGGTATGCAGCCGACGACCGGCAGAGGGGGGAAGACTTGATCTTAGCTATCGTTTCATCGAAGGAAAGCTTCTTGCGCGAAGTGTTCGAGGTTTTGGACAGTCGCGTTAAGAGAGATGCGACCTGGAGTCTGAATTACGACGAGGCACCCCGGTTGCGCTCCGTGGGGCCGACAGAGCAATGTTTACTGATCATCGACTTCAGCGACGAGCGCCGGGCCATGGCGGTCACTCAAATGGTGAGCGGGCGGCCCCAGGTGGCCACCATTGCGTTGAACGCGGGTAACAGCCGGGAGGAATTGCTGGAGCTAATGCAGGCTGGCGTTCGAGATGTGCTCCCACAATTTACTGAGCTGGGCATTCTCGAGAGCGTTAGCCGCGCGGTGGCGCAATTGACGAAGATGGAAGAAGTCTTGGGGGACCTGTACGCGTTCGTGCCGGCGAAACCCGGATGCGGAGCCACGACCGTAGCGACTCATGCCACCGCAGCCCTGGCGCGCAAAGCCCAGGATCCAGCCCTGCTGCTGGACTTCGACGTCCGGCTCGGCATCATGTCGTTCCTGCTCAAGACTGAGGGGGCCCACACGATTGTAGATGCTCTCGAGCAGGCCGAGCAGCTTGATCCGGCTCGGTGGGCTAACTTGGTTTGCCAACGCGGCCCATTGCACGTTCTCGGGTCAGGGCCCATCGAGTACTCCCAGCCACTCCCGACCCATCGCTTCACTACGCTGCTCGACTTCGTGATGCGGCAATACCCGCTGGTGTCGGTTGACCTGCCCGGCACTCTGGATGACTATGAATGCGAAACGCTGCTGCGGGCCAAGAGGATTTTCCTGGTCTGCACTTCCGATGTCGGCGCGCTGCATGTCGCGCTGCGTAAATCCAACTGGCTGCGCGACCTGCACGTGGCCGAGAAGGTAGCGGTGGTTCTCAATCGCGTGGAGCGCAGAAGCGTCTTTTCGCTGCGCGATATTGAACGCATCATTCAGCTTCCGGTTCGCTACCTGTTACCTGACGCCGTATCGGAGGTTTCACGCGCAGTGACTATGGGGATCGCTCTCGAGGGCTCCTCGCCTCTGGTCAAGCAGATTGAGCGCATAGCCGATGACATGCTGGACGGCAAACGTATTCAAAAGAGTTCCAACGTGGTTCGCCGTTTTGTTGAGTATTTTTCGGTTAGCACCGCCCGGGAGGGCCGGAGGAGCTAAGGAAGCCTTATATGACAAATCAGACTATTACGAATCTCCTTGCTTACCTGTCAAACGAAGCCCGGAACGGGTTGCACGCAATTGTTGGCCTGATGGAGGCGCGCATCGATGAATCCAGCGATCCGGGTGAGCGGGCGAGCGTGGACATCTGCCGCGCCCGCGCGGACCGTCTGTTGCGGTGTATCGACGACATTCAAGCGCTGTTCCGCGATGAACCACAGACGTCCAGCGCCGCCGAGGAGTTCGACCTTCAGATCGCCCTGGAGAACATCATCGAGCTGCTGAACCTGTCGTCTTCTGAAACGCTGAGCAGGCTCGTCGCAGAGATACCGAACGGCGCCCCAATCAAGGTTTGCGATGATCGGAGGACGATCGAGCAAATGCTGACCCGCATCTTAGATTCCGCACTAAAGTTGACGCCACAAGGCGAACTGCGGGTTGCAGTGGTCGCGGACCAAAAAGGGATGCTGCTGGGGCTGACACCGATGGATTCGAGCACCATCCACGAGGTCGCCGATTGGCTGAATCGGGATACGGCCCAGGTGAACCTCGACGGCGTCGGGGAAATGCTGCCTGCATTGAGCGCCATGGTGGCCGGAAAATGGATTCGCTCGCGGAAAGGAACTGTAAGAATTGCACCGAGCATCCAAGGCCCTGCAAGTATAGCGATCTCCCTGCCATTGCGGCGCGAAGGCATTTCGCGCGAGACGCCGCCCCGTCGAAATGATGTGCGAAATTTGCTGAATGTGCTAGTGGTGGAAGACTGCGACGAGAGCTACGCGCTGGCCGAACTGCTGCTGAAGGACGAGCGCCTGTGGCGCGCCACTGACGGCGCCGAAGCAGTGGAGATGGTCAAGCGCCGTCGCTTCGATGTGGTGTTCATGGATGTCCACATGCCGGGAACCGACGGCTACAGCGCCATCCGATCGATCCGCGAGTGGGAAACCGAAACCGGAAATGCGCGCACTCCCTTGGTGGTGCTCTCCGGCGATGACATCACAACGCAGATTCGCAGCGCGTCAGAATCGGGCTGCTCCGGCTTCCTTCGGAAGCCAGTCCGCAAAAGCGAAATCTCAGGCTTGGTCGAGCGCCTCAAGACCTTACAGCGTTTAACAGCTTAGCGCTGGCCCTGTCCTAAAAGTGTGCGGCTCCGGCGCGTCGTGTCCCGAAAGCGGACGTGTCAACCCTGGAGGCGAGAGCTTTTCGTTGACCCGATTGGATCGTCCGTTGGCAGCCGGCTTGCTATGAGTCATTGCCATGTTCACGGACCTCCGCTACGGCCTGCGCCTGTTGCGCAAAAATCCCGGGTTCACAACCTTTGCGCTTCTCGCTTTGGCCATCGGTATCGGCGCCAACGTCACCGTCTTCGGCGTCCTGAATCAAGTGCTCCTCAAGCCGCCTGGTTACCTGGATCCGAACCGCCTGGTACTGCTCCAGTCAATCAATGCTCAGCAAGAGACGCTGGAAGGCTACAGCTCTTGGGACGATTTCCTGGACCTCCGAAAGCAGGCGAAGAATTTGGAGACCATCAGCGCCGTCTCTCCGCGCTGGAGCTTCACGCTGCAGGGACGCCGCGGCGCCGAGTCGGTCTATGGGCAATGGGTCTCGGCCAGCCTATTCCCGCTGCTCGGCGTGAATCCTTTGCTGGGCCGATCGTTCACGGACACTGAGGACCGGCCCGGAGGCATCCAAGCTGTGGTGCTCAGCTTCGAACTGTGGCAGCGCGCCTTTGGCGGCGTGGCGTCGGTTATCGGGACTCAGCTTCGCATTGATCAAACCACAGCTGCGATCATCGGCGTAATGCCGGCTGGATTCCACTTCCTGGAGGACGCCGATCTCTGGGTCCCTCTGGCGGCAAATTCTATCAACGAGCGAGGACGAGGAGTGCGTTATCTCAGGCTCGCGGGCCGGCTTGCTCCTGGCGTTAGCGTTCGACAAACCAGCGCCGAGATGGCGGTCATAATGCGGGGCTTGGCCAACAGGTATCCAACTACCAACACCGGGTTTGATTCAAAACTTATGCTTCTTCGGGATTTCCTGACAGCCGACTCGAGGCCGATCCTGCTGATGCTGGCGGGCGCCGTGGCTCTGGTCCTGCTGATAGCCTGCGCGAATGTTGCCAACCTGATGTTAACCAGAACGCTGGCACGGAAGCAGGAGTTCGCGGTTCGGGTGGCATTGGGCGCTGGTCGGCTTCGACTGGTTCGCCAACTACTGGCCGAAAGCCTGTTGCTGGCGACGCTCGGCGGAGCTTTGGGCCTATTGCTCGCCACTTGGGGTATGTTTGCCATCCGCCTGCTCAAGTGGAAAGGCCTCAGCGGGCTCGGAGCGGTCGAAATCGATTTACCTGTCCTGCTCTTTTCCGTCGGAGCCAGCGCGTTTTCAGCCTTGATAGTTGGAGTACTTCCTGCACTGCGGCTTTCCGAGTCGGGCTGGGCCGTGGATCTGCGCGGCGAAAGCCGGAACGCCACGGTAAATGCCAGCGGCCAGCGCGCACGTTCGGCCTTGATGATCGGTGAGATCGCACTGACAACCGTCCTTCTGGCTGGTTGTGGGTTACTGTTGCGAAGCCTTATTGCTCTGCTGAACGTCAATCCAGGCTTCGAAGCTCGAAATGTGTTGACGTTCCAGGTCAACCTGCCAGCCGATAAATACTCCCAGGCGCTCGAAAGAGAGTCCTTCTATGACCGCTTTTCCGCTGAGATCTCATCGCTACCTGGAGTTCGAGGGGTGGGTGCCGTCAGCCGATTACCCTTGGGTGAAGGAAACATCACGACCTCCTTAACCATCGAGGGCCGCCCCATTCCCGAAGGCCAGCTTCCGTCCATCGACTATCGGGTCGCCAGCGATTCCTATTTTCCGGCCATGGGAATTCCTCTGCTGGAGGGCCGGCTGGCGGATCGTCGCAATCCGAACGAGGTCGATATCAACCAGACCGCGGCGCGCAGGTTCTGGCCTGAACAGAGTCCCCTCGGCAGGCGGGTGAAGTTCGGACTGGGTGCTGGTAAAGATCCTTGGAGGACGGTCGTCGGTATAGTGGGCGACGTCCATCACTTCGGGCTTGAGGTCGCGCCTCGCCCTGAAGTCTATCGGCCGTATATTGCGAATCCACTCGGTGGTCCGGTCTTCGCGGTTCGAGCCACGGGCGATTCTGAAACCCTGACGGCCGCGATTCGAGAGCGGTTGCGCGTACTGGACTCCGAAGTCCCGATGTTCAATGTGGCCACCATGGAGCAGCGTCTGGGGCAGTCCCTGCAGGGCCGGCGGCTGTCGGTGTTCCTGCTGACCGCGTTTGCCGGTGTGGCGTTGTTACTGGCCGCGATAGGTCTATATGGGGTCATCTCGTTTGCGGTGGGATTGCGGACCCACGAGATCGGCATTCGCCTAGCACTAGGCGCCGAAGGTTCGTCTGTGGTCCGTATGATGCTGGCTCAAGGGCTGCGCATCGTACTGGCTGGCCTGCTGATCGGATTAGCCGGCGCTCTGGCGATCGGCCCGTTGTTTTCCCAGTTGACTTACCAAACCGGCAGCCGTGACCCCATCGCCCTGCTTGTAGCCGCCGCTGCGCTGCTTGCGGTCGCCCTGTTGGCCTGCTACTTCCCTGCCCGCCGTGCAGCGGATCTAGACCCGATAGAAGCGCTTCGCTCCTGACACGAGCTTTTAACATTTTTTTGTTGCGACACCCGACGGCTTTGGGGCATAGTAGAAATTGAGTCGTACGAACATGTAGAGCGCATTCGAAAGCGGACCGCGTCGCGCGAGAATCGTGGCGAGCGCTCTACCATCAATCTATGGGCTGGGGCGATTCTCGATGGCGGATGAGATCCTCTTTCTTACCGAGCTGGTGGGCCTCAAGGTCTATGACCTGAAGGGGCGCAGGCTGGGCTTTGTAAAAGACGCCGCGATCGTTCCTCTCATTCATCCTTCCCGTGTAGACCGCTTCCTTCTGGGCGGTGGTTGGGCTTGGCTCACCATCCGAAACGAGCAGATTCGTTCTATTTCGTTGGACGGCATCCACCTGAAGGACGAGCTGCTAACGCCCTATCATTCGGACGAGTATATGCTGCGATTGGTTCGCGATCTGCTTGACCAGCAGATCATCGACGCCGAGGGCCGCAAGGTGGTACGGGTCACGGATATCACTTTCAAGGTCCAACAGGACAATGGCACGCAAAACTTGATGATCTCAGAGGTGGATATCGGGCTGCGAAGCATTTTCCGCCGCCTGGTCCAGGGCGTGTTTCCCCCGCGCCTCATCCGGCGGCTGCAGGCATTCATCCCGCCGCACTTCATCCGTTGGGAGCACTGCAGCATCATCGAAGCCGATCCCCAACGCAGACTGCGGTTGAACATCAGCAACAAGCTGCTGGAGCAGATGCATCCTGCTGACTTGGCGGATATTGTCGAGGACCTGACGCCCGATGACCGCGAAGCCATCTTCGAAACCATCGACAGCGAGGTAGCGGCCGAAACGCTCTCGGAAGTCGAACCGGAAATTCAAGCCAGCATCCTGGAATCCCTAGAAACCGAGAAGGCCGCCGAAATCGTGGAGGAAATGGCTCCGCACGAAGCTGCGGACGTTCTTGCGGAGCTGGGCGAGGAGACTTCCGAAGAGATTCTTGAAGAGATGGAACCCGAGCCGAAGACCGAAGTTCAGGAGTTGCTGGAATACGAAGAGGATTCGGCGGGCGGATTGATGAATACCGAGTTCGTTGCGCTGCCCGAAAATGCTACAGTCGCGGGCGCAATGGAAGCATTAAAGGCTCACGAGGAGGTGCTGGAGAAGCTGAATACTTTGTTCCTGGTCGATCCAGCAGAGCACCTCACGGCAACCGTGCCGTTGGCCAGGTTGTTTAATGCACCGGGGGCCACGCCCTTGAAAGATCTGGCACTCGAAAATCTGATTTCCGTAGAACTCGACGAAAGGCAGGACCGCATCACAGAGGCATTCGACAAATACAATCTGCTTGCTTTACCCGTGGTGGACGCCACCGGCAAGGTGGCCGGCGCCATAACGGCCGACGAAGTAATTTCATTGTTAAGACAGAAATGATGGACCGGGAGCCCCCCAGGGAAGAGGACCCGTTTGCTCAAACGTTTTCGCTACCAAATCGCGATCTTCCTGTCCGTGATCGGCCCGGGCCTAATCACCGCCAACGTCGATAATGATTCGGGCGGCATCCTCACCTACTCGCAGGCGGGCGCAAAATATGGCTACCTTCCGCTGTGGACCCTGATTCCGATCACGCTCTTGCTCATCGTCACTCAGGAGATGTGCTCGCGCATGGGCGCAGTGACGGGGAAAGGTCTCTCCGATCTGATCCGGGAAGAATTCGGCCTGCGAACCACGTTCTTCCTGATGATCGCTCTGGTGTTGACCAACTTTACCAATGTCATCGCGGAGTTTGCCGGCATCGCCACGTCGCTGGAACTGTTTAGCATCAGCCGCTATATTTCGGTCCCGATCTGCGCGATTGCGGTTTGGCTGCTGATTGTGCGCGGCAATTATCGAAGCGTCGAAAAAGTCTTCTTGGTGGCATGCACGCTATACGTGACCTATATTTTCTCGGCTTTTCTGCTTAAGCCGGATTGGAAACAAGCGGCCATGAGCAGTGTCAAGCCCATTGTCATGCTCAATACCGACTACATTGTGATGCTGATCGGCATGGTGGGAACTTCCATTGCACCCTGGATGCAATTCTACTTGCAGTCGGCCATCGTCGAGAAGGGGATTACGGCCAAGGAATACGTGCAGTCGAGAATTGAGGTGGTCTTAGGATGCATTCTGACCGACGTGGTGGCGTTCTTTATCATTGTGTCGTGCGCGGCTGCGATTTGGGAACACGGCCCTAAAGACATCGAAACCGCCAAGGATGCTGCGCTGGGGCTAAAGCCATTCGGTGAATATGCATACCTGCTGTTCAGCGCAGGCCTGTTCAATGCATCGTTTTTCGCAGCCTGCATTCTTCCGCTATCAACCGTATTCACAGTTTGCGAGGGCCTAGGTTTCGAATCCGGAGTAGATAAACGCTTCCATGAAGCACCGGAATTCTATTGGCTCTATACATTCCTGGTGGCTTTCGGCGCGGCAGTGACCTTGTGGCCGAGTTTTCCGCTGGTGAAAATGATCCTCTGGTCGCAGGTGCTCAACGGAGTGTTGCTGCCCTTCGTGCTGATCTACATGGTGCTCTTGATCAACAAGAAGAGCCTCATGAAAGAATGGACGAATTCGCGCGTCTACAATGCCGTCGCCTGGGTTTCGGTGATCATCATGATCGGTCTCACCCTGGCGCTGGCCGCGATCACGGTGACACAGATGGGCCAATCCGCCAGCGCGACTCCGGGTAAGTCATCCGCTCCTCTCGCCGAGATGCAGCGCGACAATCCCGGCCGTCATTCTCTCAAATCGGACATTGGTGAAGCCGGCGCCTCGCATCTGGTCCGCTAGATCCGGCGCGCCGGGAAACTTCCGGACCGATTCCGGCAGGTACGAGTAAGCCTCCTTTGATCCCGAAATCCATCCGCCGATTACCGGCAGGATAGCGCGCGAATAGTAATCGTACAGCC
>Ga0335077_10005358_pt1 | contig 15743 bp, 15 predicted proteins | sample Lox_Sample_31_FD_207151 | JGI IMG/M metagenome (GOLD analysis project Ga0335077, IMG submission 207151) | Soil microbial communities from Loxahatchee National Wildlife Refuge, Florida, United States - Lox_Sample_3.1 | ecosystem: Environmental > Terrestrial > Soil > Wetlands | place: USA... | reverse complement strand
GTTACACATTAGTGAGCGGCAGCCGAGCCGGCGCCTGCGAAGACCGGGCTGGCGGGACGTGCTCCGGGGTTGGCGACGGGATCGGCGACGGTACGTTTCAACACCTTGGCGATTTCGCGCACCTCCACCATCAGCGCGTCGAACTGCTCGGGAAACAGTGATTGCTTGCCGTCGCTGAGAGCGCGGTCGGGATCAGGGTGCACTTCGATGATGAGGCCGTCAGCTCCTACGGCAACTGCAGCCCGCGAGAGCGGTGTGACTTTGTTGCGCTTGCCGGTGCCGTGGCTGGGATCGACGATGATGGGCAGATGGCTCAGTCGCTGTACGGCTGGCACCACGCTGAGGTCGAGCGTGTTGCGAGTGTGATCGGCGAAGGTGCGCACGCCGCGCTCGCACAAGATGACGCTGTAATTGCCCTCGCTCATGATGTACTCGGCAGCCATCAGGAACTCTTCCACCGTGGCCGACATACCGCGCTTCAGCAGGACCGGTTTGCTGGCCCTTCCGGCGCGCTTCAGCAGAGAGAAGTTCTGCATGTTGCGAGCGCCGATTTGGATGACGTCAGCGTATTTCTCCACCAGGTCCAGCGATTCGTTGTCGATGGCTTCGGTGACGATGAGCAGGCCAAAGCGGTCGCGGACCTCAGCCAGGATCTTCAGCCCTTCCTCGGCCAGTCCCTGAAAAGTGTACGGCGAGGTACGCGGCTTATAGGCGCCTCCGCGAAAGAACTTGGCTCCGGCGCGGGCAACATGCTCCGCAGTGGTTAGCGCCTGCTCGCGCGACTCGATGGCACAAGGGCCGGCCACGATAGCAACCTCGTCGCCGCCGATGCTGGCGTCCGTGCCGGGAAAACGGATGACCGTGTCTTCTTCCTTGACATCGCGGCTCACCAGCTTGTATGGCTTGCTGACCCGGATGACCTCCTGCACACCCAGCATTTCGTCGAACGTGCCGGGGTCCAGCTCCATCTCGTTGCCGGTAATGCCGATAGCGGTTCGCTGCGTACCAGGAATGGAATGGGCGCGAAGACCCAGCGACTCGATCTTCTGGCAGACGCCACGCACCTGCTCTTCGGTGGCGTGCGCCTTCATGACAATAAGCATTGGGACCCCTTGTTGCCGCACCCTAGTGTATCGCGGAAGGGCGTTTAGAATCACATCTTCATGGCCGGTTCACCCAAGCAGGAAAAGGACATCCTGAAGCTGCTGCCTGCGCCGAAGCGGCCGCCCAAGCTGACGACGCGGCGCATCGGCATCCATACTTCAACGGCCGGTGGAGTGGAACTCGCCGCAGAACGCGCCTATCGGCTGGGCTGCAACACGTTTCAGATTTTCTCCTCCAGCCCACGACAGTGGAAGCCGTACGAGCTGGCACGTCCGCAGTGCGAAGAGCTGTCGCGACTGCGCAGACGTTACGGGCTGACGCCGTTGGTCATCCATGCCAACTACCTGATCAACCTGGCCGGCGGCAATGCCGATTTTCACGCCAAATCCATTGCGGCGTTTCGCGGTGAGGTGGAACGGGCGCTCGCTCTCAGCGCAGAGTTCTTGGTGCTGCATCCGGGCTCGTTTCGCGGCAGCAGCCGGGAAGAAGGCTTGCGGCGCGTCGCGCTGGCGATCGAGCAGGCGGTGGATGGGCTTGATCTGAAGGGCAGCAAGCTGTGCGTTCTCATCGAAAATACCGCCGGATCAGAATTTTCGCTGGGCGGCAACTTCGAACAGGTTGCGGAGTTGCTTTACCTGCTGAGAGGATTCGTGCCCTCGGGCGCTTGCATTGACACCTGCCATACGCACGTCTCGGGATACGACATCGTGAGCGAGGAAGGATTCTCCGATACGCTCGACCAGCTCGACCGAACCGTCGGCCTGAAGAACGTCTACGTCTGGCACTGCAACGATGCGAAGGCGCCACGCGGATCGAAGCTTGACCGGCACCAGCACATTGGGAAGGGCAGCATCGGCTTGAAGCCGTTTCGCCGGTTGCTTAATGACCCGCGCCTGTCGCACGCGGCCTTCATCGCCGAGACGCCCATTGACGAGGCGCTAGACGATCTGACCAACGTGAATGCTTTAAAAAAGCTGGTGCGAGCACGGTAAGGAGCCAAACTGAGCGCAGGGCCGGGACCAGGCGGCCTGCGCTCCGAGGAAGCTACAGGCGTGCTCCGCCACCGACCGGCAGCACCTCTCCGGTGATCCATGCCGAGTCATCGGAGGCAAGGAAGACGGCAACCTTGGCAATATCGTGCGGCTCTCCCACCCGTCCGAGAGGAGTGCGCGAGAGCGCGTAGCTTTTGAATTCTCCTTCGGAAGTGCCAGCGGCCTTGGTGCCTTCGGTTTCGACCAGCCCCGGCGCCAGGGAGTTGACCCGAATCTTTCGCGGACCAAGTTCCTGTGCCAGCGTGCGTGTGATTACATCCACCGCGCCCTTGGTGGCGCTGTACACGGCTGCGGTAGGCGGAGGCGTGAGGGAAGCGACCGAACTCAGGTTGATGATGGAGCCGCCGCCATTCATGGACTTGACAGCCGCCTGCGTGCTGAGCAGCGTCCCCAGGACGTTGAGATCAAACATGCGCCGATAGCTCTCCTCTGAGATTTGATCCAAGGCAGCGAATTCATACACGCCTGCGTTGTTGACCAGGATGTCGAGAGTGCCGAAGGCTTTCCTGCTCTCGTTGAACAGTTTGTCCACATCGGACTTCTTCGAGACGTCCGCCTGGACGGTGATGGCGTTTCCGCCGGAACTCTTGATGTTGGCGGCGACCTTCTCGGCGTCAGCCTTACCATGTGCGTAATTAACGACAACATTGGCGCCCTCCCTGGCGAACGCCAGCGCGATCCCGGCGCCGATGCCCTTGGAAGCACCCGTAATGACGGCAGTCTTGCCCGTTAGTTTACCCACGTTAGTTTTCCTCCTCCACAATCATTTCGATGTTCATCGTTACGATGATGGTCTAATTGATGTGCGAGGGAGAGGAAAGATTCACAGTTCCGCGAGCTGGGCCAGGTAAGTTTTCCACACCTCGCGCCGGAAGGACGGCAGGGCGAACTTTCCCTTGCGGGCGATGGTGATCAGTCCGGCGGCTTCAAGCTCTTTGAGGTGGTGGGAAAGGGTAGCAGGCGTGATCGGACAGCGCTCGCGAAGTTCGACGCACGTGCACGCCCGTTTGCCGGCGATATGTTGCAGGATGTCGTAACGCTGAGGGTCGGAGAGGGCCTTGTTGATAGCGCGGAATTGTCCGCAGGACATTGATTTTGAGGCATTGCGGGACTTGGTAGCTCTCATGATTGGTTTGCGCGAACGCCAGGCCGACCGCGGCAATCGCGCGCCTGTAACCCTATGATGCGACTCGGCTCAGAATTTGTCACCTCGCGGGTTTCAGCCGACTCTCAGTTCAATAGCCTCCGGCATCTTCCACGAAATGGTACTCGCCATCGAGCACAGCCGAAGATTGTGCAGCTTTCGCGGCTTCAGGATTGCTGATGAATGCCTTGGCTTTCTCCATGCTTCCAACTTCGAAGAGAAAGAAAACGTTGTTGGGATCGTCGAGAGCGCGCCAGATCTTGACCAGATGCAGGCCGGCTTCGCGGTGAGCCTGAGCATGAGAAACGAAAATAGCCTTCCATCGCGCGAAATCCGCAACGTGATTGCGACAGAGCATGTAAGTCATCGTAGGCTTCCCGCTGGCTGATTTGTCTCGGTTCTTCAGCGGCCCATCTAAGCGCTGCCGTCTACCGTTGTAAAATCAAAGTTTATCCCAAGCTCACTTAACGGACATTATGGCCGAGTCGAGAGTCCAACAGCCAAAGGCGGAGCCGCACGCCGACAGCGCCGGTCGCGCCGATCGCTACGATCCGCAGGCGATTGAGCAGAAGTGGTACGCGCGCTGGGCGGAAAATCCTGACTTGTACAAGGCCGAGCCGCCAACCAGCGCGCGCAAGAAGTACTACGTGCTCGAGATGCTGCCGTACCCCTCGGGCGCGCTGCACATGGGGCACGTGCGCAATTACTCCATTGGCGACGCGCTGGCGCGTTACATGTGGATGCAGGGCCACAACGTGCTTCATCCCATGGGCTGGGACTCGTTCGGGCTGCCCGCCGAAAATGCTGCTATCCAGAACCAGACGCCGCCGCGCGAATGGACGCTGGGCAACATCGCCAAGATGAAGGCGCAGATGAAGCGCCTCGGCTTCGCCTACGACTGGTCAACCGAGGTCACTACCTGCCTGCCGGACTATTACCGCTGGAACCAGTGGTTCTTCCTGAGGTTCCTGGAGCGCGGGCTGGCCTATCGCAAGAAGAGCAAGGTGAACTGGTGTCCGCAATGCGCCACCGTGCTAGCCAACGAGCAGGTGCTGCCCAACGGATGCTGCTGGCGGCATGAGACCACGCTGGTGGAGCAGCGCGAGTTGGAGCAGTGGTTCCTGCGCATCACCGATTACGCCGACGAACTGTTGCAGGATCTGGACAAGCTGCCGGGATGGCCGGAGAAAGTGCGCACCATGCAGCGCAACTGGATCGGCCGCAGCGAAGGTACGCTGGTGGATTTCAAGCTTGACGGTCAGGCCGGTCCTGCGGGCGACAAGACTACCGTGTTTACTACGCGTGTGGATACGATCTTCGGTGCGACCTCGCTGCAGCTCGCCCCAGAACACCCTCTTGTAACGGACTTGACTGCCGGCAATCCTGACCTGCTCGACAAGGTCGCAGAAATGAAGGCCGAACAGCGCAAGGCGAAGGAAGCTGGTGACATCGGCGCCATCGAGAAGCACGGTGTTTTCACCGATCGCTACGCCATCAATCCGTTTAATGACGAGAAGGTACCCATCTGGGTGGCCAACTATGTTCTGCTCGATTACGGCACCGGCGCCATCATGTCCGTGCCGGCGCATGATGAGCGCGACTACGAGTTCGCCAAGAAGTACGGCCTCGATATTCGCGTCGTCATCATGCCGCGGCGCGAAGGGGATGCGCCCGACGGCTCGCCCAACGAACCGCTGTTGCCGTTCACCGAAGAAAACAGCCTGCTGATGAACTCCGGTGAATTCAGCGGACTGTCCAGCGAGGAAGCCATCGAGAAGATGTCGAAGTATGCGGAAGAACATGGATTTGGCAAGGCAACCATCACGTATCGCTTGAAGGATTGGGGAATCAGCCGCCAGCGCTACTGGGGCACGCCCATCCCCATCATCTACTGCGAAAAGTGCGGCACTGTGCCGGTGCCGGAGAAGGATTTGCCCGTCCTGCTGCCGGAGAATGTTGAGATCACGCTGGCCGGCGGCTCCCCGCTGAGTCGAGTGCCTGAGTTCGTCAACGTAAGCTGCCCCAAGTGCGGCGGGCCAGCGCGGCGCGAGACCGACACCATGGATACGTTCGTCGATTCGTCCTGGTACTTCTATCGCTATACCTGCCCGAATCTCGACACCAGACCGCTGGACAGCGACACCGTCGCCTATTGGTTTGACATCGACCAGTACATCGGGGGAGTCGAACACGCGATTCTGCACCTCATCTACTCGCGTTTCTGGACCAAGGTCATGCGCGATATGGGGATCGTCAAGAATGACGAACCCGTGGACCGCCTGTTCACACAGGGCATGGTCATCAAGGGCGGGGCCAAGATGTCGAAGAGCCTGGGCAACGTGGTCTCGCCCGACGATATGGTGGCGCGCTACGGCGCTGATGCCACGCGCATGTACACGTTGTTTGCGTCGCCGCCGGACCGCGACCTCGACTGGCAGGACCTGGGCATCGAAGGCGTCAGCAGGTTTTTGTCGCGCGCGTATCGCTTTGTCGCGCGCAACGCCAAAGCCGGTGTCATCCCGAGCGGAGTCGAGGGACCTGCTTTTTCTTCCAGTGGCGACAGCTCTGCGCAGCTCTCTCCTTCTGCACGGCAGATACAGCGCAAGCTGCACCAGACCATCCGTCGCGTGACGGAAGACTTCGGCGGCCGCTGGCACTTCAACACTTCCATCGCCGCCATTATGGAATTGGTCAATGAGCTGTACGCCTTCGAAGACTTTGTACAGGATGGCGAGCAGCCTGCTCCCGCCTGGCTGCTGGCCGACATACAGCGTGATCTGGTGCTGATGCTGGCGCCGTTTGCGCCGTATCTCGCGCACGAGTTGTGGGAGATGCTCGGCGAAACGTCGAATCTGTTGCGCGCTCCGTGGCCGCAATATGATCCCGCCCTGGCCAAGGAAGAAGAAATCGAAATCGCCATCCAGATCAACGGCAAGGTGCGCAGCCGCATCACCATCCCCGCCGACGCCTCGGAAGATCAGGTCCGCGAACTTGCGCTGGCCGACGAGAAGATCGCGTCCTCGATCGCGGCCAAGGAGATCGTGAAGGTCCTGGTGGTGAAGGGCAGCCTGGTGAACATCGCGGTGAAATGAGCGCGTGTCCCGACTTGAGTAATGGCCAAGGTCTACATCGAATCAACGATCCCAAGCCACCTCGCGGCCCGTCCAAGTCGCGATCTCCTGGTCGCTGCGCACCAACAAGTAACGCGTGACTGGTGGGAGTGGCGCAGGTCAGGATTCGAGTTGTACTCCTCGGAGCTTGTGCTGCAAGAGATACGAACTGGAGATGTTTCTCTCGCCAAGCGGCGGCTTGCCTTTCTTGCCGATATTCCATTATTGGCGCTCAACGACGAGATATTAAACTTGGCGGAGAGTCTGGTAACCGACGGCCTGATCCCGCGTAAAGCAGCCCCTGATGCTGCTCACATTGCGACCGCTACTGTTTACGGCTGCGAATATCTGCTAACTTGGAATTGCCGTCACATAGCGAATGCTGAATTGCAGCGGGCAATGGCGCCTAATGTCAAACGAAAAGGATACGAACTGCCGAGCTTATGCACACCAGAAGAACTGATGGGGAGCGAGCGATGACGTGGCACGACCCAATCGTGGAAGAAGTCCGCGCCGCAAGGGAGGCGTACGCCGCCCAGTTCGACTACGACCTCAAACGGATGTTCGAGGACTTGAAGTCCAAAGAGGCGAGATCTCCTGCTCGGCGGGCTCGCATACAAACTTCAAAGCTACGTTCGCGTTTGCCCGCAGAGCCCAACGTCCTCACGATCGTTGGCAAGGAATCCAAGCGCAAAGGCACGGATCGCCTTACGTCGCAGCAAATCGATCGAATCATCAGGAAAGCACGGGCGACGAAGAAGCGCTGAGGATTTCGTTCCTGCCCCGTGTTCCGCGAACCCCAAAAAATGGCTTCAATACGCCACGTACGGCCCCGCCCCGGACGGCGTGTTTGCGTTCTCGGCCGCAGTAAACACGCTCCGGCCGTAGAAGAACGCCAACCCCCAATCGAAGGAGCCCGGCATCGGAGCGCCGAGCGTGCTGAAGGCAATGTTTCCTGAATTCAGGAGTGTGGTGGCATTTTGGATGCTGAAGTTCACCACCCCCTGATTCCCATTCATTCCCTGGTTGGTCGCTGTCAAGTTCGCGGGGGATGTCGGGCAGTACCACGTAAAGCTCTGGATCGTGCAGGTGGCTATGCCCGTGGTAGTGCCGTCGAGGAAGAAAATCCCATTCGAGCCGCTGTCGAGAAAGCCCGGGTAGGCGACGCCGTTGAACATAGTCGTAAGGTCGCCCGCATTGGAGCCGCTGGCAGGAACGGTGTAAACGGTGGCGCTCTGTATCACATTGTTCGATTGCGTTCCAACGCCGAAGATCAGCGAGCCATTCACTGGAGGCACTCCACCCGCAGGTACGGATGGCAGAGCGAGAAGCACGCCATTGTTGTCTAGTGAGAACATGGTCACCGGGTTCGGCACCTGCTGGGCCAAGGGGACTGCGACTCCGTTTTGGCTGCAACCTGATGATGGGCAGGAATAATAGACATCCAGTGGGTTTTGGCCCGTGCAGAGCATCCCGCAATCCTGCTGGAACACACTCACGCCCAGGATTCCATTAGCGCCTAAAGCGCTCACGCTATTCCCTTCGTTCGGACCCGTAGTTTGGCCGGAGCAGCTACTCGGAACCGCTGGTGAACCGCTGGCGGGAATGATCACCTGCACGGGCACGGAAGAACCTTTCTCGCCGGTGATTTCAATGTCCGCCGATGCCACGGGGCCCCAGACATAGCCGTCCAGATACACCAGGCATTCGTCCAGAGGATTGCCGCTGGAATCGAGTTGCTGCGGGAGGGGAACTGTCAGCAGCGAAGACAGCAGGCGCAGGCCGGAGGAACCGGTATCTACGAGGATGTGATCGATAGTCTGGCAGGTCGTGGTGTCAGGCACGCAAACGGTTACGCTGACAAAGGCCTCGTTCACAGCAGTGAATGTCTGCGGCTGCGGACCGGCATCCACGGTGATGGCCGCAAGGTTGACCGGATTGACCGTCACCGTCGCTGTGGCTGACTGCGACGTGTTCTGGGTCGAAGTGGCCGTAATCGTCACCACAACCGGCGACGTAGTTGTGGGCGCCGTGAACAGACCGGCCGCGCTGATGGAACCCGCTGTTGCCTTCCACGTCACTGTGGTTTCGAAGTTGGTGCCCGTCCCAGTTACCGTCGCGTTGCACTGGTCAAGCTGGGCGGATTGGATGGTTGAGGCCGTACAGCTCATGGTGACGCCGGTCACGGTTGAGTTGTTGCTGGAGCCACAGCCAGCGGTCCATAGGATGGTTCCCAGTGTCAGCAGAAGCCCGAATCGAAGATTCATCAGCGTCCTTTGTGGTCGCGCTTTCTCATAGTCAAATTCGCACCGGCCTATGCCAGAGTAACAAACTCTATTGTCGCAGAATTGTTTCGAGGTCCGCCGTCGCTACTCGAATTCTGCAAGCTCCTCAGGATGCCGCTTCAACTGCCAGCGCCAGAACAGGTAGAACGGCGCACCCAGGAAGACGATGGCAACGCCGATCAGCGTCTCCTTCGGGCGCGTGACCACGGAGTTCAGCGCCCACGCTCCGGCCATCAGCAGGTACAGCGCCGGCAGGTACGGGTATCCGGTACAGCGGTAGGGACGCGGTGCATCGGGACGTGTGCGGCGCAATACGAAGAGTCCGGCGACAGCCGCCACGTAGGACAACACCATCATGAACATGACGTAGGTGTAGAGCTGGTCGTAGCTGCCGCTGAGGGCGAGCACCGCCGACCACACCCCCAGCGAGATGAGGCTTATGGCCGGCGTGCGATATTTGGGGTGCACCCGCCCCATGGCGTGGAAGAACGCTCCGTCGCGCGCCATCGCATAGGAGACACGCGCGCTGCTGAGGATGGCGCACGACATGGCCCCGAAACAGGAGAGCGCAATCATGCCGCCCAGCCAGCGTCCCGCACCCGGCGAGAACAGGCTCACCGCCGCAGCCTGCGCGATGGTCTCTTCCTTCGCGACGTGCGTGATCGGCAGTGCGTAGAGATAGATCGCGCTGACGCTCAGATAGACGACGCCGACCAGCAGCACGCCCAGCACCATGGCGCGCGGCAGCACCTTCTGTGGATTGCGGACCTCGCCTGCGACCCAAGTGACATACACCCATCCATCAAAGGCCCAGAAGACGCCGATCAGCGCCACCCCGAATCCGGAGATCACGTGACCAAGCGTGACTGGCTGGCCGGCCGGGATGCTGACCCCGTAGTTCGACCAGTGCCCGTGACCGATGCCAACTCCCAGCAGGACGAAGAGGCCGATGGCAGCAAACTTCGCCCAGGTTGCCACGTTAATGAGCGTCGCTCCACGGCGCAGGCCGAGAACATTGATGGCGGTCAACAGCACAATCGAGCCCACGGAGACGAAGTGCCCGCGTGTAAGCGTCCACCCGGCCAGGGTCGCAACCGGCTCATGCGCCGATGCCATCGGCCAAACCGCGCCGAAGTACTCGGCGAAGCCAACCGCCAGCGCAGCGATGGTGCCGCTCTGACCAACAGTGAAGATCATCCAGCCGTAGAGGAACGCCGGAAACTCGCCGTAGGCTTCGCGCAGGAACACATACTGCCCGCCCGACTCGGGGAACATGGCGGCCATCTCGGCGAAAGCGAAGCAAGCCAGCAGCGTGATGATGCCGCCGACCAGCCAGATGCCGAGGAAGAACAGCGGCGTGTGTACCGCAGAGGCGATCGGTGCTGCGGTGAGAAAGATACCCGAGCCGATGATGCCGCCCACCAGCAGCATGACGGCATCCATGAGCGACAGGCCGCGGACCAACGAAGGTTCGTGCTGCCTTACTGGTGGCTGCGATGTCGCCGGATGCGCCATGAATCAGCCGATGCCGAGGTCCTCGGGCAGCTCCAGCGGTGTGCCGCAAACCCGGCAGATGATGGCCGAGCAGTCGCCACAGGTGAGCGGATCATCCACTTCGCGCGCGCAGTTAGGGCAGTAGAAACCGGTGCGGCCGCCGCCATCAGTCGGCATGGGAGGGGATTGAGCCATGGTTTGGGAGACTGTAGCATAGACCTTCGAAATCCGCGAGGAGCCGGGCCCCATTGCGCGCCGTCTTTGCCGGGGCCCACCAGCATATGCCATTCTGGGTCCGCTGGGACGGCTTTGCGCGCAATGGGGTAGGGGACGCGATGCCAGACAACAGGAGCTTTGCCGCCGACGAGCGCTTGCGCCAGGAGTTCAATCAATGGGCCGAGCAAGGCCGTGGCGAAGAAATGGAGCACCACCACATCAGCATCACCGAGCAGACGCTGGCGCTGATGAAGCTCAAGCCAGGTCAGCGGGTGCTGGATCTGGGATGCGGCGCGGGATGGGCCACCCGGCTTATGGCGCAGATGGTCAGCGGAAGCGGGCGGCCAGGGCAGGTGATTGGCCTCGATGTTTCGGATGAGATGATCCGCCGAGCGCGCGCCAACTCGACGGAATTCGACAACGTGATGTTCGTGGTTGGCTCGGCGCAGAAGATTCCCTGGGAGGAGAACCTCTTCGACCGGGTTCTGTCGGTCGAGTCTTTCTATTACTATGCCGACCAGGAGCGCGCACTGGCTGAACTGTTTCGGGTAATGGCGCCGCTCGGCGAGTTGTACGTCCTGATCAACTTGTACAAGGAAAACCACTACTCGCTGCGCTGGGTGGATGAACTGAAAGTCCCGGTGCAGGTGCGCTCGGAGCAGGAATACATCGACCTGCTGAAGGCGCATACGTTTGAGGACGCGCGTGCTATGCGGATTCCCGACCTGACGCCGACGCCCGAGGAATACACCGGAAAGTGGTTCAAGAACGCAGAGGAGTTGCGTGAATTCAAGCGCATTGGGGCGTTGCTGCTGATTGCACGCAAGCCCGACTTCGTCTCTCCGCCGCCAGGGTACGAAGTGCTCTAGCGGTCACAGGGCTCAAAGATCTCCCCATAGCCGCGAGACTAACCCGCAAACACGAAGTATGAGGCCAACAGGATGAGAATTGCAGCAACCAGGGGCTTATTGTGCGTCAACGTGGAATAACCTCTGCGAAGTGGGGCTGCTCATGTCGTCAGGCGTTAGGCGCAATCGCTACGGTTTGGAATTGTTCGCCGGCCTCTCGGGTTGCTTTGCCAAAATTGCAGCGGCGTAGCAGTTCTTGTGGGCATGACGCCCGCGCTCATCGGTCTTGCAGTCTTCCAACTGCACGGGCTTGCCACATATCCAGCACATAACGGCCATTTTATTTGCCATATAAAAGTGTGTGTCGTGACTAGCACGATAGTACTAACATTTGATTTCCTAAGCGTCAACTCGGGATTCTGACGGTACGTTTGGTTCTGCCTTCAGAAGCAAGGTGACGCGAGTAAACGGCTGATATACAACAGGATAACATCAGGACGCCGGTGAGTGCAGAGATCCCGCTGAAAGGGGGAGAGATTCTTGTCAATGTTCCCAATTCCGGAACGCAAGCATGGACCAGAAGTGCAGAGATGCCCGGTTAACCGAACCGCGAGCCCGCCCAGCAGTTCAGGATGCGTGTTACTTCTTCTCAATCAGCCTGGCCGTGAGCACGGCCCCGTCGCGATCGTCGTGAAGCTTAATGGGGAAGATGAGCACGTTCCAGCTCCAATGAGAACTCTTCGAGGGAAGATGAGAGGTACCGTGCAAAGCGCGGCGATCGATGTAGGTCTCGCGGGTATCAGCCACGGTTCGCACGATCTCACGCCACTCCTCTCCAAGTTCGGGGAACTGGTCAAACAGGTTCTTGCCGGCGAACCAGGCACGCTTGTGCCCGTTCATGGCGGCGAAGTAATCGTTGACGTATTGCCAGTTGCCGTCGCGATCAAGGATCTCCACTACGATGTCGTCCGCCATCGCCAGGGAGATGCGTGAGTAGTAGAAGTCGCGCGCGTCCACCACCACGGGCCGCCCGCGTTTCTTGGCCTCGAACGAGCGCAGCGCCGCCACCAGGTCGTCCACCGAGCTGTGCCCCTTCAGCAGATGCATGTCGGCAATGCCGCCGAACTTGCGCTCCAGAGTTGCCGACAGAATGATGATGGGAACCTGAGGACGTATGCGGCGCAGGGTTTCAGCGACGTCCGTTCCGAACTTGCCTGAGCCCAGGTGGTAGTCGAGCACCGCGATGTCGATGACATTCAGCTTGGCTTCAGCTTCTTCGATCGAAGCGGTAGCTACTACTTGATATCCCTTTTGCCGCAGAATGGCCGAGCGCAGGACAAGGTTCTCCTCGCGGTCATCGAGCAGCAGGACGCGAATTGGCACAACGGCGCCCGGCTGAGGGGTCACGGCGGTCGGAAGTTTGGGGTTGGAAGTGTCTTCGCTCATCCAGGTCAGCACGTCAGAAGGCGCGCGGAATCGCAAATGCTACGGTCCGTCCTTCCGGGAATCGATGCCACTATGGCGGCCAGCCATCAGGCTCCGGACCGTTCGCGCAAGCTCTGGCAGTTTAGTGAAGATGCCAACGGCGCGCAACCATTGTTTGTGGTCGAATGCCGGCGAGCCGCTGACCATGGCGCCCGCCGGGATATCTCCGTGGGTGCCGCTCTGGGCGGTCACAACAACACCGTCGCCGATCGTGCAGTGGCCCGCTACTCCCACCTGCCCGGCCAGAACGACGTTCTTGCCGACGACCGTCGAGCCGGCGAGGCCAACCTGCGCGCAGACCAGGGTATGTTCGCCGACTTCGGAGCCATGCCCGACCTGTGCCAGGTTGTCGATCTTAACGCCACGGCCAATCCGGGTTTCACCGACGCTGGCGCGATCGACGCAGGAGTTTGCCTGCACCTCAACATCGCTCTCGAGAACTGCAGGACCGGATTGCGTGATCTTCTCCCAGTGATCTCCGTCGCGAGCAAATCCAAAGCCGTCGCAGCCCACGATGGCGCCGTTCTGCAGGACGATGTTGTCGCCCAGCGTGCAGTGTTCGCGGACCACGGCGTGCGCGTGTGCGAAGAAGTTGTTGCCAATCCTGGCGCCACGGTAGATGACAACATGCGGCAGCAGCACAGCGTTGTCTCCGATTTCGACATCCTCGGCGATCACGGCGTAGGCACCAACGTGAGGATTCGCTCCTAGCTTTGCCGTTGGTGCAATGATGGCCGTCGGATGCACTCCTGCCGTGTACTGCGGCGCTGCGTAGAACAAGTCAATGGCCCTGGCAAAGGCCAGATAGGGATTCTTGCTGCGCAGCATGGCGGAGGAGATGGCAGGAAAGTCATCAGAGACAATCACGGCCGAGGCTGCCGTTGTCTTGGCGGCTGCGGCGTACTTGGGGTTAGCGACGAAGGTGATGTGCCCGGCGGCAGCCTCTTCAATTCCAGCTACTCCGGTGATCTCGGCGAAGGGGTCCCCATTGTCCAGCTTAGCTCCCAGCACCGATGCGATTTCAGACAGTTTCATATTCGGTTGTGTAGCGCGAGCACACAAGCCCCCGGCGGAAACGTCACGTGAACATCGGCACCTGACGTGTGTCCTCGGGACGTGGACCGCGGCGCCGTGATTTCTTGTCGCCGATAACGGCAAGCACTGTCAGCTCAGACAGCGCCGAGCGTGGCACGAAGATGCGCTGGGTGTTGGAGCGTGTATCGGGCGGAATAATGGAAAAGCCTTCGATCGCCTCCTGCAGCAGCGCGTTCGGCATGATGCCTTCGATGGTCTCGTTATCCCTGAAGCGCAGCCGCACCCATAACCCTTCGGTGCGCGGCCGGGAAGTGAACGTCTTGCGAGGCAGCGCTTCGGAATCGCCGAACTCCCGCACAAAATACACACCTTTGACGTCGCGCAGCTCAATGGAAACCACGTTACCGGCCGTATTCAGGACTTCTACCTTGCCTTCGGAGATGAAGGAGGTGCTGACATAGCCGTTCACCGTGTCGCGGTCCATCTTGCGAACGATGACCTTCTTGTGTGTCGTTGCCATAGCGACCGACGGTCCCGCCTGCCCGATTGTCGCACTTTTGCACAGAATCTGCCTCATTGGAAGGCCGCGCTGTAGCTAAATTGTCAACCTTGTGTTATTGTTCGCTAGGCGATAGCCCGAGCGTGGCGAGACCATTAAGTCCTGTTGAAAGAGTAAGTTGCACATTTGGCGACAACCGGCTGGCACTTTCCGGCCAGATGGCGTTGTTTGCCATTGGCGGCTTCTGTGGGTTGACCGCCGAATCTTCGTTCGGGTTCGTTCATCTACGTATCGTCTTTAGAGTCAAACATTTAGATGGCCGATTACATCTATAGCATGGAAACCCGGTTCACCCCGGACCAGCAGCGTGGCGTGAACCTGGTACAAGAAATTGCCCAGCGCGCGGGGTTGAATCTTTACCTAACCGGCGGAAGCATCCGTGACCTGATCACAGGATTTCCCATCCGGGACATTGATCTCAGTATTCAGGGCAATCCACTAAAGCTCCATAAAGAGTTGGAGAAGGCGGACATCTCCATTCAGGGTGTCGATGAGGACCTTCGCACACTGCACCTGTTGATGCCGGGCAACGTTCGCGCCGAGTTGAACATGACTCGCGCCGAGAGCCACGACAAGCCCGGCGAGCCGCCGGAAATCACGCCAGCCACCATCAACGAAGACCTTCGCCGCCGTGACTTCACCGTGAACGCGATGGCGTTGTCGCTGAATCCCGGCTCCCGCGGGCTGCTGCTCGACCCCTTTAATGGCATCGCCGACATCGAGGCCAAAGTGCTTCGCGTATTGCACAACTACGCCTTCCTGGAAGAGCCGGTTCGCCTGATCAGGGCGACCCGGCTCACTGCGCGCTTTCACTGGCCGCTGGAGGACCGTACCCAGGCGCGTTACGACAGCGCCAAGGAAAACAACTACATCGAGTACATAAGGAAGCGGGATATCGGCTACGAACTGGAGCAGGTCGCGCACGAAGACGACCCGCTCCACGTCATGCGTGCTTTGGACAAGGAAGGCTGGCTCAAGGTCCTGCATCCGCACTGGAGCCTGGCTAAGATCGACTTTGGCGATCTGGGTCAATTCGTGAAGACCCGGCAAATCATGAATGATCTGGGTTATTCCGTCGAGACCGGGCCCATCGTGATGTACTTCCTGACCCGGCGCATGAACGACAAGGACGTCTCCGAGATCCAGCGGATGATTCCGCGACATGACTTTGTGGACAAGTGGAAGCATCTGGAGCACCGGGCCCACGATCTGACCAGGAGGCTGACCAGCAAAGAGGCGGGCACACCTTCAGGATCGTGGAAGTTGCTTTCCAGGACCGCACCAGAGGACATGCTGTTTCTCAGCTTGACGGTCAGGCAGCAGGCAGTTGATCAGAAACTGAAGAACTTCTTTGGCAAGTGGCGGCAAGTGAAAGAGAAGCTGCCATTTCCGGAAATGGCCGAGCTGCGAA